>Ga0302225_10002395_pt1 | contig 11132 bp, 8 predicted proteins | sample II_Palsa_E3_2_FD_193515 | JGI IMG/M metagenome (GOLD analysis project Ga0302225, IMG submission 193515) | Peat permafrost microbial communities from Stordalen Mire near Abisko, Sweden - II_Palsa_E3_2 | ecosystem: Environmental > Terrestrial > Soil > Palsa > Peat permafrost | place: Sweden...
TGATGACGACCGAATTCACCACGCTCGCGTTCGGCGAAATGAACTCCAACGCGCCCATTGGAGCAGGCGACGCCAGCCACGAAGCAACGCCACGGCGCTCGGAGCCGAATGTCAGGGCCGCGCGATTTTCCGTTTTGCCTCCGACCTCGCGACGCTCCATCATCAGGTATCGAACGTCCTCTATTCCCGTGGGCACGTGTTTGCTGCTGCCATCATGTACGTTTTGCCGGACAATTTGTTCCATGTCGGCGCAGAAGAGCCAGCCTGCCCCCTGCTGGTAGGATCGAACCACCTGCCGATACAGAGGCGTTTCGCTAAAGTGGCCGGCGCCGGACTGCTGTATCCGCGCAGCCGCGCGCTGCAGTTCCGCAATGTCCGGACTGGCAACGAGCGTGTCGTTGTTCATATAAACCAGGAATGGCCGACCCGGCAGGGACGACGCATTCGAAGGATCTCTCACGATCTGCAGCGCAGCCTGGGAGCCGGATTTCTGGGCGCTGGATTTGTTGATCCGCTTTATCTCACTTTGCAGGAAACTCTGCAGACCAGGCTGCCGGATTTTGGCGAGCACAACCGGCGCACTATACGTGGGGCCATCTTTCGCCACAGCAAAGACGATCTCGTCTCCCAGATAGCTGCTGACGCTCTTCAGCCTGTCGATCACGTCTGCGAGCTTGGGTCCGTTGCCATGTTGCTGTTCCCGCCACCAATTGCGCAGCTCCGGGCTTTGCTGCAACCGTTCCTGAAAAAGCTGGCTGGCTTCGCCGAGAGTGGCCGACAGGTTTGGAATCGCGGCATAGACCACGGTGTGATCCGGAACGTAGGGCAAGAGGTCTGAGCTGTAGCGCAACCCAGGTCCTGGCATCGCTTCAAACTGTTTTTGAAGAACCGCGAAGTCTCCCAGCAGGGCCAGGTATTTGGCCGAGTTGCGGCTCCACGCAATCTCGTTCTGGATTGGTACCTTGGAGACGCTGGCGCTCGACGTCTCTTCGTCGCCGGCGCGCAGTTCAGTGGTGCGTTCGCCGTAGGCCACTCGCACCACGCCCTCGATTACCGCCACGCGGGAACCCTTGGTGCCGTGATTGACGGAGAAAATGGTTCCTTTCACCGATACCAGGCCATCGTCGGTGGCGACATAGAGGCGGCCGGTATGCTGTTTCGCGGCCTGGACGATGATGTGGCCGCCGTCCAAGTGGATGGTGGTCCCTTGCCATCCGCGAGATACCGACATGTCGGAGCGCTCATCCATCTCAACCAGCGATCCGTCGAGGAGACGAACCACGGCATTCGAACCTTTTGCGGTACGGATCTCGTCGCCATTGCGAATCTGGTAGCCCGCTGGAATCACACGCACGTTCTCGTCGGACACCGCATAGAGTGAGCCGTCCACATTCTGGACCGAACCACGAATGGCGCGCTGGCCCGGCAAAAGACCGTTGACCAGAGCAAGCGCCGCCGCTCCTATAATGACAAGCGCAACTCCAGCCATCGCCCAACGCCACAACGGAAAGGCGAGCGGCGCCGTCTTCAACTGCCACACTGGCTGCAGTTCGCCTGTGCGGGCCTGCTCGACCGAGTGCCGGCATGCGACGCACTGATGCACGTGGTCTTCGAAGAGCAACTTGCGAGGTTCCGGCAGAGTCTCGCCCAGATACGCCGGGATAAGCGCTTGAAAATCCTCACAACTCCGCAACGTGTGCAGGCTGAGGTCGGCACTCGGCGAGCCAGCGATCGAGCGCCAAACGCGCTGGCCAGCGTGAGCGACCACTTGGTCGTCGAGCTGTTCGTTTCGAATCTCAGAGAGTAGCCGGTCGAATTTCTTATCGCTCATGATCTGTCTCCTAGGTACGGGCGAAGCTCCTTGCGAAGCTGTTGGCGGGCGCGATGGACGATGACCGCGACCAGCACTTGTGAGATGCCCAGAGTTTGGGCAATCTGCCGATTGCTGAGTCCCTCGATGAAGCGCAGGGCAAAGATCTCCGCCGGCCGCGGCTTTAACTGAGCCATGGCACGGGTCAAGGCTTGGCGGAGGCCGGAGACATCCGCTTGCGCGCGCGCGGCCGGCATCCGGCCGGAAGCTTCTTCAGGAAGCGGAACCGTGTGCTCGGCCTGTCGTGACCGGATCACATCGAGAGCGGCGTTGATTGCCGCCCGGCGCAGATAGCCTTCGGGGTTTTCCAGCGGATCGGCGTTGCGTCCGCGGCCGAGCAGCCGCAGAAAAACTGTCTGCAACACGTCTTCCGCGTCCCCGGAGCTGCCCGTGATGCGGTAGGCCGTCCGGAACACAAGACCGTAGTGAGTCCGAAACGCCCGCTCGAGTTCGTCGGGAATCACGATTGCCGGTTCCTCTAGTATGTCCAGCAGGTTACGCCTCCTGCACTTCTCTTTCATAGATAAAGACGCAAGGCAAGGCGGATTATTACAGTCAGGCCAGAAAGTTTGAGCGTTTTTCGCCTGTGCGCCATTTCGACTGGCACGGAAAAGAAAGACGTAGGGAGGAGGCAGAAGAGCGGCCCATCCGATCAACGGCCCCTGGCGGATGATTTGGGTGGTGGTAAGTGTAAGAAAAAATGGAGCCGACGAGCGGAAACGGCATACGATACTATGTCCCACCTCACCAAGAACGCGGGCGCTCTAGGCCAGCAGTAAAGAAAAGAATCGAGAGATCCGATGCTCACACGACGAAGGTTTCTTGCCACCGCAGCCTGCACCGTGGCTGCAGCACGTCTTCACGCGCAGGGCCAAAGCAAAGTACGGGTTGCCCTCGCCATCCCCAGGGAAGCGACTGGTCCTCGTATGCCGATGGACTTTGTCGGCTTGTCTTATGAGGTCCAGCAACTCACCGATCCCAGTTTCTTTTCGGCGCAGAACAGCGGTTTGATTCGCCAGTTCAAAGCACTCTCGTTAACTGGTGTTCTCCGCCTTGGCGGCAACACCAGCGAGTTCGCCTACTGGAAACCTAAGCCTGACTCTCCCGAGCCAGAGCATCCTCAAGTGCGTGAGGTCGTGGGCGAGCCGAAAGCGCACTACTACGCTGTGACGCCCGAGGCAGTCAGGAACCTGGCGGAGTTTCTCCAAGCCACACGTTGGAACTGCATCTACGGCATCGGGATGGGCACGAATATGCCGGCACGCGCCGCCGAGGAAGCGGTCTTTGTTGCCGAGACGCTGGGCGACCGCCTCCAGTATTTCCAGATCGGAAACGAGGCGGATCTATTTGACCGGCACCTGCGCGATCCGAAAACATGGTCTGCCAAGACGTACCTGCAAGAGTGGCTCACGCTGGCGCGCGCTATCGCAGTTCGTGTGCCGGCATCAAAGTTTGGCATGCCTGATGTTGCGGGCGCTGTGTCATGGCTGACTGAGATTGCCGATCTTTGGCCTTCGATCCAGGGGCCTCCCACACAGGCTCCGCCTCACGTAACCACCCTGACTCATCATTATTACTTTGGCGGCCCGGCGACGAACCCCGAGGTCAACATTCCAAACCTGCTGAAGCCAGCGACGATGCAAAAGGTGCAGAACACGGCGAATATCGCATCGGCCGCAGCCAGCAAGATGGGTGCGCGGGTACGCATGACCGAAGGCAACACTTGCTATCGCGGAGGCAAGCCGGGTGTCTCCGACGTGTTTGCCGCTGCGCTTTGGTCTGCCGACTATTCGCTGCTGTTAGCCGGTAATGACTATTCTGGCGTCAATCTGCACGGTGGTACGGGCAAATCTGTGGCCAATTCCGTTGGCGGAACTCTGCCCGGCGACTCCCTTCTCGAAGCGAAGGGCGAAACTCCCGAACAAATTGCCGCGCATCCCCATCCTTTCTATACACCGATTGGGACATTTGGCTCGGACTATGTGTTGGAGCCGGTCGCGTATGGGCTCAAGTTTGCGGGCTCGTTCAGCGGCGGAACCCTGTTGAAGACCGACTTCTCGACGAAGCTGCAGGCTACGGGAGTCAATGCAACGGCGTATGCCGCGAAGCTGCCCGGCGGGCGCACATCCGTGATCATTCTGAACAAGGACGCGGCAGCAGACCTCGAAGTGGAGCTCGACTTTGGTCGCGACGCGAGTGGAGTGGTGCAAACCGAGACATTACACGCTCCGGCACTAGACAGCCGCGAAGCACACATCACAACGTCAACGAAGACCGACTCGCTCAAACAGGGCAAGTGCTCCGTTACTGTTCCCCATGCGACGGGATTACGCGTGACACTGAGTTGATCGCTGATAGGTTCCATTTCATTCGTGGACCGGTTTGAAGTCAAAATAAGCCAGATTCATGTTTCCACTCGTCACTATGTGTACGGTGAGAACATTTTTCCCCTTGCTCAGACGGACTTTGAAAAGTTGCGAAGCCAGATTCCAATGGTGCCATTGACGCCAGGCAATCGGGTCGGCAGGATCATTTGTCGTGGCGATCTGCAGAGGTCCGGTCGCGTCCTTTCCGTTCACATCGACTGATATTGTGCCGCCGCGGTTCGATGTGTAAAGGAAATCGGCCGCGTATGTTCCCGTCCGTGCCACATCTACCGTAACGTTGAACCACTCTCCGGGTTCGGTCCAGCCAACATAAAGCAGATCTGCAGGAGGCACGATCTTGTCGAAGGGGTTGTCGTCAATCGGATCCGGTTTCCGGTTGAATTTCGTGTATGAAGTATCTACTCCCTCATGGATACGAAATTCATTCAGGTAGGTCCCGTCAGCCGGGTTCAACTCTCCGCTGCCGTGATTCTTTGGATCGGTGTCGTGATAGGCGACCCCCTCGCCGCCCAGGTCATAGTAGGCGCACAAGACCTTTCCCGGTATTTTTTGTGGACCGCCACTATAGCGGCTATCGTGATAAGGCAAGCCCTTATATAGGCTCAGAAATGATTGGGAAAACGCAATTGTCGGTGACATCAATGCGGCCAAAAAGCAAAAGAAAAACACTCGACGACTCATTCTTCATCTCCCCTGAACACCGATCGGTACCATGAATAAAAATCGGATGCTCTCAACAGACGGTGAAACCAGCCGCACAAACGCAACCAGAAGTAGAAGTAAGAAAGACAAAAGATTGACTGGCTCGCAAAGAGAAAAATATACTCGCATGATCGATCCGTTCTAAAGAAATCGGTACTATATTTCGGATGACTTGGAGCGATGGGCATGAAAACGAATGACACACCACAGGATGCCGGCAACCAGAACCGCCGGGGTTTCCTTAAGACAGGGGCAGCATCGATAGCAGCTGGTCTGTCTGCAGGAGTAATCGCTGCCTCCGCGTCTGCCGAGGTGACGTCAACGGAAAACAGTCCAGCTGCGGCAAAAGCCGTCCAGGAAATGATGCCGACGCGCAATCTGGGCAAGACAGGATTTCGGGTCGGGATTTTTGGCCTCGGCGGCCAGGGAGCGCTGGAGAAGGCCAATAACGAAAGCTTGGCCCTGCAGATGATCCGACGCGCGCTCGAGTTAGGAGTGAATTATTTCGATACCTCCGCCATTTACGGCGGACCTGACAGGTGGAGTGAACGTTATCTTGGAAAGGGTCTTAAGGGCAGCCGGGACCACGTTTTTATCGCAACCAAGACCAAAGAGCGAACCCGCGATGCCGCGCTTAAAAACCTCGATGTGTCTCTCAAGTTGCTGGATACCGATCACATTGACACATGGCAACTGCATGACGTTGGAATTCAGGAAGACATTGACCAGATATTCGGCAAAGGCGGTGCGATGGAAGCCCTGGTTCAAGCGCGCGATCAGAAAATGGTGCGCCATCTGGGCGTCACCGGACGTTTCCGTCCCGAAGCACTCATGGAATGCATACGCCGCTTTCCCTTTGACACCGTCCTGATGGGCGTCAACGCGGCCGACAAATACTATTACAGTTTTGAGAAGGATCTCCTTCCGCTGGCCGTCGAGAAACAGATAGGGATTATCGGGATGAAAGTGATGGCACGCGGCCGCATTCTTTCCAGTTGGACGCCGCCACCGGTGGAAGAACAAAAACACTCATGGGAAGGAAGAGGCGCAATCACTACAATTCCAGGCACGCTGACCAAGCGGGAGACCTTCTACTACAATCTCTCGTTACCCATCAGCACGGCAATCATCGGGTGTGACTCAGTCGAGCAGCTCGAGGAATGCGTGGAACTCGCCCGTTCCTTTACCCCGCTAAGTCAGGCCCAGATGGTTGCCCTGGAAGCAAAAGTAGAACCTGTTGCCAAGCAGGCCCTGTTTTTCCGTCTCATGCCCCGCTGAGGATTGCCTGACTGACAGACCACCTTTACACGTTCTCAATCAGAATGCGGTGCGTGAATGCCGATCCGATCGGGAGCCAAAACTCCTTCGTTTCTCTGCGAACACCAGGGCAGTCCGAAGGGACTGCGGGACGCTGACGTGTTTCTCGGGGCGGCGCAGCGGGCTAATAGGAGGCAAATGAGAGCATTGCCTCCTGTTTTCCATTTTTGTGAGGGCCACGGCTCGCATGTCTCGATGCGATTCGTTCGAGCTAGGCGTCGTCAATTCAAGAAACGACGCCAGCTTCGCCGTCGCCCGGAACTGCGGAATTGGATCGAGCTCCTTGAATGCGCTCATTAACGCGATGCCCACACGTGCACATTTTGCTCCGGACAAGCAAGCGGCAGGCTTCCGATTTTGTGGACCTGCTCCGAGTCGGACAAGCCGCCTGGGTCCAACCAACGGGTCGGGTTTCAATCTCTCCGAGAGCACAAAACCGGCCTCCTGCCGCGGTCTACGCTGCTCGCGCTCGCTTACGGACCATCACCCGCCCCGCGACGATTCTGCGCGCCCTGCCCAGTCCGCGCCATCGCCAGCTAACTGGGGCCGGGTCATCGAGCCGTTCAGAGAAGATGAGAACGGTAGTGGCAGCCATTGCCACAATGTGCCCGCTCGACAGCAGCAGCAGCAATAGCATCCACGCCCAGCACGATCCGGCGCACCAAACGCCCTGAGTCGCTCCGAAAACTAGGGCATCGGTATCCGCCGCGCGGCCAAAAGCGGCCAATGCCCAGAGCACATGGCACCGATTCAAACAGGCCTGTTTCGCGGGTGAGCACTGCCAAGTGAGGGCGATCAAGAAGAACGCTCCGACTCGGACATACAGCGAGAATCCGGACGATCCCAGCGCTGCAGCGAGCAACAGCATCAAGGCACCCGCAAACATCCACACCGCTGTGTAACCTGCCACGAACAGCAGTGTGGAACGCGTCCGATGGAGCGCGAGGCTGCTGCCGCGAACGAACCGGATGGGCTGAATCAGGACAGGCGCCATCATGGCGGCCAGCATGAGCATCCAGTCCACGGCTGCGCTCGCCGAGACAGCGCCCCTGCTAATAGCGTGATGGTGCGCATGTGGATCCGACAAGCCCGGGATCCGCATCGATCGAGTCCACACCAGAACCCAGGCGAGCGTAGTGACTGCCAGGACCGCGTTGCGGACCCTGACGCGATCGCGGTCGTCGTAAATCACCGCTTAGGGCCTTCGCGGTAGATGCTGACGCGTTCAACGGTGATTTGCGCGTTGTCTGAGACCGGGCGGTTCGGAACGATCATGACCCGGAGGTTATCGGTATTCAGCGCGTTGTCGAGATGCATCCGGTCGACGATGGCGCTGATGTCGAGAAGGAAGCTCAGTCCGCCGCCGACGTGCTTTCCGTCGGCAAGGCTGGCCCGGCGCAGGCCGAAGAGGGCGACGGTTCCGGCAAGCAGATCGGGGTGATCGCCAGGATTTGAGCCTTCCGGAAGGTTGATGAAGATGCTGAGCGCGGTCGCGTCGTGGGTCCCGCGAACATTCTCCAGGTTGAGATAGACGCGGTCGGGCGCTGAGTTTTCCGCCGCCACAGACAGGCTGTGGGCAACCTTCTGCCGCACCTCCGTATCGAGCTGCACCGTCGTGGACGCGCCTGAGCCCCTTATGGACATCGGGCCGTCGTTGGCTCCCACAAGTTCCACGGAATTCCTTACAGACTCGGCTGCGGCGCCGGGCGTGGCGACCGCTCTGATGCCTAGGCGGCTCAGCCTTAGCGCCAGCAGGTCCACAACCGGAACCTGTTTCAGGTTCTCATAAGTGTAGTCCATCTGGCTCAGGCTGTTGACATCTTTCGGGATGTAGCGCCACGACTTTTTCCCGGGCATTGGCATGATGAACTCGCGTTCGCCGCTGGCCGCAGGTCCTTTCAGCCAGTTGGGGTCGGAGGGGTTATTGTGCGACGAATTCGAGTTCCAGACGGCCCACATCCGGTCGATATTGGCGTGGTGCAGATAAAAGATCGGATCGAGCGCAGCAAGGCCTGGGTCGGACATCAGCCCGTAAACGGTGTCGGAGACGGAGCCGCCCACGAATACGTGGGTCAGATTATGGGGATCCTGTTCGAGATTTCCGGACGGATAAACATCGCCGTGCCAGAAACCTGTCAGCGGGCCGCCGAAACCCGGCAGCGGCGTGTTGCTGTCGGAACCCGTATAGACGCTATTGGAGAGGCACTTTTCCGTAACGACTCCGTGGAAATTGGGAGGGGGCGGATACTTCTTCAGTCCCATTGCCGTGGGGTCGAAAACGATGTTGTTGGCGTAAGGACCGTAGCGGGCGGTGACGAAGAGCGGATTGGGGCTGCCGTTGGGCATGTTTTGCTGGGTGAAGGCGGGAGGGATGTCGAATTCGTCCCCGGGACCGAAATAATCCCAATACGGGAGCGCCCAGTTGGTGGGACCCTTGGCCTGGACAATGTCCTCGCGAAGCTGCGCTTCCAGCGCGACGAGGTAACCCCGATGCCAGGGGGGAAAGAACCAGCTTTGGTGCTGGCATTGATTCCAGTAAATTTTTACAACGTTGGGGGTCGGCAGCGGCGTAGTGGGGACCTTGGGCACGCCGGGAATGTATCCCCATCCCGGGAACTTTCCGGGGTCGTTATCGGGCGTTACATATTCGCCGTGGATGGCGGCGAAAAACCACCAGCTGGCGGGGTCGTTCAAAGCCCGGTCCATCATGGCTCGGACGCCGATTGCGTACCAATACAGATCTTTATTATCGAAGGTTCCGCGATTATTCCAGGCGTTAGCGCGCGTATAAGTCGCCATTTCTCTCCTCCAGGTCTCACTTTCGGCAGCAGCGTTCCTTAGTCTACAGAGCCAATAGAACTCGACCTTCCTCCCGAACTGTTTCTCCAGCGAAATCCTCCGCCACGGCTTACTTGCTTAAGCGATAGCGGATTTCTCTTGCGATGTTTCGCGGCGTATAAACCTTCCAAAAGGGGAGCGCCCTCTTCGCGTGAACTGCCGGTGATTCTTGATCCGCGCCAACGGCGGTGCTTTTCTCCTCGCCGCCGGGATTGCCAAAGAGGCCGGCCATCTTGCGAACGAGTGCTGTGTCTTCCTTGTTGCCGGCCGCCACCATGGCTTCCTTCAATTGATTCGCTCCATAATTTCGCGGCGTAAGGGTGAAGATTCCTAGACTATTCAGGTCTTTAGGTTTTGTCCCAGAGCTGTGCATCGCCGATAAACGTGCATTGTTGTAAGTCTGAAAGAAACCCGGTTCTACCTCGTATCCTTCGATCAGCGGCTTCTCCCGCCCAGGCAGCAAGTAGTAGTGACGAATTTTCGCCTCCTCGTGCGTGACTCCGATTCCAAAAGCCACTCTCACTTCCGCACTGGTGTTAGGGGGAGAAGCGTGTATGGTTCGATTGTCGAATACTACGGCTTGCCCGGCTTTGAGATCGAGGATCGTCAGGTAAGGAAAGATGACGGACAGTTGGTCTTTGAATGGAGGAGCGAACTGTGGCGAGGGTGACGGCCGCACATGATCATAAAGGCGATGGCTCCCTTTGATTACTCCCAGAGCGCCGTTGTCGATGCTGACATCTACCAACGGGCACCAGATCGTCGCGGACCAGAATTCACCCTCATCCACAAACGTCCAATCCTGGTGTGGCGGCACTACGCCCAGCGGGGCCTTCGCTTTAGTGACAAAGCTCGCGGTAAAAATCTTGTGATCCTTGAAGTGCTTGTCTACGCTTCCGCTTACGACTGCGACCAGGCGTTCGGAGACGGTGCGGACGAAATCGGGGCTGGCGTTGTCGAGGCTGACCTGGAAACCCTGCGCCGGAACCGTGGCATGCTCCAGCCCGTAATAGAAAGCCTTCAGCTCATCGACCTGCGCCTGATCAATTAGATTGATAACGGTGTATCCATCTCTTTCGAAGTCTGCCTGTGTACGAACGTCTCTGAACAGTTGCTTCATCGGTGTACTCCCCGGGGGTGGGAAATGTTGGCGTATTTTGGCCTGTAGAGTTTCATCGGTCACCGGAACGTGCCGATAGGGACGGCGGTAGAGCCTCCGGCTTTTTGCCGGCAGACGGCCCTTCGCCAGTTGATCGATGTGAGTCAGGTAGAACTCCTCGTCCGCCTGATAAACATCCACGTCCCGCTCACTGGCTTTCTGGAAGTACACCAGTTCGGCTTCTTCCTCCATGACCCGGGCCGTCACTACGATGCGGTCGCTCGATCCGTTGTTCGCGTAACTGCCGTGAAACAGATCATCCGAATACAGAATGGCCTCACCAGCTTTTAATGGGATGTCTTCAGTATGCTTGTGCAGGTCGGGAGGGAGAATGAATCGATCACTCGGATAGCTCCCCGAGCCGAGCGACCGGAAATACCGATGGCTGCCCGACAAGACGAACAGGCACCCGTTCACGACTGACACATCCACGAGTGGACACCACACAAAGAATGTCCGGTATTTCTCTGGCTCGACGACGTTCCAATCTCGATGCAGAGGAAGCACCTCAGAGTCGATGTGTGATTTCACCATGAAGGTGCCACCATAGAGCTTTGACGGAAGAAACAGGTCCTGGCCGGCGATTACAATCTGATCACGAATGGATTCGTTGATAGTTCGATTTACACCATAGGTGTTGTGGCGACTGCTTTCGTACAGCCCGGTGACCTTTTCTCGAATGTGCTGGTGATACAGGTCCAGCAGGGCACTCACTTGTTCGCCGGAGAAGAGGCGCGTGACCACGAATCCCTGCTGCTCAAAATCCGCCTGCAGCTTCGGATCTTTGAGTAGGGCCTTCATGCTTCCACGCTCCGGCGAAGGGTATTGCACGCTCGTGCCACGAAAGAGCGCCATCGGG
>Ga0302225_10002404_pt1 | contig 11103 bp, 8 predicted proteins | sample II_Palsa_E3_2_FD_193515 | JGI IMG/M metagenome (GOLD analysis project Ga0302225, IMG submission 193515) | Peat permafrost microbial communities from Stordalen Mire near Abisko, Sweden - II_Palsa_E3_2 | ecosystem: Environmental > Terrestrial > Soil > Palsa > Peat permafrost | place: Sweden...
ACGACGTAGGGATTGATGAAGATGCCTGCGCCGACCATGCCGCCCATCACAATCATGGTTGCATCGAAGAGGCCAATTTTCCCTGCAAGCTTGGGCCACGCGCCGCTTTCCATATTGAGATTCAGATCTCCATTCAGGATGTCGTATTCGGCGACGGCAGTCGAACCTCTACTCTAAACCAAGACAGTCGATACGGCTCGGAAGAACGAGACCTCTTCATAAATGAAGTCTTGACTCGATCTCGCGGAGCGTCTACTGCGCTTCGGAATCCATCTGCTTTGCATCGTGAGAAGAACCGTCTCTGAGCAGCTTCGCCGCTGTTTCAGCGTGAGGCAACGCCTCCTGATCGCGATCCGCTTCCGGCGTCACTGCGGCCAGATGAAACAGCCGTTGCAGCTGTTCCCAGTTCTCGGAATCCGTTGCCATTCGCTATAGCCTGCACTGGTGGAAAGATGTAAGCGCGTGTCTATAACTTACATTACCCTCGCGATTCGGCTGTTTCTATTTGAGCAGTCTGCAGCTTTCTTTAGTAGAGGTTGCCCGCGACGGATTCCGCCGTCTTCTGCAAATCATCGTCGTGCGCATCCGATGAAGAAGTCGAACCCGTCTTCCCGTTTGCATGAACAACAATGTTGAAGTGCATACTGCGAACGCGGCCGTTCACCAATTCGGCATTGGGATCGGAAGACCCTGGAAGCTTGCACCGCGTCGCCTCATTGCCAACGCCGATCATGGCCGTCCCATCTTTGCCGCATGAGAGCAGCGCTGACTTGCTGACCTCGATCTTGATCGTCCCGCCAGACCCTTGCTTCAACGAGAACATGCAAGAACCTTCACCCGCATCGGAGACGTTCACGCTTACCGATACCGGAGCGCCAAGCACCCTGGCTGCGCTGCCTTCCGTCAACCACGGGCAGCTCTTCGCAGTCGCAGACGGAGCAGGTGTCTGCGCTTGAATGGCGGCAGCCAGGACGAACACCGATGCGACGAGACACCGACCCAAGCTGGCGATTTTCATCCCTTGGAGCTCACCTTTGGCTTGATTTGGGGTAATGCTCCGGACTTGAGAATCTTGCCGCCCTCCTGCAGGACGTGAAGCTGGTTGACGTCGAGATTCTTGAACTGATCTACCTGTCCGCTTAACCACCGCACCTCGACCATGTCTACCTTGGTTGCTTGATCGAGGCCAAAATGCATGCGCATGTCGTTCTGCGAAAAGTAGCTTCCTCCGCTGCGAAGTTCCTCCATCTGTTGGAGCGGCTTGGCCGCGTCCGCAGTCGTTGTGGCTGTTACGATGACGCGGCTTCCGATGCCGGTGCGATTGGATTTGACTCCCACGAGCTTAATCTTGACCCAATTGCGTTTCAGGGTGGAATCGCAGCGCAGCAGTTGAGGCACGGCGTTGATGCAGTTGACTGCGATGTCGATGTTGCCGTCGTTGTTGTAGTCCCCAAAGGCGCAGCCGCGTGCCGGTGCGTTCTCGAGAATTCCAGGGCCACCCTGGCCCGTCACTTCTTCGAATCTGCCGTTGCGCAAGTTGCGATAGAGATACTTGTGCTCGGCGTACTTTAGATCAGCTTTCGACTTATCAACTTCCGGATAGACGTGGCCGTTGGACATCAGCAGGTCTAGCCAGCCGTCGTTATCCATGTCGAAGAAGCCGACGCCCCAGCCGAGAAGCCTCGTGTTGACGCCAAGGCCGCCGGGATAGGTGCGGTCTTCGAAGGTTGCGTCCCCGAGATTGGTGTAGAGGGAGTCGGTGTCACCTGCGAAGTTGGTCTTGACCACATCGAGATTGCCGTCGCGATTGTAGTCTCCGATCGAGACGCCCATGCCGGCCTGCGGCTTGGCTTCAGCGGAGAGAGCTGCACCTGCTTCAATTGCAATGTCGCGGAAGGTGCCGTCTTTTTGATTCAGATAAAGAGTAGCCGGAGCGGAGTCGTTAGCGACGTAGATATCCGGCCAGCCATCGTTGTCGAGATCGGAAGCCGCTACGCTCAATCCATAGGTGCCGACAGCCGTCCACATGCCCGCTTTTTCGCTCACATCGCTGAACGTGCCGTCGCCATTGTTGTGATAGAGAATGTTTCTGCCGCCGGGCAGCCCGGGCGGCCCGCAGGCGACGAGAATACCTTTGTAAGTGCAGGGTCCATCTTCAGGCTTGGGCGCTGTCTTGAGATCGAAATCAACGTAGTTGGCGACGAATAGATCCAGATGGCCGTCGCGATCGTAATCGACGAAAGTGCAACCTGTATTCCAGCGGATCTTTGGTCCCGGTTGGATGAGCCCCGCTTGCTGGGTGACGTCGGTGAAGGTGCCGTTGCCGTTGTTACGGTAGAGCGCGTTCTGGCCGTAGTAGGTGACAAAGAGATCGTCGTGGCCGTCGTTGTTATAGTCGCCGACGCAACAGGCTTGCCCCCAGCCGGTTTTGTTTTCAAGGCCTGATCCCTTTGTGACGTCGGTGAAAGTCCCGTCGCGATTGTTCTTGAAGAGATGACAACGCGGCTCCTGACCGGTGGGAAAGCCATCGAGGCGCCAGCCGTTGACGAGAAACAAATCGACCCAGCCATCGTCGTCATAGTCATAGAAAGCCAGGCCGCAGCCGGTCGTTTCGAGAAGATACTTGTTGGTAAATTCGCCACCGTAAATGGTCTTGACGTTGAGGCCTGCCTCCTGCACGACGTCAACAAAACTCACCCCGAGCGGTGTGCCCTCAATGGGCGACTTTGGTCCTGGCGGGGGCGGTGCGGGCTTGGCTTCGTAGTCCCGTTCCTGGGGCCCGATTTTTGGCGCAGCAGGTTGCGTTTGCTGTTGCTGGGGGGTCGTTAGCGCCACGATTTCTGCAAAGGGCAGAACCAGGGCCGTGCGGCTAAGGGAGCGAAGGAACCTGCGGCGATTCAAGAATTTGCCATCCTTGTTGAATGAGTTAAGGCTGTCCTGCGGTCGCGGTCGGAGAGACTCCCATTTCAGCGTGCAGGTGCCACGGAGAGCTCTCTGTATTCATCTCCGGATGCATGCGCAGGAACTCGAGCGAATAGGTCGGCGCGCCGGGGTCAATTCGCTTCATGGTGTATTGCGCGGCCTCTTTGGTAGCCTTTTCTTTCATGCCCATGCGGCGGTACAAAATGGCCAGATTGTAGTGGGCCGCGAGATCGTCTGGATCGATCAACTGAAGAGCCTTGAACTGCTTCATGGCTTCGTCGCTGCGATGCTGTTGATAGTAAGAGATACCCAGCTCGCGGCGCGCATCACGTGAATAGGGAAACTGCGCGACGACCTTTTCCAGATCTGCAATTTCATCTTCGGATTGGCGTTGCCGGCGCTCGACCAAGGCGAGGTAGTAAAGGGTTCGCGCGTCGTCCGCGTGCAAACTCAATGCCTTTTCAAGAGGACTGCGAGCCTCGGCGTATTTTTCCCACTCAATGAAATTTACGGCTAGGTTGATATAGCCATCTTTGTAATCCGGACGTAGCTGAATTACATGCTCAAAGGCACGCTGCGCTTCCTCGTATTGCTGCTCGTCGAGATAGCCAATACCCAGATTATTCCAGCGCATCCAATCCGGATTGTCAGTGGTTGCCGGCGTTGATGGAGGATTCTCGCCAATCTCAAAAGTGCGTGTGCGCGATGCAATTTCGACGATTGGATAGGCTGGATGGTCTGGACCAAATATGTTGTTGAGATAACTCTGCCGCAGATGCCGGTAGTTGACGGCTGCAGTGATCGTGAACGCGCCCTTGGCATCTGGGGGAATGCGGAACTGATATCGCACCAGCGCGGAGCGTCCGGACTGCACAGTGTTGTCGTAGGCTACCGAATGAATCGCCCATACTTTATGATTGTCGACAAAATCGCCGGTCACATCGACAGGGCGGTTGGTAAAGCTGTGCGCGCTCGGATCGATCGTGCCGTCGGGCTTGAGGAAGCCGCTCTCGTAGATTGTCGCGCCGGACGAATCTTTGACCGTGAACTTGACCCAGGCCTCGTAGAGATCTCTCACTTCTGGGATCAGAGAGTGACCGATGTTCTTATTCTGAACGACCACATACGCCTGAACGACTTCGCCCTTCTTGATTGTGACGGGGGTTGTGCCTAACGGAGCCGCCATCGAACCGTCATCGACATCTTTCAATGCGAAGATATCGACGTTGAGAAAGTTGCCAGTCTTGAGGAATTCGATCGTCTTCTGCAACTGCTCATCGAAGCCGTAGTAGAAAGGCACGGCGGTGTTGCCGGCCAGCCAGCGATGTGATGCGAAGGTTCCCTGCTTGGAGCCGGAATCGGGAAGCGCGTTGGCTTCGCGCTTCATGTGGCAACCCTGGCAGGTTGTGAAGTCGGCCGTGTAAAACGTAAGCGGATTCTGTTGTGAGAACTTGGATCCCTGCCACTCGTCGTAGGCGGTGAAGGCTCGAATCCACTTGTAATCGTTGAGCATGGGCGGCAGGTTTGCTTTGTGACATGCGGAACAAAACTCAGGTTTGTGATAGATATCCTGCATCACGGCTTTGCTGTGGCGATCGAGGTGCGTGAGGATCTCTGAGTCTGGGACGATACCGGGAATACGGTTACCCTTTTCGTCTACCATGACAGACGGTATACCAATAACAAAGCTGCCGTTACCCAACTTGGTTTGCACACTCTGGATCGAATGGCAAGTCATGCAGGTGAGGCCGTCGCGGTCGAAGGAGCGGTCAAAGGGATAATTGACATTGAGCGCGCCGGCTAAGATCCCAACCGGATTGTGGCAGCTATCGCAATGGCGTGCGAATTCGACTCCCTTGGTGCGCATGAGAATGTTTACGCTGGTGCGATAGAAGGGGGTCCGGAAGGAGTTGGAGTGCAGAGATTGACGCCACTCGTGATACGCCTCCTGGTGGCAGTGGCTGCAGTATTTTGCGTCGGGGAAGGCTGTAGGCTCGAGAAAATCACCGCCTTCGACGGCTGCGTTCCCAGGCAGAGCAAGCTTATCTTTGGTGAAGGGAAAGAGATAGAACTGTCGAACTTTTTCTGCGTACGCTTTGCGTACGTTCGCCTCGCCGGTCTGCTGATCTTCTGCGCCGTGGATCGCTTTGGCAAAAAAGATGGAGGCGAAGCACGCCATCAGCACCGGGACTGCGGCACGCTTCCCGAATGATCCCACAAGGTTCGCTACGTCAGGGAGGCTGCGCATCTCTTTGAAACCCACTCTGCTCAAAGCATTTCGATAAACGCGGATAGAGCGAGTCCCTCCACTATATCGAATGGGCGTCGGAACTGTACATCCACCTCAAGGTGGGGTTGGTTCCAATCAAGTCAGGCTCAAAACAGTGCAATCGCTATCATCGCTGCGCTCGCGGCGAGGCCCGTGCCTGTTTCTCGAGAGCCTCTGCCTTTTGGCGTTCTATCGCTGCTTCTGAGGTTTTCCCCTGTTGTTCAAGAGCTATAGCGAGGCCGGCGTGTGCTTCCGCATAATTCGCGTCGAATGTGAGCGCCTCGCGGAAATCCACAATCGCCTGATCGAGTTTGCCGTCTTTGATCTGCGAGTTGCCGGAATTGGTAGCAACCTCAGCTCGCTGCCGGTTCATATTGGAGCGCATCAAATCGGCGGCCTTCTTGCGTTCTTCCGTCGCTGCCGCAGGCTGATTCTGCTTGGCCAGGACCGCTGCCAGAGTCAGGTGCGGATCCGGTTGCTGCGGCAACTGACGAATTGCTTCCTGCAATGCGGTTACCGCATCGGGAAGCTGGTCCAACTTGTTGTAAACGCTACCCAGCGTAGCCCAGCAGTCGCCGTTTTGGGGGTAGAGCTTCAGGGAGGTCTGCAGCTCGCGAGCAGCGTCGGCGTAACGGCCAACCTGCATGTAGAGAACACCGAGTATGTAAGGCGGCTCATGCGCGGAGGGATCGGCTTTCTCCGCAATCTCGAGCTCCGGAATCGCATCGGTGGCGTCGTCCTGCATCTTGTAGGCAACGCCGAGGTTGTAATGCAGTTGAGGAGCGTTGGGTGCGAGCTTCAGGGCAGCTTTCAGTTGATCGATCGCGTCGTCTACCTGGTTGAGCTGAATAAATGCCGCAGCCAGATCTTGATGTGCGGTGGGATTTTCCGGTGCCAACTTGACTGCCTTTTGCAGAATGGGGACAGCGTCTTTCGCCTTTTGTACCTGGCAAAGCGCCATGCCAAGGTTGGTCAGCACCTCTGCGTTCTGTGGCTCTGTAGCGGCGACTTTTTGGAGCAGTGCTATTGACTCATCGAGACGGTTGGCGCGTTGCAGCGCCAAAGCCAGCTGGTATTGCGCAATGGTTGAGGACGGGGCGAGCTTCAAAGCCTTTTCAAGCACTGGAATCGCCTGCTCATCCTGGCTGGCGCTTGCCAGGGCCTGCCCGAACTCCAATGCAACTACTGGATTTTCAGGAGCCAGTTGATAGGCTTTCGACAGCTCGTCCATGGCTCCCGGTCGCTCTTCCGCTTTCAAGGTGAGGCCGAGATGCAGATGGGCCATGGCGAAGCCGGGCTTCAACGATAGCGAGGCGGAGAAAGCTTGCTCTGCATCGACCCAGTCCTGGCGCTGCGCGTAGAGGGAGCCAAGTTCATCCTGCAGTTCAGCGTTGCGCGGTTCGAGCCCTGCGGCTTCTTTCATCTTGCTTATCGCCGCCTGAAACTGATTTACGGCCGCAAGAGCTTGCGCATAGGGAACCAGGATGGAGAGAGCCAGCGGACGCTTTTCTACTCTGGCCGCAGCTTCCAATTTGGCGAATAGGGGTAGCGCTTTGCCGGATTGGCCGCTCTGCTGATACGCGAGCGCGAGGTTCAACTGGGCGCTGCTGTCGCTGGGATTCATGGCCAGGGCTTTCTCGAGTTCGCGGATGCCTTCGCTGGCGTGGCCGAGCCGCACCAGGACTGCTCCCAAAGCACTGTGACCTTGCTCTGCCGAGGGCGCCAGACGGACGACGTTGGCAAAGTCTGTCTGCGCGGTCTTGAGGTCGTTTCGATTGAGGGCAGCAACCCCGGCTCGATAGTCGGCATCCGCCTGTTTGAGACTGGCGGAAGCCTCCTGGGCTTGACCAGCCGAGGCAACGGCCAGAGACGCCGCGAGTACAAAGCCAATTCGCGAGCGCGCTCTCACTCCAGAAAAACTCATCGCGGATTCATGGTACTTGATCGTCATAACCACGCGCAGCCGCAGCCCGTTCCAAGTGGAGCTGGCCGCGGAGGTTTGGCGCCTTGAAACGGTCGAACTTTGGGACAGCTTCCGTTTGCGATATGGTGATGGCGTGGGAATCACGCCGTCCCAACCCGTTGCAGGCAAGGCAGAAAGCAGCATCATGCCGGCGTCGGCCCCTGTACAGTCGATTGAACCCGGATTGCTGGAAGATCTCTGGCGCGATAGCGACGCATCGTCCTTTGGCGTCGCGCGCAACGAGTTGGGTGAGATCCTGCTCAGCATCGGCTGTGCAAGAAACCATGGTCAACCTGCGGGCATAACTCCATCTCCGTCTCAACGAGTGATCTTCTTCCGCAGCCTCAAGATTTCCGACTTGGTACTGGCGCGCGCATGCGCCCAGGGCAACGAACGTGCATGGGAACATTTTCTGGCCATCTACAAGTTGCCGTTGACCCGCGCCGCAATCGCAATTACGGGCAACGAAACCCAGGGCAGCGACTTGGCGGACGCTCTCTATGCCGAGCTGTATGGGCTCTCTGTTCGGAAAACCAACGGAGAAGCCACGTCTGAGGCTGCAAGGCGTTGCCCATTGGATTCGTATCAGGGCCGGGGATCTTTGATCGGATGGCTGCGCACGATTCTCGCTCAGCGTCATGTGGACCATCATCGACGGACCTGGCGGGAAAGCTCTTTAAGCGATCTCGCCGCGAACGAGGATGCAAATGAGTACGATCCTCCCGCTCCGGAGCCTGAACCAGCGAGCACACCTGCCGAGCTCGGCATGCTTGGCGGAGCGATCGAGCTTGCCCTCAAACATCTGGTAGCAGAAGAACGACTTCTGCTGGCCTCTTACTATCTGGATGGCCGGACTCTGCTTCAAATTGCTCGTATGCTTCACGTTCACGAGGCTACGGTGAGCAGGAAACTCCGTCGTCTAACCGACGACCTGCGCAAGCAAGTGCTTCGGAATCTGCAAAGTGCGGGACTGAGCAAGCGCGCCGCGCAAGAATCGCTCGGCGCCGATCCTCGAGATTTGGACCTCAATCTCAAGAAACTGCTGCAATCTTCCCAATCGGAAGCGTTCCCAGAGAAGGCTGGCCTATGAGTCGAACCAACCAACTCGGTCTTCATCCCGACGCAGAGAGCCTCAATGCCTTTGTCGAGCATCTTCTTCCCGATGAGGAGCGTCAGCAGCTTCTGGCGCATTTGGCCGTATGCACGCAATGCCGCCAGGTTGTTTTTCTTGCCCAGGAAGCGGCTTTCGAGCAGGAGGCTCAGAAGCCTGTCGTGATACCCGAGCCGGAGAAGCCGCGTAAATCGTGGCTCACGGGCTGGCGCCCAGTGTGGGTGATGGCGACGGCCTGCGCGGCCATGTTTGCGATTTCGCTGCCGATCTATTTCCGGCATGCAGCTCAGAACCAGGCGGTCGCGAGAATGGCTCAATCGGAAAGCGGAACAACATCGGAGCTTTCTGCGCCTCTTGCGGAGCAAGAGTCACGCGCTAGTCAGGAATTGGCGACCCGTCCGGCTGCGCCTTCCCAATCGAAAGGAGACGAAAACAAGCTCCCTGCGCTGCCCGGCTCGTCGAAGCCTGCCGACGCCGGCGCAAATGCGGCAAAGAATGGGCCTCCGGTTGCGAAATCCGTTCCGCTGCCTGGGCCCGCAACCGTGCCAGCTCCAGCACCCCCGGCAGCAAAGCCTCAGGCCGTTCCGCCAGGAGGTTCCTTCTCTGAAGCGGTGATGGTTGCACCTAAGCCCGTCGACGCTCCTCGGCCTGCGATCACTGAGACCATTCCAACTCAGCCCGCGTTATCAACGAATCAACTTGCGTTGCAGAACAGAAATACCGGAGGAGGCTCGACTACGGGGTCCAAAATTCATGGATTTGTTGGAGCCGCGAGAGCTGGAATGGCCCCGAGGGCTGCAATGCCAGCCCACGGCACAAACTCAGCTGTGGCAGGCACTTCCCGCAACGTGGTCGCGGGTACAGCCGATGGAGCCAGGCTGCTGAGTCCGACAGGTGCCGAGATCCTGGTTCTCGTGCCGGGTGAGCATATCAGCGCAGGTTCAGAGGAGGAGCTGGCTGCCGCCCGGGACGCGATGCAGCAGTCGCTTCCCAGCGGACAGAGGCCCATCTTTGCTGCATCAGCGCAGCATCATCTGTTGGCGATTGATGCAGCGGGTGCGCTCTTCTTGAGTAATGACGCCGGAAGGACGTGGGAGCCTGAAAATCCGCAATGGAACGGGCGAGCCGTAACCCTGCGCGTTGCTCAGAACAGCAATGGAGCCGAAGCTGCCAAGCAGCCCGACAAACAGGCGGGTAATTCCGCTGCCTCACCCACGAGCGCGGCAGGTACTGGGGTAGCTAGTGGGTCGGTCGCTCAACAGGCCCCGGCGGTGCAATTTGAGATCGTGAATGACAGTGGTTCGGTCTGGACCAGCATGGACGGCAAGACCTGGACGGCCAAGTGAGCTCGACCCCGCACGCGCGTTGACAGCGCCGCGGCTAGCTCTGTATGTTTGCGCCAATCATGAAGAATCGGCTGACAGGAACAGGATGACCTTTCTCGAGACCGCAAAATGTATCCTCAGTGACAGTCACTTTCTGATCCCTCTGGTCGTGTTCTGCATCGGCCTGGCTCTGCTCATCGCGCTTCATTGATGCGATCACTTGACCACGTATGCTGTAGTTCTCGAGTCCACGGATGAGATCTGTCGCCGAATGAGCAAAGCCACAAAGACAACTTCGATCGCAAATGGAGATGCAAACTCCAATGTCGGTTTTGCGTCCAGGCATGGACTTGGTGTGGCCTGCGGTTTGGCTGCCGGGGTTTGGCTGGGCGCGGCGGAAGCGCCAACCAAGCTGGTGAACTCGGGGCTCTCGCCCTTCGCGATTTCGCTTTGCATGGTTGCCGGCGTCTTCACCGCGCGGTGGACCGTTCCGACGCTGCTGAAAGGCTCGCGATACGTCTTTTCGGACCTGGCCGCCAACAAGCATTTGCTGATCACGGCAATCCTGGCGGGCATGTTGTGGGCGGTAGCGAATACGCTCACTGTCTTTGCTATTCGCGATGTGGGCCTGACGATCGCCTTTCCTTTATGGAATACCAACTCGCTGGTTGGCATTTTGTGGGGACGGCTGCTTTTTGGCGAGTTGAAGGGCGCGAGCGGTAAGAATATTGCCAAGGTGCTGCTGGGGGCGTTGGCCATTATTGCGGCGGCGGTGATGTTGGGCTTCAGCACCATCCACGGCGATAAGGCACATGCGACTCACGCAGTGAGTGGAGTGCTTGCGGCGCTGGGAGCGAGCCTGCTTTGGGGAACGATGTACATCCCCTACCGCAAGGCTTACATCAGCGGCATGAATCCCCTTTCCTTTGTCACTGCCTTCACGATTGGAGAGTTGGGAACCATGCTGGCGCTGGTCCTGGCGCTCGACGGTGGCACCAAGGCAGCTGTCTTCCACTCGCCGGAAGCAAAGCACATGCTTTTCTGGCTCTTTCTGGGCGGATTTGTCTGGGTGATCGGCGACCTTTTTCAGCAGTTCGCTACCAAGTACCTTGGCATTGGCAGGGGCATTCCGCTTTCCAACACCAATCAGATCTGGGGCGTAGCCTGGGGTGCGCTGGTCTTTGGGGAGTTGGCGCATGCGGACAACGCACATCGCCTGCTGGTTGTCGCCGGATCGGTGATGATGATCCTCGGAGCGCTGGCCGTGAGTACCGCGGTTGCGACCAGCCGGGAGCATAGTTCTACCAACGCTTCTCTGGTGCGCGAGTGCACTCGTTACAACCTGGACTACCATTCCGTGGTCAAAGCCTATGGCGGATCTGAAATTGGCGATCGGTCGGAAAAGCGTGGATGGTGGGACTATGCGATTCTGGCGGCGGCCGTAGGCTTTTTCGTCTACCTGGGTGTCAATGCCCGAGTGCCGGATCTTGGAATTAATCTCACCTGGCTCTGC
>Ga0302225_10002410_pt1 | contig 11080 bp, 13 predicted proteins | sample II_Palsa_E3_2_FD_193515 | JGI IMG/M metagenome (GOLD analysis project Ga0302225, IMG submission 193515) | Peat permafrost microbial communities from Stordalen Mire near Abisko, Sweden - II_Palsa_E3_2 | ecosystem: Environmental > Terrestrial > Soil > Palsa > Peat permafrost | place: Sweden...
AGCCGGGTTGTTGCTAAGTGTATTCGCTTACCTGCATCAGGTGGTTGAGGTGCCTTTTTATACCGAACCGGGCAGTTATGTGGGCTGCCAGTACCAAATGATAGAGGACTGGGTCAACGATGACCAAGAAGATGAGGGCTACCGTGATGAACAACTGGACGAATTGTACACCATGCACAACGCCGGGCTGAAACTACATGCACAAATCGGAAAGCCCGAATATGTAGAACGATTTGGGGAGATCGTTTTGAATTTCAATCCTGCGGACGATTGGGAAAAAGATTGGCAATTGCTTGCCGATGAATTTTTACAGCTATACCGCCAATACCCCGAACGTTCCATATTCGACCATATTCATTCGGGTTTGCTGTACCCCGAAGATGAAGACCGTATCTCCGCCGACCAGTATATCAGTTTTTACTGGAGCGGGTACGGTTGTCTGGCCGACACCCTTTTTGAAACCATAGACTGCAATTTTCAGGAAATCGCTTTTATGGACGAACCGATGCACCTGCAAAAGTTTGACCAATTGCCGGAAACGAACAATCCTGATTTTGACTTTGAGAACCGCCTGTTTGACTTGCTGAACAAGCTTGCCAAACGACTAAATGACCATGACCATGAACAATGTGAGCCAACAATTTAACGAACAATACCTGCCTGTTAAGGCCTTGCTGATTTACCGCTCGGTGGAGCAGGAAAATAATAACTATGAGCGTCAGGAAGCAGAAACCTATGTGGAAAGTTACGACATCGGTAAACAGGGCAACCCCATCAATGCCCATCCGTTATCTGTCAAAGAAAGGGTGGCGTTAAGTGAAATACTGCAAGCCACACAGGAATTTAAAAACAATTACTTACAATGCAAAGGTATGTTCCCACCCAAATTAATATATGTAAACACCCAAAATAACGGCTATGCGATCTGGCATACCCCGCCACAAGAAGTCAGCTTGTTTTTTACGGAGAGTTTAGGCATCCCGTCGGGCAAAGCCAAAATACCCGCTATCTTGTGGAAAGCCAACAAAGAAAGTGTACAGGTATTTGCAATCAAGGGAAAAGGCAGACCGTCCGTTAAAACGCCGCTATACTATGCCCCTTTTTTCAATCTTTCCCAAGACGGCAGGGTGTGTATGGGTACGGTCAATATACAGATTGACCGACAAACCTGCTTAGAAGAATTTATAACACAATGGGAAAATTATTTTTTTGGCAGTTACTTTACCCACACGCTCGGCAACTACCGTCATTGTAAAGGCAATCTCATACAGCTATGGCAGGGACAGGTTGGCACAGGCAGGGATTTTCTGCAGAACGAATTAATCAAGAACGGCAAAACCTTAAAAGATTTAATAAGATGAAAAAAACAAAGACCGATGATAAACGAACCGTTGTTCATATCGTCAGCAAGGAAATATTACAACCTTATAATCCTGTTGCCATCAATTTGATTGGTGCAGGCGGAACGGGGGGACAGGTACTGACCGCATTGGCAAGAATGAACCAGGCTTTGATCGCACTCAACCATCCCGGCCTGATGGTGCGGGTATTTGATGACGATACCGTAAACCGGGCGAATTTAGGACGGCAGTTATTTACTACTGCCGAACTCGGCTTGCCTAAAGCCGTTGCGCTCATTAACCGCATCAACCGCTTTTTTGGTACGAACTGGAAAGCCATCCCCGAAAAATATGATAAACAGTATAATGGTAATGGTGAAACAGCACGGGCGACCATCACCGTTGCCTGCGTAGATACGGTACAGGCAAGAAAGGACATTGCGCAAATATTAAAAGCGCTCAATAAGAAAATGGGCAATAGCCGTAGCCAACCCTTATATTATGTGGATTTCGGCAACAGCAGGGACACCGGGCAGGTTGTCCTGTCCACCATCAGCAAAATTAGCCAACCCGCATCCAAGCAATACCGTACCGTAGAACAATTGCCAATGGTCATGGATGAGTTTGGCGAACTTTTATCCGCATCTGAAACGAGCGATAACACGCCAAGTTGTTCGCTTGCAGAAGCCCTGACCAAACAGGATTTATTCATCAATTCCGCTTTAGCCAATGTCGGCGCATCCCTGTTATGGCAGCTTTTCCGCGAGGGCGTGCTGTTTAACCGGGGCTTTTTTCTCAACCTTAAAGATTTCAGGACACAACCACTTAAAGTGGCTTAATAGGAATATATGAAAGTAACAGATATGAACGGACACGAAATCGAAATAACAGATTTGCAACTGGCATTGATGCAGGCGGATGATTACCGCCATTACAGGTTGGCTAACCCGACATTAATGAGCCAGAAACTACAAGCCTATTGGGAAGATTTTTATCAGAAACTTTTAAAATTAGCAATCGATGAACAAGGAACTCATTTATAAAACGGGCAACCTATTGAACGCCCCAGCAGAGGTATTGGTCAATACCGTAAATACTGTTGGCATTATGGGCAAGGGCGTGGCCCTGCAATTCAAAGGAGCATTTCCCCAAAATTTCGCCAATTATCAAAAAGTTTGCCGGGATGGAAAATTGCGACCGGGAACACTCCTTACCTTCAAAGAAACAAGTGAGTGGTATGGCGAGAAACTCATCATTAATATGGCAACTAAGGATCACTGGCGTAACCCATCCCGTTACGAATATATCCAAACCGGTTTGGAATTGTTAGGCGAGTGGCTTTGGCAAAGCAGCGTTGAGACGATTGCCATGCCAGCTTTGGGTTGTGGTAATGGAGGGTTAGATTGGAACAAAGTTCAAGGCATGATTGCACGGGAGTTGCATTATGTAAAACAGGAAATAATCGTTTACCTGCCTACCTGACCCTGCTTAATGCCCGGCGGGCTCCGGCATAGCCGGAGCCCCATTTTTCGCCCCCTATTTTGCTGGGTGTCCGTTTTTAACGGCGCAAAATACGGGGCGTTTTCATTAGTAAAGCTAATCTAACAACCTACTTATTGCCGGAAATTGTTTAGTTCATCTTTTCATCAAGTCCGGATATAATTTAGCTTCCGGTCTTTAACAATCCTTCATCGCTGAAGATCGTACGTTCGAGTTCCTTCATGTTATTGCTGATCTTACGCTTGGTGATCTTGGCATAGATTTGCGTACTTCGCAGGTCCTTATGCCCCAGCATCTTTCCCACGGTTTCAATAGGCACATCATTTTCCAATGTTACCGTAGTAGCGAACGTATGCCTGGCCGTGTGTGTCGTTAAATTTTTATGAATGCCGCAGATGTCAGCAAGTTCTTTCAGATAGACATTGTAGCGGTAATTGCTATTGACGGGCAATAATTTGTTGTTCGCTATACAATACGGGTGATGCCTGTATTTTTCAATGATCGCCAAAGGAATGGGCATTAAGGGCACACATTCCTCGGCGCCTGTTTTGGCACGGTCTTTTGTTACCCATAACTTTCCATCGATCCCGGTAAATACATTTTCCGGTTCCAGGTTATAAGTAGTTTCGTAGGCATAGCCGGTAAAGCAGCAAAATAGAAATACATCCCGAATTTCGGACAAACGATCTATAATAATCGCCTTATTATAAATCGCCAAAATTTCATGAGATTCGAGTGTCTCCCTGTCCGGCTGGTCATAGGTGCATTTGAAATTCGCAATGGCATTGAACTTTATCCAGCCTTCGGTAATCGCACGGTCAATGATCTGTTTTAAAGTTTTTACATATTTCATGGCGGTGTTTTCCCCAATATCATCCATAATCAGGTGATGGTAAAAATTAGTGGCAATGCCCATGTGCAGTTCATCCAGGGCAATATCTGCAATTTTATATTTGGCTTTCAGGAATGTTTCCACCTTATCGCTTAGCCGCTCATACCTTGCTAATGTGCCCTTTGCACCTTTTTTCTTACTTACCTTTTCCCCAAATTCATCATTGTGCAGTTTGAACGCCTGCATTAAGGTTTTATCAACACTCGGCTTCGGCTTATAGGCATCTTTTACCATTGCGGCAGTGATCTTTTTGTGGGAGGCCGTCAACAAGTTATAACATTTCTCCAAATCCGCTTTGGTTTTTGTGATATAGCTGTTTATAAAAAGGTAATCAGGGCAGGCTTTATCAACGCCCGTTTCCTCATCCCAAAAATCGGGATGAATTTTCTTACCGGACGAAAAACCATCCCTGTTACCATTTACGGTAATTCGCACATAGATCGGAACGTGACCATCTTTAGTGCCTTTTTCCCTTTTAAGCCAGAATAAAATCGACAACTCATCATTAATTTTCATAACCATTTTTTTAAAAGTGAAACATGGTTCTTCTAACTGAAAATCAAACTGATATAACTGAAATCAGAATAAATTCGGTACCCTAATTTCGGGAAAAGCAATGGGGTACCGAATAGGGTACCGATTTGCTTGAATTAAGTTGAACTAACTTAAATTGAAATTTTTAAAAAAAGTGCCTTTAAACAAAAAAAAGCCACTTTTTCAAGAGGCTTTCTACTTAATTGGCGACCGTTGGGTTGGTCTCTGTGATCCCGCTGGGATTCGAACCCAGGACCCCAACATTAAAAGTGTTATGCTCTACCAGCTGAGCTACGGAATCATTATCGTTTCCGATTAAAGTGGTGCAAATATAGGACTATTGGGCCTTTAGTGCAAGGCTTATTTTTTTTTATTTGCAAGCATATAATAAGCCCCTTATTGCCAGTGTTTTACTGTGTAAAAACAGCAATTTTACCATTGCTGCCGGCTAATAAAACCAGTTTTCCGCGCTTTGCTTTCCGGCAAACATTATAGCTTTGGTCGTCAATTTTGGTCCAGGTTTGGCCATCGTTTGTACTTATATTGGATCCGGGCGTGCCGGTGGATAGGTATGTGTTGCTGCCTATTGCCTCTACACATGATTGAAAACCTGATGGCTCTATTTTAGATAAATAAAACCCACCACCAGCGTAAGTACTGTTATAAATGTAGCATTGTGCTACGGAATCTGCACGGCGATCATTCTGGTAATCACCGCCGACGATCACAAAACCATCTGCAGATACAGAAAATGCACCCTGGCTTGATTTGCCGTGTAGCAATAATAAATCATTGTATAACCATGAAGATGATAGGCTGTCTTTATATATATTACGGCAATTGCTGCCACCAGTAACGATAGTTATTCGATTTTTTGTAAATCTTAAACAGGTTCCGCTAGCCGCAAAGGCAGCCTCGCCAGGTTGAGCGATCGGCGGGTTTTTAAATGGATGCCAGTTTTCGCCACCGTCATTCGTTTCCATCATTACCCATTTATTATTGATCGGATCGCCCAATATGATGCCGTGTTTTTTACCAGCGAAATCCATCGCATCGAAAAAATACGCACTATCTGTGTTTCGATATTTTACTTGCCAAGTGGTGCCGCCGTTGATAGTTTTTAGTATGAGGGCTGGTGTGCCCGAACTCATGATCACAACCTCCTTATCTGAAAAAGCTTCAATACTCCTGAAGTCGGCCTGTTCAAAACCCTTTACCTGTTGCCATGCCCAGGTTTTACCGCCATTTACAGTAATGGCTATATATCCTTTGCTGCCGCTTATCCAGGCAACGCTATCATCAACTACCGAAAGGCCGCGAATGCTGGTTGGCTTGCCTTGCTGTAGTAAAGTAATATGCTGTGCTTTTACCGGGGCGATGAAAAATATCATCACCAATAAAAAGCTTAAAATTATAAATCGATTTGCTGTCATTTTGGATATCTAACCCCTTGTTTCAACCGAAAATAGGCGTTAGGATAGCAAGTTACAAAGCTGTATCAATTTTTATATTTATTTGAGGACATTTTAGCTGAAAAAGGTATATTTGCAGCCCTGTATAATTTGCAGCCCGAAAGGTTGCCTGTTATACTTAATGCCCGGATGGCGAAATTGGTAAACGTTGCGGTCTCAGAAGCCGTTGAGAATTGTCTCTTGAGAGTTCGAGTCTCTCTTCGGGCACATCCTTTATTAAAGTCGAAAGTCTTTAGTCAGAAGTTCTAAGTATTATAACTTATAACTCGCGACTAAAGACTTTGTATTTGAAAAAGCCCAGGTGGCGAAATTGGTAGACGCACCATCTTGAGGGGGTGGCACTCGTAAGGGTGTGGCAGTTCGAATCTGCTCCTGGGCACAAAAAAATTAAGCTACCCCTTTATATTCATTTTGGTAGTACCATTCTATTTAAATTTTTCAAACGCCTGAATACCTGCCTTCTTCTCCAATACTGATGCAGCCGACGAAAGAAGCTTATTTTCTGTTTCAATAAGTCGGGATAACTCGTAAAAAAATGTTTGGCTATGGGCAGTGCCTCCGTTACCCTGAGTTTTTTTATTTCGGCGGTAAATTCTTCGGCTTCGTACTCGTTGTATTTTTTGCCTGTGGCCCTGCAAAAAAAGTAGTGGGCCAGCAGGTGGCAGCAGGCTTTTAGCGATGGGTGAAAATGCTCTTTCCAGCCATCTTCGCCATACTGCTTGATGGTTTCGTTAATTTCATCGGCAATAATATCCCGCGCGGCCATAAAGGCACCTGCAGGTTCAACAGACAGATTGCGGATCACGTTAACGCTTACCTTGCGCTTGCCGAGCATAAAAGTAACTTTATGCGGAACGGCATCGCTGTTGTACAGGTATTTGATCTGGTGGGAAAGCGAATGAACTGAATCGCCAAATACCAGGAAGTCGTCAATATTGCGCACGGTATACAGATCGGCCATGGAAATGCCCGACAGTATGCTGATGGCATCCAGATCATTCAAATAATGCTTATCCTGCATCTCCATCATCTGGCCCAGGGTTACCTCGTTCAAGTTAGTTGGTATTTTTACCAACATTTTGCCCTCGGTGGTTCGTAATGTTTTTTCTATCATGTGAGCATTGTTTTTAAAAGCGGATCGTGCCATTTATCATCCTGGTAAGGCAGGCGCGATCTAAGTTCTTTAACGTTGTTTATTTTGAGTTTGTGCAGCGCCACGTAGCGTAGTGGATCTATCAAATGGTTCCAGGAATCAACAGGCTCGTTTATCGATCTGCCCGAACGATCTACCCTCCATTTGTAACGGCCCATTTCTTTACGCAGGTTAACGCTGCGGCGGGTGATATTGATAGGGTAGCGTTTAAGAATATCGATAGAGTTTTTAACACTATCCACTCCTTTTTTGGCACCGCGAATATTCCAGCCCAGGCGGTTTAACTCTTCGATAGATTTTGGTTCGGCGCTGTCGGCAATTATCTCGGTGTTTTTTTGTATGCCGCAGTCCTTTAGTTTGGCAGCTATATCGCTGTTGGTTAAGCCGGTTTCGTAAAAATGCTCATCAACCCAAAGCTCGCCGTTCTGTTTAAATACTTCCAGGCAGCCGGTTTCATCGTTGCTGTAGCCAAAATCGAGGCCTATGGCCAGGCGTTTGGCATCGGCAGGGATATCCTCGCAAATGTGCCAGTTATCAAACACCAGCCCGTTTATTTTACCGGTGAGGCCACGCGCGTACACCTTCCATTGTTCATAGTCGGTTGCTTTGAGCGATTCGATCTTATCCCTTAGGCCCTGCTTTATGAAGGGATTGTGCCGGTGATCGGATATGATGAGCTGCACGCCGGGCTTGCCAATGAGGTTATCATGCACCCAAAAGTTATAATTGGGGTTGTAATCGATATAAATACGTTCGCGGGTGCGCAGGGCCAGTTCGGTGTATACATCCCAGTTGATGCCGTTGGCTTCGTTAATGAACAAGTAATCGCGCTTGCCCGATTTGGCATCCTGGGCATTATCATAACTTTTAAATTCCATAATGGTGCCATTATGAAACTCGAATATCCTGTCGGATCTATTATAACTTTTCACCATCATTTTTAATTGCCCCGAACTATCATAAATATTTAAAGCATCGCGCAGGGCGCCTGACTTAAGATTTGGAATGTCCTGACCTACAACAGTTATTACCTGCTTTTGGTTTTGGCATGCCAAACAAAAAAGTACCTGCTCAATAGCATAAGTTTTGCCGGAGCTTGTACCGCCCTGGTTTATAATTACGTGCGCGGTGGTGTTATAGTTTTGTTTGAATAAAATAGATGCGGTTTGGTTCATTGGGTCATTGGGTCATTGGGTCATTGGGTCATTGGGTCATTGGTATGATTATTATGTTTATTGGCATAATTTATCGTTTGTTTTTTTAGAGTATCACCTCTTTCTCGATTGAAGCGGGTGGTGGGCCGGTTTCAATGATCCTTATCTTTAAGGGTTTTAGAACGGCGTCATCTATCGCTTTATCGTCGGCCTTGTCGTTCCAGCCAAGGCTTTTTAGGGCGAAGATGGCTCCGCCCGATGAATGCAGGTGCAGCTTCCGCTCGTATTCGGCTTCGATGCGCAGGCGGGCGCGCTTTAGTATTTGGGCGTGTTTGCCATTGCGGGCGTAATCATCAAACGCGGGCAGGCTGCTAAAACCCAGGAAGTAGGCCAGGCCGGTTATGGTTGGAGATTCGACCTGCTCATCCGGCTTCTTTGGCTTTGCGCGTGTTGTGGCAGCAGTTGTAGTTTTGGCCGGCTTTTTTTCATTTTGGTTTTGCGATATGACCGAATTGAAATATTCGTTTACGCGAGTACCTAACTCATCGGCGGTAAATAGGGGATGCTTGTGTTTCATTATGATGAAAATGCCGAATGGCATATAATACCTTCAAATATAACTAAAATATTTAGTATTGGCAAGGGGTTTTTGAAAATAAATGTTGTATAAAAAATAAATAGAAAATAATTTTTATTTAAATAGAAAATAATTACCTTTGGGTATGAAAGAGCCCAAGCCATATCCAATATCTGAACCCAACGAGGATTGGATACTTCGTGATTATATCGAGCCCTATGAAAGCTATTTTCAATCGCCGATAGCTAAGTTAAACGCTATAAAGCAGGGTTTAAGGGCGGCCTCTATTGCTGATCTGCTGCAGGTTACCGGCTATACACAAATGGATGTGGCCAAATGGCTTAATATTACCGAGCCCACACTGCGTAAAAACATGCAAGGCGAAAAGGGTTTAAACCCCGGCATCAGCGAGCATATTATACAGCTTTTTGAACTTTTTAATAAGGGTTATGATACTTTTGGGGCATTGCATGAGTTTAAGGCCTGGCTTAAAAGTTATAACCCCGGTATTGATGCCATGCCCTTTGATATGCTTGATACCATAACAGGCATAGGCATTGTAATGCATGAACTTATACGGATTGATTACGGAGCGATCGCTTAATTATTGAATTATTGAATTATTGAATTATTGAATTATTGAATATTTCAAGTTATAATCTAAAATGCTAACCTGCTTGTTTGGCTTGTGATGAACACTTATAGGATAGGGCAGACCAAATACGCGCGGGACAGGGCGGGATCGGGGATTGACGGGCGGTGGAACCTGAACGGGCAGTATGTTATTTATTCGGGCGGATCGTTAGCCTTATCGTGCCTGGAGAAGCTGGCCCATGCCAGCGGCACATCGTTATACGCCGGGGATTTTTCGGTTACCATTTTTGAAGTGCCGGATGAACTGCCTGTAAAAGAAATTACCATTGATGAACTTGTGAAAATAAATGCCGCCTGGCAAAAGGTTATCAATTATCCCATCACCCAAAATATGGGCAATAAATGGCTGCAGCAGCACGAAACCGCTATACTGAAAGTGCCATCGGCCATTATAGACCTGGAATATAATTACCTGTTTAACCCCGCTCATGCCGATTTTGAAAAAGTGAAGATTGCGGCCATCAATAAATTCACTTTCGATAACCGTTTGAAGGCTCAATAAACGCCTGATAACCAGGTTTTACCCTTATAAATCAATCGGTTTGGGCATTATTTAAAATAACGCGTTAAATTGTGTTAAAATTTTGTTACGAATGCGTTTTTGGCACAACCTTTTATGTAATTTTACGTATATCAATATATAGAACCGGGATACTTTATTTTATGGGCAACAAAAGGTTTACTAAATACTTCATTATTTTTATTTTGCTGCTTTCGGGTATGATCGTATCGTGCCAGAAAGATCAGGATAATGATGTTACGGTAAATTCAAATTTGAGCGCCGACAGCAGTTCAATGAGCGCATTAACCACACCGTGGAACTACCTGGCGGTAAAGGGATCGCTTAAAATAACCATACAGGATTCCACCTATACCTTTGATGCCGCGCATGATTCCATAGCGTTTGTTAACGTACACTCGGGCAGCAGCCAATATTTTGGTATTACGGCTATTAATAAGGCTCATAACATGAGTTTTGGTATCAGTTCGGCAGGTAACGCGCAAAGTAATATTAACACGGCGGTAGCCGGCAGCCAGTTTTTAATAAGGAGCAGCAATAAGCCTGATATTTCGTTTGCATTATCCCAATTCGCGGCTTCGCAGGATTTTGGTAAGATAAGCCTTAGCACTTATAAACAGGACAGCGTACTGGCCAAAGGTACGTTCTACACTTTTTTAGCTAAAGACGCTAAGGTTACTTCGCCTTTTTACAAGGTTAAGGGTACTTTTAGCTTGCAGCTAAAGTAGGAGGATGGCAGTTTTTAATTTGCAATAGCCGGTTTATTTATCATCCCTCATTCATTAGTAACCGTTAAGTAAAAAAGCGCTTACAAAACGGCTTTTCGGGTCGGCGAGGCGGCAAATGCGGGCTTTTTTTAGTACCTTTAACAAATTTTAAAACATTGATGAAAGTATTTATTGCAGGGCTTCCTTTAGAAGTAGATGAAGCTGAATTAACAGCTGTTTTTGGTGATTTTGGGCCGGTTAAATCGCTCAGGATCATTAAGGACCGCGAAACAAAAGAGAGTAAGGGTTTTGGATTTGTTGAAATGGTGAATGAAGCGGAAGCTAAAGAAGCCATAAAGTGCATGAATGGCGCAAGCTATTATGGACGTAGAATTACGGTTAACGTAGCCGAAGACAAAGGTTTTACCGGTGGTGGCGGCAAAGGCGGTTTCAGGCACAACTAATAATATTAAAAAATTTATTCTTTTTTGAAAGCCGGGTTTTTAAACCCGGCTTTTTTGTTTGCCCTCCAGCCCCCTAACCGTGTGCCGCCATAGCTTCAGCGGTGGCGCAAGGG
>Ga0302225_10002413_pt1 | contig 11068 bp, 10 predicted proteins | sample II_Palsa_E3_2_FD_193515 | JGI IMG/M metagenome (GOLD analysis project Ga0302225, IMG submission 193515) | Peat permafrost microbial communities from Stordalen Mire near Abisko, Sweden - II_Palsa_E3_2 | ecosystem: Environmental > Terrestrial > Soil > Palsa > Peat permafrost | place: Sweden...
CCCGAATGGGTCGCGTATAATCGGCAAGATCGACAATGCAGGGCTTTATTTGAACGGGAGGATTTGCGAGGACTTCATAACGCAATCGGGCTGCATTCAGAATATATTCCCGCGTTGTGAGTACAAATCTCCAATTGCCATTCGCCGAGACTTCTTCAATTAATTCCATGAGTCTTTGATCTTCGTTCTTTTGCAATTTATCCAGTGCTGTCTTTCCCAAGAAATCGTCGAAATAAAAGATTTGTCGACTGCGTGGATTTTTCACTGCTTTGATCTCCGAGAGGTCGTTCGCAATACGAATCGCCTGGAAATCGTGTCGGTCCACATATTCAAGTAACAAGATCTCCGCCAATGTTGTTTTGCCAATACCGGGTATGCCAGCAATGATGCAAAAGTGGTGCTTGTCTAGTATTCGTTTGGCTCGATCCAGGCTACGATTAGGGACGTAGCGGCTTGTTCGTTGGCGGATCCGCTGGACTGTAAGGTCCGTATCGCCCCAAATTCCACCGTGAAGGATTTTTTCCATAACAGGAGTGCTTGTGAGCCAAAGTTTGAAGTTTTTCTGCTCAATCGCAGGGTGGATTCCGAGTAGATTGTTAAGATCCTCCTTTCCGAGAATGTCCGACTGTTCTCGACAATAAGGGGAAAGCAGATCAAACAAGAGTTTCTTGCGGTGCGGTGTTAAGGCCGTTGAGACGACCAAGATATAGCGTTTTGGTTTTAGCCGAGTCACCTTCTGCAGTTCATCGCGTTTGAGGACGCTGTAAAGGGCATCAAAGTCGCTGTAGTGCTTGCACTGCACAACGACCTCACTGTCAGTCGATTGGAATCTAAAATCGATACCGCCATCCCGGCCCTTGGCGAAGCTCTCAAGACGTTTACGGAGTTCCGCTTGCAAAAGATCGCGTGCCAAGAGTTCGAAATCGTAGGTCGAAAGAGTTTCGAAATTATAATCGGGCATCGTGTTTCTTGTCTTTACTTATGGTTTCAAAGCCATTTGCTCGCGTGAAGAATGCGGTCGGAAGGTGCCGACATCCGACTCGACCCCTGGGTCGGTGCACGACTGCAGTGTCGAACTACGATTCTGGTATAACTCCAGGCCGTGTTCAACTCGGTTTTGCTCCGCGTCGGGTCGGTCATTTGCATTGACGGTGCGTGGAACCACGCCGGAACGGCGCTACTAAAGGCAGCTACGTAAGGCCGCTGAGCCATTTTACTGGGAGGCGGGCGGCGAGGGCGTTGGCCAGCTTTTCGTCGACGGTGACGAAGTCGGCGCGGGCATGGATGGCCAGGGCGACGTAGAGGGAGTCGTACACGGTGCGGTCGAATTCGGCGGCGATGGAGAAGGCGGAGGCGAGGAGCGGAAGGGAGGGCGCGGTGGGAAATTTGCGTTCGACGAGCGAATCGAGCGACTGCCGGGCGGCTTTTTTAGTGCAGCGGCCGAGGCGCGCGGCTTTCCACAGGAGATTGGCGGTCTCGGGCCAGAAGATGTCGGGGACGAGGAAGCGAATTTCGGCGCGAACGTAACGGCGCAAGAGCTCGAAGGCCTCGTCGGCGAGGGGTTCGGCGGCGGAAGGAAGCAGCCATTTGGCGGCGACGCTCGCGTCCAGGACGATGGAGGTCAACGGGCGCGATCCTGGCGCTGCATTCCTTCGGTCGAGGGGAAGGCGCGGCTGCCGCGCTTCGAGGGGCGGGCGCGTTCGAGCTTGCGCAGGAATTTCCGGCGGGCTTCGAGTTCCCTTTGCGTGGGAATGCTTTCTTCCAGGAGCGAGATGACTTCCGCGGCGATCGAACGGCGGCGCTGGCGTGCGCGCTGGCGCAGGGCGTCGTAGAGCTCGCTGGGGACGTTTTCGACGTACAGGACTGGCATAGGGTTCTCCTAGGGATAGTCTAGCATCGGGACGTGACTTGTGATTCGTGACGAAGACTAACGCTCGGCGAGAAGGCCGCCGAGAGGTAGGCGCTTCGCCCGGTTTCGTTATGTCGGAGCTGAAGCTCCGACTCCCAAAAGACAAGTCACAAAATCGCACATTGCCAGCCTGCCCCCCTGCCGTTCAGCTTCGCTTCAGGGCAAGAAGGCGGCCGCTGCGAAACCAAGCGGCGGACGCTCGCGAGAGCACAAGCGGATCGCTCGTCGGCAGGAAGGCGGCCGCTACGAAAGCAAGTGCTTACAGATTTGGGCCGGGTGACGCGGAAGAAGCGTGCGCTGCGAAGGGACCGCCGCGGTGGCACTGCACCGGGCACGGCGTGCCGTGCCCCTACAAGCCTGGCGTGCGAGCCACAACGCGGGCGGGGAGGTGTGCTAGTCTCGGCGGCGCGGAGGGCGGCGATGTCGAATTTTATTCAGCTTACGGCGTTTTTGTATGTGGAGAATCTCGAGCGGGCGCTGACATTTTTCAACGACATACTTGGATTTGAGACGCGCTTTCGGCGCGCGGACTACGCGTACGTGCATCGGGAGACGGCAGGATTTCGCATCTGGGAGCAGACCGGGGCGAATGCGCGTCCAGCGGGCGACCGGAGGTTCGCGTATTACATTGATGTGCGCGACGTGGATGCGCTCTACGCGGAACTGAAGCCGAAGCTGGACACGCTGCCCAAAGGCGACGTTCACGGGCCGGCGGACAAGCACTATGGCCAACGCGAACTGCTGGTGCTGGCGCCGGATGGGAATTTGATCGCGTTTGGGCAGGCGATCGATGGGAATGAATGATTCGTGACTTGTGACTTGTGATTTGCGCGAGCGGAAACTTGCGCGCGAGTGGTGTACTCGTTCGCGCGGGCGGCGCGTCCCATACTGTGAAGCGAGAAACAGTGCGATTCAGGCTACGGAGCCATGGGGAGGACAAAATGTTGAAACTGCGTGCAAGACAATTCATGAAGGCGATTCCAGTGCTTTTGCTGTTTGCGGCTCCGGCTTTTGCGCAAGATGCGGCGGGTACGGCCGTCGCTCCGGGAGGCTGCGGCCCGGACGAGCAGAAATTCGAAGTGAAAACCGAAAAGCAGCATCCGCTGGGGCAGGCGGAAGCGGGCAAGGCGCTGGTTTATTTCATCGAGGACGACAAGGAATATGGCTCGAACCCCAAACCCACCACGCGCGTGGGTGTGGACGGCGCCTGGGTCGGCGCGACGCATGGCAATTCCTATTTTTCCTTTACCGTGGATCCCGGCGAACATCATCTTTGCGCCAGCTGGCAGACGGCAGTGGCCCTGTTCCAAGGGCATCCGACGGCGGCCGCGCATCTGACCGCGGAAGCAGGAGGCGTTTATTTCTTCCGGGTGAAGAACAAGTGGGTGCGCGACCTGGGGAACGTCACCATATATCTGGTCGCGCTCGATCCCGACGAAGGCCAACTGCTGGCCAGCAAGTACTCGGTCAGCACGTTCCATCCTAAGAACTGACTTTTGAACAAGATATAGCGCATCCCCGCCGAGCGGAATTGGACGGCGGGGAGACGGAATGAAGTTTCCCGCGAGCGGAAGGCAGTGGGCTATGCGGGATGGGAGTCATGGGACTGGGCCAGACTGTACCGTATTGAAACAGTTGGATTTAGAGTTATACGCGACTGGGCGCTCAATTGCTTTTAGCACTGGGTGCCACGGCGTCGCCCCCCGCCACCTGGCAAGTGGAAGAAGCTTGGGAGGTTACGCCTGATGGTAACGATGCAACGACTGCTTTTGGCGTTCGCCGCTGCGCTGCTCTTCGCGAGCGTGGCCAACGCGGATTCTTCTCCCTTCAACAACCTGAGCGCTTCGAGCGACGGCGCCGACACGGTGGTCCTGGCTGCCCCACTGGCCGATTCGTTCAGCACGGGCGCGAACCCCTTCAACCTGACCAGCGTGACGGTGGAGCTCGAGACCGGATCGCTGCAGGCGCTGGTGCCGGGGGCGTTTTCGTCGCCGAACGGCTCGGTGACCATGACGCTGCTGAGCAATGCTGTGGGCCCGACGCCCGGCATGGTGCTCGATACGATTGGGACGCTGAGCGATTCGTCGGTGACCAGCAGCCTGGCGGACTATACCTTCACGCTTTCGAGCCCTTACACGCTGGCGGCCAACACGACCTACTGGATCGAGCTGACCTCGGACAACGGGAGCAGCATTTTCTGGTCGTATTCGTTCGATACGTCCGGGCCGGGCGTGGCGGACCAGTATTACATCAACGTTCTCGGCGTGGAGCCGAACTGGGGCGGGCCGTACCAAATGTCGGTGAACGGAAATAGCGCGCAGGTTCCGGAGCCGGGCATGTTGCTGATGCTCGCGGCGGGGCTGGGTGCGATTCTCTTGCTGAAGAACCGGCGGACGATTTTGAATTAGTTCGCGCGGAATTTTTCCGCGGGATTTGAATTTTGCGAAAAGCCGCTCGTTCGAGCGGCTTTTTCATTTTTAGTTCACTTCTAATCAGGCGAGCAATTCCTGCACCGCGGCGGCGAAGACTTTGGTGTGGAGGTCGATGTCCTCGGGCGTGGTCGCCGGGCACATCAGCGCCATGTTGTGGAATGGCGTGAGCAGGACGCCGCGATTGAGCGCGTAGAGGTGCATGAAGCGCTCGAGTTCGAAATCCGCGGAGGAGGCCGCTTCGCCACCGTTGCGCGGAGGATGCGGACGGAACAAATATTCCGCGCGGCACCCGAGGCGCGCGACGTGCCAGGGGAGTCCCGCGGCTGCGATCGCGGCGAGCACGCCATCGGCGAATTTTTCCGCGAGCGGAATCATCTTGCTGAAGGCGGCGGGAGTGAGCACGTGCTCGAGCGTGGCGCGCATGGCGGCGAGCGAGAGCGCGTTGCCCGCGAGCGTGCCGCCGATGCCTCCGGTGTCGCAATCTTCGAGCTCGATGCGGCGCTCGATTCGTTCGGCGACTTCGGAGGTGCAGCCGTAGGTGCCGGCGGGCAGGCCGCTGGCGATGGGTTTGCCGATGACGAAGAGGTCGGGCTTGAGCCCATGGGCGTGCGTGTATCCGCCGGGGCCGGTGCAGATGGTGTGCGTCTCGTCGAGGATAACGAGAGTGCCGGCGCGACGCGCGAGATCGGCGGCGGCGCGCCAATATCCGGGATCGGGATGCACGATGCCGACGTTGGTCAACACGGGCTCGGCGAGAATGCAGGCCACGTCGCCGTGGGCGAGCGCGGCTTCGAGCGCGGGCAAATCGTTGAATTCGACGACGCGCGTGGTTTCCGCCGGATTCACGGGCGGGCCGATGTGACCGCGGCGGGGGCCGGGAACGCCGTCGCGAATGGTGATGAAAGTTTCGTCCACGGTGCCGTGGTAGCAGAAGTTGTACACCAGGATTTTCGAGCGGCCGGTGATTTCGCGCGCGATGCGAATGGCGAAGCGGTTGGCGTCGGTGGCGGTGAGGGTGAACTGCCAATGCGGCAGGCCGAAGCGGCGCGCGAGTTCCTCGCCGACCCACACGGCGTCCTCGGTGGGAAGCATGAGCGTGATTCCTCTGGCCGCCTGGCGCGCAATGGCTTCGACCGCGGCGGATGGAGAATGGCCGGTCATGGCGCCGGTATCGCCGAGGCAGAGGTCAACGTACTCGTGGCCGTCGACATCCGTGAAATGCGCGCCGTGGGCTTCGGCTACGAACACGGGAAATTTGCCGGCCCACTTTTTCATCCAGTTCATGGGCACGCCGCCGACAAGAGATTTTTGCGCGCGAGCGTAGAGCGCGGCGGATTCCGGGCGCGCGGCGACGAATTTTTCTTCTTCACGCGCCATGAGATTTTTCAAACGCGCGCGATCGATGGTGCGATGCGCGCTTCTTCCGGGCGTGCTCATGGGACGAACTCCTTCTACGGCTATGCTGGAAACATATCGGCAAACTTCGGAGAGAGCTTAGCGCAAATCTTTGAGAATTTCGCGCGCGGCGTTGTGGCCGGAAGCGCCGGTGACGCCGTTGCCGGGGTGCGTGCCGCTGCCGCAAAGGAACAGTCCCTGGATGGGAGTGGCATAGCGCGCCCAGCCGAGGAGCGGGCGCATGGTGAAGAGTTGGTCGAGGGCGAGTTCGCCGTGGAAGGGATGGCCGCCGGTGAGGCTGTAGGTATCTTCGAGATCCTTCGGCGTGATGGTTTGCGCCGCGAGAATTTTGCTCGCGACATCCGGCGCGTAGGAGGCCAGGGTTTTGATGATGGTGTCGCGAAGCGCGTCACGCTGCGCGGCCCAATCGCCCTGCTTTAATTTGAAAGGCGCGAATTGCATGTAAATCGACATGACGTGCTTTCCGGCGGGCGCGAGCGACGGATCGGAAAGCGTGGGGATGGAAATATCGAGATAGGGCGCGCGGGAAAAATCACCGTACTTCGAATCGTCGAAGGCGCGCTCGAGGTAATCGATTCCGGGGCCGATGTGAATGCGTCCGGCGAGCGCGGCGTTCCCTTCCGCGGAATTCTTGAGCGCGGTGAACGACGGCAGAGCGTCGAGCGCGAGGTTCAGCTTCGCCGCGGTGCCATTGCTGCGGTAATTTTGCATTTTGACCACGAAGCTCGGCGGCAGGTGCACGGGATCGAGCAGGCCGAGGAAAGTGCGGCGCGGGTCGGCGCCTGAGATGATAGCTTTGGCGGCAATCTCTTCGCCGCCGGCAAGAGCGACGCCGGTGACGCGGCCGTCCTTCACCAGAATCCGCGATACTTCCGCGCCCGTGCGAATTTCCACGCCGGCTTCTTTCGCAGCGGCGGCCATCGCGGCCGTGAGCGCGCCCATGCCACCGCGCGGCATGGCTGAGTTTCCCACCGGAAACGGATCCGCAGCGGCACGAAGCAGCAGCAGAGCGGTGGAACCGGCGGACCATGGCCCCATGGCCGCGCCGAAAATTCCGCGGGCGGCAATCGCGGCACGCAGCAAATCGGTCTCGAAAAATTCGGCCACGAAATCGGCTGCGGCCATGGGGCCCCAGCGAATCAGGCGCATCATTTCTTTTTTGCCCAGGCCGCGAACCTTGCGCCCGACCTTCAGCAGCTTCCAGAGGTCTTCGTTCGAGGGCTTCTCGATCACCGGAGGCGTGAGTTCGAGGATGTGCTCGACGATTCCGGCAGCGCGCGCGAGACCTTCGGCGAAATCGGCGTAGCTGGCGGCGTCCTTGGCGGAGAATTTCTGGATGTCGGCGACGGAGCGCTGCGTGTCGGTGTAAAGCGTGAGCGCGCGGCCATCGGGATCGGGCGCGAAAATGCGCACAGGCGATTCCAGTTTCTGCAGACCGTGGCGCGCGAGCTGCATGTCTTTCAGGATGGACGCGAGCGGCGGGCCTCCGGCATGCGCGACGGTGGAACAGCGGAAACCGGGATGAAATTCTTCGGTGACGGCGCAGCCGCCGATGACCTCGCGGCGTTCGAGAATGAGCGGCTTCAGGCCTTTCTTCGCGAGATAGAAGGCGGTGACGAGCGCGTTGTGCCCGCCGCCAACGATCAGGATTTCGCGAGGCGCGGCCACGGCTAGTTTTTCCCCTTCCCAGTATCTTTGAGGATTTCAAGCGCGGCGAGACGCCCCGGCGCGCCCATGATTCCGCCGCCCGGATGCGTGGCCGAGCCGCACATGTACAATTTTTTAATCGGAGTGCGATAGCGGGCCCAACCGGGAGCGGGACGCAGGAAGAAAAGCTGTTCGAGCGAAAGTTCGCCCTGGAAAATATTGCCCTCGGTGAGGCCGGTCTGGCGCTCGATATCGAGCGGAGTGATGAACTGCTTTCCGATGATGATGTTTTTTATGTTGGGAGCGTACTCGGCGATGGTATCGATGACGGTGTTGCCGAAGGCTTCGCGCTGCTCGTCCCAATTGCCCTGGCTCAGCTTGTAAGGCGCGTACTGCACAAAGCAGGAAAGGATGTGCTTTCCCGGCGGCGCGACGGAAGGATCGGTGAGCGAGGGGATGACCATGTCAATGTACGGGCGGCGCGAAAATTCGCCGTATTTGGCCTGGTCGTAAGCGCGCTCCATGTATTCCATGGAAGGCGAAATCGAAATCGCGCCACGCAAATGGTGGCCGGGGCCCGGCAGGCAGGTGAAATCCGGGAGCGCGTCGAGAGCGAGATTTACTTTTCCCGACGAGCCGCGATATTTGTAGCGGCGAACTTCCTCGAGGAAATCAGCGGGCAGCTCGCGCTCTTCGATGAATTTCAGGAAGGTGAGATTGGGGTCCACGCTCGAGGAAACCACGTCCGCGTGAATTTCTTCGCCGCCTTCGAGCACCACGCCTTGGGCTTCGCCATTCTTGATGAGGATGCGTTCGACGGCAGCTTCCTTGCGGATTTCGACCCCGGCTTCGAGGGCTGCGTCACCTATGGCGTTTGAGATCGCGCCCGTGCCGCCGCGGCTGAAACCCCAGGAGCGGAAGGCACCGTCAATTTCGCCCATGTAATGGTGCAGCAAAACGTAGGCGGTGCCCGGCGAGCGAATGCCGAGGAAGGTGCCGATGATGCCGGAAGCGGACATGGTCGCTTTCAGCACGTCCGTTTCGAACCATTGATCCAGAAAATCGGCGGCGCTCATGGTCATGAGCTGTACGAGATTGTATTTGTCCTCGGCGGCGAGCGATTGGAAGCGCTTGCCGAGGAAGGCGAGTTTTTTCAGATCGCGCGGATCGAGCGAGGTGGGGTCGGGTGGAATCATGCCCAGGATGGGCTTCACGAAGCGGCACATGGCCACCATGGACTTGCCGAATTCCTCGTAGGCCTCGGCGTCAAGCTTGGAGTGGCGCTCGAGTTCGCGGCGCGTGCGGCCGTGATCGTTCTCGCGCCAGAGATAATCGCCGCTGGGCATGGGCGTGATGGTGCCGTCGAGCGGAAGAATTTCCAGGCCGTGGCGCGGCAGGTCGAGATCGCGAATAATTTCCGGGCGCAGAAGCGAGACCACGTAGGAGAAGACGGAAAATTTGAAGCCGGGAATGATTTCTTCGGTGACCGCGGCGCCGCCCAAAACGTAACGGCGTTCGAGGACGAGGACTTTTTTGCCCGCCTTGGCGAGGTAAGCCGCGTTCACAAGGCCATTGTGGCCGCCGCCGATTACGATGACGTCGTAGCGTTTCGCCATGAGGATTTCTTGCGATAACTTCGCGGTTCGAAAGGATTCCGCGGGAGCCGAAGCATTCTACAAGCGCGAGCGCAGAGTCACAACAGAGAAGCGCGAAGCGGTGACCGCGAGTCAGCCTCTAGCAGCATTTCGAAAGGATTCAGTTCCGATCAGTTCGGCAGGAACTGGGGTAAGACGGAGGACAAATCTTGCGCGAAAGTGACCATCGCAGGTCCAGGCGGAATTTCTCATTTCCCAAACGGATTGACGAATGGTATCGTGATGCCGAGAGTGCAACGATAAAATCGTGAATAACCTCGCTCCCGAGTCCTGCAGTGTTTCAGCGCTCCGGAACCGGCCCGCAAGAAGGCCCTATCTCGCGTTCCAGTTACTCATTTCCTTGTGGTTCTTCGGACTGGTTTGCGGGAGCGCGGCGGCGAGCGCGGATTTTCAGACCACGCTGCCCGCGGCGCCGGGACCCGGCCTGCCGTTTGCAATCGCGGATTTCGATGGAGACCGTAATCCAGATGTGGCCAGCATTCAGGCCATGTCGAGCAATGCGGGCAAGACAGATTACTGGATTCAGCTGCAGCTCTCCGCGGCCGGGCGGCGATCCATTCGAGTTTCTGCGCCTTCCGGCGGCCTTCAGATCGAGGCACGCGACGTCAACGGAGATCATGCCGTGGATCTCGTCGTATCCACGGCCTGGCGCAGGCAACCCGTAGCCATTTTTCTCAATGACGGCCACGGCGGTTTTTCACGCGCGGAACTAACGGCATTCCCAGGGGCGTTCAGCAACAGTAAGACGGATCTGGTTTCCAGCTGGCCGCTGCTGATAGATGCTCTAGGTCTGGCTCCACAACCGGGAGCGAGCGTCTGCCGGGAAGAAAGAGATTCACTGCTCGAGCCCTCGCCCGCGGGATTGATTCTGGCTTCAAGCGCCGGATTTCCACCGAAAAGTTTACTCGCGTCGCACGCCGGGCGCGCGCCTCCTCCCGAAGTTATCCACTCTTAGTCGCCTGGGCTTCCGAAAATCCTTCCTCGATCGTGAGGCGGAATTCCTCAGCCTGGCGTGACGTTCACGTTGCGGTTTCGCCAATCATGTTGAACGACCAATATTCAGGCTACCAGCACATGCGCGACGCCGTTCCCATCGAGGCGTGCACGGAGGCAGACCATGAAAGAATTAGTTGAATCGATCGCAAGGGCACTGGTGGACAATTCGGAGCAAGTGCAGGTCCGCATGGTCGAAGGCGAGCAAGTGACCGTGCTGGAACTGCGCGTGCACCCGGACGATCTGGGCAAAGTGATCGGGAAACAGGGACGCATCGCCAAATCCATCCGCACGCTGCTGGGGGCAGCCGGGATGAAAGTGAAAAGGCGGTTCACGCTGGAAATTCTCGAGTAGCACGCAACGGCGCTACTTCAGCTGCCTGACCCTGACGACGCGCTGGCTTTAGGCTTCGGGAAAACATCCCCGACCGCGGCGCGGATCTCGTCGTAATACTCGGGATGCTTGGCCAGAACCGATTTGATCTCCTGGGCCAGCGGGCTTTCGGCGACCCATACCTTTTGCTGGTCGGGAAACATCGGAAGCATGAGCGCTTTTGCTTGGTCGAGCAACTGCTTCAGCTGGATATGGTCGGGACTTTCATTTTCAGCCATTTTCAATCCTCCGGGAATCAGGGCCTCCGGCAGCCTTCCGCATGGATGCAACTGCGTGAGATTCTATCACAGGCCCATGCGGACGCCATTCTAGGGCTCGGCAATTCGGCTGCTCGGCCTTGCCAGACGCGCGACGCCCGCGATATGAAAGCGGGACCGCGCTGAAAGTTCAATTAGCTTGCGAGGCGGCTCAACACAGGCTTCGCGAACGCCTCCTCCTTGAGACCAAGTACAACGCGCCCATTGACCTGTCCTTTCTTGAGACGGCTGAACACGTCATTGACGGATTCAAGCGGCAAAGTCTCAATCGTGGCCTTTACTTTGCCGTCCGCCGCAAACGCCAGCGACTCTTCGAGATCCAGTCGCGTGCCAACGATCGAGCCGCGAATAGTGTAGCCGTTCAG
>Ga0302225_10002432_pt1 | contig 11040 bp, 16 predicted proteins | sample II_Palsa_E3_2_FD_193515 | JGI IMG/M metagenome (GOLD analysis project Ga0302225, IMG submission 193515) | Peat permafrost microbial communities from Stordalen Mire near Abisko, Sweden - II_Palsa_E3_2 | ecosystem: Environmental > Terrestrial > Soil > Palsa > Peat permafrost | place: Sweden...
ACCTGATGGCCGGGGGCGCGATCGACACGGCGCCGATGGTGGGCCCGCCCGCTCCCCTCGATCAGTTCGCCGCAGCCCTGGACCGGGTACGCGGCGGTGACGGCATCAAGGTTCAGGTCTCGCCGGCGCGGCAGGCGGATGAGGTGACCGGCGCGCCGGGCGGATGAGGTGACGGCCGGGCTGCGTGCGGTACCGGCCGGCCGGGATCGCGGCCAGGAGGATCAGGATCAGGCCGAGCACCACGCCGCCCACCGGGGCAGTCAGCCGGATCAGGGTCATCTGGCCGCGTTCTTGTTGGCCCCGGCCGCGAGGGCGCGGCTGCTGGCGTCCGTCATCCTCAGGTTGAAGTCCGCTACCGTCAGGTAGCCCTGCCCGGTGGGCCCGTGCAGGTACGACACGCCCTTCTCCTGCTGGTCGATTAGGACCCCCGTCCGCGGGTCGACCCAGTAGGTCACATCGGCCTGGTAGTAGCGGTTGGCCACGAGGCTCCCGCCGCTCAGCCCCAGCAGTGAGGCGGGCACCCCGGGCATCTGCTGGACCAGAGTGGCCGGGATGTGCTGCACGAACCGGTAGGTCAGGATCCCGCGTCGCGCTGCTGCCCGGCGTAGGTAGCCGACCAGGACCGGCCGGTGTTGGTGTCGAAGACCTGGTATGTCGCCTTCTTCGTCCCGATCGGCCAGGCAATCCCGACGCCGGACTCCCGGAGTCGGGTGTTGTCGTTCAGCGCGGCGACTGCAGGGAGCGGAGAAAACCATCCGGCGTGATCAGCCGCGGCTGCTCGTCGAGGTGGAACAGCGGATTCAGCTGGTCACGGACGTCACGGGCCTGCTGGAGTCCTGGGGGTACCGGGGCTGGGTGCTGCCCGGGCGGCACTGGGTGCCGATCAGCGCTTTCCCCCTCGCGGCGCACCAGGCCCGGACGTCGCACGTGTCCGAACGCGGGCTGCTGGCCCGGGCGCTGTGGCCGTTCCCGCGCTACGTGAATTCGGTGTTGTTCCTGCCCCGGGGCCAGATTCCCAGCGCGGCCGGCACCGGGACGCTCGCGGGGCACGTCCGGGCCTGAGGGTGGCAGGACGTAAGGTGAGCACGTGGAAGGCTCGATCGTGGTGGACATGCTGGAACCGGTGATCGGCAAGCCGGGCCAGGTACGGATGCTGCTCCGGGGCCCAGGTGGCCGCTGGAGCGTCAATGACGAGAAGCACCCGCTGCAGGCGGTGCGGCTCCGGCCGGACGGGCTGGTCGAGTTCTCGCGGGACGACGGGTGGAGCGTGCTGGACCCGGCGGACGTGCTGGCGGTCGAGTGGGTGGCCCGGGACGGCGAGGGCGGCGGGCAGTACCTCTGACCTTCATTCCCAGGGCCGGCGGAGCAGGATGACCTGAGCGCTGAGCTGGCCCGCGTGCAGCAGCCGGCCGATCCGTTGGCTCTGCTCGTGGGCCGCCTTGAGCTGCGGCGTCTGCCCGCAGCGCCGCTCCAGCTCGCGCTCGACCTGGGCGGTGCGGTCGTGCCAGTCCCGGGACGGCGGCGGCATGTCGGCGGAGTCGGCCGCGGCCGTCACCTCCAGGCCCGCGGCACCGATCAGATCGTTCAGCTGGCCGCTGGCCGGGAAGTGGTTGCCCTCCGGCGGGTCGTCCAGCTGCCCGGTGACGGCCAGGTAGACCAGCAGGCCGATCCGCCCGGCCGGGCGGACGATCCGGCGCAGCTCCCGCAGCATGGCGAGCTGGGCCTCCGGGCCGGTCGCGGTACACAGCACGCCCAGGCACCAGGCCACGCCGGCCGACTCGTCCGCAAACGGCAACGCGGCGCCGTCGGCCTGGACGACGGGCAGGTCAAAGAGCGTGGCCGCGGCACGGCACGCGCCCGGCTCCGGTTCGGCCAGGACCAGCCGGGCGCCGGTGCGCTCGCGCGCGTAGGCGGCCGGGCCGCCCATGCCCGCCCCCACATCGAACATCAGCTCACGAGGCTGGGGCGCCAGCCCGGCCAGCAGCCAGTCCAGCGCCGCGGGCTGCCCGCTGCCCCGGCAGGCGGCCGGGATGAAGAACTCCGGGCCCAGGTCGGCGGCCACCCGCGCGGTCCATTCCGCCACGGTGCCGAACTCGGCAGCCATCGGATCATCGACGTCGTTGGTCATCCGCGCCTTCTTCCCGGATAAGCCGGGCCAATTCAGCCTTGACCTCAGCCGCGAACTCATATCCGCGCGCTGAGGCCAGGCCCGAGATGTTCACGCCGGCCACACCGGGGACATCCAGCAGCGCCTTCGCCTCCCGCACCGCGGCTGTGAGGCCGGCGGCGACCGGATCCCGGTCCTCCACCACGCCGCGCACCACGTCCGGATCAAGCTCCAGGCCGGGCAGCCCGCTGAGCACGGCCGCCGACGGCGCGTCCGTGTAGGCCGCCACCGAGGCGATGACCGGAATCGTCACGCCGGCCTGCGCGGCCGACGTCATGAACGCGGTCACGGTGCTGACCGCGGCGTGGTTCAGCACGGCCACCGCCGCCCCGGCGCGCTGCTTCTGCGCCAGCCGGAAGCCCCGCAGGTGACGCGGCGGCGCGGCGGGCGTCTCCGGGACCGCCGCGGACAGCCCGGTGGCCGCGGCCAGCGCGGCCAGCCGGGTCCCGTCGAGGTCGAAGACCTGGGTCACGTCGGGCCGGACATCGTACGCCCGCGCGTCGCCGGTCACGCACAGGACGGCTTCCACACCCAGATGGCGCAGGCCGGACAGTTCCTGCTCCAGGATGATCCGGTTGCGGTCCCGGCAGGCAAGCGTGATCCAGGGCCGCGCCCCGGCCGCCATGAGCAGCGAGGCGTGCAGCGTGGGCGGGAAGTCAGGCCGGTTCTGGTGCTCACCGACCAGGACGGCGTCGCAGGACCGGGCGAGCGTGGCCGTCACCGACCTGAGCATCGGAACCGAGTACGGCTCCGAGCTGAAATCGGCCAGGATCAGCGGCGTGCGGCGCAGCGGCACCCGGGGCACCGGCGGCAGCGGGTCGGCCCATTTCGTGGGGACACTGAACGCGCAGGGCTCCGGGATGACCTCGCAGCTGCCGTCGCCGCGCACGCCCCCGCAGGGGCCCATCACCATGTGCTTCGGGCAGGAGGGGGCGGCAGCAGGTCGCATCTGCACCGGGTCAGGATTTCATGGGCCGATCGCGCGGCGGCAGGCGGCCTGAGCGGGCGTCACGAACCGGGATCGGCCCGCGCGGTCAGGATTATGCCGCCGGTGATTCGGAGCATGGTGGCGACGAGAACCGAGCGGGGCGTGCCGGGGTGCTCGAGCCACCACAGCGCCAGCCCGACCAGGCTGCTGCGGACCACCTCGCCCAGGGGCTCCAGCTGCTCGGCGGGCAGCGGCGGCCGCACCAGGCGCAGCAGGTCGACGTCGGCGGCGACCTGCTCCCGGTGCAGCTCGGCGTGCTGGGCCTCGATGTCGGGGTCACCGGTGACGTCCCGCAGCAGCATCCGCCCGGCGAAGGGATGGCCCTCGACGTGGGCGAACCAGGCGTCCAGCATCGCCGGCACCATGTCCTCCGGCTCCCGGCCGGCCTCCTGGCCGGCCCGTAGCTCGGCCAGGGGCGCAGCGGCCAGCTCCTCGCGCTGGCGGCGGAGCAGGCTGAGGTACAGGTCCTTCTTGGACTCGAAGTGACGGTAGAGAGCCGGTTTGCTGACCGCGGCGGACTCGACGATCTGATCGACGGTGGTGGCTGCGTAACCCTGCTCGGAGAACAGCTGGGCGGCAGCCTCCTCAAGCCGACGGCGGACCTCGGCGCGGGATTTCTCGGGGGCTAGGCTCACAGTACTTACTAGTATACCAAATAGTACGGTACCTGTTAGTATACTGACCTGACCGTCATGCTGGCGAGCTACGTCGGGAACGTCAGCAGCGTGGCTCCCTAGTGGAGCCACGCTGCGATGTCCACGAGCGGCGCGGCCGGGCACGGCCCGGCGGGCACGCTGCGGATCAGGCGATCACCTGGATCAGGCGATTACTTCTTGAAGGCGTCCTTGATCTTGTCACCGGCCTGCTTGATGTTGCCCTTGGCCTGGTCGGCCTGGCCTTCCGCTTCCAGCTCGTCGTCGCCAGTCGCGCGGCCGACGCCTTCCTTGATGTTGCCCTTGATCTCGGTGGCCTTGTGGGCCGCCTTGTCCTCAGTCGCCATGATGTGGGTCCTTCCGGTTGGGTGCGTCTAGCCAACTGTCCATATCCCGGCCGGGCCAAACCGCTGGGCGCGAGAAGAAAGCGCGACGACCGGGCGGCCGGCCAGGTCCACGCCGGGTTAGCCGTACATATAACCACGCAGCGTGAGATTCATTACTTTTTATATCAGTTATGGTTACCGGCTGTAAAATTAGGGCAGAGTCCAGTGTGGTCACCTGACGGACAAAACCGAGCACGGACACGGCGATCAGGCCTGTCCTGGAGGAGCCCAGCCTGTGGTAAGCGTGACCCGCACCTTCACCGTGGACAAGCCCGCCGACGTAGTGGTCAGCTACCTCGCCGATTTCGGCAACGCCGTGGACTGGGATCCCGGGACCCAGTCCTGTGAGCGCCAGGACACCGGCCCGGTTCAGGTCGGGTCCACCTGGCGCAACGTCTCGAAATTCCTGGGCCACGAGACCGTCCTGCACTACCGGCTCGAGGCCCTGCAGCCGGGCCACGTCACCCTGATAGGCAGCAACAAGACCGCGACCTCCACCGACGAGATCACCGTCCAGGACACGCCCCCGAACGGCAGCGAAGTCACCTACCAGGCCGATATCGAGCTGCACGGGCTGGCCAGGCTAGGCGAGCCGGTCGTGAAGGCGGCCCTGGAACGCCTGGGGAACGCCACGGCCACCCAGATCCAGCAGGCCATCGCCGGCCTCTGAGCGTGCTCAGCGATGTACAGAAGTTGCGGCAGCGCCAGTTAGACCGAAGTTCCCAGCCGACCTGCGGCGAGCATCTGAAGCTGCTCAGCCAGGCGGGCCTGATCCGGGGCCGGAAGATCAAACAAAGGGTGTTCTACCGGCGCGACGAGAACCGTATCGCCCAGGCGAAGGAGATGCTCGGTAGTGGCCGGTGACATGACAGGTGCCGCCGGACCCGGGCTGAGCGCGGACCTGCTCACGCGGGACGATATCCGCCGCGCCTACGACACGATCCGGCCCTATCTGCGCCGCACCCCCGTCGTGCAGGTCGATCCGGGCGCGCTGGCCGGAACAGAGCCAGGGACAGCACGGCCGGCCATATCGCTCAAGCTGGAGCAGCTGCAGTGCGCGGGATCGTTCAAAGCCCGCGGCGCGTTCGCGAACCTGCTGTTCCGGGACGTTCCGGGCACGGGAGTCGTCGCGGCGTCGGGCGGCAACCACGGGGTGGCGGTGGCTTACGCCGCGCACCGGCTGGGCGTGCCGGCCAAGATCTTCGTGCCGACCGTGTCCGCGCCGGCCAAGATCGAACGTATCCGGCAGCTCGGCGCCGACCTGGTCGTCGCCGGTGACCGCTACGCGGACGCCCTCGCCGCCGCTCAGCAGTGGGAGATGGACTCGGGGGCGATGAGCGTTCATGCATTCGATCAGTACGAGACTCTGCTCGGCCAGGGCAGCGTCGCCCTGGAACTCGCTGAGCAGGCCGGCGAACTGGATACCGTGCTGGTCCCGGTCGGCGGAGGCGGCCTGATCGCGGGAATGGCCGCCTACCTCGCCGGCACGGTCCGCGTCGTCGGAGTAGAGCCGGACGGCGCACCAACCCTCACCTGCGCCCGCGCGCACGGCAAGCCGGCCGACGCCCCCGCGGGCAGTATCGCGGCGGATGCCCTCGCCCCCCGGCGGATCGGCGACCTGGTGTTTCCCATTACCGAGCGCTACGTCGACCGCGTCGTCCTGGTCGATGACCCCTCGATCCGGGCAGCGCAGTCCCGGCTGTGGCAGGCACTGCGGATTGCCGCCGAACCTGCCGCCGCGGTCGGCGTCGCGGCTCTCCTCAGCGGGGCCTACCGGCCCGCGCCCGATGAGCACATCGCTGTCGTGATCAGCGGCGCCAACATGACGCCTTCCGACCTGGGCGCCTGAACAGGAGCCGGATGCGGTCATCCTAGAAGTGCTTGTAAGCGGCCTATCCTGGGTGGCATCGGGCGTAGCCGGGATGAGCGTCAAGGGCGGCGGCGGAGCATGTTCCAGCGGTTCACTGACCGGGCCCGGCGGGTTGTGGTCCGGGCACAGGAAGAGGCCAGGATGCTGGACCACAACTACGTGGGTGCTGAGCACGTCCTGCTGGGCCTGATCGATGAGGGCGGCGGCGTGGCGGCCAGGGTGCTGGAGTCGCTGGGGATCGGCCCGGAGGCGGTGCGGCAGCGCGTGGAGGAGATCATCGGCCGCGGTAAGCAGGCGCCGTCCGGGCACATTCCGTTCACCCCACAGGCGAAGAAGCTGCTGGAGATGGCGCTGCTGGAATCCCGCGCTCTCGGCCACCACTACATTGGCACCGAGCACATCTTGCTCGGCCTCATCCGTGCGGGCGACGGTGTGGCGGCGCAAGTGCTGATCGGGCTGGGCGCCGACCTGGACGGGGCGCGTGAGCAGGTGATCCGGCTACTGGACGAGCACCGGCGCGAGCATGGACAGGGGACTGGCACCTAGTCTGTGGCGTGGGAATCGTCAGAGGTTCTGGTAGAGGCGGATCGCGGTGCGACCTGGCGAGGAGTAGATCTGCACGAGATCGCAGAGCTGGTTGGCGAGCCAGAGACCGGCGCTGTGGGTGGTATCGGGAGTAGGCGGAAGGCGGCCCGCCAGCGGTGAGGTGATGTGGCCGTGATCGGACACCTCGCAGACCAGCGACTGGTTGTCGGTCCAGGTGTGAAGCTCGCCCTGGCCGCCGCCGTGCTGAAGACTGTTGGTGGCGATTTCGTTGACCGCCTGCACGATCGCGGTGGCTGACCGCTGATCGAGTCCGGTCCGCTCGGCTAGGGCGCCGACGAACCTCCGCACCTTGCCGAGGGTGCCGGGCTGGATGGCCATGTAAGCCGAATCGGCGGGGCGGGGCGGCAGCGGCCGGGCGAACGGGTCCGCGAGATTGACCGGCTGGAAGCCGCCGTGTGCCTTCCGGTCCTCCTCGCGGGCGACGAACGGGTGAGTCCGGTGAGCCTCATCGATCACGTCGGCGGCCAGAGCCTCAAGATCATAGGGGCACAGCAGCCAGATCGGCGTGGAAGCGTCAAAGGCGACGTTCAGCAGAGCTTCGTGGAGCTGGCACTCGGCCAGCTCGGCCGGGGAACGTCCAGGATCTACCGGTTCGCCGATCCCGTACAGCTGCGAGGCTCCGGCATAGTCCTGCACGAAGTCTCGCCACACGGCGATGACCCGCCCGGGATTGCCGCCGACCTCGGCCATATCAGCGAAGCTGACCTGCACGGCCTCGGCCCCCAGCTCCTTCCGGAGCATCCCGATCTTCAGACGGCTCACCACCACCAGGATCGGGTCACCCGCATTGACCGCCCGGCGGATGAACGACGTCGTTCTGGTCAGGAACTCGGCCGGGCCGGAGTACAGCAGCGCCTCGTGCCGGTATCTGCCGACGGCCTCTGCCGTGAACGCCTGGTGCTGACGACGCGGGGCGACTTCCGAACGGGCGGCTGGCTGATTACGGGTCGCGACATCCAGCTCTGAGTCACTCATCGATTCACACTGCCTAGGTCTGGAGCAGCGACACACTCGGCCACAGCATACGTGTGAGGCACGTTTCCGCAAGTCGAGCCGCCGGCGTGACACAGCTGCCGTTGGGGAGCCAACGCCTGGATATTCTCAGTCGGCTGATTACTGTCACGCCGCACTGCGGGAGGCTGCGCTGTCGGTGGGTCTGTTTAACGTGGACCGTCGACAACATCGGGCAGCAGAAGGGGCCGACCATGACCACACTCGAGAACCGGCCGGAGACCGCGCTCCTCGTCATCGACGTGCAGAACGGCGTCGTTGCCGGGGCGCACGAGCGCGACTCGGTCGTCGCGAACATAGACAGCCTGGTGGCGAAGGCACGGCGGGAAGCAATCCCCGTGGTCTGGGTCCAGCATTCGGACGAGCAGCTGGCCAGAGGAAGTGACGAGTGGTGCATCGTTCCCGAGCTCGCCCCGGCCGACGCCGAGCCGCTGGTCGAGAAGAACTACGGCGACTCGTTCGAGGACACCAAGCTGGAGAGCGTGCTGGCTGAGCTGCGAGTCGGGCGGCTTCTTGTCGCCGGCGCGCAGACCGATGCGTGTATCCGCTCGACGCTTCACGGCGCACTCGTCCGCGGCTACGACGCAATCCTGGTCAGTGACGCCCACACGACGGAGGACCTGACGGAATGGGGGGCACCGTCGCCGGGCCTGGTCATCGCGCACACGAATCTCTACTGGGACGACCAGAGGGCGCCCGGGCGAACGGCCGGGACAGTCAAGACCGGGGATGTCGACTTCGGCGCGGAAGCCCTGGGAGCCGTCGGCAGCAGCTGACGACCAGCAGGCTAAGACCGCTGGCGGTTGGTCACCGGGTGCGGCGGTTTCCGGAAGTGTTGTCTTGGTTTGCGCATCGTTGCCGGTATCGCGGCTTGCGGCCGGGCCCTGTGTGCTCGCGGTATAGGCGCGGGCGGACCGTTGCGCGAACTCGAGCACATCGGGCTGGAGGCGGTCCATGCCTCTGCGGTCATACCATCTGGTCACTGCGGCCCCCACGATGAGCCAGAAGACGAGCCCAACGGCGGTCAGCACGACGCCCCTGGTGAGGCCGGCGTCTGCCTGTGCGTTGAAGTACAGGATCGCCCGCACCCCGCCGAGCACTTGCCGGAGCGGCTCGAAGCTGGCGGCGAAGCGGAAGAACGACGGCAGTGCTTGCACCGGGACGGTGCCGCCCGACGATGCCAGCGCAAGGTAGACGAACAGGAGCATCGCAAGCAGCTGCCCGGGGGAGCCAAAGGCAGCGAACAGGGCGAGCGTGCCAGCCGCGATCGCGATGCCTGCGAACGACATGAAGAGCCAGAGCTCGCCAACGTGGGGAGCGTTCATGTTAAGGAGCCCGACCGCGACCAGGAGCAGGATGCCGGTCAGGATCGGCACGGTGACCAGCGCCACCGACCATTTCGTCAGCAGCGTTTGCCACCGGCTGATGGCGACCGGCATTCGCTGCCGCCATCTGGGGCCAATCTCGCTTGTGCCGTACCCCAGCGCGGCGTCGATGCTGGAGTTGACGAGAACAGCGCCAAGGAACCCGCACATGAGCGCCAGCAGTGAGATGTAAAAGGCGCTCAGCCCGAGCGCCGAGTCCGGCGGGACCGAGCGGAAATCGCTCGTCGTCACCGTGATGGGGTTGGCGGTGTCGATCCCGCTGCGCGGGTACTGCCGAGCTTGGCGGCCTCCGACGAGAGCTTGCTCCCGACTCCCCGCTTCGGGGCTCTCATCGCGCGCGCCCGAAGTACATGAGTTCCCAGATCGCCTTGTCCGCGAACTCCTCGACCAGCGTGCCGGCGCGGAAGTACTGCACCCGGCACTCGCCGCTGAAGCGCAGGTAGGCGCCGTCGAAGCCGACCAGCGTCGCCGCGAGCCGCTTGATGCCGTGGACGCCTTCGATCAGCCTGGCGCGCGTAAGGACGTCCTCGACCGCGTAGGTCAGCACATAGCAGTCGTCCCCGTCCTGGTAGCTGTAGCGCAGCACGTTCGCCACGGGCTTGCCGGTCTTCTCGTCGGGGTGGACGTCCTCCAGCGTGAAGGCGACTTTTTCGGCGTCGCCGGTGAGGATGCGCCCGTCCTTGGCGAGCATGAAGTTCGGGATCGACGCGTAGCCGTACTTCTCCTGCGCGGTCACGTACGACGTGATCACGGAGTACGGACCTGCCTGACCGCGCGCCCAGTACCAGTCGTGGATCAGCTTCTGCAGGGCGGCATTGCCCCAGTTGTGGTCGTGGTAGCCGATGCCGGCGCTCTCGTGGACCTCGTCGCCGATGCGGTAGCGCACCTCGGCCGTCCCCTGCGGGACGGCGGGCATCCAGGCGAACGTATGGGCCTTGTCAGCGCCGAAGTAGACGTGCCCGGTTCCCGGCCGCCACGACGGGACCTGGCGGGTCAGCGTCACGTCGACGCTTACCTCATCGATCGCGGCGGTGATGTGGTAGCGGCGCAGGTCCCCCTCGAAGCGGTTCCCGGCGATGCGCACGTCGGCGTGCTCGGTCGCGGCCGAGTAGCTCTCGCGCGCGAAGCGCTGCTCCTTCTGCAGGCTGCGCCCGTCGGGCAGGTCGAGGTTGATGCGCACCAGCGGGGTAAGCGGCTTCTGCGGCTCGGTGAAGTCCTTGTCCTGAAAGACGACGACGAGCGCCGCGCCGTCGTCCAGGTGCGCGTCGAAATACCACCACTCGAAGCTGCCGCGTCGGCCGTCGGTGCGGGCACCGTCCTCCCAGGGGGCGATGGTGTCGCGGGAAAGCCCCAGGCGCTCGTAGTCGGCGTCGCTCGCGGCCCGTCCCGCCAGGGGTGTCGTCGTGGTCATGGCGCGTCTCCTCTACTGAAGGAATGTTCGTTTTAAGAGTGACGCGGCCACTGTCGGCTGTCAAGAGCGAATCTTCCTTCTCTTTGAGTGGTAGGGTAGTGCCATGCCACGGATCACCGATGAGCGCCGCGCGGCCCAGCGCGAGCAAGTCCTCGAGGCGGCACGCGCCTGCCTCCAAGAACACGGGCTGGAAGCCGTGTCGATGGAGATGATCATCGCCCGCTCCGGCCTGTCGACCGGCGCCGTCTATAGCTACTTCAAGGGCAAGGACGAGCTCATCAACGCCGTCGTGACCGAGGGAGTGGCCGCGATGGGCCGGCAGCTCGCCCCTGTCCTGAAGGACCCCGAGCCGCCGCCGCCTCCCGAGTTCATCGAGCAGCTGCTCGGTACTATAGGGGCCTTCGGCCAGGACAAGCATGACGGCATCGACCGGCTGCTCGTTTCCCTGCACGGCTGGAGCCACTCCCAAAGTGACCCCGGCCTTCAGGCGATCACCCGCGCCGCCTATCGCAGGCTGCGCGAGCTGTTCGCCGAGACGGTCCGGCGGTGGCAGGCGGCCGGGA
>Ga0302225_10002466_pt1 | contig 10959 bp, 10 predicted proteins | sample II_Palsa_E3_2_FD_193515 | JGI IMG/M metagenome (GOLD analysis project Ga0302225, IMG submission 193515) | Peat permafrost microbial communities from Stordalen Mire near Abisko, Sweden - II_Palsa_E3_2 | ecosystem: Environmental > Terrestrial > Soil > Palsa > Peat permafrost | place: Sweden...
TTTCCTGGCTGGGCAGAATGCGATGCTCGACACGCTCGACCGTCTGTCCGTCTGTCCGTCTGTCCGTCTGTCCGTCTGTCCGTCTGTCCGTCGGGCTTCCGGGCGTTCGTCGGGGGGTGGGTTGGCCCTCCGTGACGAGCGCTGCCACATCGGGTTCGGCACGCGCCTCGTTCAGTGAGCCGGGCTCGGCCACGACGAGGTGGAGGCGCTCCTGGCCTTAGGGCAGGCGGCCGCAGGAGCGTGGGGCGACCTCGTCTCACCCGACGCAACCGAGAGGGCAGTGCGCATCCACCGGAACCGGCTTCGGACCGTCGGCATCAAGTTCTTTTGATCCCAGCAAGCCCCGCTCGCGCGGCCGGGAGCGCATCTCATCAACCGTGCCGGGACGAGACATCTGGTTTACGGGATGATGCTGCCCGAGCCGCCCCATTTGGCCGAGAGGTGATAAGTGGCGAACGCCCGCCCTAGGCCGCCGGCCAGGGAACCGGACAGCAGCAGCCAGCGCGTGGCCCGGGCCGCCAGTAGGTGGCGGGTGTGATCCGCTCGGCCCGACAGCATCCTGGGCAGCTTCGGGACGTACGAGGCCAGGTGGATGATCATGACGACCGCCCAGAGCAGGAATGACATGTGGTGCAGCTGGATCCAGGGCCCGCCGCCCGGGCCGTTGCCCTCGGTGATCAGCATGATCCCGGTGCCCAGGACGGCCACGGTGGTCAAGACGACGAATGGCCCCGTCACCCGCTGTAGCGGAGCCGGTGGTCCCTTCCGCACGTAAGCCGCCGAGCCGGTGTAGTACCTGGTGAAACGCCAGAGCGTGGATCCGATCTTCAGGCCGACCGGGCCCAGCAGCAGCATCCCGAGGAAGACGTGCAGCGTGAGCAGGTTGCCCAGGTTCAGCAGGGTGAGGCACTCGGCGACGAACAGCACGAGCAGCACTGCTCCGGTCATCGCCGTCATGCGCTCGTTGCCCGCCGGGTCAGTCGGGCGAGTCGGCTTCTCGCGGATTTCCGGTCCCCGCGTGGTCACCTTGTGATGCTAGGCACCGCCCGCCCGGCGCCGCGATGGAGATACCCGCCGTCTTTTAGGTAGACCTAGGTACACACTCCGGTCCTCTCAGCCGCACGAGACCCGTCGGTGCCCGTGGAGGATCCTTCGGACCGTCATGCACCGGCCGGGCCTCGTCCTCAGTTGTCGATCTTGTGCAGGTTGGGAAGCGGAACCTACGATCCTGAATCGTTGGCATCGACCCGAGCACCGGCAGGCCGGCCAGAGACGTGATCCAGGATCAGACACGACAGGCGCTGACGATTGCGAGGCCATTCTCCGGGCCGGTGGCGCCGGCTTGGATGACGTCATCGAAGTGGGAATACTGCTTACCCACCCAGCCGACTTCGCGGGCCTCAACGAGGAATACGCGCGATGGTTCCCGTCCGAGGCACCGACCCGCTACGTCGCCAAACTCGGCGTCGATCTGCCCGGGCTCCCTGGCCGCCGTCTCGCCATCGAAGCGGCGCTACAGCTCGGATCAGCGCACTAGCGCAACGCCGTTACCGCCAGCCGCACCCTCGACCTGCTCGCCACCAACTCCGGCGCGCTAGCGCTGACTTCACCAAACTGCGGGAACGCTACGAAGTCACCCGCCGCGCCGCGCCGCAGCAGAAGACCTTCTCGCTGAGGCCACTGACCTGGCAGATTCGGTGTCCGGCGGGAACCCCGATTGACCCCTATTGACTACCCCGTGTCTCAGGAGGCTTTGATGCCGGCGCACAGTCCGCTCATCACGACTCGCTTCGACGCCGCAAGCACCGCCGATGAAGTCGTCGCCGATGAGGACCTCACCAGCGTCCGTGCGATCGTCACCGGAGCGTCGTCCGGCATCGGCCTGGAGACCGCCCGCTCGCTCGCCCGCGCCGGAGCGGAGGTCACCCTCGCGGTCCGCAACCCCGACGCCGGGGCGAAGGCCGCCCAGGACATCGGCAAGTCGACCGGAAGTGACGACGTTCGCGTCGCTGTTATCGACCTCGCCGATCAAGCCGCGGTGGCCAGCTTCGTCCAGACCTGGAACGGTCCGCTGCACCTGCTGATCAACAATGCGGGGGTCATCACGCCCGCCCTGTCCCGAACCGCGGAAGGCTGGGAACTGCAGTTCGCCACCAACTACCTTGGCCACTTCGCCCTGAGCCGCGGATTGCACAGCGCCCTCGCCGCGGGCGCCGGGGAACGGGGCGAGGCGCGCATCGTCTCGCTCACCTCCGGGGCGCACATGCGCTCACCGATCGTGTTCGACGACATCCAGTTCGAACGGCGCGACTACGATCCGCAGGCGGCCTATGCGCAGTCCAAGACCGCCACCTCGCTACTGGCAGTCGAAGCCTCGCGCCGCTGGGCACACGACGGCATCGTTGCCAACGCCGTCAATCCCGGCGGCGTCGCCACGGGGCTGCAGAGGAGCTTCACCCAGAAGCAGAAGGATTACCTGGCCGAAGCCGAGGCAGCGGGAGCCTTCACCTACAAGACTGCCCAGCAGGGCGCCGCCACCACCCTCGTCGCGGCGGTCGCCGCCGAATTCGCCCACACCGGCGGCCACTACCTTGACGACGGACGCGAGGCCCACACCGTGCCCAACGACGCTGACTTGTTCACTAATAGCCACGGCGTCAAGCAGTGGGCGATCGACCCGGAAATCGCGCAGAAACTGTGGACGGTCTCGCTCGACCTCATCAGCTAACCGGCCGATGTTCCGGTCTGGTCCGTCGTTCCCGCAGGCGCAAATCTTCCGTATGCGCGAGGGCCGGGCGAAGGCTCGGCGAAGCCGGTCGCGCAGCGGGCGAACTGGACGAGGAGATCGGTTGACACGGATATCGCGTCTCGCATCATCAACGGTCAGCTCAATGGGTCATTGGCCGCCAAGCTGGCCGGCGCGACATGGTGCGTGACCTTTGTGACAATTGGTGGGCTATGGCAATGGGCGACCATGCGGAGTGGGGGCCTGCTCGTCACGTGATGAGCTGGAGCACTGGCTCGGCCGTGTGATCGTGCTGGACTCTGACGAAGCAATTTCAGGAACGTGGGGGCCGTATCTTCGCTGCGGCCCGCCGCCGGGGCAGAGCGCAAGTAGTGCTGCGCCACGCTGACCAGCTTCCCCGGAAAAGATGAGCAGCAACGGTAGCCTGCGCCGAAGGAAGCCGATTCACCCGTTTACAAGTTTGCGGACGCGCGCAGCCCACGAGGCGGTCTTGCTGCTGGCACCGTGCGAGACCATGTTTCGCTGTCCGCCATCATCCGGCGCGTTGGCTGAGTTCTTGGCTGCACTCTTGGCTGCAGGGTTGGACTGTTCCCAGGATGCTTCTCGCCGCCGGGCCATTGTCTGCGTGTCGCAGCTCAACTCGCGCCAGCTAACGAAGTGGGTGACCAGCTTTGGGGCCAGGCAGACTTCACGCGCTCATCGACGGCGTCTTCGCCATCGCCCTGACCCTGCTGGTCTTGGACCTCCCGAAGCCCGCCCACTCCGCGCAGCTCGTCCGTGATCTGCTTCGCGCCTGGCCTTCGTACGTGGCCTACCTGGTGTCGTTCATTACGATCGGCATCTTGTGGATCGAGCATCACGGCATGATGAGCGCCGTTCGCGGTATCAACCGGCGGTTCCTGGAGCGGACCCTGGCCTTTCTGCTGTTCATCTCCATCATCCCCTGGCCCACTGCGCTCGCCGCGGACTACGCCAACCAGTCTGTGTCCGAGGCACGGGCGACAGCGGTCCTGTACGCGGCCACGATGCTGATGATGGGCCTGACGTTTGCCTGGGGATGGCGCTATCTTGCGGCCCACCCGGAGTTGGTCGCCGAGCCCGCCCGCCCCGCATTCCCCGCTGGGGCGCGCCGGGCACTGCTAGGCGGCCTGGTCTACCTAATCGCGATCGCCGTGGCCTTCCTCAGCCCCACGGCATCGTTCGCGATCGACGCCATCGTGGCCGTCTACTTCGCCGCTTCCAGGAGCAGGGTCCCTGGTCTGATTGTCCGACCAGCGCCGGCAGATGACTCCGGCTAAATCTGGTCACACGCGGCACGGCCCTGTAATAGCAGACTGCTGGCGCCGGTCGTCCGCGCCGACGCTGGCGGGACAATCGAAGCCGCCTCGTCCGCGTCGCCGTACCGACCGTGGAAATAGACGACGGACGCCTTATCGACGCCGATCCCAAGTCGCGGGCCGGGACCCGCACGGTGCGAATCGAACCCGCATGACACCCCAGCATGGAAGGCATACCAATCTTGCCTGTTGAGGCCCCTGAGCTCGCAGCTTCGGTGTCCCTCCGTAGCCCCGATTGAGCCCTGTTTACCTTGGTTAATGGCCCAGCTCACGATGGGCGACTATCAGCGAATTCTTGAGAATCCAGATTGCTGGGATAAGCTCGGCTGGACGCTGGACGCTGGACGCTGGACGCTGGACGCTGGACGCTGGACGCTGGATCGTTGGTTGTTTTCTGCGCGCCCAAGGGAAATTTCTCAGGTTCGCAATAATCTCATGCACTTCAACAACGATCCGCTTCCGGACGACATGGTCTCCATGCTGCAAAACTTTCTTGACTTGCTCCACGAATATGGGAAATAAGGGCCGCGAGAGACGGTGTTTTAGCTGAAAGCGGGCGACGGGAATCGAACCCGCATGACCAGCTTGGAAGGCGTATCGCCTGCGGCTGTCGGCGTGCCTGAGCTGGCCGAACGGGTGTCCTTAGGTGTCCGTAGTTGACCGCTGTTGACCATGGCTAATGGCCCGTCAATGGCCCTGCGCTGGGTATCGCCGCGGTCCTCCTGGCCCGTGTTGTGCTCACTGCACGTTGCCCATCGTTGCTGAGCGGCCTGGCGCGTGACACCGAGCCGAGCCGCGATCTCGGCCCACGAGTACCCGGCCCAGCGGAGCCCTGCGACGGCGTGGCTGATCATCTCGTCCAGCTCGGTGGCGAGCCCGGTCATATCGGCCAGGGCGTCCGCGTCACCGGCGGCCACCGCCGCGCGTAGGTGCGCAGGATGCGGCGGATGGTGCAGCGTATGACCTACAAGTTAGATGATCGTTGGCCCCGATGCTGTGATCTGCCTGGCCGCAGGTGGGTGCAGTTGGCCTATTGTCCCTTGGTGACCGTGGCATGCCCCTGGTGGCTGGCCGATCGGGCACGTAGCGGGCACGTCATCTGCGGTCGCGCACTTGACCTCCACGGGCGAGGACGTCGGCGACGCCGCAGCGATCAGTATCGCCCAGATCGTGCTGCCGGGCGCATTGACCACTTCAGGGCTGAAGATTCGCAACTGATCAGCACACTCGGACACGCCCCACCGGCCTAAAGCGCACTATCAGCTTGGGAATCGGTACTGTCCGGGCCTGCATGTGGAGTGAACTGCGGCGCGGCTTAGCCGCGAGTGACCGTGAGAGACCCCTTTTTACCGGGGTTAATGGCACGCTAATGGGCGCGATGGCCTAGAGCTGACCTGGCCTGATCCTGCCTGCAGTCCGCAACTGCGAGCATATCGGGCAAATTTATGGCAGATTCCATTCAGAATGGCATCTCCTGTCATTCCGGTATTCCGGGACGTCTGGATATGAAATTCTGATCGGCGGTAATGCTGGTTAATTCGGCATGTCTCCTGGCCCCTGAGTGCTTATACTTGGCCCACCGAGGTTCAGACCCCGCCTCTCCCATGCGTGTGCCGAAAACGTCATAATGCTCAGGGCGGAGACAGGGCGTGTCAATTACCAATCCCACCTCAGGCCTCGTCGCGAGTCACGCCGAAATCATGCCGGACCCGAGGCCGCCAGACGTGCGCGGACCAGCCGGGCTGGTAATGAATGGGCAAACTGATCTGCCCGCCGGAGGCCTGGAGGAGTCCCTGACTCGTGTGGCGGCCTTGGCGGCAATGTCCCTTGGAGCGCCGCGCGCGTTCGTTATAGTCGCCGGTACCCGCTGACTCCCCACGATGAGATGCCCCTCAGGTTTCCGCGGCAATCCGAGCATGTTTGAGCAAACAAGGTGCGCGGATGTCGCTGGCTCGGGGGACAACCTGATCATTGACAACGCCCGGGTGGACAGGCACGCGAGCAGCAGCGACGTGCTGGGGTCGGCGAGCACGGTGGCATGGGCCGGAATCCCGGTCCATCACCAGGATGGTCATGTACTGGGGGTGCTCTGGGCAGCCGACCCGGCACCACGCCAGTGGAGCGCCAGCGACGTCACGCTCCTGGAGATCTTGGCAGAGATCGTGTCGAGCGAAGTTGCGCTGCGGACCGTGCTGGCCCACAACGCGAGACGAGCCGCCCTGGCCCAGACCCTGGAGGAGAGCCTGCTTCCGCCACGGCTGCCCAATATCCCAGGCCTAGAGGTGGCGACGCGTTACGCGGCTGGCGGAAAAGATACGAAGGCCCTCGGAGATCTCTGCGATGTGTTCCCCTCGCTGGGGAGGACATGGGGGATGGTGGTCGGCGACGTGTGCGGCAAAGGTCCCCTAGCCGCCAAGAACGCCGCCATGGCCCGCAACACCCTCCGGGCCATGGCCCGGAGACTGACACGGCCAGCCCTGATCCTGGCTGACCTCAACCAGGTGCTGCTGGACTGGCCTACCGATGACCCGCGCTTTCTGACCGCGATCTATACCTCGGTACGGCCCTTCCCCGGCGGGGCCATGGTCCGGATCAGTTCGGCGGGTCACCCACTGGCGCTGGTGCGCAGTGTAAACGGCTACGTGCACGAGTTCGGGAGACCAGGAACACTGCTCGGGGTGCTGTCCGATCCAGAACTGCATGACTCCCAGAAGATACTGCGGGCCGGGGACAGTCTGATCTTGTTCTCCGACGGTGTGACTGAGGCCCGCAGCGAAACCGATCGCCGCCTGTACGGCGATGAGCGGCTCCACCGTCTGGTCGCCGGACTAGGCGACCAGACGGCGGAGGCCATGGCGGAGGCCATCCAGCTCGCTGCCCTCACGTTCACCGGCGGGCGCCTCAGCGACGATATTGCCGCTCTCGTGATGAAGGTTCCCCTCACACCAGGCACCCCCAGCCTCCGGTAAACGGCCGTGCGCCGTGATGCTCACCAGGCCGGTCCGGAGTGGACTGCCCGGGTTCCTTGGAGGGTGACCTCTGGGAAGTTGGGGCTCCTGATATCCAGGAAACCGCATCCCGCTGAGCTGCGGGAACAGGCAGTGAACATGGTCTTCGAGTTGCGGGCGGAGGCTGGCAACGCGCCTGTAAGAGGCTGAAGCAGCGACGTCCGGTCGGTGGCGAGCAAGTCCACGGCTGACCGGCGCGCCGCGCTGAGTCGGCCCGGCAGGGCCGCACGCCCGGCGCGAAGCGCGACCGGCCGCTTGCAGGGCCCGGACGAAGGTGGCGTCGGCGTCGTCGGGATGGCGCAGGTCGAAGAATCGAGGCGCCCGCCAGCAACAGGGCCTCGGCCAGGGCAGTGGCGACGATGGTGTGGCTCACTCCGTCGGTTTCGCCGAGCAAGTGTGCGCCGAGGCGGGCGTGCTCGACGACGGGCGGGCGCAGGTGGGTGGGCAGCACGCTGGCGTAGAGGCGTCGGTAGGGGACGGTGATTGCCGCGTAGTCATTCGGAGACCTTCGCGTGGCTCCCAGCGTGGCTCCCGGCCGCATACGACACCGGGCACCGTGACGCCCTGGTCCTCGTCCCAACATCGGCCCGTCTCGGTTCATCCTCCTTGGGTGATTTGGCTGGTTGAGCCGGGCCGTAGTGTCGGGCAGGCCGGGGCGGCTGGGTCCTGGGTCATCGCCCTGATGGAGTGCGGTGATGGCTGGGATGCGGCGTTCAGGGAGCGGACCGTGGCTAAAGCAGACGCCGGGCACAAGTTCGATCACGTCGTGTCGGTGATGTTCGAGAACCGGTCCTTCGACAACCTGCTCGGCCGGTTGTACCAGCCGGGTGAGGTTCCCTCGTTCGAGGGCGTGATCGGCAAGGACCTGAGCAACCCGATCCCGGAGTGGGCCGAGCACGGCGCGGACCGCAAGGTCCTGCCCTACGGGGTCGCGGCGACCATGGACGCCCCGAATCCCGACTCCGGGGAGGAGTTCACGCACGTCAACACCCAGCTGTACGGCATCATCGACCCGCCCGGCAACCGGGGCATCATGTCTGAGCAGATGGCCGCCCCGTTCAACGCGCCTGCCGACCCGCACGCGGCGCCGACGATGGACGGGTTCGTCGCCGACTACATCAGCGCGTTCACCGCGGAGATGGGCCGTCAGCCCACCTACGAGGAGTACGCGCAGATCATGACCGGCTACACCCCCGGGCAAGTGCCGGTCCTGTCCACGATCGCCCGGGGCTTCGCCACCTTCGACCACTGGCACTGCGACGTGCCCTCGCAGACGTTCACGAACCGGTCCTTCTACCACGCGGCCACGGCGTCGGGGTTCGTCGTCAACGCCCCCTACAAGAACTTCCCCCTGAACAACGATGCCGAGACCATTTTCGAGCGGCTGGATGCCGCAGGCCTGCCGTGGCGGGTCTACGTTGACCCCGGGATGCGCATGTCGGCTACCGGGATGATCCACGCAGCCCGGCTGTCGGGGCACTTCGCCACCAACTTCTCCACCCTCGACGGCTTCTTCGGCGACGCCGAACGCGGCACCCTGCCCGCCTACTCATTCATCGAACCGTGCCTGATACACGCGCACAATGACTACCACCCTGCCGTTAATGCGGTGTTCGCGGGAGTGGAGGTCGACCCGCCGTCGTCGATCCTGGGCGGGGAGGAGCTGCTGGCCCGCATCTACACGGCCGTGCGCGCGTCCTCAACTGCCGGTGGCTCCAATTTCGCCAACACCTTGTTCCTGGTCGCGTTCGATGAACACGGCGGCACCTACGACCACGTGGTACCGCCCCGGGTCGATCCGCCCGGCCCGGCAGCCCCGCCTGGCCAGATGGGCTTCTGCTTCGACCGGGCAGGGATCCGCATCCCCACCCTGGCCGTGTCCGCATACATCGACCCCAGGACCGTCATCACCAGCGGGTACCGCAACACGTCCTTGATCCGGACCCTGCGGGAACGCTGGCCGCTCGGACCCCCGCTGACCGCCCGCGACGCGACCGCCCCCGACATCGCGACCGTCCTCACCCGCGCCACCCCCAGAGCGCAGGAAGACTGGCCCGAGGTCACGCCCAGGCCGGTGCCTCAGCTGCTAGGAACGCTGCTTCCCCTGGACAAGCGGCTCCCGCCGCTGGGCCAGTACCTGCTCGGCGTAGCCATCGCGCTGGACACCAAATACACCGGGCACGTACCCGACCTCGACCCCAGGACCGCGACCGGGCAGCAAGCCAACGACTACATGAACGACCGGACCGCCAGAATCTGGCCTGGCCTCGCCACCCACCCCTCCTGACCATAGACCGGCCTGCCGAGACCCCAGCGCGGCCAGCGGCTCGCATTGTTCACATGTTCCTGCTCCTCCCTCTAGGCGCCCTTTACGCGCTGGCCGCGACTGGGACACTGATATGCCGAGGAAGACGGCTCACGTCTGGCGCCGTAATGCTGCCGGTAAGCCCATCCGATCATCGGATCGGGCGCGGGTGCCCGGCGCGCCGCGCCGGGTCGGGCCCCCAGGGCCGCAGCCCGGTGCGGGCGCGGCCGGGCGCCGCGGAGCGCAGCGGTGCCGCCTTGATCAAATACGGCTCTATTCGGCAAAGCGCTGCGTCGTCGCGTTGGCCAAGGAGCGCTCGGCCTGCATGACGGCTTGGCCTCGCTGGCCCCCGGGGACGCTGCCGTAGGGTAGCTGCCGTGATTGGTGCGGTCGTCTTTGATGTTGGCGAGTGCTTGGTGGACGAGTCGCGCGAGTACGGGACGTGGGCTGACTGGCTGGGTGTGCCGCGTCATTCGTTCTCGGCGGTGTTCGGCGCGGTGATCGCGAAGGGCCTGGATTACCGAGAGACGTTCCAGGTGTTCCGGCCGGGGTTTGATCTGGATAAGGCGCGGCAGGAGCGGGCTGATGCGGGTCAGCCTGAGTGGTTCGGTGAGGACGGTCTATACCCGGACGTTCGGCCCGCGCTGGCGCAGCTCCGGGCCGATGGCCTGTGGGTCGGTGTTGCGGGGAATCAGACGATCCGCGCTGGGGGCATCCTGCGGGAGCTGGGACTGCCAGCGGACATGATTGCCACGTCGGATGACTGGGGTGTGTCTAAGCCGGACCCGGGATTCTTCCGGCAGATGCTCGAAGTGGCCCCGGGCGGCCCGGGCGAGATCTTGTATGTGGGTGACCGGCTGGACAATGACATTCGGCCCGCTGCTGGTCTCGGGCTGCGAACGGCGCTGATCCGGCGGGGGCCGTGGGGGATCATTCAGCAGGATGACCCGGATGCGGATCAGGTGCCGACGATGCGGATTGACTCGCTGGCCGAGCTGCCGGGCAGGATCGCGGCGTTTAACGCTGCAGGGTGCTGAGGGTGGCTTGCCAGCCTTAGAGCTGGTCATCGAGAGCCTGAACGCAGTCCTGTTCAGCCCAAGGCTGGAGGGCCTTGCGGACTCCGAGGACCCGGTGCATGCCGGTGGCGTACCAGGTGATGGCGAGCTGCCGGAGGGCCTGTTCGGCGTAGCCGCACGCGGCGTCGGGGTTGCGCTGAGCTGCTTCGACGGCGGCCAGGTCGCCGAGGATGACCGTGCGCTGCTTGTCATCGGCGCTCGTCGCGTTGGTGAGCGCGGCGGTCAGGGTCTCCTGGGCCTGGGCGAGGTGCCCGGCCTTGAGCTGGGTGTTGCCTTTGAAGGCGGCCAGACGCGCGGGGGAGAACCAGGTGAACCAGTCCGGTGAGGCATGCTCATTGCCTGCGGCCAGGACCGATTCGGCGCGCTCGATCAGGTGCAGGGCCTCGCGGGGGTGGCCGCTGATCGTCTCGCACTCGGCTTCGACGGCATCCAGCCACGCAAGGAATTCCGCGGAGGCGGGAGCGCGACCAATGCCGCGTCGTTAGGG
>Ga0302225_10002468_pt1 | contig 10957 bp, 10 predicted proteins | sample II_Palsa_E3_2_FD_193515 | JGI IMG/M metagenome (GOLD analysis project Ga0302225, IMG submission 193515) | Peat permafrost microbial communities from Stordalen Mire near Abisko, Sweden - II_Palsa_E3_2 | ecosystem: Environmental > Terrestrial > Soil > Palsa > Peat permafrost | place: Sweden...
GGCAACCCTACCTGTAAACTTTCCGAATGAGGGCAAGATGGCTTGCCTGTCGCCAAAAGCAAAGCAAGGTAATGTTAGTTGCTGCCTTGCCTTACCGCTCAGACTGACACCCGGATGGATGTGTCCGCAAAAAACATAGCCATTAGTTAGCAGCAATGCAGCATCACTTAAAGGGTGGTGCAACATCAGGAATGGCCATACGGTTAGGTGATCATGCAGCGCCACATTAAGGTCGATATAATTACTGTCGTGGATAATATCATGATTCCCTCTTATCAATATAATTTCCAGTTTCGGAAAATTCTTGCGCCACAGCACAAACCAGTCCCAGTCGGCATTTTTATCGCTATGGAATAAATCGCCTAAAAAAATGATCTTTTCAGGGCGATGCTCATCTATCAGATCGGATAATACCGCCAAGTCATTTTGCTCCATGTCCCTTGGTACCGCAATGCCCGCCTTCCGAAAGTGCCCTACCTTACCCAGGTGCACATCAGCCACAATTAAAGTTTTTTCCTGTTGCCAGTAAATGGCTTTCTGAGGGAGTAACAGCAGGGTTTGATCCAGTAAAGTAAATGCTAAAGCAGTGGTGGGTGCCATGTGGCAAAAGTAAGAAAGTTTGACTGTTTGAAGTAGTCTATCAGGAATCGTCATTGCTGTAAGCAAACCCTTACGTAATAAATACTAGCGATCCCGGCATGGTAACATGTATAAGTTACCTCTTAATGTAAGAGAAATAGAGCTCCGCACCCATGAGCGGCATCATGCCCCATTCACACCTGCAAATTGATATACATTTGTAAAAACTCCGTTATAAATAATATTCACAATATATAAATGTCATTACAACAATTTAAATCATTAACTTTAACATACCAATTGTAAAGCCATGATAAAGGATATTAACTCGTCGCATTTTGCGGATAGAAAGAACAGGATAATTGTACTGCTAATACTTATATTTTGTGTTATAGCAAGCATATCCAGTGCGCAGGGGCGTAAAGCCAGGAGAGTTACGTTACCCGGTCAGCCAGTTGAAATACAGCTGACACCTTATAAAACCACAATGCTCGGCAATGGCAAGGATACCGCCCTTATCAGTGTAAAAATAATTGATAAGGATATTAAGGAAGTAGCTAACGCAAAAAAGCTCATCACTTTTCATATCAAGGGCGATGCGAAGATCATCAATATACATAACGTTGATTTTAAGGAAACAACAAATAACGATACAGTTTTAACAGTATCGGTTACCGGCGATTGCTGGTTGGTGTTACAAGCCGGGCCATCAAGAGGTATAATTAAATTAGATGCCACGGCTGATAGCCTATACACCGGTTCAACAGAAATACATACGGTACAACCGGGCACGCCGCACACGGTTACTAATGCTAATTATGTTCCTAAAAAAGTACAGGGTAAAATTTTAGGTGCCGATATCTCTTTCTTACCTGAGCTGGAAAGTAAGGGCGAAAAGTTCTCTGACAGTGGCAAACCCGGCGACGCTATCGAGATATTAAAAGCACATGGCTTTAACTATATAAGGCTGCGCATTTTTAACGAGCCTGCAAACCCAAAGGGCTATTCGCCGGGCAAAGGTTTCTGCGATCTGGAACATACCAAGGCTATGGCCAAACGCATAAAAGCAGCTGGCATGAAATTCCTGCTCGATTTTCACTACAGTGATTATTGGGCCGATCCGCAGCAGCAAAACGAGCCCGCGGCATGGGTTGGCCAGGATTTCCCTACGCTAAAAAAATCGTTATATGATTATACCGTAAAGGTGATGACCGAGCTAAAAGCGCAAGGTACAACGCCCGATATGGTACAGGTTGGCAATGAGATAAATCATGGTATGGTATGGCCAGGTGGCGCTATCAATAATTTAGATAGCCTGGCGCAACTCATCTATTCGGGCGTTAAAGGTGTAAAGGCAGTGAGCCCATCCACCATTATTATGCTGCATGTTGCCCTGGGTGGACAGAATGCCGAAGCCCGCTTTTTCCTGGATAACATGACCGAGCGTAAAGTTCCCTTTGATGTGATAGGCTTATCCTACTATCCAAAATGGCACGGGACACCTGAGGACCTGAAAAACAATATGGCCGACCTGGCGAAAAGATACAAACAGGAAGTAATGGTTGCCGAATATTCCCAACTTAAACAAGAGGTGAACGATATCGCCTTTACCGCGCCGGGCAATAAAGCGGTAGGTTCCTTTATTTGGGAACCACTAAGCACCTGGGAAGGTGTATTTGACAGGGATGGTAAATCAAATGCTTATTTGGATATTTATCAGGGCATTGCGAAGAAGTATGGGGTAAAGTAGAGTACAACAAGGTAACTCCTCTCCGCGTGTTATTGCAATAATAACGCGCGGAGAAAGTAAGACTTAAGTTTTAAAGCTTCGATTTCAAACATGAATTATTCCTGCCCTTGCAATTCAAATTCCACTTCGTTATCATCCTGCGCATAACTGCCGGGCGTAGTTATATTCAATGATCGTAGGAGCATGCCCAACTGCACCCGGTGTTGGGTTATTTGGCAGATAGAAACCCTTATCACATCGGTTTTGGTATTGGTCATAAATATAGCATCGCCATTGCTTAAAGTCCATTCCTGGCGCAGTATTTCTTCACTGGCGGCAGCCAAAAGCTTTCTTCCATTGGCAAAATTCTTTTCAAAATAAGCCAGCAATTCAGTGGTATTGTTTATCGCGGCAGGCTCGAGTAAATTATTGGAAAAATCAAGGCCGCCTGTGGTAAGGCCCATGGTTACCCAACCTGGCAGCTCAGCAATATGGGTTGCAATACAGCGGATGCTCATGCTTTTTGGGCGTGGTTTCCAATCATATTTATCATTTGGTATACGCTCCAGCATTCTGCGAATTATCGCAGCTTCCCGGTCAAATTCTTCTAAAAATATTTCAATGATCTCCATAAGTGTAGCGTGTTAAGTTTTATGATACAAATAAACCATGGCCAATGACAACGGTATGTCAGCAGGGATCAGAATTATATTTAATCCTGCATTTCCCTTTGCAATTCCAGCTCATCTGCGCTTGGGCCATAGCTACCGGGGATAGGTATATTCAATAACCTTAAATATACACCCAGTTGTGCCCTGTGATGAATGGTTTGGCTTATTGAAACCCTTATCACATCGGCTTTTGAGCGTGTGCTTATAATATAGTCGCCGTTGCGCATGGTCCAGCTTTGGCTTAAAATAGCCTCATTTGTTAATTCTAAATAGGCTTTGCCTTCTTCATAGTTCTTTTCAAAATACTCCGAAAGCTCGGTAGTGTTATTGATGTTAACCGGCTGATAAGGCTTCTTTGCAAAATCCAGTTCTTCAGTGGTTATTGCAATACCTATCCATGATGGCAACTCGGCAATATGTGTTGCCAGTTGGCGAATAGTCATGCTTTTGGGATGTGGCTGCCAGTCGAGTTTATCATTTGGCACACGTTCAAACATTTTGCGGGTATTTTGAGCTTCCTGCTCAGTTTCTTTTAAAAACAGATCGATGATTTCCATAATTTTTAATTGTTTAAGTTTCACAATACAAATAAACCATGGGGCAGTGACAGCAGTATGTCAGCAGGTTTTTTTTATTTTTGATATCAAGTACTTTTTGAAAAGAATCAAGAGTTAAGAATCAGGAGTCAGGAAAGACCGGGTTGATTTTGGTTAAATGAAAGGTTAGAGAAGAAAAAATCTTGATACCTGATACTAGCTGCTTGATACTAATTATAAGATACTTACTTTAGTAAAATCAATTATTTCAATCTATGAAAAGGCGTTCATTTGTAAAGGCATCTATATTAACCGGCGCAGCAAGCGCTGTATTACCCGGAATCAGCATGGGAGAAACCAGCAGCAAAAAATCAGATCAGCAATTGTATGAGCTGCGGGTTTATTCGCTTAAAAATGATACGCAGCAAAAACTGGTGGAGGATTACCTGCAAAATGCCGCCATCCCTGCTTTGAACCGTTTAGGAAGCAAAAACGTAGGCGTATTTACCGAGCTTAAGCCCGATGGACAAACCCGGATATTTGTGCTGATACCTTATAACTCCATAGATGATTTTTTAAAGGTGCAGGATAAGTTGATGGCTGATAGCACCTATATGCAGCAAGCATCGGCCTACCTGAATGCACCGTTAGCCACACCAGCGTATGATCGCATTGAAAGTTCGTTACTACAGGCATTTATAGATATGCCCAAGCTGGAAACGCCGGGAGAGCAAAAGCGAATATTTGAATTACGCAGGTATGAAAGCCCCACCGAGGCATCGGGCAAAAAGAAGATAGAGATGTTTAATGAGGGCGGCAAAGAGATAGGCATATTTAAACGATTAGGATTTAAGCCCGTGTTTTTTAGTGAAACATTGATAGGCACCTTCCGCCCGAATTTGGTTTACATGATCACTTTTGATGATATGGACGCGCATGACCGACTTTGGAAAGCTTTCGGCAATGATCCGGACTGGAAAAGGATAAGCACATCGGCTGAGTATCCGAATGAAATTGTATCGCATATAACCTCAACCATGCTGGTGCCAGCAAGTTATTCACAGATATAAAAACCCACTGTCATCGAGCGATAGCGAGAAATCTTATGCGACCTGCATTAACGCAATTGCATAATGAAGAAGTTTTCTCCCTCCGGTCGAAACGAAAGAGGAATACATCTACAATAAATATTTCCAACAAACCAATCGCTCACAGGTTACGCTGCCGTATATATGAATATGAAAACTATCCACCTAAAAAATTCTTTCGTGATTTTGGTTTGTATGCTGCTATTTTTTTGCAGTTGTAGCCATGCGCAAAGCAATAAAAAATTAGATATTGGCGACCATGTTCCCGCATTTACTTTATACGACCAGAATGGTAAATCATTTAATGTGAATGATTACATCGGCAAAAAAGTACTGGTGATTTATTTCTATCCCAAGGATGAAAGCATGGTTTGTACCAAGGAGGCCTGCGCTTTCCGCGATAGTTTTGATCAATTTACCAAAGCTGGTGCATTGGTTATTGGAGTAAATGGCGGTACTGTTGCCAGCCATAAAGAATTTCAGCAGCATTATAAATTACCTTTCACTTTATTAAGCGATCCGGATAACAAGGTATACAATTTGTTCGGCGTAAAAGGTAAACTGTTCTTCAGCGGCCGCGAAACCTTTGTGATAGATTTACACGGCAAAATAGTTTACAGCCATGAAGCCATGTTACAAGGCAAAGAACATGCAGACGATGCCCTGCAATTTATTAAAGCAGCCAATACCAGGCAGTAATGGTCAAAAAATAGAATACCCGCAAAACGCAAATTATGCCGTTATTTGAGCAGATTTACTATCAGAATCATGCGGAAAAATGATGAGCAACCAGGGAAATGGCTAATAAGTCATTATTTATTTCATAAAACACAGGCATGATCCGCTTAGTATTCATCGTAATTTTCTTTTTAATTTCATTACTCACCATTTTCAGGGCACCAGCTTATTATTTCTGGTTGCTGGCCATTGTTGTTACTGAATTTCCGCTGGTGTTTGCATTTATAACTTTGTTACTAATTGGCAGCGGACAATGGGTACATAAATACCAATTGGCTGGTACCGTGATCGGGTTTGTAAGTGTTATACTGTTCCTGTCGCCAATTGTGCGGGCATATCTCATTTCCCGGAATTTAAAGGCCGATATAGAACAATCATTTGGTGTCGCGACAAAAGCCAATCCATTTCAGCCATTTGATTTCTCGAACCTGTTAAATCTCTCCAAACAAATTGAATCGCACGATGCTGTCGCGATGAAAACCCTAAAGTATGTTACTTACCAGGATACCTCGTTATCGCTTGATTATTATCCAACCAATATTCCCAACAGGCCTTGCGTAATTGTAATACACGGCGGATCGTGGAGTAGCGGCGACAGCAGGCAATTGCCGGAGCTGAACAGTGTTTTAGCCTGGAACGGTTATAATGTGGCCGCTATAAATTATCGCCTGGCACCAAAATGGCAAACGCCCGCACCGGTTGAGGATGTGGCCAATGCTATAAAATATCTTAAACTGCATGCAGCCGAATTACATATAGATACCAGCCAATTTGTTTTACTGGGCCGTTCGGCCGGGGCACAGATCGCTTTATTAGCCGCGTATACCTTGCATGATAAAAATATAAAAGGAGTAATTGATTTTTACGGCCCTGCCGATATGGTTTGGGGTTACTCCATCCCGTCAAACCCGCTGGTGATGGATTCGCGCAAGGTAATGGTGAATTATATTGGTGGTACTTATGAAAAAGTGCCTCACAAATATGTAGCCTGCTCGCCAATTGAATTTGTTGATAAGCAATCTCCGCCGACACTTATACTGCATGGTAAAAATGATGTACTGGTGGCTTATGAACATAGCCGCAGGTTAAATGAGAAATTACAGCAAAACGGCATAAAACATTACTGGCTTCAACTGCCCTGGGCCACTCACGGCTTTGATTTTACTTTGAATGGGCCGGGTGGACAACTATCAACTTACGCGGTATTACAATTTTTAAATACTATAATTCCTACTAAGCGCTGAAGATTGCAGTTTGCAATGCGCAGTTGGCAGTTGGCATCTCTTCAGGATATTGCAAACTGCCACTGAAAACTGCAAACTCACTTCCTACGTCTTTCCCTAAACCTGCTAAAGAAGATCACCGCCAGCAGGCAGAGTGCAAAGCCGCAGATACCATTCAGCCGCAAGCCATAATCATTACCGGGATCTTTACCATAAACCGTAAGCAAGGCGAATAAAGCTATGCCCAATGTTTGGCCCATTTTTACAAACAGGTATTTTACAGCGAAGAACATACCTTCGCGGTTTTCTTTGGTACGTTTGGCATCATCCTGGGCTATTTCGGCAAGTATGGCGTTGGGCAATATACCTAAAGCCGCCAAAGGAAAACTTGCGCCGATCAGCAGCATATAGATTTGCGCGTGTGCTGAAAAAGGAAATTTCCCTAAAAAATATATAGTAGCAAATACCAGGCTCAACAATCCAAATGAAAATAACACGATAGGTTTTTTGCCGATCTTTTTTGAGAGGTAATTGATCAGCGGATAAAACATAAGCGATACAATTACCATCACACCCAGAAATGGGCCACCTTCTGATTCAGGCAAGCCAAGTAATACCGTTACAAAAAATAGCAGCCCGCTTGATATGATGCTCAGGGCCATATAGAACGAAAAATCAGATATCAGATAATATTTGAAATTGCGGTTGCTGAATGTAGCACGTACAGCCGGTAGCAGGGGCAGGTGTGAGGGTTTACCTTCAGAATATTTCTTTTCATTGATAAAGAATACCGGCACCAGCATTACCAGTCCGGCGAAAACACATAATCCCCATATGGTATATTGCACGGCCGAGTCGCGGCTTTGTACATGAAGAAAGCGCTGTACCAAATCGGCATAGTTATTAACCAATCCGGCAATGATCATCCCCAGTACAAAACCCACCTGCTGAAACGAGGATAATTTTACTTTTTCGGCCGCGGTTTCGGTAACCTCGGGCAATAAAGCATTGTATGGAATAATATAGCTGGTTACACTCATAAAAAAGCAAATGAGCGTAAAGGTGAGCCAAACAGCATTATGGGTACTTTCGGCTTTAGTAAGCGGACAAAATGTTAAGCAGCAAAACACCACCGCCGGCAAAATGGCCCATTTCATGAAAGGGATCCGCCTGCCATTGGGGTTGGTGCTCTTATCGCTTAGTGAAGCTATGAAAGGGTCAAAAACAGCATCAACAAATCGGCCTGATGCTGCAATTACCGACATGATATTTAGCACGCCAAACAGCATCAATTGCGGAATAAGCGGCTTTAATCCGGCATTATTTGGCGGCAGGTAAAAGTAAGGCAGCATCACGATAATAATATTGGTCATGATGCTCCACCCTATCATACCGCAGGCATAAGCTATCTGTTTTCTGAGCGGGAATTTTTCAGCAGGCATTCACCTGCAATATGCAAAATATTAGATGAAAATTGGATGAGGAACATCAGTCTTAAAAGAGATATTTTAAAAGATGTTCCTGGAGACTTTAAAGTGTTCTCGCAGCGTCTATCGCAGAGGACCCTGCGCGTGGATGCCATTCTTAAAATGCAGGATCCTCTGCGAGAGACCCTGCTGAGACGACTCCTACAACCCCGAATAATAATCATACCCTTCCTCGGCCCAATAATCGCGCGGGCGCTGGTTGCTGAAAGTAATGGTGCCGATGCGTTTCAGGTTTTTTATACCGTATTTAACGGGGATGATAAGCCTCAGTGGTTGACCGTGTTTAAAAGGTATGGGTTCGGCGTTGAGCTCATAGGCCAGCAGGGTTTGCGGATGTATGGCGCTGGGCATATCGAGGCCTACGTAATAGCCTTTATCGGGCGTTTCCATGCCCACATAGCCCAGCTGGGTTTGATCCTGCAAGCCGAAATGGTTGATGAAATCAATAAACTTTACACCACCCCAATACTGGATCTGATCCCAGCCCTCCACACATTTAAAGCTGAACACCAGCTCGGTTTTGGGCAGTGATTTTATCTGGTCGATGGTGAATTGCAGTTTCTCACCGGTACTTTTATTTACGTTTAAGCGCCAGCTGGTCATATCCATTTTGCTGTCTGATCCTATATCCGTATTATGGCGCACGTTTTTAGCCGCCATTGATTTTGGATAGGTTTTAACCAGGTTATTATTACTAAAGATACGCCTGAAAGCCAATTCGGTTTTGTTCAGCGCCCGGCGTAATGGGGCTCTTGTGCCAGCGGTGATGCCAGGAGTTTCCAATGGCGATTTATACAGCCAGCGCCACCCGCCAAAAGCAACCCCGCCCAATACCGCAAATGTGGTAAAGGATATAAAATTGCGCCTGTTGATCTTTTGATCAATGGTGAGCTCTTTCTTTGGCTTTTTATTCTTTTGGACCAGCTTTTTCATCTTCGTCTTTTATTTCAACCACAGGCTGAGTTACCATTTTGGGTTGTTCATTTATTACCTCGAAACCCGAGATCACCGACCTGAAATTATTCCACCCGGCTAATATTACCTGTACTATGTGTATCACAAAAAAGAATAAATACCCCAATGTGAGCGCAAAATGGATGATCCTTGCAAAATGATAGCCACCGCAAAGCCAGGTTAAATAATAAAACTGCACCGGCTTATAAATAGCCAGTCCTGTAATTACCGAGCCAATTCCCATTACAATAATGGCAGTATAAGCTATGCGTTGCGCGGCATTGTATTTGTTTTGAGGTGGCGCCATTTTGCGGATGTGCAGATCGTGCAATAGAACTAGCCACGCCTCTTTCCATGATTTTTTCTGCGGAACCAACTCGCGCCATGCGCCCGAAATAATGGTATAGGCCACATAGAATATTCCGTTCAGCGTAAAAAACCACATAAACAAAAAATGGAAGGCCATGCCCTCGGCCAAACGTGCCGGGATATGTAACAGGTTATAAAACCAATTCGGGAAAAAACGTACATAGGTATGCCCGAATATGGTGATCTTATATTCATCATTGGCCCAATAAATCAGCATGCCGCTCCATATCATCACGGTCAATATCGGGAAGTTGACCCAATGCGTCCACCGCATAATTAAAGAGTGTTTTTCTTTGATGGTTTTCATTAACGCTTTATACTAATTACGATAAAATACCTTAAAAGGATTAATTAATAACCGCTTTTGTTGCTCCGCTAATCTCGCCATCTGCCGCATTCTGCACAAAAGCTATAACTTCTGCCCCATGCGTATCAAAGCCTTTAGGCAGTTCAATACTTGCTGAGCCTTTATCTCCCTTTAAAGATATGCTTTCTATCCCGCGAACAATTTGCACATGCGAAAGTGTATGGCCAGCATTCTCGCCACGCTCCACTTTGGTTTGTGCCGTTTTTTGCACAATAGCCAATAATAAAACGGAATTAGCGGTTTTTCCTTGTGTTTGATATTGAATCTCGGCTTTGTTTTGGTTGATCTTAATATCGCTTAAGCTAATTTGAGTTGTGGCGTTTTTAGTCAGATTGGTTTTGATCGCATTACGCAAAGTACCTTCTTCAGAACCTACAAATTCGGTGCGGCCGTTTACAACAATTTGCGGGGTGTAAACCGATGATAAATTTAACCAATGCGCATACTGATTTTGCCTTTGTGAATAAGCCGCGCTGCTGAAAACATCCTTCCAACCTAAACGGTTCCAATAGTCAACATGAAAAGCAAGAATGTAAATGGCTTTGCCAGCGCTTTCTTTCTCAATTTTTGCAACTAACGCATCAGCAGGCGGGCAGCTGGAGCAGCCCTCGGAAGTGAATAGCTCGATAACAGCAAAGCCCTTGTCGGAGCTGCTTGGTTTGTGTTTATAGGTAAATGAGCTTAATGCTAAAATAGTTATCGCAGCGGTTATGGTTAATATTTTGATCGACTTCATTTTAATCTGATTTGGAATTATGGGTTAGTCGGCTATAGATTGGAATCCTTACAATAAAGTTAAAGTTTTTTGGGGAGATGGTTTGATAATAAGTGTAATGTCATTCAGAGCGAAGAACTATCTCTTGAGCGATAGCGAAAAAGCTGTAAGGTGATTGCTTCGTTCCTCAGCTGAAATATATTCGTTTTACTAAGATATTCTCGCCGCTCATTGCCGCTGGGCTAGTTCTTTTGTCTTGATACAAAAGAACCAAAAAGTCAAGACGGAAAAAACCTTCTGCCCGCTGGGCCAGCTCCCGGCCCGGTTTTCCGTCGGGCCTTTTCACGCTTTTTTTGGATTGTCATTCTGAGCGGAGCGAAGAATCTTCTAAAAGAAGTAAGTGAACATCAAGGTCGCTATGCAAAGAAGATTCTTCGCTCCGCTCAGAATGACAAAAAGAGAGTTGAAAAACTGGAAAAACCAACAAAAAACAGAGTAAAA
>Ga0302225_10002474_pt1 | contig 10935 bp, 9 predicted proteins | sample II_Palsa_E3_2_FD_193515 | JGI IMG/M metagenome (GOLD analysis project Ga0302225, IMG submission 193515) | Peat permafrost microbial communities from Stordalen Mire near Abisko, Sweden - II_Palsa_E3_2 | ecosystem: Environmental > Terrestrial > Soil > Palsa > Peat permafrost | place: Sweden...
AAGCTAACTATCTGATTTTATTGGTGGAGCTGAGCGGGATCGAACCGCTGACCTCCTCGTTGCGAACGAGGCGCTCTCCCAGCTGAGCTACAGCCCCACACCACAGATCATGACAACGAATCCGGTTGGATTTTGCCACCCCACTAGTCTAGCAGGGCCCGCCCCTGATAACCAAGCGGGACCCTCAATTCGAGCGCCGGGATCGCACTTGGGAACACGATGATCACGACCGTTTCGGAGCTATGAGACCCATCTCCGCCATGACCCGCTGCAGATCCTTCCAGGCCTCAGCTTTCTGTCGAGGATCGCGAAGGAGAAAAGCCGGATGGTACGTGACCGCGACTTTGGATCCGCGTACCGAATGCCACTGCCCCCGCAAAGAAGCGAGCGATTGCTTCACCCCAAGCAGATAGGTTGCCGCAGTCGCGCCCAGCGCAACAATGACCTCGGGATGGACAACGTCAATCTGCTGGACTAAAAACTGCGAGCACGTAGTGGCTTCAATAAATTCCGGCGTTCTATTTCCCGGAGGGCGGCATTTGACGATATTAGCGATGTAGACCTCTTCCCGCTTCAGGCCCATCGCCGCAATCATATTGTTCAATAGCCGGCCGGCCTTCCCAACGAACGGGAGGCCGCTGGCATCTTCGTCCGCGCCCGGGCCCTCGCCAACGAACATTAGCCGGGCATTAGGATCTCCGTCACCAAACACGATGGTCTTGCGCCCAGCATACGCAAGAGGACAACGCGTGCAATCGCCGATCTCCGCCCGGATCGACTCCAGGGCCGCTAGCCGATCTGCAGCAGGAATCGCACGCGTGGGCAGTGGCGCAAGAGTATCCAATGAGGGTGGTTTAGCCATCGGTGAAGGAAATCCTGATGCTATATCGGAAACGGCCAGAGGGGACGGAGCAGCAAAATCCTGTGCTGGATGTGCAAAACGTGAAGGGGCCGCCGGTGCTTCGGTACTCTCTGATTGCGGAGAGGCAGAAGGCTTCTCTAGCAATCCCTCGGGAAACAAAACTTTCGGATCGCCTCGGTAAAAAAGGTCATAGACACCCATATCACGCAGGTAGTCGACGTACGCGCCTAGTTGTCGTTCGAGATCTACCGTAGTCACCTCAGCAATCACGCCGGTGACTGTAGTTTGGCTGACACGGTATAGGTAACCTTGCCTACGCGAATCTCATCCTGTGCAACACGGCACGCCTTGATTGAGTTTGAAACTCCAAGCGGCGGTGCGCCGGACTGCAGCTGGCGAGCACGGCGCGCTGCACCCTTCACGAGACTGTACTTATTTTGGAGCGGTTCCTTGTCTGCCATCGACGAACCTCCGGGGAGATGATTTATCTTAGCGCCGAACAACGGAAGTGAACGACACACGAGGTGGAAATCTCGAAACTTTTGTGTTCCGCCCAAATTAAGTACCAGCCGTGGTGACACCAAAGCTTGCAAGTGCCGCTTCCAGCCGCGGCGACCGAGCTCCCGTGAAGCACCGGGCAGCGAGATCGCCTTCTACAGGAGTCGCATCGCCGCGCGATGTAAGCACGATGGCTCGCATCTCGGATGCGGCCTGGTCAAGGACATCATTCACCAGGGCATACCGATAGTCATCAATCATTCGCAACTCAGTTCGCGCTTCAGCGAGTCGAGTGTCGATGATGGATTCATTGGCAACTCCCTCTGCCTGACTCCTGTTGCGCAGACGTCGCTCCAGCACCTCCGGACTTGGCGGCAGGATGAAGATCGAGACGGCCGCTGGCAGCTTCTCCATCACCTGGAGTGCTCCTTGAACATCGATGTCAAGAAGAAGGTCGGTGTCGTGGTCACGCGCCATATCGAGCGCCGCCATCGCTGTTCCGTAGTAATTCCCAAACACTTCGGCCCATTCAAGAAATTCACCTGCATCGATCATCCGCTCGAACTGCTCGCGAGTAGTGAAGTGATATTCCCGACCATCCTCCTCAGAGCCGCGCGGCTTTCGCGTCGTATAAGAGACGGAAAAGTCTAAACCCGAAACAAGGCGGCGCACCTCATTAACGAGAGTCGATTTGCCCGATCCGCTCGGCGCCGAAATGATGAACAAAATACCAGCCATAGCTCTTGTGTTTTCTGTAGTGTAACCCGTGCACGACGGCTTTGCGCTAGGCAGTTCCCTCAGCGGCCTCACTGAGCACCAGGTCTGCCTCTCCGAATTGCAAATGATATAACCGGCTGTATGTGCGGCCTTGCGCGAGCAGTTCGTCATGGGAGCCGAGCTCAGTGATATACCCTTCTTCGATCACAGCGATGCGATCCGCACTGCGAACCGTTGAGAGCCTGTGAGCAATTACCAGCACCGTGCGACCCTGCATCAGGTTTCCAAGCGCAGCCTGCACAGCGGCTTCGCTTTCAGCATCGAGCGACGAAGTTGCTTCATCGAGAATCAGGATCGGGGCGTCCTTTAGCAACGCACGAGCGATAGCAAGCCGCTGGCGCTCACCGCCAGAAAGGCGTGCGCCACGCTCACCAATGACCGTGTCATAACCCTGGGGCAACCGCTCGATAAAATCATGGGCCAGCGCGGCCTGCGCAGCCGAAATGATGCGTGCCATGGGGACGTCGGGCTGTCCGTAAGCAATATTGTTACGCACCGTGTCGTTGAATAGCACAGTCTCCTGCGTAACCTTACCTATCTGCTTGCGAAGCGAGACTAGCGTTAGATCGCGAACATCATAATCGTCCAGGTAAATGGCGCCGCCTGTGACATCGAAAAACCGTGGGAGCAAATTCACGAGCGTGGATTTTCCTGCGCCACTTGGGCCAACGAGAGCAACCACCTCGCCGCGGCGAACCGTAAGCGAGACGCCATGCAGAATTTCCTTGCATTCACCATCGCGCTCGTACCCGAAGCGGACATCGCGAAATTCAATAAGTCCGCCAAACCCCTTGAGAGCAATGGCTTTTTTGCGTTCTCGCACCTCGTCCTGCGCATCAATGAATTTGAAAATTTGCTCGCTCGCACCAACCGCCTGCTGGAAGCTGTTGTAATACGTCGGCATCTTACGAACCGGGTCGTATAGGAGGATGACCGCAGCAAGGAACGTGATGAACTCTCCAGCCGTTCCTCCGTGCTGTATGGAGTGTCGCCCATACCAAAGCAGTAGTGCGATGGCAACAGCTCCAAGCGCATCCATGAGCGGCGACGAGATGGCTTGCACCGAAACGGAACGCATATTCGCGATGAGCAGTCTGTCGGCAGCTTTACGGAACCGGCTCATCTCCCAGGGCTCCATACCAAACGCCTTTACGATGCCGTTACCCGTGATTGTCTCTTGCACGATGTTCTGGATCTCGGCAAGCTTGTCCTGTCCACGGCGAGTGGTCTTTCGAACGCTGCGTCCGACACGGCGCGTGGATGCAACAATGATCGGGACAAAAATCAGCAGCACCCAGGACATTCGTCCACCCACGATGATGACTACCCCAACCATGAAGATGAGCGTGAAGAACTGCTGAATAAAGTCGCTCATCACTGTGGCCATTGCAGACTGGACACGCTCCACGTCGTTGATGAGAGTAGAGATTAGCGTGCCCGATGCGTGGCGCTGGAAGAAGGCGGTCGATCTCTTCAAAAGGGAGTCGTACAGGTCATTCCGCAGATCGGTGACCATGCCAAATCCAGCTTTGTTGGCAAGCAGTGTCCCAAGGTAGTCGCACAGGTTCTTGATGATCGCCGAAGCAATAAGAGCGACCGCAACGACCGTCCAGGCGTTGTGGAAGTGGCGGGGTAGCAATACCTGCAAGTTGACGTGACGATGGGTGTGAGGAATGACGAAGTTGAGCACCTTGTCGGGCGCTGAAGCCGCACTCAAAACGTTATCGATGATTGGTTTAATGAGCAGGACGCGAAAGGCTGCTAAGGCGGCAACAACTACCATCAGCAGCACGGAAAAAAGCCAATAAAGAGCATACGGTCGCATGTACCCGAGGAGGCGCAGGACGAGCTTCATGCTTGACCTCGGATCCTGCGTGTCAGATACATGCTGGCGAAGATCTTCATCAATCGTTAGTGTACCGCCGCCCATGCAAACAGCGTCAGCCCAGTTTATGCGGCATATCCCGATGGGACGACTTCGCACGATACCCCGCCGCCCCGAGCCGCTTCTTCAATTCTTCTGCAATCATCACGGATCGATGCTGCCCACCCGTGCAGCCGATTCCTATCGTGAGATAGCTCTTCCCCTCGTGAATGTAGTGAGGCAGTAAAAACGTCAGCATATCCGTAACTTTGTCCAGAAATTCTCGGGTTTGCGGAAACTGACGAACGTACTTCGCTACCTTGGGATGCTTTCCAGTCAGTGCGCGAAATTCCGTCACGAAGTGGGGGTTCGGAAGAAACCGAACGTCGAAGACCAGGTCCGCATCGCTGGGAACTCCGTTTTTAAAGCCAAAGCTGGTCACTGAAATGGTGAGATTGCGATCGCTCTTACCTACGCCACGCGTGAACTGGGCATTGATGTGCGCCCGGAGTTCATGCACATTGAAGCGTGATGTATCGAGCAGTATATCCGCGACGTTGCGAACCGGATCGAGCCTTCTGCGTTCAGCGCGTATGGATGTGGGTACCGTCTCTCCCCGGCCGAGAGGGTGGGGGCGTCGCGTCTCAGAAAACCTCCGAACCAAGGCGTCGTCGGACGCTTCAAGAAAAACGACTCGGGTAGGTAGAACTTTTTTCACCTTTGCCAGGATGGACGGGAAGCGTTCAAGACGACTACCTTCGCGTACATCCACCACCATTGCGGCGTGCGTGATCTCGGCCGACTTCGCAACGAGGTCCGCAAAGCGCGGAATCAGTTCAAGCGGAAGATTATCGACGGAATAGAACCCAAGATCTTCAAACGTCTTCAGCGCCGAAGCTTTGCCCGAACCAGAAAGGCCGGTAAGAATGACAAGCTCGCGCGGCTCAACATCACCCAATCGCCTCCGCTCCTTGGAAGACGTTTTTGTTTTTGCCTTCGCGGGTAGCTTCTTCACCTTGGCGGAGACCTTCGGAGCATGGGTGGCCATGAAGAAATCGTAGCATCATCAAAGTTCTGGCACCCTCCGAAACTAAGCCCAAAGGGTGCCAGAAGGATTAGTTGTACGCGGGCATGGCTTTGGGCCGATCGCGCACAGTCGCATAGCGTTCCTTGTGACGAATTGCCTGCAGCTCCACCTTCTGCAAAGCATCCCGGAGGGACGTCTCCATCTCGGCAGATTCACAGGTGGCAACCAGGCTGTCATTGCGACACTGCACTCTGACTTCTGCGATTTTCCTATATTTATCTTCCGTGAGGATGAAATGCGCGCTGCTGCAGCGATTAGCGACAAGAGCGACTCGGCCCATTCCCGCTTCAGCGATCGTTCTAAGCTTTGATGTGATGGCGGTGTGACGTCCGGTGTATTCCATGATCATGAAAGATTCTCCTTGCAGTCGGAACACTGCGGTTGAGACTCATGAGATGCAGCCATGTGCTAATCGATTGACGAGAACTAGCGCTGGCGCCTTTGGTGTGTGCTTGGGATCTGCATGTCTTCGCGATACTTGGCAACCGTGCGCCGAGTGACCTGGATTCCCTGACGCTGCAGCTCTGCCGCGAGGTACTCGTCAGTCCACGGTTTGCGCGGATCCTCCTCTTCGATAAGCTTCTTCACCCTTCTCTTCAGGAGAAGCAAAGGTAAATCTCCCCCCTCAGGTCCGCCAACACCCTCGGAGAAGAAGAATCTTAGCTCATAAACACCCTGTGCGGTATGTACATATTTATTTGCAACCGCCCGGCTGACCGTGGAGGGATGGACCCCGATCTCTTCCGCAACCTCCTTGATCATCATTGGATGCAGACTCTCCATCCCCCGGTCAAGGAACTCACGCTGCCGCCGCACGATGATTTCACAGGTCCGAACGATCGTATTTTTTCGCTGCTCGATGTTGCGAAGTAGTTGAATCGCGGACTTGTAGCGCTCTTTGACGTACTCTCGTACATCACGGTCGACAGTCTTTTCCCGCAGCATCCGCCGATAGCTCTTATTGAGACGCAACGCCGGCATGTCCTCTTCATTCATCACTACCACGTACTCGTCGTCGCGCTTCACGAACGCGACATCTGGCTCGATAAGGCGAGTCTCGACCTCGCTATAACGTTGACCGGGCCGAGGATCCAGCGTGCGGATCAGGTCAATCGCTTCATTGACTCTCTCAACTGGTCGTCGACACAGTCGAACGAGCTCACGCATATCCTTCTTTTGGAGCAGCCCAAGATGCTGGCTAACGATAAGAGAGGCGGTATCGATAACAAATAATTGCGGGTCGTTGGAGTGACCCTCCACCAGAAGTTTCGCGTGCCGCGCTTCAGTGATTTCCAGCTCATGACGAAGCGCATCAAGCTGGCACAACAAACACTCGCGTAGGTCGCGGGTGCCGACTCCCGGTGGGTCAAGGTGGATAACCACGGCACGCGCTTGTTCAATCAAGGCCAGGCACTCCGTCGAGGTCATCACCGAGTCTGGTAACGCGGCGCACATCGATTCCGCAAGCTCTTCAGAACTTGCAGTCAGGTAGCCGTTCTCGTCCAGGTTTCCGATGATCAGTTCAGCCACGGTCTTCAGATCGTCGTGCAGTGTTAGAGATCCAAGCTGCCACAACAGGTGGTCGGTCAAGGTACTTGGTTGTGACAGGAATTGTTCGAAGGATGGTTTGTCCAGCTCCTCGAAGTTAGAAGCCGTGCGATAACCAGGATCCAAATAGTCCTGAAAGTAGCTTCCAAAATCAATCTCGTCGAACGGATCTTTCTCCTTATGCTCCGCCTCGCCGGCTACGTCCTCGGCGCTTCGTTCGCGAGTTCCCTCTTTGCCGGACCGCTCATCGAGAGTCTCAGTCGACTCATCAATCTCCTCAAGCACTGGATTTGCGACCAACTCGCCATTAATCATGTCCTTGAGCTCAAGCTTATTGAGCGCCAGGACGCTGACCATTTGAACCAACCCCGGGGTCAGAACCTGGCGCTGAGAAAGCTTGACATTTAGGTGGGGCTGCAACAACGGTTCTACCTCGCGAGTAGCCTGGGAAGGTCCTACCGTGCCGCCGGCAAGTTACCAGCACGCTAGGGGCCATTTTATCGCGCAATTGTAGAAAAAGATTAAACGCTGGAACCCATTTAGCTACTCCCTCTGCATTCGTGGGCGTTTCCGCTAAACCAGGGAAAATCCCTCACCGAGGTACACGCGCTTTACGTCAAGATCTCGCCCGAGCTCGCCCGGCGTTCCAGTGCGGAAGATGCGACCCTCGTTGATGATGTAAGCGCGGTCCGTAACCGACAACGTCTCTCGAACATTGTGGTCGGTGATCAGCACGCCTATGCCGGAAGCTTTGAGATCAAAAATGATTTGCTGAAGCTCCAGAACCGCGATCGGGTCAATTCCGGAAAACGGCTCATCGAGCAGGATGAAGGCAGGCTCGATAGCCAGGCAACGAGCAATTTCCACTCGACGGCGCTCGCCCCCGGACAACGCGTAGCCACGGGTCTTGCGGACATGACCCAAGTTCAATTGAGAGATAAGACTTTCGCTACGCTTGCGCCGAACCTCCCAGGTGAGGTGCTGCGTCTCGAGCACAGCCAGGATGTTTTCCTCTACTGACAGGTTTCGGAAGACAGATGGCTCCTGCGGAAGATAACTGATGCGATGCTCGCGAGCCCGGAGATACATGGGGGTACGGGTGATGTCGGCTCCGTCGGTGAGAATGCGTCCGGAGTCTGGCCGCACCAAGCCGACAATCATATAGAACGAGGTCGTCTTGCCCGCTCCATTTGGCCCCAGTAAGCCCACAACCTCGCCTTGACGGATCTGCAGGCTGACGCCGCGGACTACCTGGCGACCGCCATACGCCTTCGTCAGCTCCTCCGTCTCGAGGGTCCTCATCTGGCTATTGCCTCTCTTCTTTTTTACTTCCGGGATGAGGGTACGTTTCTGTGTGCACACGTCCCCCTTTACCCTTTGGCGCGCCCTGTTCCCCGGCTACCACAATCGTACTACCTGCATCGCCAAAGATGAGCGTTGCGCCGGTCACGCTGCCTTGCTGTGTGTCCGTGATGTGCGCCGGAACAGAAGGCGTGCCCGTCAGAATGTAGTTTGCTTGGGACGCTGTATAGAGCAGTTGGTCGCCTGTTCCGTGGCGGCCAGGCTGGTCGACTTGGACGGTGCCGTAAACGACCACCCGATCGATTGACCCGTTGAACGGATTCGGTTGGGTAGTCGAATTCAACACGGGATGCGTTGCGGCTGAAGCATGAGCAGCGGTAAGGAAGGCAACAGCATGTTGCCCCCGCACTTCACCCATCGTGCCATCGATGGTGACGCCGCCGGAGAAAGTCGCCTCCCGCTGCAGATCGTTGTAGTCCATCTTCGGGCTGGCGACGCGGATCATACTGGGTAGGCGAAGTGGTGCTCCTGGCTTCGGTGTGGAGGCATTCGAGGCCAGAATGGCGTGGACCAGGCCATCCGGCTTGCCAGGTCGCGCGCTGAAGGTGCGCTTGATCCCGTCGAAGAGGAGTGTCGCCGCCTGGACCTGTGACGCATCCTGCCACATGCGCGCAGGCGCTGCATCCGTGCCAGAGAAGGTCGCAAACCGCGTTGCATGGTCGAAGTGCGCACTGGCGGCCAAAACGTGCGTCACAGGCTCGGGCTTGGAGTTCGAAGAGGAAGGTGTCTTCGGCGAGGAGTTCTGGAACGTGGCCTGCACACCGCCGCTCGCATCCGCGTTCTGCGTGCTTTGGTTCAACGAGACGGTCGGCGCAACGAGTGAACCATTTTCACCATCCAGGTGAACACCGCCCGTGAGCGTGAGGATCTGGGATTGGCCGTCATAGCTTGCACGCTCGGCTGTTCCGTTAGTGGTAGAGACCGGCGTGGTCGAGCCCGGCTTTGCGGCAGCTCGGTCATGGATGACGACATTACCTGTCTGAACTGCTGACGCGATGCCCATCGACTCACTTTGTGACGGCCCTACGGTAGTACGGACGGGCGCGAAGAGAATCTCGAGAGTATCGCCGCTACTGATCTCCTGTTCACCGAGTGGCGCATCCTGTTGCAGCTGCGTGCGCCCGGTTCCGTAGAGCTTCTCGGGATGCACCTTGCGATCCGCCGTCTGGATGAAGGTGGTGCGAAGGTCATCTGCACTTACCTGCACATTCTTCAGCGCGGGAGCCTTGGAGCCCTCTGCGGGTGCTCCCTTGGTCTGCGCGGCGAGCGACTGACCACTCGCGTGTGCTGAGCCAATGGCATGAATCTCGGAGAGATGCGATGGCGACTTATGCTGTCCGGGAGCAAAGAGGGCGATAATTTTTGCTCCATCGATTGAGCGCGTGAAGCCGCTTGGATTCGACTTGCGATCGACCATGGAAAGCTTCGCTGCGCCGGTCGCGACGATCTTCGTCGGCTGCCCTTGCGCATTCATCGCCACGTCCACGATGGCAGCAGAACCGTGTGCCGGTCTCAATGGATTGCTATCGACCATCACCACGTCGCCGGTCAACTTTGCCGTCTGAGGGATCGACTGCGCGTTCAGCGACGCATCGAGACGATTCGCAGTGACCTGCTGGGTCTTGTCCGTCAGAACCACGTGATTGTTGCCCTGCACGCTTTCGATCGAGCCATCCTTACGCAGATAAATCACCGCAGCGTCCGCCGTCATCCTGCGACCGTCGGAGGTAACTACAGGAGCGGTGAGGTTCGCGATGTTCTCATCGCGGATCATGTCAGCGCGCGCAGCCGTCACGTGCAGTGGCTTCCCGTGCGCCAACCCGTCCATATGAACGTTGGCTAAAAGTTTGAGCGTGTTCTCATTGGTGTTGAACTCGGCGCCAAGTGCAGTGCAGGTCATGTCGCCGTAGTTGAACTCCACTTGCTGATCTGTTGCTGCTACTCCAAGCTTGCGCATGTAAACCAATCCACTGGTGCGGACGTGGATGACAGGAGCAGAGGCTGGGCGCGGCGCGGCGGTTACGATCTTGGTCTGGGTGCGGCCGCCGTTCGCCAGGCCCTGGGGCGGCTGGATGTCCATGAAGACTTCGTCTTTGGCGCGAGCCACCTGCTCATTCTCGTCGTACTCCATCTCAGAGCCGTAAATGTGGTCTGCCGCATCGCCGTTGCGGTTGTAGAGCAGCAGCTCGGCGTCGTGCAGAGCGTATTTACCGCCCCCCAGCGTGCTCTCGGTCTTGGCGCGGATGGTAAAAACCTTTTTGCCTTTGAGCGACTGCGAATAGGTAACGCCGTTCGAGTCGTGGGTGATGGAGACGCCGGACCGGGCAATGATCTGTCGGTAAGCCTGCAGCGCTCGATAGCGACCGTAACCGATGAACACGGCGAGAACTCCCAGCAGAAGCAAGGCCCCTGTTATCAGTACCCACCGAAGTCTTTGTATCGACAGCCGCATCGTTCTTCGTTGTTCCCAAGCTTTATCTTCTCATTGCGGCGTTGTTGTCCCGTACATGTGGGACGCGCCTCGCTGACGGTGAGACGCGTGAGCCGATAGAATGGAGCGATGGCAGATCAGCTATATCTGAGTTTGTGGTATCCGAACTTTCGCCTGGAGGCGCTGCCGGCGGCGCTGGTGGGCGTGCTGCGACAGTTTGCCGTGATCGCCAAGGATGGCCAGGCGAACAGCGCGCTAGGTCGCGTGGCTGCGGCCAGCGTCTATCCGATTGACTGGACCGAGTCGCCGACCTACCAGCGGATCTATGTGAATGACGATCGGGCACAGAACTCGGCTGATACGGAGGGCTCGATCATCGAGAACGCCGTCGCAGAAGCTACCGAGCAGCTGCACGATGACATGGCCTACGAGTTCGAGATGGTCTGGATGCTGTGGATTCCCGACGCTGGAGACGCGGGATTTGATACGTCCTGGAAGCTGGAACC
>Ga0302225_10002493_pt1 | contig 10897 bp, 9 predicted proteins | sample II_Palsa_E3_2_FD_193515 | JGI IMG/M metagenome (GOLD analysis project Ga0302225, IMG submission 193515) | Peat permafrost microbial communities from Stordalen Mire near Abisko, Sweden - II_Palsa_E3_2 | ecosystem: Environmental > Terrestrial > Soil > Palsa > Peat permafrost | place: Sweden...
GCGGGTGCTGAGCTTGCACCCAGCCGAGCCCGGCGAGCAGGCGCAGATCGACTACGGGCAGCTGGGCCGGTGGGCCGATCCGGTCACGGGCAAGCTCCGGGCGATCTGGGCGTTCGCGATGGTGCTGTGCTGCTCGCGGCACATGTTCGTGCGCCCGGTCATCAAGATGGACCAGAATGCCTGGACCGAGTGCCATGTGGCGGCGTTTGAGTTCTTCGGCGGGGTGCCCGCCCGGCTGGTCCCGGACAACCTGAAGACCGGGGTGGACCGGCCGGACCTGTATGACCCGAGGATCAACCGCTCCTATGCTGAGCTGGCCGCGCATTACGGCTGCCTGGTAGATCCGGCAAGATCGCGGAAGCCTCGTGACAAGGCGCAGGTGGAGCGGCCGATGCCGTATATCCGGGACTCGTTCTGGCGGGGCCGGGAGTTCACCAGCCTGGCGCAGATGCAGGCCGGGGCGGCGCACTGGTCCGCTGATGTGGCCGGGCAGCGGCCGTGCCGGCCGCTGGACGGCGCGGCGCCTGCCGCGGTGTTCGCCGCCGCCGAGGCCGGTGCGCTGGCGCCGCTGCCGAAGACCCCGTTCGTCCTCGCGCAGTGGTCGCGGTGCAAGGTCGGCCCCGACATCCACGTCAAGGTTGGCCAGAGCCTGTACTCGGTGCCGTGGAAGCACATCGGCCAGACCCTGGATGCCCGGTCCACCGCCACGATGGTCCAGCTGTTCACCGGCGGGGACCTGATCAAGACCCATGTCCGCAAGCCGCGGGGCAAGCAGACCGACCTGGGCGATTACCCGCCGGAGAAGATCGCCTTCCATATGCGCACCCCGTCGTGGTGCCGGAAGAAGGCCACCGAGATCGGCCCGGCCTGCACCGAGCTGATCGCCGGGCTGCTGACCGACAACGCGCTTTACCGGCTGCGCGCCGCCCAAGGCGTCCTGCACCTGGCCGACAAGCACCAGCCCGGCCGCCTCGAGGCCGCCTGCGCGAAAGCCGCCGCCGCCGGCGACCCGTCCTACCGGACCGTCAAGGGCATCCTCGCCGCCGGCACCGAGGCCTTGCCCGTCACCGCGCCCGCCGGGGACGGCGGCGCCCCGGCGTTCCTGCACGGCCCCGACGCGCTGTTCGCCGCAGAACCCGCCGCCCCCGCAGGCAACGTAGTCCCGCTGCGTCCCGCCGGTCCCGGAGCCGAGGCGGCGTCATGACCGGCCTCATCACGGGCGCGCCCGCCGCGATGCCCCTGCTCACCACGCGCCCGGCCGCCGCCGTGGCCCCCATCACCGCGAACGAAGGACCGGCCACATCATGACCACCACGATCGAGACCGGCGCCCTGGACAAGGCACTGCGCACGCTGAAGCTGTCCGGGATGCTCGCCACCATCGAGGCCCGCCTGGCCCAGGCCCGCGCCGGGGAACTCGGCCACATCGAGTTCCTCCAGGTCCTGTGCGAGGACGAGATCTCCCGCCGCGAGACCATGTCCATGACCCGGCGGCTGCGCAAGGCCCGGTTCGAGGAACAAGCCACCCTGGAGGGCTTCGACTTCACCGCCTCACCCAAGCTGCCCGCCGCCCAGATCCGCGACCTGGCCGCCCTGCGCTGGCTGCACGCCGGCGAATCGGTGATCCTCTACGGTCCCGTCGGCGTCGGGAAAAGCCACGTCGCCCAGGCCCTGGGCCACCTGGCCATCCGGCACGGCGCCGACGCCCGGTTCCTCAAGACCAGCCGGGCACTGGCCCACCTGGCCGGCGGCCACGCCGACCACACCTGGCACAAGCGGCTCGGCGAGCTCGCCCGCCCCGCCGTCCTCATCCTGGACCTATCCGGCGTCCTTAGCCACCCGTCCGTAACGTCGGCCAACGTGGCCTGAACTGCTGTTTCCGCACGTCAGCGTGTCGTTATCCTAGGTCCCACACTAGCGTCGGCGACGTCGGCATGATGGCCCGCCATGGGGGTGCAGCGCGTTCTGCTCGACGGGCAGCGGACATGGACGGTGACGGGGGACGATCACCTTCCGGCCGGCCCGGTCGAGGAATACCTTGAGTTCCTGCGGGTGGCCCAGCAGGCCTCGCCGAACACGGTCCGTTCCTATGCCACGTCCCTGGCCCGCTGGTGGGAGTACCTGACGACGGCGGGGACGGCGTGGGACGAGGTCGGGCTGCCGTTCTTCGTCTCGTTTGTGTCCTCGTTGCGGACCGGGCTGCCCGCCGGGGTGGCCCCGCTCCCGGCCGCCGCCTATGTTTCGGGCCCGTCGGAGTCGACGGTCGCTGCCCGGGTCACCGCCGTGCTGTCGTTCTACCGCTACCACGCCGATGCTCATCAGGTTCCGGTCGCCGACCGTCTCTACCGTCCGGGCGGGCGGGCCGGCCGCTACGTTCCCGGGTTGACGCACCTGCAGCGCGGCCGGCAGCGCCCCGGTTCCGCCGTCCGCGTCCGCCGCACGGCGGCCAGGCCGGTCCCGCTGCTGACCCCGGCGCAGGTCGAGGCGATCCTGGACGCGTGCGCCCGGCAGGACGCCGGGTCCGGGCAGTGGACTGGGTCGGTGAGGGACCGGCTCTTGTTCGCCGCCCTGGCGGAGACGGGCATGCGGCTGGGAGAGCTGTTGTCGACTCGGCACTGTGACTGGCATGCGGGCCGGGGCGGTACCCCGTTCATCGAGGTGATCCCGCGGCAGGACCACCCGGCCGGGGTGCGGTGCAAGAGCAGCCGCTACCGGAGGATCTACATCAGCGACGAGCTCGAGCGCCTGCACAGCGAGTACGTCTGGGAGCTGTGCGACGCCGGCGCTCATCTGGAAGCCGACCTGGCCGGGTATTTCGTGCTGGTCAACCTCCGCCGCGGCCGGTGGCTGGCACCGATGCGGCCGGAAACCGTCTACGACAAGGTCGCGTCCCTGAAGCGCCGCCTCGGAGGCGCGGTCCCGGCAGGATGGACGCCGCACTGGTTCCGTCACACCCATGCCTCGGCTCTGCTGCTTTCCGGCGCGCGCGAGCATGTCGTGATGCGCAGGCTCGGGCATGCCGATATCCAGACCACTTTGAACCTTTACGGCTGGGTGAGCGAGGACGCCGAGCTGCGGGCTCTCGCCGACTGGCGCAGTTTCTGCTCAGGCTGGCGCGGATGGGACGGCGGCACCGGTGAGTAGCACGCCCCGCCGTCTGCGCTCCGTCCCGGGAGCCGCAGACCGGCTGGATCGCAGCTCGGCTCTGGTCGCCGGCCTGCCGGACACGTTCGCGGGCACTGTGTTCGACCCGGCCGACCATCTCCTGGCCGGTGCTTTCAGCGCGCGGTCGGTCCTGGTGCTGCGAACTGACTCACTGCCCGTGCCGATGCAGCGCGAGGTGTCCTGGTGGTTGGCGACGTGCCGGGACGGCGGCGAGCGGGTGGTCAACACCTACGACTGGAGACGGTGGGTGGCCACTGCGGCGGAGGTCGCCGCTTCTGAGCCGGCGGCGTGCTCGTTCGCCGACCTGTCCCTGGCAGAGTGGATGGCCGCATGGAGCCGCAGGTTCCACGCGGACCACGGACGGCTCCCCGCTCCCGGCACCCGGGCGAAGGCCGAGAGCGCGCTGCGCGGGATGCTGCCCCGGCTGACGATCTACTACAGCGACGCGCCGTGGTGGAAGCACGACCTGTGGTGCCTGCGGTTCGACCCGCGGATCCCGCGGCGCGGACACGAGCCCCACGGAGACTCCGCGGTCCGCTGGGACGACATCGAGCCGGGATGGCTGCGGGAAGGAGCCAAGTTCTACGCGGGCCTGCAGATGGAGGCCGGCCAGATCACCTGGTCGACGGTCTTCGAGGTGCACGTCTTCGCCGCCCGTCTCGCCGGGTTCGCCCTCTCCCGGGGGCTCGACCGCCCCGCCCTGACGGACGATCCCTCCCAGCTGCGCGCCGTGACGCTGGACTTCCAGACGTTCCTGCGGCAGTGGCGGCGGGAGCGGCCCGCCCACGGCCAGGCCCGCGGCGGGCCGTTGGACGGGCGGTCAGTCGCCCGCACCCTGCGTTTCCTCGGCAACTTCTACGCGACCATGACCGACTGCCGGCACGAGGCGGCCGCCGCGACCGGGGACGGCGGGTGGCTCGCGCTCGGCGACGGCCACGCCCGGCTCGTCCGCCGTGACCAGCTCGCCGTCGAGCGGGCCATCCGCCAGGCCGACGAGCGCAACTACATCGGCGACGCCGACCTGGCCCGCATGCTCCAGTACGTCGAGCTGCTCGGGCTGCCCCGCGGCCAGGTCATGACCATCGTCCGCGACGGCAGGGAGACCGAGGTGGCAGGGCTCGGCTACCCCGCGACGATGCGGGCATGGCTCATCCAGGCCCTCACCGGCCGCCGGGCCGCTGAGGTCCTGATGATGGACTTCGACCCGCTCATCCCCATTCCCGGGGTGGACCCCGCCGCCGTTCCCGAGGGCGGGATGACCGCCCGCCTGCGCTACCAGCAGACCAAGATCGACGGCGCCCCGGAGACCATCCTCGTCGGGGCCGACGTCGTCGAGATCATCCGCGAGCAGCAGGCATGGGTCCGCGAGCGCTGGGCGCTGGGCCCGGACGAGACGGTGCGCTACCTGTTCCCGAAGCTGGCCGGGAACCGCAAGGGCACCCGGGCCTGGACCACCAGCTACTACGACGGGACGCTGCGCAGGCTCAGTGCCATGCTGGAACTCCGTGACTCCGACGGGCGGCCTCTGTCTTACTCCCGCAGCCACCGGCTCCGGCATACCAAGGCCACGACCCTCCTTAACGCCGGCGCCCCGATCCACGTCGTCCAGCGTTACCTCGGCCATCGGTCACCGGAAATGACCATGCGGTATGCCGCGACCCTGGCCAGCACCGCCGAGCGCGAGTTCCTCGCCATGGTCAAGATTGGCCGGGACGGACGCCAGGTCGGCATGGACCGCCGCGACATGCTCGACATCCTCCAGCTCGACCGCCGCACCGACCGCATCCTGCCTAACGGCTACTGCCTGCTGCCCCCGGTCCGGTCCTGCGACAAGGGAAACGCCTGCCACGGCTGCGACCACTTCGCGACCGACCGCAGCCACCTGCCCGAGATCCGCCGCCAGCTCGCCGCAACCGAGCAGCTCATCCGGGACCGGCAGGAACAGCACACCGCCCGCTACGGCGAGCCGATGAGCGACACCAACATCTGGCTAGAACAGCGCCATGCCGAAATCCGCAGCATGCGCCTGGAGATCAGCGCCCTGGAAGCACTCACCGACGACACCGCCGTCGTCCGCGGCCCCGGCGTCTGCGGCAGGGCCGGCTACCAGGACACCGGTCCTGCGGCCATCGCCATCACCAGCAAGCCAGACACGCCATGACCGGCACGGACGCTGCCGTCAGCGATCGTCGTGCCGATGCTCTGCGCAAGGCCGCCCAGGCCAAGCGGCAGGCCGCCGTTGCCCGCGCCGAGACCGCGATCCGCGCGCTCATCAAGAACAAGCAGGAGATCAACTTCCGGTCCGTCGCCCGCGCTGCCGGGGTCAGCCTCGACTTCCTCTACGGGAACGACGATCTTCGCAAGCGGATCGAGAAACTCCGGAATCAGCAGAAGGCACGCCCTGCCGCAGATCCGGCACCGGAGCACGCGGACAACAGCGACATCGTGCATATCCTCACCGAGAAACTCCGCCGCGAACGCGACACACGGCGAACAGCAGTCAGCCAACTCGAAGACCAGCTCGCCGCCGCCCACGGCGAGCTCCTCCGGCTCCGCCGCCTGCTCCAGCAGCACGGCATCCGCGCCACCTGACCACGCTGCGGACGCCGTCAGGAGCGTCATCACCTGCGAAAATACAGCAAAAATTTGTTCGAACACCAGATAAGTCGATGACTTCGCCATGCGGGAGCTCACCCCCGCCCAGGCCGACGACCTCTACGAGCTGATCACCGAGCGGGCCGGCGCCTCGCTGGTGCTGACCTCGAACAGGAGCCCGCAGGACTGGTACCCGCTGTTCCCCAACCCCGTCGTCGCCGAGTCCCTCCTGGACCGGGTCATCAACAACAGCCACCAGGTCTTCATGAACGGCCCCAGCTACCGGCCCAGAAAACGGCCCAGCGGGCGTGTCACCACGACAGGAAAGGAGCCCGCCCAGTAGAACAGGACCAGACCAGGGCCTGGTCAATTACGTGAGCAACACCCCTGCTCAATAACGTGATCGCCGACACTACGGGCGCTGTCGACCACGGTTTCCGCAGATTTGGCGGATCTTGAGTGGTGCGCCATCATGGACGTGGGCGTCCGCTCATGCCGGTGGAAGTGAGCTAACGACCCAGAAGTAGATTCGGCACAGATGAAATCGTGCCAGGCATACTGAATTAATATCATACCGAAAAAATGCTGTCTTGCCGGAGAAGTTTGGCGCGTTAACTATTTAATTGCTTAGAGGAGATTCGCTTCATCAAGACGACGTTCGGTATCTGAGGCACCTCTTCAATTATCTCCACCTTATAAAGACATTCAATCGCCTCACCCTGTGCGGCAAGCTCGGTACGCAAGAACTGCGACGACCAAGCAAGCTTCGCCCCAGCCCATGTTCCGTAGCCATAGCACGCAGCAACTATCATCACGGCATGTCGCGGATCAAATGGGTTCGGAGCTTTTATAAGCAAACCATAATCCAGCCCTTGAACTTTTTTCCTTCGCTTCTCGTCTCGAACTCCGGACTATAGATCGTATCCGTATCGACGTCTCGCAACGAGGTCCCGGCGACAAACTTAATTGAGTGATTAATTCTCTTTAAGATGCGTTCGGTAACACGGTTGCCCTCTGGCCCGCCTATGCATATCAGATTCGCACCATAAAAATCGCCCGCCAGTTGATCCTGGTAGACGATCTCAGCGGTATGTGCTCTACGACGGAATCCCAACTCAGCAAAGAAAGCGGACACTTCTGCCGCCGCTTGCATATCCCCCACGCCAACCAGACCACTGGCCTCGAAAGTATCGAATTCCCCTAAACCTTCCAATGACGATCTTCAATTCCCCGGCGACAAATGGGCGCCAGAAGCGCCTGTGGGGTGCCAGAAGTCTGCGTGGCCTGTGAGCTGCGGTGATGACCAGGGTCAGTCGTAGGGCATCATGATCATCCGTGTCCCTCCGCCTGCTTTATCTCATCTTCGTCCGGCTCTGCGGCTGGCTGGTCCTGCTCGGCCGGTCGTCGGCCTCCAAAGACGCTGAACTCTTGGTGCTGCGGCACGAGGTCGCCGTGCTGCGCCGGACCCATCCGCGGCCCCGGCTGGACTGGGCCGACCGGGCGGTGATGGCCGCGCTGATCCGGCTCCTGCCGGGAAGGCTGCGAGCGCACCGGCTGGTCACCCCCGGCACCGTCCTGCGCTGGCACCGCCGCCTGGTCACCCGAAAGTGGACCTATCCGAACCGGACGGGACGGCCGCCAGTCAGCGCGGAGATCGCCGCGCTGATCGAGCGGCTCGCCACCGAGAACAACGGCTGGGGATACCAGAGGATCCAAGGCGAGCTGCTCAAGCTCGGCCACCGGGTCAGCGCATCGACGATCCGCCGGGTCCTCAAAGCGCTAAAAATCTCTCCGGCGCCCAGGCGGCGCACCGACACGACGTGGCGGAATTTCCTGCGCGCGCAAGCCGCGACGATGCTTGCGGCCGACTTCTTCCACGTGGACTGCGCGGTGACCTTGCAGCGCCTGTACTGCTTGTTCGTGATCGAGGTCGGCTCCCGGTACGTGCATATCCTTGGCGTGACCGCGAACCCGGATGGGCCGTGGACCACACAGCAGATCCGCAACCTCTTGATGGATCTCGGCGATCGCGCCGCGGACTTCCGGTTCCTGGTCCGCGATGGGGCCGGGCAGTTCACCGTGTCCTTCGACGCGCTCCTGGCTGGCGCCGGCATCGAGGCCGTGAGAATCCCGCCCCGGAGTCCTCGAGCGAATGCCTATGCGGAAAGGTTCGTGCTCACAGCCCGGACCGAGGTCACCGACCGGATGCTGATCTTCGGCCAGCGGCATCTGCGGACGATCCTGGCCCAGTACGAGGCCCATTACAACGGACGACGCCCCCATCGCAGCCGCCAGCTCCACCCGCCCCGACCCGACCACCCTCCCGCCGACCTCTCCCTGGGGCGGATCCAGCGGCGGCCCGTCCTTGGTGGCCTCATCAGCGAATACGAACGAGCCGCCTAAAACCCCAGGTCAGGACTGGTGACCGAGTTCTGGAACCCCACAGGTCCGACGTCAGCCGGGGCCGTTGTCACTTGGTTTGTCACTGGCTTTCCGGACCTCACTACCGAAGGTGAGGTCCCGCATGGCAGCTCGAATTGACGACGACTTCATGACCGCAGAGCATGATGGGCGCGTGATCGCGACCGCGCGGTACAGCTCGCACGCGGCGGCTGACGGCCAGAGCGCGTGGATCGTTTCCGACCATCCCAGCCGCCTGTTCACCCGCAATCAGGCGATCACGGCCATGGTGCTCGCGGAGCGGCTCGCCGCGGGTTACGGCGACGATGACTTGTTCGTCGTTGGATGGCGCGAGGAACTGGGCCTGTGACGGACCGGCTCATCAGGATCACCACGGCGCTCGCGGTGATCGCGGTAGCCGTTGTCGCCGCGGTCATCTCGTACCAGCATGCGTTCGAGCTGGTGCGCTCACACGGGGAGTCCGGGGTGACGGCGCGGCTGCTGCCGTTCACGGTGGACGGGCTGATCTGGGCCGCCTCCATAGTGGTAGCGGACGCCAGCCGCCGCGGCCAGCCGGTACCGCGGCTGGCCGCCTGGAGCCTGGGCGCGGGGATCGTGGCCACGGTCGGCGCCAACCTGGCACACGGCATCGGGGACGGCCCGGTCGGTGCCCTGATCAGCGCCTGGCCCGCGCTGGCGCTGGTTGGTTCGTTCGAGCTGCTGATGATGCTCATCCGCACCGGGCGCGGCACGCAGGTGGGTGACACCGGTCCTGGACCTCGGTACCAGGCTGCACCACCGCTGGCGCAAGGTCAAACGCATCCTCGACCAAGCGGTATGACTCAGCTGACGGACCTGGAGCTCAGGCACAGTATGCGTCACTGCAGTACAGATCTCGCCCGCTCCTTATCCGCCGGTCTGTGCGGGGTGGCTCATTTCGGTGTCGATTGGCGAGTCCGCACAGATCGGGGCTTTTGGTGGCACGCGTTCCTGGCCGGGAGGCGGGTGTGGTGCGTTCGTGTGCACGGTGGCCGGGGCGCGCCTTACCGTTTACCGGCGTCGCTTCCGCTGCCGAGGCCGAGCCGGCGGTGCACGACCTGGCGGGCCAGGTCCAGGACCGCGGGATCATCGTGCAGGACGAAGTTGGTGTCGGCGGCCAGGATGATCCCGTTCAGTTCGAAGGCGAGCCGGTCGGGGTCCTCCCCGGCGGGGAGTTCGTGCTGGGCGATGGCGGTGGCCGCGAAGCCGCGGAGCAGGTCCACGAACCCGGCCTGGAAGGCGGCGACGCTTTCCTTGACGGGGCCGGGGCGGGTGCCCATCTCCAGCGCCGCTCCGGCGAAGAAGCAGCCGCCGGGGAAGGTGCGGCGCTGTAGGTGCTCGAAGAATGCCTCGCACACCGCCGCGAGCTGGGCCAGCCCGGCGGGGGCCGCCAGGGCGGGCTGGACGACTTCGTCGGCGAAGATCCGGCCCGCTTCTTGCACGGTGGCCAGCTGGAGTTCCTGCTTGGAGGCGAAGTGCGCGTACAGGCCGCTCTTGCTCATGCCGATCGCGGCGGCCAGGTTCCCGATCGACAGGCCCTCCAGCCCGTCGACGGTGGCCAGCGATGCGGCCGCGCGCAAGATGGCGCTGCGGGTGCGTTCTCCGTCGGCGCGCGGGCGCCGCCGGGGGCGGGGTGTGTGGCTGGCGGTCTGGGTCATTGTCTTGACAAGATAGCACGACCGGTCGTACGTTCATCTAATACGAACGATCGTGCTAACTAGGCCGGACGCACCCGGCGGGCCCGGGCCGGCCGCAGTGGCACCGGAGGAGAGGGGGCAGTCATGGCCGGAAAGGCAGTGATCAGTCTCAGTACCGGCCTGGAAGACCCGGAGAAGGTGACCGTGGCGTTCCTCGTCGCGGTCGGCGCCGCCGAATCAGGGCGGCCGACCCTGATGTTCCAGGCCAAGGAAGCCGTCCGGCTCGCGCTGGACGGCGTGGCGGTCGGCGTGGCGTGCGAGGGCTGCCCTTCGCTGCCCGACCTGCTGGCCCGGTATGACAAAGCCGGCGGCCGGTTCATGGTCTGCCCGGTCTGCTTCAACGCCAAGCACCTGGACAAGGGCGGGCTGCTGCCCAACGCCGACCTGGCCGGCAGCGTCCAGCTGTGGGAATGGATCGGAGACGAAGGGGCGACAACCTTCAGCTACTGAGGCCGTATCCAGGATCGAGCAAGGGGCGCGTGCCCGGCGCTTCGGCGCCGGGCACCCAGGACACCCTCGTCCCCGAAGTTGCCGATCGCGGTTCAGGTAACTGCCGCGAGGGCGGACAAGGCATGCACCGATCCGGTCTCGGGATGAAGGCCAGGGGCCGGGACGCGCCAGAACTGGCAGTTCCGGGCCGCCCGGTCACCGCGAACTCCTAACCCGAAAAATGGACCTCAGCTGGGCGCGCGGCAGCGGACCCCTGGCGTTACGGGCCGGTCAGGGGTCTGCAGGGGCGTTATGGGTCAGGCGGCCTGTGTGGTGCCTGGTCCGGCTGGTTCGGGTTCGGGGATGCGGCAGAGGGTGACGTCGAAGCCGAGGGCGCCGAGCTTGCCGACGTGGTGGCGGACCTGCCGGCTGACCTCAGCGCGGCGCTGATAGTAGTCCGGGCCGAGGTCCTGATACCGCATGCCGGGGCTGGATAGCAGCTTGTAGTAGACGTTCAGCTGGGTGTTGCCGAGGGCGACCAGGGCTTTGGCTTTGCCGCGGCGGCGGGCCAGG
>Ga0302225_10002517_pt1 | contig 10839 bp, 1 predicted proteins | sample II_Palsa_E3_2_FD_193515 | JGI IMG/M metagenome (GOLD analysis project Ga0302225, IMG submission 193515) | Peat permafrost microbial communities from Stordalen Mire near Abisko, Sweden - II_Palsa_E3_2 | ecosystem: Environmental > Terrestrial > Soil > Palsa > Peat permafrost | place: Sweden...
CCAGAAAGGAGGTCAGACCGTCGGCATGTGTGGCGACGGAGCCAACGATGCACCTGCATTGCGTCAAGCCCAGATGGGAATCGCGGTCTCAACCGCGACCGACGTTGCCAAATCAGCCGCCGGCATGGTGCTGACCGAGCCCGGGCTCGCCGGCATCGTCGCTGCGGTCAAAGAAGGGCGAACGACGTTCCAGCGCATCCTCAGCTACACGCTGAATTCCATCACCAAGAAAACCGTGCAGGTGCTGTTTCTGGCGATCGGCCTCCTCATGACCGGGCATGCGATCCTGACGCCCTTGCTGATGGTCCTGATCATGATCACCGGCGACTTTCTCGGCATGTCGTTGACGACCGACAATGTCCGGCCGTCGGCCGCGCCGAACGCCTGGCAAATCGGCAATCTGACGATCGCCGGCGTCATCATGGGCATCGGCGAACTGCTCTTCTGTACAGCCATCCTCGTCTTCGGCGTTTACCGGATGGGATTCACCGTAGGCGCACTGCAGACCTTGGCCTTCGTTGTCATCGTGTTCGGCAACCAGGCCACGACCTATACCAATCGTGAGCGTCGTCATTTGTGGTCCTCTCGCCACGGCATCTGGCTCCTCCTCTCGTCCGTCGCCGATCTCCTGATCGCTTCGACCGTGGCGGTGGGAGGCGTCGCAACGACGCCTTTGCCGGCGTGGGTAGTAGGAGGCACGCTTGTTGCCGCCGCCGCCTTCGCCATTATGCTGGATTTTGTGAAAGTGCCGGTTTTCCGACGCCTCAGCATCATCTAGCCCGCAGCCCGTCGGTGAAAGGCATGGCGCGCCGAGCAGGAGGCTGGATCGCCGAGGCCGTGCGACGTGGCGAATGGCGCCCTGAGAGACCGCGGCATTCTCGCGCTCAGGAAAGCGGAACTGAGCGCCAGATCATTCGCGATTGAAACTCCACGTAGGTAGTTTCCGAGCCTGCCATCGGCGATCAACGAACGGATATGATTTCTCGTCCGATAGCAAAGGGAAGCACTTTTCCGGAACTTGGCTGGCGGGAAGAGGCCCGCGCGCAGGCGCAGTCGACGATTTTTGAAAGAATCCCGATCGTTCTTGACTCGACGATCCGTCTCGCCGCCCCAGCCCGTCCCGCGGGAGACCGACATTGTCAAACTTAGAGCTCACGGCCAGACCCGCAATCGCAACGGGTCCTTTCCTTGGTTTCTCGCGGAAGGCGTCACCATGGGATAGCGGGCAGCCAATCCGCGAGGAATTGTTCAGCGTCGAACGGCTCGAAGCCCACGCGAAGAGTCTTGCGGTCGCGCAAACCGTAGCTTCCCGTGCGACCCGGGGTCTGCCTCTGGCCGCCCGACTTGCCGACAATGCCACGGTCCTCCTGTCGGCCTATCGATCGATCGTGAAGGCGATCGACGATGGGGGCCAGATCACGCCGGCGGGAGAGTGGCTGATCGACAATTTTCATTTGGTGGAAAGGCAGATCCGTCAGATCAGCACCGATTTGCCGCCGAGCTATTACCGCCAGCTCCCAAAACTCATCACTGGTCCGTTCGCGGGTTACCCCCGCGTCTTCGGCCTGGCGTGGGCGTTCGTCGCGCACACCGACAGCTGCTTCGATTCCGAGATCCTCGTTTCCTACGTCAACGCGTATCAGGACGTTCAACCCCTCACGATCGGCGAGCTTTGGGCCGTCTCGATAACGCTGCAAATCGTCTTGATTGAGAATCTGAGGCGGCTTGCGCAACAGATCACAAACAGCCGCGCCGCGCGTCACGAGGCGGATCGCGTTGCGGATCGACTGCTTGGAGTGAGCGGGCGCGCCCCGGAGCCAGCGTCGGTCGTTTTCGCCGGACGTGGCGCGCAGCCCCTTTCCGAGGCCTTCGCGGTCGAACTCGTGCATCGGCTGCGTGATCAAGATCCGAGATTGACGCCGGCGCTAGCCTGGCTCGACGAGCAGCTCGCGAAACAGGGCCTGACTGCAGATTCGGCGGTGCGCGAAGTCCATCGCAACCAAGGGGCGGCAAACGTGACCGTCCGTAATATCATGACGAGCCTGAGGGTCATCGCCGAGGTCGACTGGCAGGTCCTATTCGAACGCTATTGTCTCATCGATGACGTCCTGGCCTCAGGGTGCGCATTTCACGACATGGATTTCGCGACCCGCAACCTCTACCGAAGCGCGGTCGAAGAACTGGCGAGGAGGTCGGAGCACGACGAACTCGAGATCGCGCGCCTAGCCGTCGCGGCAGCGCGTGCGCCCCATCCGTCTTGCGAGCCTCCGGAGCAACGACGGCGTAGCGACCCGGGCTACCATTTGTTTGCCGGGGGGCGCCCCGAATTCGAGCGCTCGATCGGCTTTCGCGGGTTTCGCTGCTGGCCCGCGCGCGTCACGGCAAGACTGAATTTCGATGCTTACGCTGCGGCGATCATGGTTACGTCCGCGCTCGTTCTGGCGGCGCCGCTGACGGCCCTTCTCTGGTTGGGCTCCGGCCCAGTTCAGCTCGCAACACTCGCGGTTCTCGGCGCTATTTGCGCAATTGACGGAGGTGTGGCGCTTGTCAACCGAGGGGTCACGCTTTTCGTTCGCCCGGTTCCGTTGCCAGGCCTCGACCTTCGCAGCGGGGTTCCCGAATCGTTGCGCACGCTCGTCGCCGTGCCGACGCTCTTGACCACGCCCGAAGACGTCGAGGAACAGGTGGAGCGGCTCGAGATCCACCATCTGGCGAGTCCAGAAGGCGATCTGCATTTTGCTCTGCTATCGGATTGGATCGACGCGGACGTCGATCAAGCGGAAGGCGATGCGGAACTGGTCGCTGTCGCACGCGACGGGATTGAACGCCTCAATCGACGCTACGGCCCCGCGCCAGCGGGCCCGCGCTTCCTCCTGCTGCACCGCCGGCGCGTCTGGAACGAAAGTGAAAGGCGCTGGATCGGCTGGGAGCGCAAGCGCGGCAAACTCCATGAATTGAACCGACTTCTGCGAGGGGCCACCGATACCACTTTCATGGACATGGGCGGCGCAGCGCCGACGCCCCCGCCGGACATCCGATATGTCGTCACCCTAGACTCCGACACAAGGCTGCCGCGTGACACTGTTCGGCGGCTGATTGGCAAGATGGCGCATCCGCTCAACCGCCCGCGTCTCGACGCGGAGCGTGGCGCGATCGTGGAAGGCTACGCGGTCCTCCAACCGCGAGTGACGCCCTCGCTTCCCAATGGCGGCAAGGGTTCACTGTTCCAGCGTGTCTTTTCGAGCACCAGCGGCATCGATCCCTATGCCGCAGCGGTCTCTGACGTCTACCAGGACCTGTTCTGCGAGGGCTCTTACGCAGGAAAAGGCATCTACGATCTTGATGCGTTCGAGACCGTCCTCTCGGGCCGGGCTGCGGATTCGACATTGCTGAGCCATGATTTGTTCGAGGGAACTTTTGCACGCGCGGGCTTTGTCTCTGATGTCGAAGTCGTGGACGATTTTCCTTCGCGGTACGATGTGAGCGCTCGGCGTCATCACCGTTGGGCGCGCGGAGACTGGCAACTCCTGCCCTGGATTTTCGGTTTCGCCGGCAAGAGCGGCCGAGCGCCGACTGTCAAGGACGAACTGCCGCGGATCGGTCGCTGGAAGATGATCGACAACTTGCGACGAACGCTTAGCGCGCCCGCTTGCGTCCTGGCCTTGGCGTTCGGCTGGACGCTGTCATTTGAATCTGCGCTCGTCTGGACGACGTTCGTGCTCGCGACCATCATATTGCCAAGTCTCATACCCGTGATCTCTGCAATTCCGGGCCGTCGTCCGGGTGCTGCGATGTCCGGGCACTTGCGAGCGCTGGGGGGAGATTTCCGTCTCGCAGCGACATTGTCGTTATTGAATATCACGTTTCTGGCGGATCAGGCCTGGTTGATGGGCGACGCGATCGCGCGGACGCTGTGGCGGCTTCTCGTCAGTCGCCGACACCTGCTCGAGTGGACTCCCGCAGCGCAGACTGCCGCCGCAAAGCGTCTCGATCTTCAGGGGTTCGCCGTCCGAATGTCGGGAACGTTTGTCCTCGCCACGACAGCGTTGCTTCTTGCGTTCCTTTTCGGGCATGGAAGTTGGTCGATTGCGACGCCGTTCGTGACGCTGTGGCTAATTTCGCCCGCTGTAGCGCGTTACGTCAGCTCTTCTCCGGGCGTCGAGACCATCACGAGGATTTCGGATGCCCAGTCACTGGTGTTGCGTCAAACCGCGCGCCGCACCTGGCGGTTCTTTGAGACATTTGTGACGGCGGACGACAACATACTGCCGCCGGACAACTTTCAGGAGGACCCCACATCACAGGTCGCCCACCGCACCTCGCCGACAAACATTGGGTTGTATCTGCTTTCTGTCGTCTGCGCTCGCGACTTCGGCTGGATCGGCACGGCCCAAACCATCGAACGTCTGGAAGGGTCGCTTGCCACAATGGCTCGCATGCCGCGCTTTCGCGGCCACTTCTTCAATTGGTACGACACCCGTGATCTCAAGGCGCTCGAGCCCAAATATGTGTCCTCAGTCGATAGCGGCAATCTGGCGGGACACCTCATTGCGATCGCGAATGCTTGCAAGGAGTGGCGGCGATCGCCGATGGCCGCTGCGTCGCGTCTGGCCGGAATCGCCGACACCCTCGCTCTGGCCGCCGAGCACGCCGTCCAACTGCGTCTCGGTCGCCGAACTCAGACGGTGACGCCGCGCCAGCTCGATGATTCGCTTGCCGCGATGGCTCACACGCTCGCGAGCGCCTCTCCGTCCGAGGAAACGCTCTCGACCAAATTATCGGAACTCGCTGTCGAGGCGGCGACCATGGTCGACATCGCCAGCGCGATCGCCCTCGAGCGGAGCGACGGGAGCGGATCGGATCTCTTGTACTGGGCGCGGGCGACCATGGCCGCTATCGAGGCCCATCGCGCGGATCACAAGTATTCGGCTGGGACGGCCGCTTCCCGCGAGGCCCGGCTGCTCGTCCTTGAGGACGCGTTTCGCACGATGGCGATGGCGATGGAGTTTGGCTTTCTCTTCGACCGCTCGCGCCAATTGCTCTCGATCGGTTTTCTCATTTCCGAATCCGCCCTGGATCCAAACTGCTATGACCTCCTGGCGTCAGAAGCGCGGCTGGCGAGCTTCTTCGCGATCGCCAAGGGAGACCTACCGGCCCGGCACTGGTTCCGGCTCGGTCGCGCCGCGACGCCAGTCACCCACGGCACGGTGTTGATCTCCTGGTCGGGTTCAATGTTCGAATATCTCATGCCGCCGCTTGTCATGCGCGCACCCACGGGGAGCTTGCTGGAGGAGACGGATCGGCTCGTCGTGCGCCGCCAGATCGAATATGGGGCAAAACTGGGATTGCCGTGGGGCATTTCCGAATCCGCTTACAACGCCCGTGACCTGGAGCTCACTTATCAATATTCCAATTTTGGCGTGCCCGGTCTCGGACTGAAACGGGGACTAGGAGAGAATAGAGTCATCGCGCCCTATGCGACCGGCCTGGCGAGCATGATCGATCCCTCGGCCGCGGTCACGAATTTCAAACGTCTAGCGACAATGGGTGCGCGGGGCCGCTATGGATTTTACGAGGCCGTCGATTTCACCCCGGTGCGGGTTCCAGAAGGCGAGACCTTCGCTCTCGTCCAGGCCTTTATGGCGCATCATCAGGGCATGACGATCGTCGCGATCGCCAACGCGGTCTTTGACGGGGCAATGCGAGAGCGATTCCATGTCGAGCCGATCATTCGGGCGACGGAATTGCTGTTGCAGGAGCGGGTTCCTCGCGAAGTCGCTTCGACCCAGCCCTGGGCGGCGGAGGTCAAGTCTGCAGCGCGCGCGAGCGACGTGGATACGTCCGGCGGGCGCAAAATCGTTTCCGTTCACCAATCTACGCCGGCGACTCAACTTCTTTCCAATGGGAGCTACGCCGTGATGATGACCGCGGCCGGCTCCGGATACAGCCGGTGGGGCGACATCGCCATCACGCGGTGGCGAGAGGACGCGACTCGAGACGATAGCGGTTCTTACATCTTTCTTCGAGACATACGGAGCGGCGAAGTCTGGTCTGCGGGCTTTCAGCCGACTGGCGCAGAGCCCGACGAATATACTGTCGATTTCCATGAGGATCGCGTCGAGATCGCCCGACGCGACGGGTCTCTGACGACAACGCTTGAAGTACTGGTTTCGGCCGAAGACGATGCCGAGGTTCGGCGCGTGTCCGTCTCTAATGCGAGCATGCGGGCGCGCGACATCGAGATCACGTCCTATTCCGAACTCGCTTTGGGGCCACAAAGCGCCGATATGGCCCATCCCGCCTTCGCGAAGCTGTTCGTCGAGACGGAATACCTTGCGGAATTCGGCGCGATCCTTGCCACGCGGCGAAAGCGGAGCCCATCGGAACCCGAAATCTGGGCGGCGCATCTGAGCGTCGCCAATGGCGAAGCCGTCGGAAAACCGGCGTTCGAAACCGACAGGGCGCGCTTCCTCGGCCGCGGACACGGCGTAAGTGCGCCGATCGCAATACTGGATGGGCGGCCGTTGACCAATTCGGTCGGAGCCGTGCTCGATCCGATCTTCGCGCTGCGCCGTCGCATTCGCGTGGCGGCTGGGGCCACGGTTCGCGTCGCGTTCTGGACCATGGCGGCGGGAACCCGCGAAGCGCTGTTGGATTGCGTCGACAAACATCGGGACGCGGCGGCCTATGAGCGCGCAACGACGCTGGCGTGGACCCAGGCGCAGGTGCAGCTTCATCATCTCGGCGTCAAACCAGGCGAGGCGGGACTTTTTCAACGCCTCGCGAGCCATGTCATCTTCGCCGGCCGCGATTTGCGCCCCACGTCGGAGGTCATTCGTCAAGGCTCCGGTCCGCAATCCGGTCTGTGGTCTCAGGGCGTCTCCGGCGATCTGCCGATCGTGCTGTTTCGAATCGCGGAAATCGAAACTCTCAATGTCGCCCGTCAGGTGCTGCAAGCTCATGAATATTGGCGGATGAAGCAGCTCGCCGTCGACCTTGTCATTCTGAACGAGCGGAAATCGTCATACGTGCAGGACCTTCAGGTGGCGATCGAGACGCTGGTACGCGCAAGCCAATCGCGGCCCGCTCCTGGGATCGATCTCCGGCTGGGCCGGGTTTTCGTGCTTCGGGCGGACCTGATCGCCGCCGAGACGCGGTCGCTGCTGGTCTCGACCGCCCGCGTAGTGCTCGTCGCGCAACATGGAGGTCTTTCCGATCAGCTCGATCGCATCGCCAACCCAATCGAGCCGATACGTCCGCGCAAGGAAGGCCCCATGGCTCGCCCAGAGCGACCCGCGGCGCTCCGCACGCCGGAGCTCGAATTCTTCAACGGGCTGGGAGGATTTGCGGCGGGAGGCAAGGAATATGTGACGATACTCGGGCCGGGCCAATCGGCGCCCGCGCCCTGGATCAACGTCATCGCGAATTCCGCATTCGGTTTCCAGACCGCGACCGAAGGCGGCGGCTACACCTGGTCCGCCAACAGCCGGGAAAACCAACTCACGCCCTGGTCGAACGACCCCGTCAGCGACCCTCCGGGCGAGGCTTTCTATGTGCGAGACGACAAGACCGGCGACATCTGGAGTCCGACAGCGGTCCCCATCCGCGACCCCTCGGGGGTCTATGTCGCACGTCATGGCTGGGGCTTTAGCCGCTTCGAGCATACCGCGCACGGCATCGCCGCCGATCTCCTTCAGTACGTGCCCGTCGAAGGATCGGTCAAGATATCGCGCCTGCGGTTGACGAATAAATTGAACCTGACCCGTCATCTCAGCGTGACCGCTTTTGTCGAGTGGGTGCTCGGCGCGTCGAGGGCAGCCACGGTCGCATTCGTCGAAACCGAAACCGATGCAGCCACCGGAGCGATCTTCGCATGCAATCCCTCGAATATGGCTTTCGGTTCGCGTGTCGCCTTCGCCGACATGCGGGGCTTGCAAAGCGATTGGACGGGCGATCGCCGAGAGTTCATCGGCCGTAATCGGACGCTCGCGAATCCGGCCGCGCTTGCGAGCGCGTCGCCCCTGTCCAACAGGGTTGGCGCGGCCTTGGACCCTTGCGCCGCGATGCGCGCGAAGCTCGAATTGCAGCCGGGGGGCGTGGCCGAAGTCGTCTTCTTTTTGGGACAGGCGGCAACACGTGAGGACGCCCGCGCAGCGATCCAGGCCATTCGCGTCGCCGATCTCGACGCTTTGGAAGCGGACATCGCGCGCGCATGGGATGAGACTTTGAGCGCGATCGAGGTCAAGACTCCCGACCGTGCGATGGACCTCATGCTCAACGGCTGGCTACTCTACCAGACGCTCAGCTGCAGGATTTGGGCGCGCTCGGCGTTCTATCAAGCGAGCGGCGCCTATGGCTTTCGCGACCAGTTGCAAGACGGCATGGCGCTTGCCGCCGCCCGGCCCGATCTGACCCGCGAGCATTTGCTTCGCGCGGCCGCTCGCCAGTTCGGCGAAGGCGACGTCCAACACTGGTGGCTGCCGCATTCCGGTCAGGGCGTTCGGACGCGTATTTCCGACGATCGCGCCTGGCTCGCCTATACGGTCGCGCAGTATGTCGAGACAACGAACGACACGCCTGTGCTGGACGAATTGATTCCGTTTCTCGAGGGCGCCCAACTCGAAGCAGGCGAGACGGATCGTTTCTTTGAGCCAACGATCTCTCAAGGGAGCGCTACGCTCTTCGAACACTGCGCGCTGGCGCTTGATGCAAGCCTGACCATGGGGCGGCATGGGCTTCCACTCTTTGGGACGGGCGACTGGAACGACGGCATGAACCGTGTGGGAGAAAAGGGCGAGGGCGAAAGCGTCTGGCTCGGATGGTTCCTGTATGCGGCGCTGACCGCGTTTGCACCGTTGGCCCTGGGGCGCGACGAGACGGGTCGCGCCGAAGCGTGGACGGCGCACGCGGGCGCACTGAAAGCTGCCATCGAGCGCGAGGCCTGGGACGGCGAATGGTACCGTAGGGGCTATTTCGATGACGGCGCCCCACTCGGCTCCGCCGCCAGCGACGAGTGTAGGATCGATTCCATCGCGCAGTCCTGGGCGGTCCTCTCAGGCGCAGCGACGCCCGATCGCGCGGCGCGTGCGATGACCGCGCTCGATAGGTTGATCCGGCGCGAGGATGGATTGGCGCTTTTGTTCGCGCCGCCGTTCGACAAAACGACGCACGATCCTGGATACATCAAGGGCTATCCGCCCGGCGTTCGCGAGAACGGCGGCCAATATACGCACGCGGCGACCTGGTCGGTCATGGCGTTCGCCGCGCTCGGCGAGGGCGACAAGGCGGCCGAGCTTTTCTCATTGCTCAACCCCATCAACCACTCGCGAACCCGCGCCGACGCGTATCGCTACAAAGTCGAGCCCTATGTCGTATGCGCCGACATATACTCGACAGCGCCGCATGTCGGGCGCGGGGGCTGGACCTGGTACACGGGCTCGGCAGGCTGGCTGCAGCGCGCGGGGGTCGAGAACCTGCTCGGTCTGCGACTGCGCGGAGCGTTCCTGTCTGTCGATCCCTGCATTCCCAAGGGTTGGGACGAATACGAGGCTACTGTGAGATATCGAACCGCGCGATACTCGATTTCCGTCAAGAACCCGAGCGGGGTCAGCCGCGGCGTCGCCTTCGCCGAGGTAGACGGAGTTGAGATCCCCGAACGTCCGCTCCTCGTGCCGCTCAAGGATGACGGGGGTCGGCACCAGATCAACGTGCGACTTGGTTGACAGTCGCCGCTCGGTCGCGAAATGGAGACGCGACGGCGCGGTGCTCTCCTTCTCCATGGGCGAGACCATCTTGAGCCTCCGAGGGCTGGGGCTCATGCCGAGACTTCGCAGTGCTTTTCACGGAGGCGGCGCACAGTCTGGGCTTCGGCGGGCGGATCATATCCGGATGCTCAGCGTCAAGCCGACAGCTACCGAACCCAAAGCCCGAAACTGGCCCGAAACCGCGCGACTTCGACAGCGGGAAGGACGAAAAGCAACAGCGTCAGCGCCGCCCATGATCCTGTCTCTCCCCGCTCTGTCGCTGCATAGACGGCGGCGCCGAATAGTACGGGCGGGCCCAAGCCCGACGACAACTCCAAGCTTACTGGAGCCGCGTTGCCGCTGGGCGTCATGCGAATAAAGCCGGATTGTTGGCCTTCTTCCCATGTGGCGCCTCCAGCGAGCAGCCTCAGGAAGGAATACCGCGGTCAATCATGATTTGGCCGCGGCGATAAACTTTCGACCACCTGTGGCGCGGGGCAAGTTGCGGGGACAATTCCCCGTTACCGCAGGTCCTCGCCAGCGAACCGCTCTTTTGAAGGTGGCGGCCTCGCCAGCCGAAGTCTAGACAGTTCCGCATAGTGGCAGGGGCGTTCCGCGGCAACCATCGGAATCTACTCACGAGCTGTCCCACGCACCTCATGTCCCAGCGATCGTCACGCGCCGGAGAACATCGGATTGTTCCATCAAACGGAGACGGCCAGGGGCTGAATAGCGCCCAGCTTAGGGCGCCTAATCCGGTAGAGTCGGAATCTACGCATGGGTCGGTATGGGCGGAGACCTCCACTTGCCGGCCCCTGCTGGAGGTCGGCAATCCGAACCGAAGCAGCCAATCGTCGAACCCAACGGTTGCGCCAGGTGCGGACATTCGTCCTAGTGATTATCGGCCGGAGTCGAAGTTGAGCGGCCACTCCGGATCGCGAGGCGAGTGTTGCAGCTATGGGGGGTAACACCGTTCGATACGTGCGCGTTCGCGCAGAGGATCCCGGCCGTTCGCTCAGCGTCCAACAGGTGTGAGAGAGGGCTGTGGGCTTTGAACGCGCGATTGGCGGTAAGGCATGACATCGCGAAGTTCTGG
>Ga0302225_10002524_pt1 | contig 10833 bp, 6 predicted proteins | sample II_Palsa_E3_2_FD_193515 | JGI IMG/M metagenome (GOLD analysis project Ga0302225, IMG submission 193515) | Peat permafrost microbial communities from Stordalen Mire near Abisko, Sweden - II_Palsa_E3_2 | ecosystem: Environmental > Terrestrial > Soil > Palsa > Peat permafrost | place: Sweden...
TTCATCCATCGCCAGCAGGCCCTTGTCGCCAACGACCAGCGTCCTCGCGGTGTCGATAAGCCGTTGCGTATTTATGGGGAGCTTAATTACTTCCGGCCTAGGATCTCTCGCGAGCGGTTTCGCTGGTGCGATTTCGCATTCAGGCAGCGTCTGTGGGTTATCTTGGCCACGCGGGTTCATTTGTGTCGGTCTCAGATGGTAGCGTACCCTTCCTCCAGCCACTTTCGCGCCTCCGCGGCGTCGGCATGGTCGAAGTATTGAATGGTCGCGTTCGTGAAGGGCTTGAAGCATGTCGCCATGCCGTGCTGCCACTTCCTCTCGCCGACCACCGCAAGCCGGTCGATGTCGGCGAAGTGTTTGAAATCAAACTTGATATCCTCCCACATCGCGCCGGCGTCCCAGCCGTGGAAACCGGTCATGTCAAACAGCACACGCAGTTTTCCGCGCTGCCGGATGAGTCGCTCAAACTCTGGGACAAAGTGTTCGTAATCTGCTTTTGCCAGCTTCCCGCTGATATGGATGGCGAGCAGTTTCCCGCCGTTTTCTTCATGGAGCTTAATGGGCATTGGGGACTCCTTTGCATTGTTTAAAATTTATATGTTTCCCGTGTGAGCTCGCCTACCCAGCCATCAGGCTGGCTGAGGCACACGCGCCTTTTCCCCGAGCAGTTGTCCTTTCCGCGTTTCAGCGGGACTCCACTTCCAATTCCGGATTTCCGGCAGGTCCTCGCCGTGTTTGTCGATATACCGCTTGTGCTCGATGAGCTTGTCTTGCATCTGCTGTTTCAGGTAGGCGCCCTTGGTCCCTAAATTCGGCACGCGGTCGACCACGTCCTGCACCAGGTGGAACCGGTCCAGGTCATTCTGCACCCTCATGTCGAAGGCCGTCGTGATCGTGCCCTCTTCCTTGTAGCCGCGGACGTGGAGGTTGCGGTTGGTCCGGCGGTAGGTCAGGCGGTGGACCAACCAAGGGTAACCATGGAAGCCGAAGACAATGTGCTTATCGGTTGTGAACAGCGAATCGTAATCCACTTCGTTCAGTCCATGCGGGTGCTCGCTCGCGGATTGCAGCTTCATAAGATCCACGACATTGATCACCCGGATTTTCATCTCGGGCAGGTGCTGGCGCAGAATGGAAACGGCGGCCAGGATCTCCAGCGTGGGAGTGTCGCCGCAGCATGCCATCACGACGTCCGGTTCGGCATCCTGGTCGTTGCTAGCCCATTGCCAGATACCAATTCCCTCCGTGCAATGCACGACAGCTTCGTCCATGCCCAGCCACTGGGGTAGCGCGTGTTTGCCAGCCACGACCACGTTGACATAATTGCGGCTGCGCAGGCAATGATCGAAGACCGAGAGGAGGCAATTCGCATCAGGTGGCAAATAGACCCGCACGACATCAGCCTTCTTGTTGATCACGTGATCGAGAAAACCGGGATCCTGATGGGTAAAGCCGTTGTGGTCCTGCTGCCAGACGTGGGAGGCAAGCAGATAGTTCAAAGATGATATTTTCCGGCGCCACGGCAGTTCTAGGCACACCTTCAGCCACTTGGCGTGCTGGCTGAACATCGAGTCAACGATGCGGATGAAGGCCTCGTAGCTGTTGAACAGCCCATGCCGGCCGGTCAGCAGATATCCCTCCAACCAACCCTCGCATTGGTGCTCGCTGAGCATCGAGTCCAAAACGCGCCCGGCCGGGGCGAGGAATTCGTCATTTTTCACCTCCCGGGCATCCCACTGCCGGTTGGTCACCTCAAAGACAGCCCCAAGAAGATTCGAGAGGGTTTCGTCGGGACCGAATATCCTGAAGTTGTGTCGGTCCAGATTGAGCTTCGCCACGTCGCGCAGAAACTTGCCCAAAATGAGTGTATCCTGGGCGTCAACGGCGCCGGGCGAAGGCACCGTTACGGCGTGGTTGTGGAAGTCCGGCATGCGCAAGTCGCGCAACAGGATTCCGCCGTTGGCGTGCGGATTGGAGCCCATCCTCCGGTCTCCCTTAGGCGCGAGCTCGGCTAGCTCGGCTCGGAATCGGCCGTTTTCATCGAACAGCTCCTCGGCCTTGTAGCTTTTCATCCAGCTCTCGAGCTGTCCGACATGTTCGGGATGTTCAGAGTCGACCAGGAGCGGCACCTGATGGGCTCGGAAGGTTCCCTCGATCTGCAGGCCATCGACGACTTTGGGCCCGGTCCAACCCTTCGGCGACCTGAGGACGATCATAGGCCAACGCGGCCGGGTCGTGTCGTTTTTGTCCCTGGCATTGCCTTGTATCCGCCGGATGTCCTCGATGGCTTCTTCCATGGTCGCGGCCATAAGCTCGTGCATCTTCGCCGGGTCATCACCCTCCACGAAGTGGGGCGTCCAGCCGCAGCCGCGCAAGAATTGGTCCAATTCCTCGTGCTCAATGCGTGAGAGAACTGTCGGGTTGCTGATCTTGTAGCCATTGAGATGCAGGATAGGCAGCACGGCGCCATCGGAAATTGGGTTCAAAAGCTTGTTGGATTGCCAAGCGGTCGCCAAAGGGCCGGTTTCCGCTTCGCCATCGCCAACCACGCAGGCGACGATCAATCCGGGATTGTCGAAGACGGCCCCAAAGGCATGGCTGAGCGAATAGCCCAGTTCGCCGCCCTCGTGAATCGATCCGGGAGTCGTCGGTGCGACATGGCTGGAAATACCTCCAGGAAAGGAAAATTGCTTGAACAGCTTTTTCATCCCGGCTTCGTCCTGGGTAACGTCCGGGTAAACATCACTCCATGTGCCCTCGAGGTAGACGTTCCCAACGATCGCCGGGCCCCCGTGGCCGGGACCGGCAATGTAGAACATATCCAGGTCGTACTTCTTGATCACCCGGTTCAGGTGCACATAGATGAAGTTCTGGCCCGGCGTCGTTCCCCAGTGTCCGACCACCAGCGGCTTCACATCCGCGAGCGTCAGCGGCCGCTTCAGCAGTGGATTGTTGTAGAGATAAATCTGGCCGACTGACAGATAGTTGGCTGCGCGCCAGTAGGCGTTGATGCGCTGGAGCATTTCCGGAGAAAGAGTTGGTGTATTTGTGTTCATATTTTTTGGTTAAATCAGATTGACGGAGATTTTCATTTTGCCCGAGTCCAGGCTCGATAGCGGCAGATCAGAGTATTCGTCGAACTATCGTGTTTGAGCTGTGGCGCCGCTTTCCTCGCGAGTTCTGGAACAATGCGCTGGGCAAGCACCTTGCCCAACTCGACGCCCCATTGGTCAAACGAATCGATGTTCCAAATGACTCCCTGCGTGAAAACGCTGTGCTCGTACAAGGCGACGAGCTTGCCGAGGACTTCCGGCGTCAATCGCTCAGCCAAGATGACATTGGACGGACGGTTGCCCTCAAAGACCCGGTGCGGCACCAGCGCCGGCGGCGTCCCCTCGGCTTTGACTTCAGCCGGAGTCTTGCCAAAGGCCAGCGCCTCGGCCTGGGCGAAAACATTGGCCAAAAGAATGTCGTGGTGACGTCCCAATGGGGTAAGCGGGTGGCCAAACGCGATGAAGTCACAGGGAATGAGCCGCGTGCCCTGATGGATCAACTGATAGAACGAGTGCTGACCGTTGGTGCCGGGCTCGCCCCAGTATATCGGCCCGGTCTGATATTCCACCTTTTTCCCCGCGAGTGTCACGTGCTTGCCATTGCTCTCCATCGTCAGTTGCTGAAGATAAGCGGGAATGCGCTTCAGGTATTGTTCGTAGGGCAAAACAGCGACCGTTTGCGCGCCGAGAAAGTCGTTGTTCCAAACCGACAATAGCCCCATCAGAACCGGCAGGTTGCTTTCAAACGGCGTGTTGCGAAAATGCTCATCCACCTCGCGAAAGCCTTTGAGCATTGCCAGGAAATTGTCCGGTCCCACAGCCAGCATGGTGGAAAGACCGATGGCCGAATCCATCGAATAGCGTCCGCCAACCCAGTCCCAGAACCCAAACATGTTTGCCGTATCGATGCCGAACGCAGCCACCTTTGCCGCGTTCGTGGAAACCGCCACGAAATGCCGGGCCACCGCCTTTCGGTCGCGGCCCAGCCCACGAAGGAGCCAATCGCGCGCACTTTGCGCGTTGGTCATGGTCTCCAACGTGGTGAAGGTCTTCGACGAGATGATGAACATCGTCTCAGCAGGCTCGAGATCACGAGTGGCCTCCACGAAATCGGTTCCATCCACATTCGACACAAATCGGAAGGTTAGGCGGCGCTCGCTGTAGTACTTGAGCGCCTCGTAGGCCATCACCGGGCCAAGGTCGGAGCCGCCGATGCCGATATTGATGACGTTCTTGATGCGCTTGCCGGTGAATCCCTTCCAAGCGCCACTCCGGACCCGGTGGGAAAAGTCGGTCATCTTGTCGAGCACGGCATGGACCCCGGGCACGACGTTTTTCCCATCCACGACGATCGTTGCGCCGGCCGGGGCCCTCAGGGCAACGTGCAGTACAGCGCGGTCTTCGGTAACATTTATTTTGTCGCCGCTGAACATGGCCGCTATTCTACCGCTCAAACCGGACTCCTCCGCCAATTGGAACAGGAGTTTTAGGGTCCGGTCGGTGACGCGGTTCTTGGAATAGTCCAGGTAAAGGGCCGCCGCCTCGACTGTCAGGCGCTTGCCGCGTGTAGGGTCATCGGCGAAGAGTCTCCGCAGATGCAGCTTTTTCAGCTTTTGACGATGAGCGGTGAGAGCCTTCCAGGCGGGCCGCTCGGTCAGCGGCTTAATTTGGGTGGTCGGGCTCATGATGCTTCAATTTGATTCAACTGCCGATTCAGGCGCCGCGTTTGAGCGCAGCGCTCTTGGCCGCAATGACCGCCATGAGCTCGTTCCACGATTTCACAAACGACTTTGCGCCCTCGTCCTGAAGGCGGGCGGCCAGTTCGTCGACGTTCACGCCGGCTTGGGCGAATCGATCCAAGATTTTTTCGCCATGATCGCCTTCGGCCGACATTGCCGGGCCAATTTCCCCATGATCGGCGAACGCCTTCAATGTGGCCTCGGGCATCGTATTGACCGTGAAGGGAGCGGCCAACGCCTTGACGTAGAGGATGTCGGACGCCTTCGGATCCTTGGTACCGGTGCTCGCCCAAAGCAGTCGTTGCGGCCTGGCGCCGGCATTGTACACGCGCTGCGACCGCGGACTGCTCAATAGGTCAAGATATGCCTTATAGATGCGCCCGGAAATCGCGATACCAAGCCGGTTCTCCAGCTCCTGCGGGACCTTGCCCTCGACGGCGACGTCCCAACGGCTGACGAATACGGAGGCTACAGAATCGACCCGAGGGTTGAGCCCGGCCGCGATGCGCCGCTCGATGCCCCGCAGATAGGCCTCGGCGGCCGCAGAGTAATGGTTGCGCGAAAATAGCAGCGTCACATTGACCGAAACTCCCGCAAAGATCGCCTCCTCGATGGCGGGCGCACCTTCCTTGGTACCCGGGATCTTGATGAACAGATTTGGTCGTCCTGCCCGCTCAGAAAGTTCCTTGGCGGCGGCGATGGTGCTGACCGTGTCATGGGCCAAAAGCGGCGACACCTCCAGTGAAACCCATCCGTCGACACCATTCGTGCGATCATAGGCCGGCCGGAACAGGTCGGCAGCCCGGGAGAGATCGTCCAGCGCGAGATCGAAGAACAGGCTCTCGCCGGCTTTGCCCTTCGCCAGGATTTCGCGGATAGAAGCGTCGTAGGCGGCGCTATTCTTGATCGCGTGATCGAAAATCGTCGGATTAGAGGTCAGACCGGTCACCGACAAGTCATCGATATAAGATTTTAGCGTTCCGCTGTTCAGCAGGTCGCGCGTGATATTATCAAGCCACAGGCTCTGGCCACGATCATGCAGCAATTGGGTGGGTTTCATGATATTTGTGCGATGCTTCGGGTCGGGCTGGGATTGAAATAGGTTGTCCTGCGGCACCCTTCCCTCATTCGATAGCCCCCAGTTCAAGAGCGGCTAGTTTTTCGCGTGTGGATTTGAAGTCAGTGTGAAGAATGCTCCGAATTCCCAGGCTCTCCGCGATCCGAACGAACATCGGCGTGTCTTCGATATAGATGATCTGCTCAGTCGGTGTTTGGGAGATGTCCAGTGCTAGCCGAAACATATCCTCGTCGGGCTTCCGGATGTGGACGAAGCAGGAGGAAATGAACGCATCCACGAATTTGTTCAGCTTGAACTTGCGGATTCGATGCGAATTCAATTCCCGCGCCTCATTGCTGACTACCGCGATTTTCAGCCCGTACCGAATCTTGAGCTGAGCGACCAGAGCGATCATCTCGGAATACGGCTTCGATTGCGCGAACATGAACCGCCTAAACGCCGCCGGGGTGAAGGGCCGCTCTTGGTGGAATACAACCCGATCGAGATATTCTTCGAGCGACAGCTTTCCCTCCTCGTAGGTATCGAAGGTCAGGTGATGCCGATCCTCCATTTCGGCAAACTTGAGCCTGAAATACATGGCCGCTCGCCGGCGTGCCTTGTGGTCCCATCCGTCGGTGAGCAGGACGCCGCCAATATCCAGAAACAGCGTCGTGATTGGGAGTGCTCTTTTCATCATCGTTGCCAGAGTATCCGGGACGATTCGAGCGGTACCGCCGCCCCCGAGTGTTGAGGCATTGCCCGCACCGTGTAGTCGCTCACCGGTCGGGTTGTTGGCACGTCTGCTCGGTAGACACACCCACCGGACGCCCCGGTTTGCGGGTCCGCCCACTTCATTTCCTCCCGCACCGGATCGCCTCCATCTGTACGGTTCGCAAAGAGTTCGACTCTCACTGAATTGGGTTCGAGATCATTCAGGAAGATTTCGACGGCAAACGCGTGGTGATCTGCTTTTGTCTCTACCCGCAGTTCTCCAAAGTGCACCGAACCCCACTTTCGATCCACAGCCTGTTGCCACTCAGATACCTGTTTACCAACCGCGCCTTTGTTCGCTGCGCGCTCATGGTAGGCAGTAGCTGCGGGAATATAGTGCTTCTCAGTGTAGTCCCGCACCGCGCGATCGGCGGCGAACCTTGGAGTCAGCCGAGCCATGCTTTCCCTGATTCGATTCACCCAGGCGGCGGGTATTCCCTTTTCGTTCCGAGAATAAAATTCCGGTATGACCTCGTGCTCAAGTCGCTCGTATAGCGCCTCGGCCTCCGCAGCGTCCCAAGCGGGATCTTCGCCGTGCTCCTGACCGTCACCCAAGGCCCATCCGACATCCGGCATATAGGCTTCTGCCCACCAGCCGTCGATTTCCGATAGGTTGAGGCCCCCGTTGACAAGCACCTTCATTCCGCTTGTGCCACAGGCTTCCCAGGGGCGCCGGGGGGTGTTGATCCAAACATCAACTCCCCGAACCAGGTGCTCGGCCATACGCATGTCGTAGTCGGCCAAGAAGACGACGGGAGGATTCGCATCGGTGCGCCCGACAAAACGCATCCATTCCTGGATCAGCGCCTGGCCGGCATTGTCGGCCGGATGAGCCTTGCCCGCGAGGATGAGCTGCGCCGGGCGCTGGGGGTTTTTGAGAATGCGAATCAGCCGATCGGGGTCGTGCAGCAGCAGGTTGGGCCTCTTGTAAGTCGCAAAACGGCGAGCAAAACCAAGGGTCAATATTCCGGGATCTAACCGGGATTGGATCTGGGCGATGTCCTTCGGGTCCGTGCCCGCTGCACCCATCTGTAAACCGATCCTTTGGCGGGCATAGTCCACCAGGGAATTTCGACTCACGGTGCGGAGAGCCCAAAGTTTTTCGTCCGGGACCCGGCGAATGTCCGCCTCCAGTGTGCTCGAGGTCCCCAGCCATCGTCCCTTGCCGCAAGCCTCGGTCCAGAGTTTGTCCGCAGCGGCCGAATCCCAGGTTGGCATGTGCACGCCGTTGGTCACATGGCTGACCGGCACTTCATCCTCAGGCCACCTGGGAAAGAGCCGCCCGAAGATATGACGGCTTACCCGGCCATGCAGACGGCTCACTCCGTTGACCGCTCCGCTTCCTCGCATCGCCAGAAATGCCATGTTGAAGGGCTCGTTCCCATCATCGGGGTTCTGGCGTCCCAAAGCCAGGAATTCGCGAAGCGCAAGGCCGAGCTTCTCCCGGGCATACCGACCCAGATATTGTTCCATCAGGGCTGGGGAAAAGAGGTCAAATCCCGCGGCTACCGCCGTATGGGTAGTAAAGAGATTACCCGCTCGCGTGGCCGCCAGCGCAACTGGGAACGGCTGCCCGGTTTCAGCCATAAAGCCCAGGGCGCGTTCCAATAAAGCGAACGCCGCGTGTCCCTCGTTGAGATGACAGACATCCGGTTTGAACCCTAGCGCGGTCAGCAATCTCCAGCCACCGATGCCAAGAGCCATCTCCTGCTTCAGACGCAATTCCTGGTCTCCACCGTAAAGTTCGCTAGTGATCCCACGATGAATCGGAACATTGGCCGCGTCGTTTGAATCGAGGAGATAGAGCTTTGACCGTCCGACTTGAACCGCCCAGGCGCGCAGCCAGACCGAATAACCAGGCAATGGGATCTCCACTCGCAGCCACTCGCCATTTGCCTGGCGCACCGGCGTGAGGGGCAACTGACTGGGGTCGTTATAGGGATAGAGCGCCTGCTGCGCTCCGTTCCGGTCTATCACCTGGCGAAAATACCCGTGCTGATAGAGCAGCCCCACGCCGACCACCGGAACCCCAAGATTGCTCGCGGCCTTGAGCTGATCGCCGGCCACGTTGCCGAGACCTCCCGAATAGATGGGAAGCGCTTCGCTCAACATGTATTCCATGCAGAAATAGGCTACAGATCTGAGGGTAGACTGAGGGTATTTCTGCTGAAACCATCGAGGTATCGTCTCCGCCTGCCGCTTGGCCTGGACCAGACGATCAAGCAATTGGCAAAAGTCCGGATCGGCCAAAGCGTGCGAAAGCTTGTCGCGCGAGACGGTCTGCAGCACCACGCTGGGGTGACAGGTGAGCTCCCAAAGCGCCGGATCGAGACGCCGCCACAGCTCATCGCAACTGTGATTCCACGTCCAGCGCAGGTCCATGGCCAGTTCGGTCAGCGCTTCAAGTCCTTTCGGCGGAATGGGCGGAGACGGAGTGCCGGACGGGGCTGCGCTCATAACCTTGATTTCGGCCACATTTGCTGGCTTTTCAGAACCACGTTCATTGTATCACGCGACAACGGCTTCGCTGGCCTTCTTCTGTTGCGGAGATCGTGGCACCAAAGCCTCCTTCGGCGCGGTTTTGGCCGTCAACGCTGCGCTAACAATTGCCTGGGCCTCTTCCAGAATCTTGCGCAAATGGGTGTCGTCGCGAAAACTCTCGGCGTAGATTTTATAAATATCTTCAGTGCCCGAAGGACGCGCCGCAAACCAGCCGCTCTCTGTAACCACCTTCAGTCCGTCGATCGGTGCTCCATTGCCGGGGGCGCGGGTGAGGATGGCCTTGATTTTTTCTCCGGCTAGCTCTGCGGTCTTGACTTGCTCCGGCGACAGCCGTTCGAGCAACGCCTTCTCTACCCGTGTTGCGGGAGCCTCCACGCGGTCGTAGACCGGATCACCGAATTCCTGGGTGAGCGCATGGTAGATTTCCCCCGGATCGCGGCCCATTCGTGCCGTCATCTCGGCGGCGAGCAAACAGGGCACGAATCCGTCCTTGTCCGTCGTCCAAACGCTGCCGTCCAAACGGGAGCACGTCGCACCTGCGCTTTCCTCTCCACCAAAGCCAAGAGAACCGTCAAGCAATCCTCCCACGAACCATTTGAAGCCAACGGGAACCTCGAAGAGCGGACGCCTCAGGTTGACGGCAAGTCGATCGATCAACTGGGTGCTTACCAGCGTCTTGCCAACGGCCGCCCGCTTGGCCCACTTCGGCCGATTCTGGAAGAGATAGGAGACCATTGCGCACAAGTAATGGTTGGGTGGCAACAGACCCTTCCCCTTCGTGACAATGCCGTGTCGGTCGTGGTCGGTATCACAGGCAAAGGAGAGGTCAAATCGGTCCTTCATTTGAATCAACCGCTGCATCGCATAGGTCGACGATGGGTCCATCCGGATCTGACCATCCCAATCCACCGTCATAAAGCGGAAGGTGGGATCGACCGCCTCGTCTACCACGGTAAGATTCAAATTGTAGCACTCAGCGATGCGTCCCCAGTAATGGACACCAGCGCCGCCCAGCGGATCGACGCCCAGACTGAGCGTGGCCCCGCGGATGGCATCCATCTCAACCACATTGCCGAGATCGGCAATGTAAGCGTTGAGAAAATCGCACCGGTGGGTCGTAGAGGCTTTACGCGCCTTGTCGAACGGAACGCGCTTAACGCCTGCGAGGCGAGACTCGAGAATCTCATTGGCCTTATTTTCAATCCAACCGGTTGCAACCGTGTCGGCCGGGCCTCCGGTAACAGGATTGTATTTGAAGCCACCATCATGGGGCGGATTGTGGGATGGCGTGATGACGATACCGTCAGAAAGTGCGGCCTTCTTTCCGCGATTGTATGTCAATATCGCATGAGAAATTACTGGTGTCGGCGTGTATTCCCCCCCATCCGCGACCATTACCTCTACTCCATTTGCCGCCAGCACCTCGAGCGCGGTGGCAAACGCCGGGATCGATAGCGCGTGCGTGTCGTAACCCATGAACAGCGGGCCGTCCGTTGCCTGCAGCTTTCGATAAAAGCAGATCGCCTGGGTAATCGCGAGGATGTGCCATTCGTTGAAGGCCCGATCGAATGACGAGCCCCGATGTCCGGAGGTGCCGAATGACACCCGCTCTGCGGGCACCCCGGGGTTGGGCACCTCGGCGTAGTATGCGGTGACGAGCCGGGGCACATCAACGAGTATCCCGACGGGTGCCGGCTTTCCGGCAAGGGGG
>Ga0302225_10002530_pt1 | contig 10814 bp, 11 predicted proteins | sample II_Palsa_E3_2_FD_193515 | JGI IMG/M metagenome (GOLD analysis project Ga0302225, IMG submission 193515) | Peat permafrost microbial communities from Stordalen Mire near Abisko, Sweden - II_Palsa_E3_2 | ecosystem: Environmental > Terrestrial > Soil > Palsa > Peat permafrost | place: Sweden...
AGCCAATCACTTCAGTTATTGGGATACGCTGATCTTATTTGTGGTAAACGAGCGCTTATTTAAAAATAAGCCGCATGTGATGGTTTTGGAAGATACCATGCGCAAGGAGCGCTTCCTGAAATATGGCGGCGCGTTCTCTGTAGGTAAAAACCCGAAGGATATTGTGACATCATTAAACTATGCGGCCACCTTATTAAATGATCCCGGAAATATTGTGCTGATCTATCCGCAAGGCAGGCTATACTCCAACTTTGTGGAACAGGTGCATTTTGAAAAAGGTGTGCTAAATATCATCAAACAAACCAAAGCCGACTTCCAACTGGTATTCGCGGCAACGTTTGTGCAGTATTTTAAACATAAAAAACCTACCGCAAGCGTTTATTTAAAATCAGAAGCCGTAAATTATGCCGGTAAAACCATCGGCAATTTGCAACAAGCCTATCAGCAGCATTACACCGCGGCCAGGCTGGCGCAAACCGAAATAGATATAGAACAGTGATTATAGCCATATTTGCAACCTTCATTTTTATCGTGCTTCGTTTTACGGTTACGCTGTTCAATTTTATATCGAACCCTAAACTGCCGCATATCAAAAGGCAATACACGCAGCTGGTTTCTATCCTGATCCCGGTGCGTAATGAGCAGGATAATATTTTAGGTTTGTTGCAGTCTATCCATAAACAGGATTACTTGGATTATGAAGTTATTATTTTAGATGATAACTCGGATGACGATACTTTTAAGGTATGCGAAATGTTCGCGGCTAAGCATCCAAAGTTCAGGGTTATTAAAGGTGAAAAACTCCCGCACGACTGGCTGGGTAAAAACTATGCCTGCCATCAATTGGCACAAGCGGCCAAAGGCGACTATTTTTTGTTTTTAGATGCCGATGAAAAGGTGAATGATAGCCTGCTGAATAGCGCTATCCATCGGATGCGCTTATATAAATTAGGTTTGCTCAGCCTGTTCACCAACCAGCAAATGGATACTTTTGGCGAAAAGGCCGTGGTGCCGTTAATGCATTATATTCTGTTAAATCTACTACCACTTCGTTTGGTTTATCTCGTTAAAAATAGTACCGTAGCCGCGGCCAGCGGGCAGTTTATGTTTTTTGATGCCGAAGTTTACCGGCAAAAGGAGTGGCATAAACAGGTAAAAGATCGGGTGGTGGAGGATGTAGAGATCATGCGCCTGATAAAATCATCCGGCTTTAATGGCGAGGCTTTGTTAGCCAATGGCATGATCAGCTGCCGGATGTATAAAGGCTATACCGAAGCAGTAAATGGCTTCAGCAAAAACTTTTTGGCGGGCTTTAATTATAGCATTTTTACCTTGCTCATCTATTTGGTTATCGTAATCGGTGGGCCGATGATCGTTATCACCACGCTAAATTTGCAGCTTATCTTATTCATGTTTAGTTTGATTTTGCTAACACGGATCATGATCTCGTTATCGTCCAGTCAAAATGCATGGCTAAATGTGTTGCTTCATCCGCTGCAAATGGTTAATTTAACCATTATCGCTTTTATGGCTATCCAAAAATATCTTACCAAAACAACGGTATGGAAGGGGCGCCAGGTTTGAAACTAAACCCGCATGAGCTTTCCCAATGGGAACAGAATTTACTCATTCTAATAATCGTACTATTTCATTTGGTGGGGTTGATCGGTTTTGCGATACCTGCAATGCAACCGATTTTTTTGAAACTGGTACCATGGCATATCCTGTTGATGCTGATCGTAATCTTGTGCAGTCACCGCCCGATGGAAAGCAAATTTATCCTGTTTGCTTTATTGATTACAATGAGCGGTTTTGTTTTGGAGTGGATAGGTGTACATAAGAATTGGGTTTTCGGCACATATCATTACGGGCAAACTTTGGGGCTTAAACTGGATGCTATTCCATTAATTATCGGTGTAAACTGGTTTTTGTTGATCTATTCAACCGGGGTGCTGATGCAACGCAGCCGGATAAGGAGTGTTATTATTCGGGTAGTAGCCGGCGCTATAATTTTAGTGCTGTTGGATTTGCTTATCGAACCAGTTGCACAGCATTTTGACTATTGGCATTGGGCAAATGGTATCATCCCGCTAAAAAATTATTTAGGTTGGTTTGGGGCGAGTGCTGCTATGTTATTTGTATTTGAGCAATTTCGGTTTAAAAAGCAAGGTTTGGTTGCGCCGGTTTTATTGGTGGTGCAGTTTGTGTTTTTCGCGGTGATGTGTTTTTTGTAAGAGCGTTCTTTTGTCATCCTGAACGCATTGAACAATCTGTAATTAGGCTAAGCATTTTGCAGATCCGTGTACAGATGCTTCATACCTCAGCATAACAAATAGAAAAAATCTTCACCACAAAAAAATAAACTACTACATTTATCCATCATGCATATCATCGCCGAAACACCCCGTCTTATCATTCGTGAATTTTCACCGGAAGAACAGGATGTATACCTGGATCATTATAACGACGAAGAAGTTTGCCGCTACCTGCCGGTGCGTAATATTGAGGAGCGCATTATCATTTTCCAAACGGCACTGGCAAACTATGTTAGCAATAAGCAAACCGGTATTTGGGGTATATTCAACAAAGAAAATGGCGAACCGGTAGGCAGTTGCCTGTTGCGGCCTTTTAACGGTAACTTAACGGTTATTGAGGTTGGGTACAGTCTCGAAAGAAGGTACTGGGGGCAAGGTGTAGGTACCGAAATGACTAAAGCCATGGTTGCCCATGCTTTTACCGATGAAAAGGTAACCGAAGTTACAGCTGTTACAGTATTGGAGAACATCGGCTCACAAAAAGTACTGGAGAAGGCCGGATTGTTACGAACCGACAATTTATTCAGGGATAACTTAGAGTTGGCTTATTTTCGCCTACCTAAAAGAATTAGCGGCACCACGCAACGCAGTTTGCTCCATCTGTAAGCGGCTCATAACCATTATCTTCATTTTATCATTCAAATGACACTATTCCCTGTCGTTTTAGTAATTTTGTATTGATTTATGACTATCACTAAAGAACAAGTACTGCAAGCCCTAAGTAATGTTGAGGAACCGGACCTGAAAAAAGACCTGGTTACCCTGAACATGATACAGGATATACATATTGATGGTAACCGGGTAAGTTTTTCGGTTATCCTTACTACCCCCGCATGCCCTTTAAAGGCGATGATTGAGAATGCCTGTCGCAACGCCATCCTGCATTTTATCAGCAAGGATGCCGACATTCACATCAATATGACTTCGCGGGTTACTACGCAAAAAAATACCGGCGTACCGGGTGTTAAAAATATTATCGCTGTAGCATCGGGCAAAGGCGGCGTAGGCAAATCAACCGTTGCGGTAAATTTGGCTTTAGGTTTGGCAAAAACAGGCTCGAAAGTTGGCTTGATCGATGCGGACATTTATGGTCCGTCAATCCCGATCATGTTCGGGTTGGAGAATGCGCGGCCGCAAGCCAGTAAACTGGAAAATGGCAAAACCCGTATTGAACCAATAGAGAAATTTGGCGTAAAGCTGTTGTCGATAGGTTTCTTTACTGATCCTAATCAACCTGTGCCGTGGCGCGGGCCGATGGTATCAACCGCGGTGAAACAACTTTTTAATGATGCCGATTGGGGCGAACTCGATTATTTAGTGATTGATTTGCCACCGGGTACCGGCGATATTCATATCACCATTACCCAAACCTTCCCGGTTACAGGCGCGGTTATCGTAACTACCCCACAAAACGTAGCATTAGCGGATGCTAAAAAGGGCATTGGCATGTTTATGATGGAGGCTATCAATGTGCCGATACTGGGAATAGTGGAAAATATGTCATATTTTACCCCGGCAGAGTTGCCTGAAAATAAGTATTACATCTTCGGACAAGGCGGTGGTGAGAAATTAGCTAACATGCTGGATGTACCATTTTTGGGTGAAATACCGTTAGTAAAAGGTATTAGCGATTCGGGAGATGCAGGTACGCCAATTGTGCTGGATGAAACTTCGGTGCAATCAAAAGCGTTTATTGATATGGCTAAAAGAGTAGCGCAGCAGGTATCTATATCCAACGCGAAAGTATTGGGTGATGGAATTGTTGTAAATAATTAATAACTTTACTTATAAATTGGTAAAAATGAGTTTATTAGATCAGGTAGAAGCAGCGTTGGACACCATTCGTCCGTATTTGGATACTGATGGGGGGAATGTTTCTATCGAGGAGATTACTCCTGATAACGTAGTGCGTTTAAAATTATTAGGTTCATGCGGCTCGTGCCCTATGAGCATCATGACCCTTAAGGCTGGTATTGAGCAGGCTATCAAAAAAGCTGTACCTGAAATTACAGCCGTTGAGGCCGTTAACCTAACGGATATAGACGATCCGAATGCGGTTCTTCCGGAAAACTTACGTTAATGTTAAGTATTGTTAAAGTTACATACGGTATTGTATGAATAACCTACTTTTGCCTACTTTTCGGAATGAAATTTGATATATAGCGTATAGTATAGGGATTTTGAGCAGCATGAAATATTTAATTGGCATATTATTTTTATTGGTAACGGCATCCGCATTTGCGCAGCAGCAAGATAAACCGCTGGTGCAGTTTACGGGTATTGTACATAATGCCGATAGTGCCCAAATTGTTGTTCCTTATGTTAACATTACCAATACAGCTACACACAAAACCATTACCGCATCAAACTACGAAGGTTATTTTTCATTTGTGGCACATGAGCGGGATACATTGATATTTACTTGTGTGGGCTATGCAACAACAAGGGTGGTTATCCCGGCTGATATTAAAACTAAAAGTTATACTATCCCGGTGATGATTAAGCCAATCATTATTAACCTGCCAACTTTCCACGTGTTCCCCTGGGCTACTACAGATGAGTTTAAGAAAGATTTTTTAGCAATGAAAGTTGCTGATGACGATTTGGAAATCGCCCGTAAAAATGTTAGTCGCAGCGCCTTAACTGCTTTAATGAGCACTTTGCCACGTGACGGACAAGAAATTCAGGACGGATTATACCAGGGATTGAATACCAGCATCGAAAACTCGCACTCTATCACGCCCAACCCGTTGTTAAACCCATTGGCATGGGGTAGCTTTATCAACCAGATAAGTCAGGGTGATAAAGCCCGCCAGAATGTTAATGCTGATGATGCTAATTAACGGCCTTTTTTAACTGCCGGAAATTTCATTCTATATTCCACATCCACTTCGCCTTTTGATATATTGTTGAGTCTTTTCTCAATCAGGCGCTTGCGTATCGGGCTTAATTTGTCGGTAAACAGTTTACCTTCAATATGATCATATTCATGCTGGATAACACGTGCCGCTAAACCCGAGAAGGTATCTTGGTGGTGTTTCCAGTCTTCATCGTAATAAGAAATTTTAACCACCGGCTTACGGTAAACATCCTCACGGATATCAGGAATGCTCAGGCAGCCTTCGTTAAAAGCCCACTCTTCGCCGGTTTCCTCTAAAATGGTGGCATTGATAAAGGTTTTTTTGAAGTCCTTCAAATCCGGCTCGTCATCAGCAAATACCGAAGCATCAATCACAAACAAACGCATGGATAAACCCACCTGCGGGGCAGCAAGGCCTACGCCGTGTGCGCCGTACATGGTTTCGTACATATCGTTAATAATTTGTTGGATGTGCGGGTATTCATCCGGCTCAATGGCAGTTGCTTTTCTGCGTAAAACCGGGTCGCCATAAGCTATAATCGGGTACTTCATAACTGCAAAAATACGTGATTATTCTTTAGGCTCAAATAGCAAGGTTGTCATGCTATTAACATCAAAAATTTCGTTGCTGATTTCGAGTAATTCATTAGCGGTAACCTCGTTTATTTTGGCGAATACCTGCTCCAGGCTGTCTATCTGTCCAAAATCAAGCAGGCTTTTTGCCATGCCAATGATGAGGCTCATCCTGTTTTCCTCAGCCAGAGCAATCTGCCCGATGAATTTTTGCTTGGCTTGTTGTAGCTGTAATGTGCCTAGTTTTTGATCGCGAAGCTTTTTAAGCTCCTTATTAACGAGTCGCGTGGCCTTATCGGCTTTTTCAGTATCGGTACCAAAATAAATGGAGAAAATGCCGGTATCCGAAAACGAAATATAGCTGGATTCGATAGTATAAGCGATGCCATGTTTCTCGCGGATCTCGAGATTTAACCTGCTGCTCATGCCCATGCCGCCTAACAGGTTATTGAGCAATAATAAGCCGTATTTTTTTTCGTGTTTGGCTGAGTAAGCTGCACTGCCCATCATACAATGGGTTTGGGAGATGGGTTTATGCAAAATAAGTTTCGAGCCTGCATTGGCTACAGGCGCTATCCTTGTTTTCTGCGCATTGTTTACAGGTACCCAGCCGATATATTTTTCAAACAGCTTAATTAGTTTATTGAAATCATAATCGCCGAAAACAGCAAACACCATTTCGGAAGTATTATAAGTATCTGAGATGAATTGCTGAATATCAGCCTTATCAAAAGCGCTTACGGTTTCGTTGGTGCCTAAAATGTTTTTACCGATGGGATGATCTTTAAACAACAACTCCTCATAATCGTCCTGAATGGCCTCTTCAGGTTGATCGAGGTAAGAAGCGATCTCATCCAGGATTACGCCACGTTCTTTTTCCATTTCTTCTTTGGGGAAGGTGGAGTGGAAGATGATATCTTCAAACAGATCTATCGTGCGTTCTAAATGCTGCTTAAGCAGCGATGCGTGGATGCAGGTGTATTCCTTTGTGGTATAAGCATTCAAGTCGGCACCGACTAACTCCAACCGGTTAAGGATTTGATTGGTGCTGCGTTTATCAGTTTCTTTAAAAAGCAGGTGCTCGATAAAATGTGCAAGGCCTTCTTTATGGTCCGGTTCATCGCGCGAGCCGGCATTCACCACAAAGCAGCAATGCGTAATGGTTGACGGGGAATGCTTAAAAAGTATACGGATGCCGTTTGCTAAAGTGTGAACCTGGTAATCAATCATGAGGTGGCAAAGATAAGGTTTAACCGCCTTAACTGTTGATTATTTAATTGACTGCGAATTGCTATATTATTTGGTGTATAAGGAGGCTATTTAGTACCGTAAATAACTGAAGCTATAATTAATGATGCAAAAATAAGCGCTATAATTAATGGTATCCATATTGGGCGCTTCCTGTAAAAAGTTGCATAACCTATGTATAGTTTCCAGAAAATAAAATCGATCAAATATGCGCCAATAAAACCAAAAACTACTTGTATGGAACTACTTGACCCAGGTACATTTGATAAAACAATATATTGAACAATGGTAAAGCCTACACCAAAAAGTATAACCCATGCCGCCTCCTTTGATTTTTCGAACTTGTTAAGGTTCATTGCCATCATTATAGAGCCGAATAAAGCGCCAAAGAGTACAGTGAAAATATTTATGGCCATTCTTGAGTATAAGCGTGGTGCATCCGGGTCAAGTACAATAACGTTTTTATAGTCCTTGCTGAAAAGGCCTTTTGCATTCGTTACCAATGCCGCATTGGCGCGTAGTGCCTGTATATCTTCGTTTACAACTTTTAGCTCCTCCTCCGAAAACTCATACTTGCGGTATTGCAACTCTGCAACAGCAGCTTCAATAGTTTCGGGCATGTATTTTTGGCGATTTTCGATGCGCTCCAAAAGTTCCATAGTAGTTAGGGAAGAAGCGATGTAGCTGTAATTAAGGTCCATTTTATAATTGTTGTATCCGCCTAAATTAGTGATTGAAAGTTAACAAAATGTATAATCGGTTTATTTTTTGACCGTATGGTCATTCTGGCTATATTTAACACATGAAAATTGCCGATCTTGATTTTGAGCCATTTATTAGTGCGGATGCGATTGAAAAACGTGTGAAAGCTATAGGCACCCAGCTGAATGAAGATTATAAAGATACCAAGCCCTTATTTGTAGGTGTATTAAACGGCAGTTTCCTGTTTATTGCCGATTTGATTAAGCAGATCGAGATCCCCTGCGAGATCACTTTTACCAAGCTTGCCAGCTACTACGGCGGCACCAAAAGCACCCTAAAAATACGCGACGATATTGATTTAAGCGTAGATATTAAAGGCCGCGATATTGTAATTATTGAAGATATTGTGGATACCGGCAACACCGCCCACTACCTGATAGAAAAGCTAAAGCTAAAAGAACCAAAATCCATCAAGTTATGCTCGCTGCTGCTTAAACCGGCATCCCTGCAAACCAAAATTGAAGAACTTAAATATGTAGGCTTTGAGATAGCCAACGATTTTGTGGTAGGCTACGGGTTGGATTATCAGGAAATGGGAAGAAATTTGAAGGATATTTATAAGAAGGTGTAACTAATATACTATGTCTAAATCTTCAATTATTTACAACTTAGATAAAAGTATAACAACACAAAAGTTAAAAGGGAAAAATATAGATACTGTTTTAAAGAATATTTCTAATTTTCTTACTAATTGCACTACAGGAGAAATAAAAGATCCATCTGAAAGAATTTCTTTAACGTCATATTCCGCTTTTGATAATAATGATGATCCTGTAATTGCCAAGAGAATTTTTGATGATTTGACTTTTATATTTGGATTAGGGGAAACTACCCCATTATCGTATCACTATCCATCAGGTGAACCAAGTTTGAACACTAAAACTGAATGGGTAATAGATAAAATAGACTTACAAAAAGCGTTGGAATTTATAAAGAAAGAATCTCCAATGCCCAAATTTACATTTGGCCCAATTCAATTATGCTTTTCCTATAAATTTAAACTTATTGACCCTATCACGAAAGATATTCTGCCTAATCAAGATTCTGAATCCAGTTTAATGATATGGATATCACGATCTTTGGTTTGTAGCCCGATGTTGGATTTTCCTTTCGCTTCTAAGAGTGAAGACTTTGATTTATACATAGAAGAGATAACGCCATACTTGCCCTTCGAACTTAAAAGTAAATATTTGCGTATAGTTACTGAGAATAAGAGTAAGACAGGATATATTTATAGAAAACTATAAGATTGCTCTGGTGTAGAAATTGCGCTATGCAACTTATGGTTTACGCAGTAACTTCTTCCACTATCCCACTCAACAACTCAATAGCCTCATCAATGCTCTTAACGCCTTCAATACTCAATCTCAAGGTATTCTTTACCTCTTTTAAATTGGTACGTCGTGGATTAGCTTGTACAAAGTTTAGCACCTGCCTAAATACGGGTGTTTCAAAATAGGGTGATTGCTGGTTGGTGATAAAGTAGCCACGCAGTATATACTTCTTTAATGAGATCTTTTCGAAACCAATAGTTTTACCCAGCCATTGCAGGCGCATGGTGTTTAGCAAAGCCCTTACCTGCGGCGGGATTGGGCCGAAACGATCATGCAGTTGTTGTTGGAAAGCATCCAGCTCAACTTCATTTTCCAGTTTCGACATTTCGGCATACAAATTATACCGCTCGGATAGGCTGGTTACATACTCGTTAGGTATTAGTATTTCAAGGTCGGTATCAATCTGGGTAAAAGCAATAAACGGCCGCGGCTTATCTTCCGGGAAAACGCCTTTAAATTCTTCGTCTTTTAGTTCCTGAATGGCTTCATCCAGTATTTTGTGGTACATCTCAAAGCCGATCTCTGCGATAAATCCGCTTTGCTCGGCACCAAGTAGGTTACCGCTACCGCGGATATCCAAATCGCGCATGGCAACATTAAAGCCTGAACCCAAATCGCTGAATTCTTCAATCGCGCTTAAGCGTTTACGGGCTTCGTTGGTAAGCGTTGATAATGGCGGACTCAGCAAATAACAATACGCCTTTTTATTGCTTCGCCCTACACGGCCGCGCATCTGGTGCAAATCGCTCAAGCCGAACATGTGGGCATGATTGATGATGATGGTGTTGGCGTTCGGGATATCCAAACCAGCCTCAATAATAGTAGTGGCTACCAGCACATCGTACTCGTGGTTCACAAATTTCAACATTACATCTTCCAATGCATCGCCTTCTAATTGCCCGTGTGCTATACCTATACGAGCCTTTGGAACCAGTTTGTGGATCATCGCGCCCAATTGCGGCAAATCGCTTACCCGGTTATGGATAAAGAAAACCTGCCCATCGCGGTCTACTTCAAATTCAACAGCTTCTTTAATCAGCTTATCGTTAAATACGTGCAGCTCAGTAACAACCGGCTGACGGTTTGGCGGCGGGGTTGAAATGATAGAAAGATCGCGCGCTCCCATCAAACTAAAATGTAACGTACGGGGGATTGGTGTTGCGGTAAGCGTAAGCGTATCCACATTGGCACGCATTTGTTTCAGCTTTTCTTTGGTTGATACGCCGAATTTCTGTTCCTCATCGATGATCATCAAACCTAGATCCTTAAACTTAACATCCTTGCTCACCAAACGGTGGGTGCCGATGATGATATCAACTTTCCCTTCCTTCAGCTTCTCTAAAGTATCCTTGATCTGCTTGCTGCTTTTAAAGCGGTTCACGTAGTCAATATTACACGGGAAACCTTTTAATCGCTCCGAAAAAGTTTTGAAATGCTGTGCCGCCAAAATGGTTGTCGGCACTAAAATGGCTACCTGCTTGCTATCGGCAACGGCCTTAAACGCGGCACGTACAGCCACCTCGGTTTTACCGAAACCTACGTCGCCACAAATGAGGCGGTCCATAGGATGTGGCGATTCCATGTCCCGTTTAAAGTCGACTGTTGCTTTTTCCTGATCGGGCGTGTCTTCGTAAAGGAACGAAGCTTCCAGCTCCGTTTGCAAATAACTATCCGGCGAAAAAGCGTTGCCGTGTTGCGTTTTACGCACTGCATACAGCTTAA
>Ga0302225_10002531_pt1 | contig 10809 bp, 19 predicted proteins | sample II_Palsa_E3_2_FD_193515 | JGI IMG/M metagenome (GOLD analysis project Ga0302225, IMG submission 193515) | Peat permafrost microbial communities from Stordalen Mire near Abisko, Sweden - II_Palsa_E3_2 | ecosystem: Environmental > Terrestrial > Soil > Palsa > Peat permafrost | place: Sweden...
TCTCACTCATGAGTTCTCCAGAATGCCCCGCTACCGTCAGGTGCAGCGGCGCTGTCGTCGTCGCAGATCTCCACCTGGTCGGAGGCAGCCGCTGTCGTTCTGATACACCGTGCGTCAGGCCGGGCGACGCGAGCGCGTCGTTGGCACGTGGACACTGACCCAGCGGGATCGACGAAGCCGTCAGGCGCCAGGACGGCCGGGCCAGGGCGCGATGGTCTTGCAGCCGTAATCCTCGGGCGCCACGTCGCGCACGCGCCCCACGTCTCACGGTCCGGGTCTCGCGGCCAGCCGGGTTACGATGAACGGGCCGACGCAAGGAGCCGAGTACCATGACGCGGGCCGTGCACATCCCCTACACCGTGGAGCAGGACGAAGACGGTGTATGGTGCGCCCACGCTCAGCTGCGTCCCGGTGTGGGCGCTAACGGTGAGGGTGATACCCGCGAAGCTGCTGTGGCTGACCTGCGCGAGGCGCTTGAAGGGCTGATCGCCGAGTTTGGCGCCCCGCAGGAGCTCACGGTCAACGTGGCCTGATGCCACCCGTCCCATCTCTGCCCAGGGAGCGGATCGTCCGGGCATTAGAGAGAACCGGTTTCAAAGTGGCCCGTGTCAGAGGCAGCCACCACATCATGCGGCACCCTGACGGGCGCGGCACGACTGTCCCGGTGCACCCAGGCCGCGATGTGGCCAAAGGAACACTCCGCGGGATTCTCTCCGACGTCGGCATGAGCATCGAAGAACTGCAACGCCTCCTGTGAGCATGAACGCGTCAACCCCGCCTGGCCTCACGCTCACGGGGCGGCATGAGAGTGCATCTGTCGAGGCGGGCTGGGGTAGTTCAGGTGGCCGTGGTTTCCAGGTGCCGTCGCGTCGGGCGGTCAGCAGTTTGAGGGACACTCTGATGCCATGCGGTCCGTTTTGTCCCCCTGGGTCGCGTGGCGGCTCCGGCCACGGTCTGGGCGATATGCTCGCATTATGGGCACCAACTATTTAATTTCGCGCAAGTGGGCGCTCAGCGACCGGTTCGCAATTACAGACGACACGGGGGTGCCGCAGTTCGACGTTCACGGCAGGTTCGCGTTCTCCCGGAAACTGTCCCTCCGCGATAGTGCGGGAACAGAAGTCGCGGTCATCATTCGCCGGGGATGGCCGATGCGCTACGAAGTTCTCGCCGGCGGCCAGCTGACCACTGTGCGTCCTCGCGGATTCCTCGGCAAGCGCTTTGAGATCGACTCTCCTGCCGGCGTTCTGGAGGCACGCGGAAACTTCTCCGGCCGGCAGTACTCCGTCACTCGCGGTGGTGCGCCGGTGGTTGCGGTCACGCAGTTGCGGACGTTCAGGGAGCAGTTCTCCGCCGAAGTCTGCGACGGGGAAGATGCCCTGCTCATGCTGGCTGTAGTGCTGGCCATCGAGACCATCAGGGAAGACCGCCGCCGCAGTGCCGCCGCGGCGGCCAGTGCAACTGCCGCGGCAGGCAGCTGATGCCGCCAGCTAGGAGCCGGGCGAAATCACGCTCCCGGCGGCAGATGCGGGCGTTGCGAGGCTCAGCCGATGCGCTCGGCCAGTGAGACGATGATCCCTTCCGGCCCCCGGACGTAGGCCATCCGCCAAGCGCCCTCGTACTCGCCGATGCCACCGGCCAGTCCGTAGCCCTCGGTAGTGGCCCATTCGACAGCTGCCTGCAGGTCGCTGACTTCGAAGGCCACGTTGCGCAATCCCAGCTCGTTGGCCATGGCGGCCGGTGAGCCCGGCACGGAGCCGGGTCGCACGAAGCTGGAGAGCTCCAGGCGGGTGCCATCGCCGGGCGGCTTCAGCATGACGATCTCGGTGCGGGAGCCGGGAATGCCGCAGACCGTGTCCAAGAACTCGCCCTCGACGAACGTCCTGCCCTCGACCTCCAGGCCCAGCGCCACGAAGAAGGCAGTCACGACGTCGAGATCTGCGACCGTCAGGCCGACATGGTCGAAGCGTCGAACATTTGACATAGGCCCGTCCTCCCGTCGTCGTATCGACCGTGCATCCGCCACGGCAGGGCGTTCTCAGTACCTCTCGTTGCGGGATCTCCGCAAACGCACACTATCGGCGGCAGATGCGGACGTCGGCCAGGTCGCTGCCAAGTGCGGATTCAACCTGAGCGGCTCTAGCCGCGTGCTGCACACTGTGGGAGTGATCCGGCTTGGAACATCTGCCGACCTCGCTGCCGCGACCAGCGTCTACCGCCGCGCTTCGCTGTCTAATGCAGGCGACCGCGACAACCTGCTTGCTCATCCGGAATACCTGATCCTGGGGCCAGAGGGGCTAGCCGAAGGCCGCACTCATGTCGCGGAAGAGGACGGCTCGCTTGTCGGCTTCGCCACCTGGATCGAGATCGCCGGCACCTTGGAACTGGAAGACCTATTCGTGGACCCGGGATATATGAGGCGCGGGATTGCCGCTGCACTCATCAACCGCATCGTGGACGTCCTGCGAGCTCGGGGCGTGGAGCGGCTGGAGGTGACCGCCAATCCTCACGCTCTGGGATTTTACCGCGCCGTCGGTTTTATCGACTGTGGCGTCGCAGAAACGGAGTTCGGCGCCGCACCTCGTATGGAGCTCGCGATCTCCTTACTGCGCCGACACCATCAGGTCTCGATGCCGCAGCGCGGGCAACCTGACGCCTCGCCCGATCAGCGGCAAGAGAGTGCGAGCTGCGGCCCGGTAGCGTCAGCGGCTTCGGCACGGTAATACCTGGTTATACTTTTGGTGTGAAGACAGCGATATCGCTTCCGGACGACACTTACGAGCAGGCCACCAGGCAAGCCGCCGAGCTTGGTATCAGCCGGTCCGAGTTCTTCGCCCGTGCTGCCCGCAACTACCTTGACCAGCTCGCCGTGCAGTCGCTGACCAGGCAGATCAACGAGGCGTTGCAGGGGGCCTCGGACGACTCTAACGCCGCCGCTTCCGCCGCTGGCCGCCGCTACCTGGCGGCCCAGGACGACGACTGGTGACCAGCCGCGGCAGTATCTGCTGGGCTGATCTCGGCGAGGCACACGGCAGCAAGCCCGCTAAACGGCGCCCCGTCCTGGTCGTTCAGGCCGACTCTTTCAACGCCAGCCGCCTGAACACCACCATCGCCGCCGTCATCACCTCAAATACCACCCTGGCCGTGATGCCTGGCAACGTATTCCTGCCCGCAGTGGCCTCGGGCCTGCCTAAAGACTCGGTGGTTAACGTCACGGCCCTGGTGACCCTCGACAAGATCGATCTGGAGCCACCTGTCGCCCGCCTGCCGACATCGCTTATGAGCGAGGTCGACCGGGGACTCCACCGGGTACTCGGACTGTAACCGCAACGCTCCCAGAGCGGCATGAGCGCGTGTTTTCGTGCATCGCTGCGCTGCATAAACGTGCAGGCTGATGGGCCACTCACCGCCGCATGCCTGATCAGTTCGGCAGCATCTGACGAGTCCGCGGCCGCCGCAGCGGATAGCCGGATATTGACAAGACCCATGTATTGGGCCCGCCGAGATGGCTCATTTCGAGATGGCTAGGTTCTGCTCACCGTGTAGCGGCGCGAATTTGCGCCGGTTAGCCTTCCCCTGGGAGTTGTGGGATGTTTTCCGGTTTCCGGCAGCGACGCGGTTCCCGCGGGCGCGGCTCGTCTTCCGCAGTGAGATCGCGGCCGCGGCTCCGGTCCCGGCCGATGGGTATCCAGACCCGCGGCTGGCGTCGCCCCGAACCGGCACCCCCTGGCCTGTCACATGCAGAAAGGCCGCGACCGGCGGCTTACATCTGGCAGGCCGTCCCGAAGGAGGTAACACCATGCAGGACTTCAAGAGAGGGACAGTCCGGGCGAACCAGCTGACGTTCGAGTACCTGACCGCAGGAGACGGCCCGCTCGCGCTTTGCGTGCACGGTTTCCCCGACTCGCCCTACAGTTACCGCTACCTGCTCCCGGCGCTCGCTAAGGCCGGCTACCGGGCTGTGGCCCCGTTCAACCGCGGGTTCGCACCGACCGAGCTGCCCGATGACCGCCACCATATCCACTCCAGCACGATGGCCGCCGACCAGATAGCGCTGCACGAGGCGCTTGGCGGCGACTCCGATGCGATCCTGATCGCGCACGACTGGGGCGCAGTAGGCGCATGGGGGGCGGCCGGCAAGGAACCCGGCCGGTGGCGCCGCTGCGTTGTCCTCAACATCCCGCCGTTCGCGATCTTCGGCGAGAACATCGTCACCTACGACCAGATCAAGCGCTCGTTCTATTTCTGGTACTTCCAGAATCAGCGGGTGGCCGAGGATGTCATCAGGGCCGACAACTTCGCGTTCATCGACAGGATCTGGGCCGACTGGTCTCCCGGCTACGACGCCTCCGAGGACCTGCCTAAGGTCAAGGAGTGCATCCGCGATCCGGCGCATTTCAGGGCTGCCCTGGGCTACTACTGGGGACAGTTCGACCCCAGCCGGTTCGGCTCCGAGGAATGGGCGGCTGAGCAGGCGGCGGCCTGGGGCAGGGACATCACCCAGCCCACGCTGTACTTGCACGGCACCAAGGACGGCTGCCATGGCATGACCCAGGAGCAGGTGAACCGGGTGCCGGACCACTGCGGCCCAGGATCACAGTCTGAGCTGATCGACGGTGTCGGGCACTTCTTGATGGTGCAGCGCCCCACCGGCATCAACAAGCGAATCCTGGAATTCCTGGCTGCATAGCTCCTCCTCGCCATCACCACGACGGCGATCATCCGGCACTGGCCTTCCCCGGACGCAATCATCCAGACCAACGTCCGGGGAACTGGCCGTGGCAGAAACCCCAACATCGACCGTGAGACGATCCTCAACGCGGCAGTTGAGGACGTTCACCTCAAGCGCGGGGATGTATAAATATACGGCTAGGCTGATCGTCCATTGGGGCATGTTAGGGTGCCCGCAGGCGGGGCGCACTGCTGTGACCAAGGGGCGGGACATGGAACACTGGACGGATTTCGGCGTGGGCCAGCTTCCCTCCTTTTCGGCGCGCAAGAGGGTTGAGTTCCCGCCGCCATTCGAGGCGCTTTTCGGTGAACTGGCCGGTACCGTCCAGCGGCCGCTGCAGGGTCTCACCTCGGACGGCACCGTCCAAGCTGGGCTGTTCCCCCTTCGGTCGACCGGTGTGAGCACGGCGCCGATCACGGACGCTGCGAGACATTTCCTCGGTGCGCTCAGCGCTGATCAGCGCCAGCGGGCTGTGTTTCCTCTGGACGCTGCGGAGCGTCGGATGTGGTTGAACATTCACCCTTTCGTATTCCGCCACGGCGTGATGCTGGAGGATCTGCCGCCCGCGACCCGTCAGCTCGGACTGCGACTACTCGAAGCCAGCCTGTCGGCTCGGGGCTTCGCTCAGGCCCGCGACATCATGCGACTGAACCGCCTCCTCGCCGAGGTGACAGGACTCCCCGACGACTTCGGCGAGTGGCCGTACTTCCTGTCCTTCTATGGTGAGCCCGACGCCGAACGGCCGTGGGCCTGGCAGATCGACGGCCACCACCTGTGCCTCAACGGCACCGTCATCGGTGACCAGTTCCTGCTGACACCCAGCTTCATGGGCTCAGAACCGTGTCAGGTGTTCGACGGCCCGCTGGCCGGCACGATGGTCTTCACCGCTGAGGAGCGAGCTGGCCTGGATCTCATCCGCTCCCTTGATGACCGGCAGGCGGCCCAGGCTGTCCTGCGACCGTCGATCTATCCCGATGACCTCCCCGCGGAGTTGCAGGACCCTCTCGACGGCCGGATCCAGGCCGGTGCGTTCCGGGGGGACAACGCTGTGGTTGCTTATGCGGGTGTCTGCGCCGCTGACCTGACCGGTATCCAGCGCCGGTGCCTGCGGGCTCTGGTCGCCGCTTATGTCGGCTGGACGTCCGAGGGCCACTCTGGGGTGAAGATGTCCGAAGTGGATCAGCATCTGGATGAGACCTACTTCGCGTGGATGGGTGCGGTCGCCGATGATGGCCCCTTCTACTACCGGGTCCAGAGCCCGGTCGTGCTCATCGAGTTCGATCACCATCCTGGCGTCGCGTTCGACAATTTCGTGCCATCGCGCAATCACATTCACGCCGTCGTCCGCACGCCAAACGGCGGCGACTACGGTCTCGATCTACTCCGCCAGCATCACGAGCGGTACGACCACAGCACCGGGATCCACACCGCCCGGCCATAACACCTGGGCTTCCGTTCTATTCACCTATACGAATAGGTGGCGCAATGTGCGGCTGCGACGTTAGCCCGCCGGCTCAATTATGGAAGATTATGTATGGCTGTGCATAAATACGCGCATAGGCAACGCCCTCACGCATGAGCGTACGTCCCACCGAGTACCCGATTGTCTGATTTCAGTTCACCGGCGGTGAGCACTATAGATTTCGTGACCACGCATCTTGGGGGATGCTGATGGTCTTGCGGGGGAAGAGTGCGGTCATGCGGCGACAGGTCGGCGATGACCAGGGCGTGGTCGCTGGCCGGCGGCGATGCCGTCGTCGTGCAGGTGGCTGATGTGGTCGACGGTCCAGTGGGCGGTGAGCCAGATGGAGTCGAAGCGGTCAGCCAGGGCGGCTGCCTCGGCGGGATGATCAGCGAGCCGGCACCGTGGTCCATCCTGCAGGGGATGGATTTTGCCCGGTCCGAAGAGCAGGTCATCACCGGGCTCACCGTTGAGACGGCGGCTGCCGGAGTGCCAGTGCGTGCGCGTTGCCACAAAGGCGGCCGCGTCGATCAGCGGGGTATTGGCATCGGCACCCAGCAGGACCGGTCCCCCGGTGGGCCGCTAGCCACCTGGCAAAGGTGACCGCTTGGCGCGGCTTGATGATTCCCCAGCTCACTCACTCCGGGAGGCGCGTGGTCGGACAAGGCGGTCAGTCCGAGCCCCTCCACGGTCGTCCCGGTCGGCAAGATCCGCTCCGGCAGGGGCACACCGTCCGGGATCCAGGCACCCTGCGGGGCCGGGCCGCGGCCGGCGATCGCGACCCCGCGGGACCGGACCGGACGGCCATCGGCGGCCCGCTGTCTCAGCTGTGCCGCGCAGATCAGCCAGTCAGCCCCTGCCGCCTGGCGGAGAGTTTCAGCCGAACCGAGATTGACTTCCTGCAGCAAGATCAGGTCTGGTTTGACCTCACGTAGCAGTTTCCCCATGGAGCCGAACTCCGGCGGCACCCCGGTAATTCAGATTCCACCACACCACTCGCACGAGCGAATCCGGCCCGAATGCGTCGCGCGTGCGCAGGCGCTGCCGGCACCGCGAAGGCTTACCCGCACGGCGCTTACGGACAAGCACGCTGGCCACCGGGCGCATCTGCCAGCCGGGAATGAGGGACATCGCGCTTGACGGTGCGTCTCTGGGCTGAGGCGCCCCTGGCGCCCAGCGACCGGCACTCTCACGGCAGCCTAGCCAGATCACGGCCAGCAGGCTGACTGTGCTGAACCGGCGCGAAACATCGCAAGCCACCCGCTGCTACCAGCCATTACGCCAACTCCACCGGAGAGGCGACCGGGGCAGGCCAGAATCCCGGCTCACTGCCGAAAAGGTCATGCCGCCTCTGGCCGGAGGGTCATAGCCCCCGCCTCGTTTACAAACACGTTTACAAGCGACAGCAGGAAGGCCCCTTCCGAAACCGGAAGAGGCCTCTGACCTGAGAAATTGGTAGCGGGGGCAGGATTTGAACCTGCGACCTCTGGGTTATGAGCACTACGACGCCCGTCTCCGGCGTCTCGGGTGTGCAGGTGCGTCTCGCTGACCAGGCGCGGCCGGTGGCTTCCGTCTCTGATGTGCCAGGCTCATCTCCCCCGTCTCGCCGCGTCTCGTTAGCAGATTCGTTAGCACGACTGGTTTCTGGCGTGCGGTTACATCCGGCCCGCGAAGGGCGCACCGCCCTGAATGCAGAGGCGTACGGCTGGCCGTCAGCTTGGGAGGTCACAGCCAGTCCTGCCGATCACTTTCGGGGATGCGTCACCGGCCGTGCCGAGTTCGGGCCAGGGGGATTTGCCGTGCAGGGCCTTGTTCAGGTCGGGGTCTTCGAGGAAGGGCCGGACCATGGCGGTGGCCAGGAATCCGGGGCAGACCGCGTTGACGTTGATGCGTTCGGGTGCGAAGTCCAGGTCTTGTCCACGATGGTGTGTGCAGGCCAGTGAAGATTCCGGCGTTGTTGACCATGATGTGGAGTCGCCCGAAGCTACTGACCGCGGTGCCGAGCAGATCATCATTGGCCAGCTGCCAGCTGCCAGCTGCCGGCTGCTAGCGCCGGGCGTATATTGACTCCGTGGAGTCGCCGCGTCGCCTCTCGATTCCGGGCTGCATCGGCTGCGGAGCGATGCGGCAGTATGAGAGCTGCGAGGGGGCCTGCCGCGAGCGCAGGCTCGAGCTCGTCGGCGGCAGCGATTACGACGAACTGACGGCGGTCGCGGCGGCCTGCCGCGTTCGCATTGAGGGGTTCTGGGCGCTCGTCGGGGAACTGGCGCGCACCGAGCCCGGCCCGGGCGAGTGGCGGGCCGCGTACGAGGCGCTTCAGCAGTCCGCGCGTTCGGTGCTGCGAGGCTCCGGGCCCGCAGTCAGGAGCCGCGATGAGGAGCGGCCGTCACCTGCTGGGACCGTGATCGTCTGGCGCTGCGAGGATTGCGGGGGCATTGATGCCCCGCAGGAATGTATTGATGTGTGCATCTGGGGTCCGGCCGACTGGGTGGACGCGACCTCATATGAGGCCGAGCGGTCGCGGGCCGCCCGGGATTGCGAAGTTGAGCAGTCGCTGGCCGGGCTGCTCCGCAGATTCGCGTTCGCCACGCCGCGTGACGGGCAGTGGGAACGAAGCTGGCGTGCCTTTCAATCACAAGCGCGCCTCGTGCTTCGGTCGAGGGAATCACGCAGCGTTGCGAACGAACTGGTCATCCGGCAGGCTCAAGCCGATGGATGATGCTGGGCGGAGGTCACACCGCGGATACGGTTGTCGGCGGTCACGAGCGGATAGTGCGCCAGACGGTCATTGTGATGCTCAAGAGGGGGCGTGCAAGAAGGCCGTGACACCCGGCACCAGTACCATGGCGAGCTTGGCGATCAGATTGGTCCTGTCCTGCTCCGCGGCGATGTTCCAGGTGCCGGTGACTACCAGAACGGCCAAAGGCGGCCCAGAGGGCAGGCATCTGATTGAACCGGCGTGCCACAGCAAGCGGGACCTGCGCTCCCAGGCGCGCTGCCAGATAGAGGCCACACCAGGGGGCAAGCGGGCCAGCGCCCATGCGGGCCGGAACTAAACTGTGTGTGACCGGCTGAGCGCTTGCGGCTCACCGCGGATGGGAGTAGAAACAGCTCACCGCGGATGGTAATAGAAACAAGCGGATGGTAGTAGAAACAAAAGGCCGCTGAATCGCCGGGGTCAAGGCGTGATCCGGTCGCGCGCTGGCCTGAAGCGCACACGACAGGGGGAACGAATGACCGCGTCGATGGACGAGGAGCGGGCAGGCGTCTCCTCGTCTCCAGCCACCGAGCATGAGGAAGCCGGCGACCCGGCCTGCTGGGCGCACCGCGTCTGCCCGGAATGCAATCGGCTCAACCAGGCGGACCACCCGGACGCGTGTGAGGCATGCGGGGTGGCCTTTCCCGCCTACTAGGCGCGAGGTGCCGGCCTTCGAAAGTGTTTCCGGGCAGCGAGCCCGGCAGCTTGCCTAAGGGAAACCAGACTTCCCAGCGGGCATCGTGCGCGTCGCTCGGTTTCATCTTCGGCCCCGCCACGGCCCTGGCGTCCGGGCAATACCGTCGGCTGGACCGGCGAGTGTGGTGATGCCGCGGCCGCGCTGCAGGCCTTCCGGGAGCTGCTGCCCGACCAGGTCCGGGTGCTGGGCCCGGACCATCCCGGCGTCCTGGCCGCCCGCAGTAACACCGCCGCCTGGACGGCACGATCAGGCGGCGTCGCCCGGAACGAATCTGAAGCGGATCCAGACGGCCCAGAGCGTGAGAGCAACACCAGCCGATCGTGAGTCCACTGCTCTAGACCTTCATCGACATGGCCCGAGTAGATCGAATACGGATCCCCTGGCCACCCGGAAGATCTCGAATCCGGGCGCTCAGGACACCGGCAGGTGTCTCTGGGCTGAGACGCTCTTGCGCCCAGCGACGGGCAGCCGCGCGATAGCGCGGACTGACTAACTGCTCCCTAGCCAGCCGCCCACACCGGCACAGAACACGGCAAGGCACTGCCGCTACCAGCCCGTATGCCGATACGGCCGGCTAAGCGGTCGCCGTTGGTCAGGAACCCTGGGGGCATGGGGAGAAGGGCAGGAAAGTCACTTTGGCCGAAGGCCATTAGCAAACTCGTTAGCACGCTACAGCAAGAATGCCCTCTCAAGATTGGGAGGGGCCTCTGACCTGCTTAATTGGTAGCGGGGGCAGGATTTGAACCTGCGACCTCTGGGTTATGAGCACTACGACGCCCGTCTCCCCCGTCTCGCACAGTCCCCTGCGTCCATAATGACCTCGGCAAACGCCAAGCGCGTCTCTCACCAGAGCAGGCAGCGTCTCAGCTAGCCCGCCTGGTCTCAGGATGCTTGGTGCACAAGTACGTGCACAGAACCGGCGTCTGGATGGACGCATTTCCACATCCAGACATCCGCCCTTCGCGCCTGGACGCTCGTCTGCCGCGTACTGCAGTCTCATGAGGTCTCGATGACGGACCTCCATGGCATGGGCGGTCGGTGTCAGTTGTCAGGCCGTGTGCCAGAGAGGCGCCTTGGACCGCCCACGGGAGGTCTTGACACCCCCGTTGGAAGTTAGGGTCGGAATCAGCCTTCGGGTTGGGCTCAAAACGAGATGACCG
>Ga0302225_10002548_pt1 | contig 10770 bp, 14 predicted proteins | sample II_Palsa_E3_2_FD_193515 | JGI IMG/M metagenome (GOLD analysis project Ga0302225, IMG submission 193515) | Peat permafrost microbial communities from Stordalen Mire near Abisko, Sweden - II_Palsa_E3_2 | ecosystem: Environmental > Terrestrial > Soil > Palsa > Peat permafrost | place: Sweden...
TATGTTATTGCATTGAGCCTAAAGCGTGGAAAGCGTTGCAAAAGGAGTTGAACGGCTTGTTTTCTTCTTATAAGGATATGAATAGCTGCTGTTAAAAAAATTTAGTCAAATCAATCGCAATATTACAATTAATTAATATCCAACGAACTATAAAAAGACAACATGCAACCTGGCTGCTGTAATTAAACCCATAAACAACAATATGAAAAATATATTGGTGCTTTGCACCGGAAACAGTTGCCGAAGCCAAATAGCGGAGGGCTATTTACGCTACTTTGCAGGCGATAAAGCAAATATCTACAGCGCTGGTATTGAAACACACGGCGTAAATCCGAAAGCCATTGAAATTATGAAGCGGGATGGTATCGATATATCCCGACACACTTCAAACAATGTTAGCGAATACCTTGATGTGCCTTTTGATTTTGTGATCACGGTATGCGATAATGCTAAAGAGAGCTGTCCTTACCTTCCTACGAATGCGGTAAAGTTACATTACAATTTCCCTGACCCTGCTAAAGCGAATGGTACTGAGGACGAAGTAATGGAACAATTCAGGGAAGTTCGCGAGATGATCCGCAAATACATACAAAACTTTGTAAACGAAAACCTGAAGTATTAATATGGCAGATCATTGTTCACCAGCCACGGAAAGAAAAAAATTAAGTTTTCTTGATCAATATTTAACCTTATGGATATTCCTGGCAATGGCTTTGGGTATCACTATTGGTTATTTTATACCGTCTTCATCAGGTTTTATTAATTCCTTTTCAAGTGGCACAACCAATTTGCCTCTGGCAATCGGACTTATCCTGATGATGTACCCGCCACTTGCCAAAGTGAAATATGAAAATATGGGCGAGGTATTTAAGGACACAAAAGTATTAACAGCATCGTTGGTTTTAAACTGGATTATAGGGCCGGTGCTCATGTTTATATTAGCTATTACCTTGTTACGGGATCATCCTGCTTATATGGTTGGCTTGATACTGATAGGACTTGCCCGTTGTATTGCTATGGTGGTAGTTTGGAATGAACTTGCCGAAGGAAACAGGGAATATGCTGCCGGGCTAATTGCGTTAAACAGTATTTTTCAAGTACTGCTTTATAGTGTTTATGCTTTTTTATTTATTACTGTATTACCACCCCTATTTGGATTAAAAGGTTTAGCAATCAACATAACGATTAGCGAAATAGCTAAGAGTGTAGGTATCTACTTGGGTATTCCTTTCGCAGCAGGCGTTGTAAGCCGTTACAGCCTTATTAAATTAAAAGGTGAGAATTGGTTTCGGTCAAAGTTTATTCCTTTCATATCGCCTGTAACATTGTTTGCATTACTGTTTACCATTGTGGTAATGTTTAGTTTAAAAGGCAAGCTGATTGTACAAATACCCTTTGATGTAGTAAGGATTGCCATACCATTGGTGATTTACTTTGCCATCATGTTTGTAACCAGTTTCTTTATCGGTAAGTCATTTGGTGCAGATTATTCCCGGTCAACTTCTATAGCCTTTACCGCAACCGGCAATAATTTTGAGCTGGCTATTGCTGTCGCCATCGGAGTGTTTGGTATTAACTCCGGCGAAGCTTTTACTGGCGTTATCGGGCCGCTTGTGGAAGTCCCCGCGTTGATAGGTCTGGTTAATTTGGCATTTTGGTTTCGGAAGCGTTTCTATTAAATTAAATGTACCAAGACCAGTTATAAACTACTAATATTTTATGTAAAGCGGTTATCGTCAATTAGTTTTGAAAATGCATAAAGAACAACATGTAAACAGTTCAGAAACTATCAGAGATATTGTAATTGGCATGTCTGATGGTTTAACAGTACCATTTGCTTTAGCGGCTGGTTTAAGTGGCGCTATAAATGCATCGGGAATTGTGGTGACTGCTGGCATGGCCGAAATTGTAGCCGGCTCAATAGCGATGGGGCTTGGTGGATTTTTGGCCGGTAAAACAGATGCAGACCATTACAATTCAGAACTTAAAAGAGAATATGAAGAAGTTGAACGTGTACCCGAACAGGAAAAAGAAGAAGTAAAAGAGGTTTTTGCAGCGTTTGGTTTATCGGCGCACCTACAGCAAGAAATTGCTGACGAAATGGCGAAGGATAAAGATAAATGGGTGGACTTTATGATGAAATATGAACTTGGGCTTGAGAAACCCGACCCCAACCGGGCAAAAAAGAGTGCTTTTACAATTGGGGTATCTTATGTTGTTGGGGGGATTATTCCATTATCGCCTTATGTTTTTATCCATAATACACAACAAGCTTTAGCCTGTTCATGCGTAATTACGTTGTTGGCATTGTTTGTTTTCGGATACTTTAAAAGTAAGCTTACTGGCCAGCCCCCATTTGCAGGCGCTGTAAAAGTGGTTGTTATTGGCGCTTTGGCCGCTGCCGCCGCATTTCTATTGGCCAGGTTAATTAATCACTGATATTAGCCACTTAAATTAAAAATTATAGTATGACTGTTATCGAACCCAAATTATATAATGTTAAACATCCAAAACAGGTGAAAAAATATTCATCTTCCCTTCGTTTATGGCACTGGCTAAACGCATTGGTTATAACTGGTTCATTATTGACAGTCTTGTTAAACTCAACTCTTTTTAAAACGAGAGCCAATGCATCCTTAATTAAAACTAATCTACACAACAACGGCATTAATGTTACTGATGGGCAAGCCCGCTCGGTAGCACATGAATTAAGCGATAAAGTATGGGCGTTACATACTTATTTTGGCTACACGCTTGCTGCTTTATTGATTTTTAGGTTGGTATTAGAGTTTTTTCAATTAGCCGATCAAAAGTTTATCCGTAAAATAACCGTCGCGTATCAGCAATACAAAACTGTAAAAAAGCAGCGCGAACTTGCTAAACACGATTTTTGGGTTAAAACTAGTTACGCCGTTTTTTACCTGATGATATTAACAATGGTATTAACCGGGCTTTGCCTGGCTTTTGAAGACGATGTGCCGATGTTAAAATCCATACATGCTTTCAGGCAAATACATGCTTTTACCATGTACCTGATACTTGTATTTATAACCGTGCATTTGGCCGGAGTGTTTTTGGCTGAACGAAAAGACGACAGCGGTATTGTATCTGATATGATAAACGGAGGCAGCGAATAAATACAAATGTTAAATATCTGTTAAAAACCTGAAATTCAGATTTACTACAGAATGTTATGTTAATATCGTATTAAGTTTTTAATATAACTATTGGCACTAATTCGTTTCATTTTTTCGCTTTAAGTTAGTTGATTTTGCACCTAAAACATTTATACAATATAAATGGCAACACAAAAAATTCATAAAAAGACCTGCAAATTAATGGGTAATAGCTTTGAATTGAGCGCTGTTGCAACAGATGAACAATGGGCCAATGAAAAAATTGATGCCGGTATAAGTGAAATACAACGTATAGAAAAATTGCTCACAACGTTTAATGATAATAGCGAAACAAACATTATAAACGCTAATGCAGGAATAAAACCAGTAACCGTTAGCCGCGAAACGTTTAATTTAATTAAGCGCTCGCTACGAATTTCATCATTAACACAGGGGGCTTTTGATATCAGTTACGGTTCTGTTGATAAAAGATTATGGAACTTCGATCAACAAATGACGGAGTTGCCGGATAAGGAAACAGCAAAAAAAATGGTAAGGCTTATCAATTACCAAAATATAATACTCGATGATGAAGCCTGTACTGTATTCCTGCGCCAAAGGGGGATGCGTATTGGCTTTGGAGGCATTGGGAAAGGTTATGCTGCTGAAAGAGCAAAACAGGTTATGAAGTTAAATGGTGTAGAAAGTGGCGTAGTAAATGCATCGGGAGATTTAACCACCTGGGGTTTACAGCCAGACGGCAAACAGTGGACTATTGCCATTGCCAACCCAAACGCAGCACATCAGGCTTTTTCATATATGGAAATAAGCAATATGGCAGTGGCTACATCAGGCAACTACGAAAAATTTGTGATGATAGGCGGCAAAAAGTATTCGCATACTATTAACCCGCGCACCGGCTTGCCAATATCAGGAATAAAAAGTGTGACCATTATTACCACGAATGCCGAACTAGCCGACGCAATGGCAACACCTGTTACTATTATGGGAATAACTTCCGGATTGGATATGATAAATCAAATTAAAGGTGTAGAGGCAATAATTATTGATGATAACGACAAGCTTTACGCCTCCCAGAATATAAATATTAAATACCCCGTATGATGATAAAACAATTTACGAAAGTTATGGTGTGTGCGCTTCTGATTTTTTCAGTTAGTTCATGCGTGCGCCTTAAGGAGTATCAAAAAAGTAGACTTAACGATTCGGAAATGGTATTGGGAAACCGCAAGGTGGAGAAAAACGAACTGAATTTTGAATCATACCGTGAAGCCGCATCGGGTGCTAATGCTGGTAAAACAGGTGGTGGTTGTGGCTGTAACTAAATAAAGGATAGATAGAAAATGAAGAAAGTATATTTATCCATTTTGGGATTCGCGATGTTGTGCCGCGTTAGCGCACATGCACAGGTAGGTAACAATAGTTTAGCCGAAAATAAATCGCCGTTTACTATTGCAAACCCAGCTGCTGTAACTGATACCACAGATTATAAATTACGCAAAATACACATTGATGAAGTTGATTTTGTATCGAGCTATTATAATCAAACCGGCGATCATTCGGCAGTAACAGGTGGCATAGGTACAGAGGCGGTAACCGATGTTGCTAATGGCCTTACCTTAAATATGGTTTGGTTGGATAGGTTGCTAAACAAAAATACGCTTGCTGTTGGGCTTGGTTTCGATTATCACACAGCAGCTTCGCAAGCATTTGTTTCCAAAACAGGTGCATCATCGCCAACAGGAACCAGACTTTATCCATCTGTAGATTGGACTCATGAAAACGCGAAAACGGGCGATACATTTGGAGCAGGTGTATATTATTCAGGCGAATTTAATTACCAATCGTTAGGTGCTGATCTGCATTTTTCTAAAAAAACTGATAATAAGAACGGCGAATTCAGCGCCAAACTACAAGGTTATTTTGACAAGGTTACATTAATTTATCCGTCGGAGTTTGAACCGGCATCAACCAATAATTATGGAAGTGGAAATGGTTATGGCAATGGTGGGGGCAATCACAATTATGGTAGCAGCCCGAGGACAACGCTTGCCGCATCGTTCTCCTACTCCCAAATGATCAACTCGCGGTTACAAGTAATGCTTTTAGGAGATGTGGTAACCCAGCATGGTTTTTTAAGCCTGCCGTTTCACCGGGTTTACTTTAGCAATGGTAAAGATACGATTGAAAGACTCCCATCATCACGGTTTAAACTTCCTGTTGGCGCAAGGCTCAATTACTTTTTAGGCGATAATATCATCATTCGTACTTACTACCGTTATTATGCTGACAATTGGGGCATACGCTCAAACACTGCGGGGATAGAAGTTCCATATAAAATCACTCCATTCTTTTCTATCTCTCCGTTTTACCGGTTTTATAACCAATCGGCAAGCAAGTATTTTGCACCATACGAAGAGCATAGCCCAACTGATGAATATTTTACCAGCAATTATGAATACGCCAAGTTTGAAAGCAGCTTTTATGGTATAGGATTTAGGCTGGCACCGCCTAATGGTGTATTTGGCTGGCAAGGTTTGCACGAAATGGAAATACGTTACGGGCATTATACACAAACTACCGACCTGGTATCAAACGTAGTATCAATTAGTTTAGGATTTAAGTAGAAAAATAGAGGATGAAATTACTAATGCTTTTTATATCCACATTGCTGGTAACAGGCGTTACCTGGTCGGGAGATTTTAGCGCAGCTCAAAAACAGGCGGCTCAGGAGCATAAATTAATAATTGTTAACTTTTCAGGATCGGATTGGTGCGGGCCCTGCATCCGCTTGCGTAAAGAGATACTGGAATCATCAACATTTGAAAGCTATGCCACCGAACACCTTGTTTTAGTGAGGGCAGATTTTCCTAGGCAAAAGAAAAACCAGTTAAGTAAAGATCAAGTAAAACTTAACGAAGCGCTTGCCGATAAATACAACCCTGATGGTAAATTTCCATATACTTTAGTGGTTGATGAAACTGGAAAAGTGTTAAAAAGCTGGGATGGTTTTCCTGATGAAACACCTGAACAGTTTGTAAAGCAGATAGCAGAAATTACCGTCAAATAGCCTCGGCTGAATAACCGATTATTTAACTATTTATCAATTATTCATTGCAACACAAATTTTCAATATCAAAAAGTGTAAAACGACAGGAAATTCGTGATCAGTTGAATGATCAGATACTCCGGTTTATTAAAACTTTTGATGATGAAATTGATGCGGAAAGTTTGTGGCTTTCCCTAAGAGTTAACGGCTATAAATTAAGTCAAAGTTCATTTAATGCGAGGTTGAGAGAAATAGTCGAGGCTGGATTTGTGACCAAAAGATCAATTGGATATAATAAACATTTTTATTTAGCTACAGGGGAATTAGATACGTAGGATGTTATCATTAAGAAAAATATTATCCTTTTAATCCTATTAAGCACTTATTATTTATTGCCTGATAAAGAAGGTATAAAACAACCAATACTTATACCTGTAGCCATCGCCAGGAATATCCATAATGTTAAATATTGGTCAATAAAGCTTAACTGTTTTCGCTCGGCGAATGCTGAACTATGAACTGACATATCGATATCAAAGATAAAGCGACGCCATTTTGCGCCAACTACGCGGATTATGTGCAAAACCCTGCCAGGTGTAAAATTTATGGCAAATACCTTTCCATCCAAGTAACTCGCTAAACTCATGGTTATCATACTTAAATGGATCGGCCTCGCCTATCACTAACAGCATATCAAGCTTTCGAATGTTCCCCAGTAACGTTTCATCCTGCATATTGGCCATAAACTGGTGCGGCATATTAAAATATATATTTTCGTTATGATAGCCATCAAACAAATCACGAAAATATTGCACTGATTTTGTAAGATCATACCTGCCGCTCATACAAACCAGTTTATTAAATAAATGAGGATGTTTTAGGGTGATATTCGCAGCATGGTAAGCACCCAAACTACATCCGGCCACTTCAAAATCGTTATCCGGCTTTTTAATGTTCATTAAAGGCAATACTTCATTAAGGATATACTGTTCGTATTGCAGATGGCGGTTAATTTTCGCATCAGGATGTGACCAATCATTATAGAAACTTTCACAATCGATACTATCAACGCAAAATAACTGCAGCTCACCTTTATTTATCCGTTCTGCAAGCGCGGCAATAATACCCCAGTTTTCGTAATCGTAAAAGCGGCCCATACGCGGCGGAAAAAATAGCACAGCTTTTCCTGCATGACCAAAAACAAGCAGTTCCATATCCCGGCCTAGGCTTGGGCTATACCAATGATGATACTCCCTGTTCATAAAATGTGGTAATTTTTTCCCTAAAGATCCACTTTATATATTAACTAGGAGTCAAAAAATAGTTAATTGTGCTTGCTTAACTCGTTCTGAACAGCAATTTTCCAGACTTCGTATCCTTTTTCGTTTAAATGAAGACCGTCGGGCAGGTAATATGCCGGGTTAGGTTTGCCGTCGCTGCTTAACATCGCGTTATAAATATCTATCCAATGCCAACCGGGATGATTGCTTTTAATTTCAGCAGCAATTAATTCATTCGTGTATTTGAATTGACCTGCCAGGTTCCAGCGGTTAATGCTTGGCTTTAACGATATAAAATAGCAGGGCATCGAACCGAAGCGCTTAGATACTCTGGCGGTAAGTTCCTGAAAAAAAATAAACACTTCTTCGGGATGCCTGCCATCACCCAAATCATTATCGCCGGCATAAAAAATTAACCGTTTTGGCTGATAACCTACCATAACCCTATCAAAAAACCAGGTACAGGCAGCCAATGTAGAACCGCCAAAGCCAAGATTAACCGGGTTGAGGCTTTTAAAATCATTAACCAAATTATTCCATAACCGGACAGAAGAACTCCCGTAAAACAACGTTTCAGGTTGATTGGTTAGCGCCGAACGCTCATTTTCTAACCGCTTTATTTCATCTTCATACCAAACCATGTTGCAAATTAAATATTGCCAAACCTAAATAAATGAGTTGAAACAATGGACTGAAAAATATTATTTAAGCTGAAGCATAAAATCAAGGATCTAAGTGTTCGACGAGAATTTCTCTCATTTCACAAAGTACCTTTACATTTTTTTCTAAATGCTTTATTGAGCATGGTTACCCACATCTATTTGCACCCACACTAAAAGAGGAGGAATTATTTATAAACAAGCATTACCAATTCAAGAACCCTAACATAGCTCAAAACAATTTTTGACCGTATATCGTTCAATTGCTTTTTACAAATCCGGAAAATGTTCCACCGGTTGGCACTGTCCTTATCTACTAAGTCATAACATTCTGTAACTTCTTTTACTACGCTTTTCCTGATCTGTTCGTTGAGCCAGGTTTTCGCCTTTGCATCAAACGCTGCTTTACTAAACATTTTTGCTGCTTTTTTAATTATCCAACAGTACTAATATACGAGAGTATTATGGATTAACATAAAGGCCGCCCCTATTGCCGGGGAAAGCTGTCTTAAATTAACCAGCTACCAATGGGTAACCGACTAAAGATACATTGAGATTTTTTAACTATACAAAAAAATGCAATTATTAAAATACCGTGAAAACACGTATTGACGGCGAGTTGTAATACCCTTACATTTAACTAGTTATTCATTTAGGATAATTGCCAGGTAAATGCTGATACCTGTAAAACAATAAGCAACCGGGAAGCTGAAAACGGTATATAGAGTAAGCACCAAAACCTTATCTGTATGGACACTAGAGCTATCTATGATGTTGAAAGTGTATCCCTTTCAATATTAAAAAAAAATCCACCCTCTCTTTTAATTCAGGCAACGGGGCACACACTTAGCACCGGTTGGACAGACATTAAACTGAATAAAAGAATTTATGTTACTGAACCTGCAAATGGAATATGGGAATTTGATTTGGTAGGAACCCCGCCGGCAGGTGTATCAGCACCGCTAATTATGCCTGTTGCTGCCGAATTTACGTGGAAGGATTTCCCGGCATCGGTAAAAGGTATTAAAGTATACTCAGCCAGTAACTATAAAACAACATTACTTAATAGAAATAAACCTAAACCGCCAGTCACCGACCCTGGAATTCAAATCATTAATTTTGATGCATGGGTAGACATGCAGCCCATTCAGCCTACACCTGGTGGCACATTGATTGTATCACTCGATTATAATTCCAATGATTACGGCTTTCATAATCTTGTACAGATGTCGCCGCAGGGAATAAACCCCCAAATATTGATGCTTGAATTAACATACGCAAGCGAGTTGATTTACATCCAAAACCCAAGGCACAACAACTATTCACAAAACTTAAATAAAACAAATCAATATACATCCATTGAACTGCATTATGGTGGTGAGAAGATAAGATCAATCAATGATATTCCTATTGTAGCGTAAACTTCCTATTGCTTTTTTGAGTGCTATATTAATTTAAGCATAACTCCAATCATAAATTTTCAATAAAAATCAATAGTAAACACAATTTTAAATTAAAACCAAAAAACCATGGGACAAGTAATGTTGTATGGCGTAGCTATCAAGGATGCTAGCGCTTCAAACGATCTGGAAAAAATGAAAGCCATTGCGGCACAAGCAAAACAGTTAATCAAAGAACAAGGTGACATTTACACCTCGTTACTTGATTTGCTTGAAAAGATCGAAACTTTAGAAAAAGGAGCGTAAAAATTACGCCCAACTTTACGCTGGAGTAGCAATGAATATATTTTACTCCAGCGTTTTATTCTTTTAAAATAGAAACAGATGGATAAGCTTGCCAAACGGTACATAAAAAGAGACGATTTTAAAACGGCTGTTCCGGTTCATGTTGTATGGGAACTAACGCTCGCCTGTAATTTAAAATGTTCTCACTGCGGATCAAGGGCCGGTAAAATACGCCAGGGCGAGTTAACAACCAGCCAATGTTTTGAAGTGGTAGAAAGCCTGAAAAGATTAGGCACCCGGGAAATAACGATCATTGGCGGCGAAGCTTTTTTGCGGCCCGATTGGATCGAAATAATCGAAAAGATCACACAAGCTGATATAGATTGTTCTATGCAAACAGGTGCATATAATCTTACAGAAGAAAGAATCTTACTGGCAAAAAAGGCCGGTATAAAAAATATTGGGGTTTCTGTTGATGGATTAAGCGAAACCCATAATCAAATCAGGGGGCGCGGAGACTCGTTTCAGCATGTTTTAAAATGCCTTACCCTTCTTAAAAAGCATGATATTGTTTCGGGAGTTAATACGGTAATAACAAAATTGAATAAACATGAACTGGATGACCTGTTAGAAATATTTATGCAGTATGGCATAAAAAACTGGCAAATTCAGCTTGCCGTTGCAATGGGGAATGCCGTTGACAATTTTGAGCGCCTTTTAATTCAACCCTATGAGATCAATGAACTATATGAAAATTTAATAGGTATTTATCGTAAAGCACTTGCTAACGGGATACTTGTACAGGCTGGAAACAATATTGGTTATTTTGGCCCGTATGAACATATTTGGCGCCAGGGAAATGAAGGCTATTATAGTGGGTGCCTGGCGGGGCATACCGGCCTTGGGATAGAAGCTGATGGTAAAATAAAAGGTTGCCCTTCTTTACCAACTACTGATTAT
>Ga0302225_10002566_pt1 | contig 10730 bp, 10 predicted proteins | sample II_Palsa_E3_2_FD_193515 | JGI IMG/M metagenome (GOLD analysis project Ga0302225, IMG submission 193515) | Peat permafrost microbial communities from Stordalen Mire near Abisko, Sweden - II_Palsa_E3_2 | ecosystem: Environmental > Terrestrial > Soil > Palsa > Peat permafrost | place: Sweden...
ATCGCCCGGTCCTCGCAAGAGGCCCGGGCGATTTTTTAGGTGCGTCAGGCACGGTGCGACTTGACGCTGTGGTTTGCTTCCTCGACTTTCGCAGGCAATTTTCGGGAGATTGGTCGGGGGATGGGGGCGGGTTGAGACAATGACGGAGCAGAATTCAATCCGTCTGCGGGTTCCCGGACTTGGCAAGGATCTGACCGAGCTGCCGCTTGCGGCCAGGGCTCTGATCGCCACGGCGGTGCTGGTTTTGGTCGGCGGCATCGCGGCGCCCAGTACCGTCAGCGTCGCCGCGATTCTTTCGACCTTGCCGTACTTTGCGATTTTGGCGGTCGCTTCCATCGGACAGCATCTCGTCATCCAGCAGCGAGGGCTCGATCTGTCGACGGCCGGCATCATGTCGTTCGTTGCCGTTGTTGTTACCAAGCTTCCCGATTCGTCCACTGATCCAGCTGTGGTGCTCTTTTTTATTGCCGCGGGTCTTGCCGTCGGCGCGGCGATCGGCGCCGTTACCGGCTTCATCGTCACCTTGCTGCACGTTCCGTCGCTGGTCACTACCATCGGCATGAACGCCATTTTGTTCGGTCTGACCTATTACGTTTCGACCGGAGCGTCGGTTCAGTCGCCGGCCATGATGGTCGCCTTCTTTGTGGGACAGTTTCTGTTTGTGCCGACAATGGTGTGGGTGCTGTTGTTGGTTGCGGGAGCCACGGTGTTGGTTCTCACTTTCACGACGGTCGGACGCCGCTTCATCGCCGTGGGCGTCAATCCGCCGGCCGCACATGCCGTAGGGGTGCCGCTCAAGGTTTACAGCATCCTGACCTATGCGGTCGCAGGCCTGATGTATGCCATCGCGGCCATTATGCTTTCGGGCTATCTGGTTTCGCCGACGGTCTTGTGTGGTTTGCCGTATCTTCTCGGCACCATCGCCGCGGTAGTTGTCGGCGGCAACCCGCTCGGCGGCCTGACCAAAGGAAGCGTGATCGCTACCGTGGTCGGCGCCTTTTTTCTCACTTACCTAGCGCAACTGGTCACGGCACTCGGCTTCGGCGGGTCCGCCGAGGATCTCGCCGACGCGATCATTGTGCTGGGCGGCGTCGCGCTTCCGGAAATTACCCGGCGGCTGCGGCATGCATAGCATCCCGGACAAACTCGAGCCGGGCATCACCGTTCACGTCCCGGTTATGACTCTTGCCGGCATCCGCAAGAGCTTCGGTCCGGTTCAGGCGCTCAAGGGCGTGGACGTTCTGATTACGCCGGGAGAGGTCCATGCCATCGTCGGCGAAAACGGCGCCGGCAAATCGACCCTGATCGGCATTGCTGCCGGCGTGCTGCAGGCCGACGCTGGCGCAATTTATTACGCCGGCAAACATGTCGACGCACCAAGTCCGCGCCGGATGCGCGAGGACGGTATCTCGGTCGTTTACCAGCACCCCGCTTTGGCGAACGATCTGACCGTTTTGGAAAACTTGCAACTTGCGGCGCCGTCGCTGGCAGAAGCCGGTGGCCCGGTCGAAGCCGAGCGCATTCTGAGGCGGATCGCCACCGCCGAGCTGTTGATGCCGCTTAATAAGAGAGTAGGCGAGCTCTCGCTGGCGCAGCGGCATGTGGTCGAGATCGCATGCGCGCTTGCCACCCGTCCCAGGGTTCTGTTTCTCGATGAGCCGACTGAGCCGCTGCAGCAGGCCGACGTGCGCAAGTTGTTCAGCCTAATTGGCGAGTTGAAACGTGATGGCGTCGGCATCGTGTACGTTTCACACCGGCTGCACGAGGTCGACGAATTGGCTGATCGCATCTCGGTGATGCGCGACGGCGAGATCATTGACAGCCGTCCTGCGCAAACAATCACCTCAGCGGAAATCGTTGCGCTCATTGCCGGCCGTCCGCTCGGTCAGATTTTCCCCGCCAAGGGCAAATCGGTGGGTGGTCCGCTTTTTGCTGTTAAAAGTCTGAGCGGGCGTGGTTTCGATCAAATAGATCTGGCGGTCCGTGCCGGTGAGATCGTCGGCCTGGCTGGAATAGAAGGCGAGGGCCAGCGTGAGTTCATTCGTGCTGCCGCGGGAATTGACCGCCGCCACGGCGGTGAAGTGCAGGTCAAGGACGGCAAGATAGCTGGAGATTCTCCCGGCGCTTTTCGCAAAGCCGGCATCGGCTTTATTTCCGACGATCGTCACAGTGAAGGGGTTTTTCTGAATCTGACGTTGCGCGAGAATTTCAGTCTGGGCTTTCTGAGCGATATCTCGCGGTTCGGCATTGTCGATCGCACCGAAGAAGCCGCCAAAGCGAAGAACATCAGCGACAGCTTGCGGGTTCGCGCGGCGTCAATCGAGTCGAAACTTAATGAGCTGTCCGGCGGCAACCAGCAAAAGGCGTTGTTCGGCCGCGAAATCGCGGCGAAACCTACCGTGCTTTTGGTCGACGAACCGACCAAGGGTGTCGACATCGGTGCGCGCGGGGAAATTTATCAACGTCTACGCGTTTTTGCCGAACAGGGCATGGCGGTGCTGGTCTCGTCCTCCGATGGAATTGAGCTAGAGGGCATTTGCGATCGGGTGTTGATCTTCGCGCGCGGACGTATCGTCAACGAGCTTGCAGGTGACGAAGTTACCGACGCCGCCATTACGAGGGCAAACCTCACAGCTACAGTGTCGCGCACGAGCAGGATCGTCGCCGCCAAACGCGAAAGTGCTTGGCGCAGGTTTTATGCCGGCGACCATTTTCCCGCTCTTATTCTGGCGGTGTTGACCCTGATTATTCTCGGGGGCACGGAAGCGCTGAACGGCTATTTTCTATCGGCGTTCAGCATCAAGAGCATTCTGACGTTTCTCAGCATCTTGACGTTTCTTTCTAGCGCGCAGCTGGCGACAGTGCTGGTCGGCAGCATCGATCTTTCCATCGGCCCACTCGCCGGATTCTGCGTGGTCCTTGCGTCCTTTCTGGCACCCGACGGCGTCGAAAGCGGCCCGCTGGCGGCCGGCGTGCTACTGATCGTCTTGTTCACTTCGGCGTTCGGGTTTTTGCAGGGGCTGTTGATCACCTCGCTCCGCCTTCCGGCCATAGTTGTTACCATCGCAACTTTCATCGGATTGCAGGGACTCTCGCTGCTGCTGCGCCCGGTCGCCGGCGGCACGATCGACGACGCCATTTCCGATATCGCGCAATTTCCGCTCGGCTTGTTACCGGCGGGTCTGGTGCTTGCATTGGCGATGGTGGTGGGCGCCGAGTGGCTCCTTTTTCGGACCGCGTTCGGCAGGAGTTTCCGGGCGGTGGGCTCAAGCGCGCTGGCCAGCCATCGTTTGGGAATCGACAGCCGGCGCCTGACTTGGCTCGCTTTTGTTATCTCCGGATTTCTGACCGGTATCGGCGGCCTTATGCTGGCCGGCCAAGTCGGTATCGGCTCGCCGTCGACCGGCACCGATTACACCTTGATGAGCATCACGGTGGTGGTTTTAGGCGGCGCCAGCGTGGCCGGCGGCCGCGGCTCGTTCATCAGCACGTTCTTTGGCGCGGCCCTGGTGCAAGCGACATCGAGCGCCTCTTCTTTTATCGATGCCAATTCCTCGGTGCATTACGCGGTCATTGGCACGCTTACTTTGCTAGCCGCGATCTTTTTCAGTGCTGCGCGACGCCGCGCCGCAAGCGCGTAACTTCGCTCCGGCAGCCCAACTTTCTCCTCGATGTTATCGTTTCGTGGCGGGCCGTTGCACGGCCGCGTGGCGGTAACAGCTCACCAGATGATCGTTGACCATGCCGACCGCCTGCATAAAGGCATAGACAATGGTCGGACCGCAGAACTTGAAGCCCCGCTGCGCAAGTTCCTTTGACATCGCCCGCGACGTCGCGGTTTCAGCAGGAATTTGGCGGATAGTGCGATAGTTGTTGATCTTCGGCTTGCCCTCGACGAAACCCCAAAGCAGCTTTGAGAAGCCGGGACCATCCTCCATGATCTTGAGCCAGGCTTTAGCAGAGAGGACGGTGCCTTCGATTTTCGCGCGGTTGCGGACAATGCCGGCGTCCTGCATCAATCGCTCGACCTTGGCCGGGCGGTAACGCGCGATTTTTTCAGGCGAGAACTCGTCAAACGCGCGACGGAAGTTCTTCCGCTTGCGCAGAATCGTGATCCAGGACAGGCCAGCCTGAAAGCCGTCGAGCACAAGCTTCTCGTATAGCGCGCGATCGTCGAATTCGGGTACGCCCCATTCCTCGTCGTGATAGGCGATATAGAGCGCATCGTCCTTCGGCCATGGACAACGGACGAGATTGGAATTTTCGCTCATTCGGCAGCTTTAACGGTGTCGGGCACCGCAAAATGCGCCCAGTCGGGCTTGAGCGGTTCAATGGAGATTCCGGCGGCGACAAGCGGCTCGCCCTCTCTTAACGCCTCGGCCATCCGGTCGATCCGCAACAGCGCGAGGCCATGGCCTCCGCTCGCAGAGCCCATGGTGCCGATTTGACGTTGGCCGGAGGTGATCGGCTCACCGAGTTGCGGGCTGGCGCCGCGATAGCGGACAGGCAGGACCCGCGTGCGAGCGATCCCTCTATGCTCCATGCGAGAGACCACCTCTTGGCCGACGTAACAGCCTTTGGCGAAATCGACGCCGCCGAGCTGATCCATATCGGCCTCATGTGGGAAGGCATCCCCGTATTTGAAATCGGCACCGCCGCGCGGAATAGCTAGAGCAATGCGCTGCGCTTCATATTCACTGGCGTCGACCACAATCGCGCCAAGATCGGCTGCGGCGTCAACTGTGCGGTGAGGCGGCAGCATGACGCGCAACCCGAGTGCGCCTAGCCGCGGATCTGAATAGGCCAGGCCGAGAGCTGTCGTCCCGGTACCATCCCATGCAGCCACCACGCCGAGCACCTCTGAGACATTCTCGATGATGACCCGCGAACGCAGCTTGTAGAGGTTGAGCTTGTCGACCAAAGGTTTGGCAAGATCGCTGGGCACGTCGAGGAAAAACCCGCCGCCAGCCTGCAGTGGCGCCTCAACGATAATGAAATCGGTGAAGATTTTACCTTGCGGAGACAAGAGCGCACCGAAACGGGCCGTTCCGGGCGTAAGCGTGAGAATGTTGGCGGTGAGCAGGTCGTGGAGGAAAGTGCGCGCATCGTCGCCGGCAACCTTGACGACGCCGCGGTCCGGCAGAAGAGCGGCTTTCATTCGAGCGGACGTTTCGGCCATGCCGACAAGCTAAGGCGCGGCCCGGCTCGGCTCAAGGGTGCGGATAAGCGAAACTATTATTGCCGCGACAATTCGACGGAAAACTCGCCATTGCTGATGCGCGGGGCGAGGCCCGCGGCATAGCGCGCAGTCGCTTCTTCTCCGTATGTGGAGATCAGTTCGGCGAGTGCGAGAAACAGCGCGGTCTGCGCCAAGCAATCGCCTTCAATCCCCTGGTGTTGCGCTTCGGTCCAGGCGTCTTGCAAATAAGCAAGCGCGAGCCGCTTCTGGTCCTCATCGGCGACGGTGCCCCGTGCCGCCAAAGTCGACGTTACGAAACTCATTGGAATTCACAGATCGCCGCAGCCCGGCGCCATCCCTGCCCAGAGAAATGACGTTAGCACGCCAAGATTGCCCGCAAGCTTGAACCTCAGGGAAGGGTTAATGCGGCTAGTGGTCCGATTCTGACATTCGCATCCGGTTCCGGTATGCGTTCATGCGAATGTTAGAATCAAAGGACCACTAGCAATTTTCAATCCCACTGGCGGCTCAATTGGCGTAGCGGGCGGTGATTTCGCGCGCGATTTTGGCGCCTTCCTCGAGGTAACGCCTAATGGCGAAATCGGCGGCCGGAGTGCAGGTGCGATAGCTCTGCTCGAACGCGCGGTAACCCCGATTAAAGCTCGCGATCATCTGCTCGTGCCGCTCGCCGGCCGGCGCTTCGGCGTCGATCAGAGATTGCGCTTCCATGCGCCATTTTTGGCCCTCGTTGGAGCCGCAAATGCCGCGCAGGAAATGCAACGACCCGAGGATCTCGGAAAGTCGCTGCAAGTCTCGATCATAGGGGATTGGGCCCGGTGGAGTTGGAGGCGCACTTTGAGTTTGTCCCGGCGGCTGGCTGGATGGTTGCGCCCTCGGCTGCACTTGAGGCTGCGGCTTCGGCGGGCTCACCGGCGAAATCAGAGTCTGGGCGCGCGCATGCCCGGCGGCGAAGCAAAAGGAGAGTGAAAGCGCGATGAGAATTCGCAGCATGGGGCCTGGTTCAATGATAATGATCGAACGGTGCGCCACCAAGTCCAAAGCTGCGGCGTAGCTGAGGTCGCTGCTTACGAGCTCGCACCCATCTTCTCCCAAGCGGTGGTTACGATTTCGGCTAATCCCTCGGTCGTTGCAAGACCGGAAAGCTCCGACGGCTTAAGCCATCGCGCCTCAGCCAGTTCCTCGTTCAGCATTATTTCGCGGGCAAGCCAACGTGCGGCGAACGGCAAAATCACGAAGTGCCGCTCGACACGTCCGTTCGCGTCGCGGCTGATGACTTGGCGATAGCCAACAAGCGTCAGCGGCTCGATTTCAAGACCGGTCTCCTCGCGGACCTCGCGTATCGCCGCCTCGGCAAGTGTCTCGCCGAGTTCGACCACGCCTCCGGGAAGCGTGAAGAGACCCGCAGCCGGCGGTTGCGCGCGCCGGACAATAAGCAGGCGGTCGTCACGGAACACGGCTGCGCTCACCGCGACATACGGCCGCGCCGGATATGTTCGTTGTTGCGTGCTGACGCCGGTCAAGAGCCGCCCCCAATGTCCGTTATCGAAAAGAAGCGCATGAGGGTTATGCCTTCGTGTGTAGGTTTGCTGTTGACCGCCATACGTGCGGGATAAATTACCACGCGGCGGCCCGATGCCGCTAAGCCGTAATCGCGGTCTCCGAGCCGGGGTCCGATTAATATTTGCCAACGACACCTTCAGCTTTCAGCCATGGCGAAGGTGCGAAGTTGCGGCCGGGTGGCGATGTCTCGAACTCTGATGGAGGAGTTGTCGTGGCCAGCCTGAGAATAACTGCCGTCGCACTTGGCTTGGTTGGATCGAGTTTCGCGATCAGCGAAGCATCGGCCGCAATGCCGGCGAACGGACTAGCGCCTGCCGAGAAGCAAATCTCGGCAGGCGTCCAAGATGTAGGGTTTGTCTGCGGACCCTACCGCTGTTGGTGGCGTCCGGGTCCCTATTGGCGAGGCCATTACTGGGGATATGCCCCGGGCGGCTGGCATGGATGGGGATGGCGGCGGTGGCATCGCTGGTGATAGCGCTGCCAACTGATTAATCGGCAAACGCCGCGTTGAAAAACCTGCGCCACGGCCGGGCAAAACCTGGCCGTGGACCGGCTAGAGAACCTTGCCGGGATTGAGTATATTGTTTGGATCGAGCAGGCATTTGATCTTGCGCATAAGGTCGAGCGCGATCGGGTCTTTCACGCTCGGCAGCAGATCGCGCTTCATTACGCCGACGCCGTGCTCGGCCGAGATCGAACCGCCAAACTTTTTCACGACCGCAAAAACCGCTGCGTTCACCTCGTTCCAGCGCGCGAGAAACTCTGCGCGGTCGGCGCCGACCGGCTGGCTGACATTGTAGTGGATATTACCATCGCCAAGGTGACCGAAGGGCACTGGGCGGGCTTCGGGAAGAAGCGCTGCGACCGCGGCGTTTGCCTCGGCAATGAAATCCGGCACTGCGGCGACCGGCACGGAAACGTCGTGTTTGATCGAGCCGCCTTCATGGCGCTGCACTTCCCCAAACATTTCCCGCAGCCGCCAAAACAGCTTTGCTTGTTCGAGACTGTCAGCGATGGCCGCGTCGAGCACGAGACCCCCGTTGAGCCCCTCAGTGAGAATCTCCTCGAGCAACTCCCGCGAGCCAGTTTTGCTTTGCGACGACAGCTCGACGAGGACGTACCAGGGATAAGGCTTCTGCAGCGGATCGCGGGATCCGGCGGCGTGGCGTAGGACCATTTCGATTCCCAGGCGCGTCATCAGCTCGAAGCCGGTGACCCCGCCAGCGGCGCGCTCATTAGCGATCGCAAGCAGGGCGAGGGCGGCTTGCGCGCTCGGCAAGCCAACGAAGGCAGTTTCAATCGCGCGCGGCCGCGGCACGAGACGCAGCACGGCCGCCGTGATTACCCCCAAAGTTCCTTCGGCGCCGACGAACAGGTTTTTCAGGTCGTAGCCGGTATTGTCCTTTTTCAGCTTGTTCAGGTTGTCGAGAATGCGGCCGTCGGCAAGCACGACCTCGACGCCGAGCACGTGAGATCGCGCGACGCCGTAAGCGAGCGCGGCGGTGCCGCCGGCGTTGGTCGACAGATTGCCGCCAATTGTGCAGCTGCCTTCCGACGGCAGCAGTTGAGGATAGAGCCGATCCACCGCGGCTGCGGCTTCGCGTGCGCGCTGCAAGGTTACACCGGCTTCGCAGGTTAGCGTGTTCGAACCGGGATCGACTTCACGAATGTGATCTAGCCGCGTGAGGGAAAGAACGATCTCGTTGTTGAACGCAATCTGTCCGCCGACCAGACCAGTATTGCCGCCCTGCGGCACGATGGGCGTCGAAGTCTCGTTGGCAAGCTTGAGAATCTGCGACACCTCGGCAACCGAAGCTGGCCGCAGCACCATCGGCGTATGCCCGCGGTACAGATCCCGCATTTCAACGACATAAGGCGTCTGCGCCTGCGGATCGGTAAGGGCGTATTTCTCGCCGACGATCGCGGCGAAACGCGCGAGTAGGGCAGCCGGAGCCGACGGCGATCTATCGAACATTGGCGGCCCGCTGCGAAAGGTTCGAATGATACCGGCGGAGAATCACGGGGCCTTCACCGGACGTGGAGCCGCCGCGCGGGCGAGCCGGTCGTTGATGGCCTCGCCAAGACCTTCGGCGGGTATGGGCACGATCGCGATGCTGCTGGCGCCCAATGCATCGAGTGCGCGCAAGTGCGAGAAAAGATTGGCGGCCGCCTCGATGAGATCGCCTCGCGCAGAGAGATTCAGTACTTTTTCCGCTGTCTTGCCGCCCGTGGGAAGTTCTCTGCCGAATGCGAGCAGCACCTCTCCGGGAGCAACGCGATCGGCGTTGAGCCGCAAGCGCGTGCGCGGCGCGTAATGCGAAGGAAGCATTCCCGGTGCGAGCGGTGCATCTTTGCCGCCAACGAAATCGGATGGGGCATAGGCGAGCTTTTGCCCCAATACACGTTCGATGGCCGCTCGGGGCACGCCGCCGGGCCGCAGCAAAATGGGCTCTTCAAGGCAGGCGATGATGGTCGATTCCACGCCAACCGGAGTGGCGCCGCCGTCGACAATCAAGTCGATGCGTCCGGCTAAATCCGCTTGCACGTGTTCCGCACGCGTCGGTGAAACGTGGCCGGAGCGATTTGCCGACGGCGCGACCACCGGCTTGCCAAAACTCGCGAGAATGTTCCTGGCGACCTCGTGGTCGGGGATGCGGACCGCGATGGTATCGAGGCCCGCGGTGGCAAGCTCGGCCACGCGGCACCTAGCGGCCTTGGGCAAGACCATGGTGAGAGGGCCCGGCCAAAAGGCTTTGGCCAGCCGTGCCGCCTTGGCATTGAGCTTGCCCAGCGCCTGCGCCGCCTTCAGATCAACTACGTGGGCGATAAGCGGATTAAACGCGGGGCGTCCCTTGGCCTCGTAAAGACGGGCCACAGCGCGGCCGTTGGTCGCGTCCGCGCCAAGCCCGTAGACGGTCTCCGTCGGGAACGCGACTAAGCCGCCAGCGGCAAGCAGGCGCGTCGCCTCCTCGACCGCCGCGGCGCCAGCCTTCAGGACGGGTGTTTTCAGCGGGACTGTCATCACATTCCTACCACACTTAAATAGCGGAAATGGCGCCTGCTTGCAGCCCCGCAGGGCGAAATGTATAAGCGCCGCCTTGTATCGGAGTGTAGCGCAGTCTGGTAGCGCACCTCGTTCGGGACGAGGGGGTCGCAGGTTCAAATCCTGCCACTCCGACCAACCGCCACATTTCCTCTTCAGCAGGCGGCTGGCGGATGCGGCTTTATCGGTAGCAAGCTCCGCGATCTGAAATAGAGCGTGTCATGCCACAGAATATCACCACCGGCTTCCGCGCCTTAGTCGATGCCGCGGAGCGTGAAATCGAAACGCTGCCGATTGAGAAGGCTTTGAGCCTTCATGGCAGCGCCAACGTGGTTTTTGTCGACATCCGCGATATCCGTGAGCTCGATCGCGAAGGACGGATGCCCGGCGCATTTCACTGCCCGCGCGGCATGCTCGAGTTCTGGATTGATCCCGCGAGCCCTTACCACAAAAAGATTTTCGCGGAAGACAAGCGCTTTGTCTTCTTTTGCGCTGGCGGCTGGCGGTCTGCGCTCGCGGCACAAACGGCGGCGCGAATGGGGTTGCGCCCGGTAGCGCACATTGAAGGCGGGTTTGGCGCCTGGCGGAAGGCCGACGGCCCCGTAGAAACGCGGACCGAAAAATAAGTTCCGCTTGCCAGCATCGTAGAGGCGACGGCTAACGGGCGTTGCGGCGCCGTCGGGGGACCCGACGCGATTACAAATATCTCGATTTGATATCGGCCGTCGTTTCGACTCCGATCCGATCGAAGTTGGCGGCAAGCCAGGCGTCCATACGTTCTCGGCCAAGATCAAAAAGGTGCGTCAAAAATCTCCAATCGGCGTTCATTTTGCTCGAACCCGCGAGCTCCCGGATAATATCCTCGGCTTCGATCAAGTGAATGAACATACGTTTGCCGCCGGCGAGTTTGCCCTCGTCGATTAGCTG
>Ga0302225_10002567_pt1 | contig 10730 bp, 8 predicted proteins | sample II_Palsa_E3_2_FD_193515 | JGI IMG/M metagenome (GOLD analysis project Ga0302225, IMG submission 193515) | Peat permafrost microbial communities from Stordalen Mire near Abisko, Sweden - II_Palsa_E3_2 | ecosystem: Environmental > Terrestrial > Soil > Palsa > Peat permafrost | place: Sweden...
GGCAGGTACTCCTGGATTAAAGTTGGCGCGTAAGGCAATGGAACATCACCGCCCATTATGCGTAAGATAGGTGCATCAAGATAATCGAAAGCATCTTTTTGTACTTTAAAAGCAACCTCGGTAGCAATTGAACCTAAAGGCCAGCTTTCTTCAACAAACACCATACGGTTAGTTTTTTTAACCGAAGCAATGATGGTATCATAATCAATCGGGCGTACCGTACGTAAGTCTATCACTTCAGCGCTGATACCTTCTTTTGCCAATTCGGCAGCAGCGGCAATAACTACTTTCATTATTTTACCAAAGCCTACTAAGGTTACATCAGTACCTTCGCTTACTACTTTAGCTTTACCTATTTCAACATAGTAGGTTTCTTCAGGCACTTCGCCTTTATCGCCGTACATTAATTCTGATTCCATAAAAATTACCGGATCAGGATCTAATATAGCTGATTTTAACAAGCCTTTCGCATCATAAGGGTTTGATGGAACAACCACTTTTAAGCCCGGGCAGTTTGCATACCAGTTTTCGAAACATTGGCTGTGCTGTGAGCTTAACATACCCGCGTTACCAGTTGGGCCGCGGAATACGATAGGCACTGAGAACTGGCCACCGCTCATCGACATCATTTTGGCTGCGCCATTGATGATCTGATCGATAGCTACCAATGAAAAGTTAAACGTCATGAACTCGATGATAGGGCGCAGGCCGTTCATAGCCGAACCGATACCTATACCGGCAAAACCTAACTCAGAGATCGGGGTATCAATAACGCGTTTAGCGCTAAATTCATCCAGCATACCCTGGCTTACTTTATAAGCACCATTGTATTCGGCAACCTCTTCACCCATAAGGTATATATTCTGATCGTTGCGCATTTCTTCTTGCATTGCTTCACGAAGCGCTTCCCTGAATTGTATTTCTCTCATCGTATTAAAAAAAATTAACGGCGCAAATATAGGGAATGATGTGTTAAAAACAATTAGTGCAAATAGGTATTGATTTTTTTATTTACAACCGCATGTTATTAGCTTAATAACACTTGTTTAATAATACTTTCAAAATGGTCATACCGAATTTATTTCGGCATCTTACATGACAAGTATCTGATTATCAATGCGAATGACTTTGGGATATTTAATATAAAAAGCGACTTAACTGATAAGTATTAAAATTTACAAAGCGCCGTTTTCCTATATTCGCTTTAATAATGAACACCGATCTAACTAAAAAAATATATTTCCTATGGTTGCAGGGCATGGATAACGCCCCGCTGGTAGTTAAAAAATGCTATGAATCATGGATAAAGCATAACCCCGGTTGGGAAATGGTGTTTTTTGATGAGCATAACATTGCAGAGCATATCGACCTGCCCGAATGGGACATTCCTAAATATGTGGTATCCGAATTATTGAGGATCAACCTGCTGGCAAAATATGGCGGGGTTTGGGTAGATGCTACCTGTTTTTGCGTAAGGCCGCTTGATGAATGGCTGTATGACTACATGGATGCCGGCTTTTTCGCGTTCGACAGGCCGGGGCCCGACAGGATGATATCCAGTTGGTTTTTAGCATCAAACAAATACAACTATATAACCTTAGCCTATCAAAAGGCAATGACCAAATTTTGGGCCGAGAACACCGGCATCAGGCTTATTGAACAAACCAAATGGAAGTTCATCTATAAACACCTCGAAAAACGTAACCCGCAGATTTGGTTTAGTACGCTTTTTACTAAAATACTAAAAATACACCCCTACTTCTGGTTTCATTATTTGTTTCAGCATGTTTATTTAAAGGATGCCGGTTATCGGGAGTTGTGGGATTCCGTCCCTAAATTCAGCGCGGATATCCCGCACCGGGTGCTATTTGCAGGGCTCTCCAACCCGCTTACCGAACAACTCAAATCCGAGATCGATCAAAAATCGACTCCCATTTATAAGCTTACCTGGAAATATGATTTTGAAGCCGGAAATCAGCCCGGCACTGTGCTGGATTATTTGTTAAACAAATAATCTTTATCAAACAGCCATTATTTATAATATCATTGCGAGGAACGAAGCAATCGCGAACTTGGCAGAACGCTTTTCTCCGTGCGATTGCTTCGTTCCTCGCAATAACATATTTTGAGATTATTTAGTCATTTTTCTTACGCTCGCCCTTCATCTTCGACGCATACTCCAAGGCTTTGTAAGCATTTACCACACCGCCTGATTTTGACAGCGTTGTAAAGTCAACCAGATCATGCGTACCCGGCTTGTAAACCATCACACCTTTTAATGGCGTTGCAGATGCCAGTATAGCTTCTTTAACCTGTGCTGCAGTTAGTTTTGGATAGTATTCCAATATCAACGCGGCAATACCAGCGGTTATTGGTGATGCAAAGCTGGTACCATCGGCAGTATTAAATTCGGCATCTTCATCTATTGAGGTTACTTTAACACCGGGTGCAAATACGTCGGTATTTTTAATGCCGTAATTGGTAAAACTTGCAGCCAATACGGTATCCTGTTTCCAGGCTGAGGCGTCAACGCTGATCAGGTTATCGCTGGTGGTTCCGTCTAAGAAATTATCATTCGGAAACTCCGGCTTTATATCCACGTTTTGGTTATCATTGCCCGATGCTTGCACTAACAGCACATCTTTAGAAGCGGCATATTTAATAGCATCATCAACCCATTGTTTATGCGGAGAGATCTTTTTGCCGAAGCTCATGTTCACTACCTTAGCGCCATGGTCAACCGCGAAACGGATCGCGTTAGCAATATCCTTATCATACTCATCGCCGTTCGGCACTGCTTTTATCGACATGATGCGTACGTTATCAGCCACACCGTTAATACCATAACCGTTATCGCGTTTAGCGCCGATCAAACCGGCAACACCCGTTCCGTGTGAAGCATCCGGGTATTTGAGGATGTTGTTACCATAAGGCTTGCCATCCATCACATCCGGATCATCACCAACAATTTCCTTACGGGAGTTCAGGTCAGGGTTAACGTCGTTGCTTATTTTTTCGATGTACTCGCTCAGGTCTTTTAACACTTTTACGTTGGTTGAGCCACCGCCCTCCTGGGTTAAAACCAGGTTCCATACATATTTACTGCGGTTAACAGTGTCATTACCGCTTTGTATCTTGTTCAGATCGTTAATATCAAATGTACCATCCGCGCCTAATTTTAACGCGTTTTTGATATAGCCGTTGGTGATCATCAGCACATTCATTTCCGGCTTTAACTCGGTTAGTTCGTTTGATGATTTAGCAACCGTTGAATCGTGGGTTGCCTTAACCACTAACCAGTAGTTATAACCTTTTTCATCACCCGCAGGCGCAGCGGTCAGGCTTTCGTATTTGCCTTTTAGCTTAGCGTATTCACGTACTTCTTCAGTAGTTTCGGTATAATCACATTTGCCATTTTTACCGCCTAAAAAATCCCAGCCGTGCACGTCATCTACATAACCATCGCCGTCATCATCAATACCATTACCCGGTATTTCCTTCGGGTTTACCCACAGGATGCCTTGCAAGTCTTTTTGAGCTGTATCGATGCCGCTATCAATGGTTGCAACCAGCACGGTCTTGCTTTTTTTACCCTTAACAAATAAATAAGCCTGTTTTAAGCTGATACCGAAAAAGCCATCGGTAGCCAAATCCATGGTATGCCAATCCTTCGGCGGATCGGGTGGCGGTGGTGGCGGCATGGTTTGCGCCATAGTTCCCATACTCATTAACAGGCCCCCGCATAGTGCAGCGCCAAAAACGTACTTGCTAAGTTTATTCATATATATTAAATTATAAGCCCCCTCTAAATCTCCCCCGGCAGGGGAGACTTTATAAAGCCCTACCTACCGGGGATGGTTTGGGTGGGGCTTGTTACAAATCAAATTTAATCCCTTGTGCCAACGGTGCTTTGGTGGAGTAGTTTATGGTGTTGGTTTGTCGCCTCATATAAACTTTCCAGGCATCTGAGCCCGATTCACGACCGCCGCCGGTTTCTTTTTCGCCACCGAATGCGCCGCCTATCTCTGCTCCTGATGTACCAATGTTCACGTTTGCAATTCCGCAATCAGAACCTCTGCTTGATAAAAATTGTTCTGCCTCGCGCAAATTAAGTGTCATTATTGCTGATGACAGCCCTTGCGGAACACCGTTCTGTAACGCTATTGCCTCATCTAATGTTGTATACCTGATTAGATAAAGTATTGGCGCAAATGTTTCATGCTGCACAATTTTAAAATGGTTCTCCACTTCGGCAATACACGGTTTTACATAACAACCCGATGCATATTGTGCACCTTCCGGCTTTCCACCTTCTACTATAAACTTGCCGCCCTCTGCTTTGCATTTTTCGATAGAATCTAAATATAAAGCTACCGCATCCTGATCGATCAACGGCCCCATGTGGTTATTTTCATCCAGCGGGTCGCCAATTCGGATCTGCTTATAAGCATTAATCAGTTTCTGTTTAAAGGCATCATAAACACTTTCGTGGATGATTAACCTACGCGTACTTGTACAACGCTGCCCGGCAGTACCCACCGCGCCAAAAACCGCGCCCACTAACGAGGTATCCAGATCAGCATTTTCGCTGATGATGATAGCGTTATTGCCGCCAAGTTCTAATAAACTCTTACCTAACCTTGCCCCCACTGCCGCGCCAACCGCTTTACCCATCCGGGTTGAGCCTGTGGCTGATATTAAAGGTAAACGGGTATCGCTAGCCATCAATTCGCCGATATTTCTATCACCGATAACCAGGCACGATACACCTTCCTCTATATTGTGTTTCTTAAATACTTCCTGCGCAATATGCTGACAAGCGATGGCCGTGAGCGGTGTTTTTTCAGATGGTTTCCAAATGCAAACATCGCCACAAACCCAGGCCAGCATAGCGTTCCATGCCCAAACAGCAACCGGGAAGTTGAAGGCGGATATGATCCCTATTATTCCCAGCGGATGGTATTGCTCATACATCCGGTGTTCCGGGCGCTCGGAGTGCATCGTCAATCCATACAACTGGCGACTTTGCCCTACGGCAAAATCGGCAATATCAATCATTTCCTGCACCTCGCCGTAGCCTTCCTGCAAGCTTTTTCCCATCTCGTAAGATACCAGCGCGCCTAACTGTTGCTTGTTGGCTCGTAATAATTCGCCTATCTCCCTAACTATTTCTCCACGTTTTGGCGCGGGCACCGTGCGCCAGTTTTTAAAGGCTTTGGCAGCGGTTTCAACTACCTGGTTATAATCGTTTTCGGTAGCGAATTTTACCGAAGCTATTTTTTTGCCGTCAACCGGCGATAGTATGTCTTTTATGGTTGAACCTGTACTGCTGCCCCAGGTGCTGCCTGTACTAAACGCCTCATTTGTGTCGTTTATATGTAAATGATTAAGGATTTGTTTTATATCGATGCTCATAATAGGTACTTTTGTCAAAGGTAAAAATCTTTAAGGCAAAATATCATCAACTCATCACTTGCCGAAATTTGGTTTGCATTTATTATCAGCTACTTGCGCCAATTGCTGTTAAATAATGTGCGGATGTTGAAAACTTAAATGCATCTTAAGATCTTTATTATTTGTAATTTAATCTCGGTTAAGGATTAATTAGCCCCACCCAAACCCTTTCAATAGGAGGGACTTGATAGAAAAGTATCCCCTGCCGGGGGAGATTTAGAGGGGGCTGACTTTTTAACTAAAAATGTGTTCTGCAAACCTAATTGAATGGAAGAAGAATTTGAATTTGGTTCTACCGAAGACCCAAAATTTTCGGTAGAACGGTACGAGGAGATGATCAGGAATCACGACCAGTACTTTTTTGATGCCCAGGCGTTTGAGAACATTATCGACTACTATATCGAAAAGAGTGATCCCGCCAAAGCACTACAGGTTTCGGAATATGCGCGCAACCAGCACCCGTTTGCTGCAGTGTTTTTGATTAAACAAGCACAGCTTTTAGTGGTAACCAACCGCTCGTCCGAAGCATTTGCCGCCTTGGATAAGGCTGCTATGCTGGAAGCATCTGACGCGGATATATACCTCATTCGCGGTAATTTGTACGAGAGTATGGAGCGTTTTGACGAAGCGCTGGAAAACTACGAAAAGGCCTTAAGCCTTGCCGAAGAAACTGACGAAATACTATTGCATATTGCCTATGTTTACCAAAACATGGGTGATTATACCACGGCCATAGGTTACTTAAAAGAGTGCCTTAAGCAAAACATGGAGAACCAGGACGCTTTGTATGAGCTGGCTTTCTGTTACGATGTAATGGATAAGCAGGAAGAAAGCGTACAGTTTTACCAACAATACATTGATAACGAGCCATATAGTTATGCCGCATGGTATAACTTAGGTAATGCGTTTACCAAGTTAAGCTTGTTTGAAAAAGCAATTGATGCGTATGATTACGCCATCCTGATCAAAGACAGCTTTGCATCAGCCTACTTTAACAAGGGTAATGCCCTGGTTAATTTAGAGAAATATGCCGAAGCGATAGACGTTTATCGCCATACCTTTGAGTACGAACAGCCTAACGCCGATACCTATTGCGCCATTGGCGAATGCTACGAAAAACTGGAGCAGATGGATGATGCACGGGCTTTCTACAAAAAATCGGTTAAAATGGACCCGAAACTGGCTGATGCCTGGTTTGGGATAGGCGTAACCCTTGATTTTGAGGAACGTTATTTCGAGGCGCTGCACTTTTACAAAAAAGCACTCGACCTGGATATTGCCAATGCCGATTACTGGTTTGCCATTGCCGATGCGGAATATAAATTGAAGCACCTGGTAGAATCGGAACAAGCCTACGAAAAAGTTGTAGAACTGAATCCGCTTGATGTAGATGCATGGCTGGACTACTCGTCGATATTATATGAGCAGGACAGGCTGGTTGATGCAATTGAAGTGATGACACAGGCTATCAAAAATAATCCCGAAGCCGCAGAATTATACTACCGTATGGTAGCTTACCTGTTTGCCAAAGGCGATTACAACGAGGCCCTGAACCAACTGGAAATAGCTTTAACCTCAGACCCGGAAAAGCATTACATTTTGTACGATTACCTGCCGCAGTTACAAAAAAACAAAGTGATTGTGGATATTATTAACAGGTATACTAAGTAGTGAGTGGTTGATTCGGTGAGTGGTTACCAAACCCAACCACTCACCAAATCAACCATTCAACTTATTCAACCAAACATAACCAAAAACTTACCTTGCTTTTTGGTTTTTTTTTTGAACTTTGCCGCCGTATATTTATTAGCGTAAAGCTACCTACTTTTTGTTTTATGAACTACCACATCAATAACATTCCCGAACGCACTGTTAAACCCCGAAACAGCGGCATCACCATGGTTATGGACAAAGGCCTAAGCGTACGCCAGGCCGAGGATTTTGTTGAAGTTGGGGGCGTACATAGCGATATTATTAAACTGGGTTGGGCTACATCATATGTTACCCCAAAACTGGACGAGAAGCTCCAAGTTTATCGCGAAGCCGGCCTGCCGGTTTATTTCGGTGGTACTTTGTTCGAGGCTTTTATTGTGCGTGGTCAGTTTGATGATTATTGCCGCATACTGGATAAATACAAAATGGAGCATGTGGAAGTATCCGATGGTTCTATCACTATCGAGCACGACATCAAATGTGAATACATTCGCAAGCTAAGCGAAAATTATACCGTGATATCCGAAGTAGGTTCAAAAGACGTGCAAAAGATCTTCGCGCCCTACAAATGGATCGCTTTGATGAAAGCCGAATTAGAGGCTGGCTCATGGAAAGTGATTGCTGAAGCGCGTGAAAGCGGTAATGTAGGTATCTATCGCGACTCGGGAGAAGTAAGACAGGGCTTGGTTGATGAGATCCTGACCCAGATTCCTGAAGAGACCATCATTTGGGAAGCACCGCAAAAAGCACAGCAGGTTTGGTTCATCAAATTAATTGGTGCCAATGTGAGTTTGGGCAATATTGCCCCGGCAGATGTGATCCCATTAGAAACACTAAGATTGGGTATCAGAAGCGATACTTTTGATCATTTTTTATAGAAAAAACAGTACTTTTAAGTCATTTTTCGGGCTTAAAATAGCCGTTTTGAGCAATTTCGATACCTAAAAACGTATAATTTTGCCCCGAAAAGCACTATTTTTGATCGAAATAAGGCCTTAATCTGTATGAAAAAGCTGTTACTTATTTTACTGTTGATCGCCCTGACCGGCAAGCTCTTTGCCCAGGCTGTCCCACCATTCGATCAGTATAAATTTGATGCCGCCAACGTTTATATGGCAGCTGATAGCTTAGTGCTTCAAACCGCTAATTACCTGTTATCAACCCCAATAGATCAAAATGAGTCAATCAGGCTAAAGGCCGGTCATTTTGTGATGCAATGGGTAGAAGGCACACCCGAATATAGCTTCTCACTCGAACAAAATGCGATAAGATACCTGTCGGATGATGATGTAGACATGATGCTGCTGTACGTAACCTCAATGGCTAAATATGCTTTGATTGCCCATTCCAATGATCCTAAAGCGAATACCATTAATGGCATTAAGGTGCTATTGGCTTATGTAAATAACCCGGCCAACAATGTAAAAATGGATAAAGGCCTCAAAAAACTATCAGACGAGAATAATAAAGGCAACCTCGAAAGATTCCTGAACCTGTAGATTTTCAATATTTATTTAAACAACTTCAGGAAATATTCGGTTGTTATCCTAACATTGCATCATGAAAAAATACGGGCTTATAGGTTATCCGCTTTCGCATTCCTTCTCCAAAAAATACTTTACCGAGAAATTTCTGAAACACCACATTGAAAATGTACAATATGACCTTTATCCGCTTGAAGATATCAAAGGCTTACAGGACATGCTTGATGAAAACCCCGATATCTGCGGACTAAACGTCACCATCCCCCACAAAGTAAGCGTGATAAAATACCTCGACTGGGTGGAGCATGATGCCAAAAACGTAGGTGCGGTAAATTGCATCCGCGTTGTGGCTGAAAGCCCGGTGCTTACTTCATTCTTAGGCGAAGTTGGGGTTAAAGGCCACGATTTTAGGCTGGAGGGATTTAACACGGATATTTACGGCTTCGAAATGTCGTTAAAACCGTTGATCAATGAAGACTTTACCGATGCCTTGGTTTTAGGTGATGGCGGTGCAGCTAAAGCCGTAAAATGTGTGCTGGATAACCTGGGCATCAACATTACTACCGTTACCCGCAAAGCGCATAAGGGCGATATCCAGTTTAAGGATCTTAAGCCACACCATATCAAAAACAACCGGTTGATTATCAACACCACGCCATTGGGTACTGCCCCAAATGTGGATGAATGCCCCGATATTCCATATGAACATATCACCAAAGATCATTTGCTGTACGACCTGATCTATAATCCCGAAAAAACGCTGTTTTTAAAGAAAGGCGAAGAACACGGCGCAAGGATTAAAAATGGCTACGAAATGCTTACCTTGCAAGCTGAAAAATCGTGGGAGATATGGAACTCACAAACAATGAGCTTATGAGGATATTTGGCCTATTGCTGATAACTACTTTATTTTTTAGCGCCTGCAGTAACAGTAATCACGATTATTCGCCAAAACCACGTGGTTATTACCGCATCGTTTTCCCGGCAAAGCAATACCAGCAATACAACGGGCCATATCCGTTCACTTTTCTATATCCAACCTATGCTACCGTAGTTCCCGATTCGAATACGGCACCCGACGGTAAAAAGAAGCTCATCAACATGAAATATTTGTTGAACATGCAGTTCCCTCAGTTTAATGGCACGTTACATTTAAGCTATGAAAGCATAACTTCGAGAAAAGTGTTTAATGAATTGATAGAAGATGCCCACTCCTTCGCCTTCAAGCACACCGTAAAATCAACTGGCATCGATCAGGCACTGATCTATTACCCCGACCGCAAGCTATTCGGTATATACTATACCATCAACGGCAACGCCGCATCCTCCGCACAGTTTTTCCTTACGGATAGTACCAACAATTACATCCGCGGGGCACTCTATTTCAACTCCGAACCCAAGCTTGATTCTATCCAACCCGTGCTTAACTTCGTTAAGCAGGACATGAATGTGATGATCAAAAGCTTCAGGTGGAAATGATTTGATTTTAGATTTTAGAATTACGATTTCAGATTTATTTCACCCTTTTTGTCATGCTGAGGAACGAAGCATCTATCCGTTAATCTTCAAGCGGTGAGCCTATCGATAGATTCTTTACTCCGTTCAGAATGACAAGGAAGTTTTTTTTAATTTGTCATGCTGAGGAACGAAGCATCTATCCGCAAATCTGCTAGCGGTGAGCCTATCGATAGATTCTTCACTCCGTTCAGAATGACAAGGAAAAAAAAGCGCGCAGAAGCCCGACGGCAAACCGGGCCGGGGGTTGGCCTCGAGCGCTGAAGGTTTTTTCCGTCTTGATTTTTTGTTTCTTTTGTATCAAGACAAAAGAAATAGCCCCGCGGCAATGAGCGGCCAGAATATCTATTAAAACACAAACTTGTCATGCTGAGGAACGAAGCATCTATTCGTTAATCTTCAAGTGGCAGTCTATCTGCTAGATTCTTCACTCCGTTCAGAATGACAAGGTAGTTTTTTTAATTTGTCATGCTGAGAACGAAGCATCTATCCGTTAATCTGCTAGTTGTAAGCTTATCGATAGATTCTTCACTCCGTTCAGAATGAAAAGGAAAATATTAAGCG
>Ga0302225_10002592_pt1 | contig 10668 bp, 10 predicted proteins | sample II_Palsa_E3_2_FD_193515 | JGI IMG/M metagenome (GOLD analysis project Ga0302225, IMG submission 193515) | Peat permafrost microbial communities from Stordalen Mire near Abisko, Sweden - II_Palsa_E3_2 | ecosystem: Environmental > Terrestrial > Soil > Palsa > Peat permafrost | place: Sweden...
CTACGCCCTCGACGGCCGCAATCCCAATTCTTACAGCGGAATTTTCTGGTGTCTCGGCCGCTATGACCGTCCCTGGGGACCCGAACGCCCGATTTTCGGCACCATCCGTTACATGAGTTCGGACAATACCGCTCGCAAGCTCCATGTGAAGGACTACCTCCGGAAATATGGCGGGCAAAAAACTCTTTATCGCGAAATCGAAGATTGACGCCCCAGCGGCCGAAGTTTTTCGCTGGCACGAAGAATCCGGCGCGCTCGAACGCCTGACTCCGCCGTGGGAGCCGGTCGAACTCGAGCAGCGCCTCGCCGGAATACAAGATGGCGTTCGCGGCGTCCTGCGCGTCGGGCTCGGCCCGTTCAAAATCCGCTGGGTTCTGGAACATCGCGATTACGTCGAAGGCCGCCAGTTTCGAGACGTCCAGATTTCCGGCCCCTTTAAAAGCTGGCAACACACCCACTCATTTTTGCCGGACGGAGATTGCGCCAGTTTCCTGGAGGACCGCATCGAGTACGAATTGCCGCTGGGCGCAATCGGAGCTTTTTTCGGATATTGGTTCGTCCAGCGCAAACTCCAACGCCTCTTTGAATACCGCCACCGCATCACCAAAGAAGCAATGCTGGCGCGTAGCGCGGCCTGCGGCGAATAGTTCACGCCCAAACCTCATGAACCAGCTAGAATACCGTGCCATTGGCTGCTGGCCGGCCTGGCACGAGGACTCCTCCAAAGAATGACTGCAAATCCCGATGTGATCATCGTGGGCGCTGGGCTCGCCGGCCTCTGTTGCGCCCGCCGCCTGCAGGAAAAAGGAATTTCGTTTCAAATCCTCGAAGCTTCCGACGGAATTGGCGGCCGCGTCCGCACCGATCACCTCGACGGCTTTCTGCTCGATCGCGGCTTTCAGGTTTTGCTCGAGGGCTATCCCGAAGCGCAGCGCGTCCTCGATTACAGCGCCCTCAGTTTGAAATCATTTGATCCTGGCGTCCTGATTTGGTTTGCTGGCCGCCTCAATCGTTTTATCGATCCCTGGCGCAAAACCGGAGAGTGGCGCGCCGCCTACGATTCGCCGGTTGGTTCGCTGGCCGATAAACTCCGCATGGCTCGCCTCCGCCTGCGCCTCAAAGACGCCTCGATTGAAAAAATATTCAGCCGCCCCGAAAAATCCACCATCGCCGCACTGAAGTCCGCCGGATTCTCAGCGGTGATGATCCAGCATTTTTTCGAACCGTTCTTTGGTGGCATCATGCTTGATCGCGACCTGCACGCCTCCAGCCGCATGTTCGAATTTGTCTTCAGCACCATGGCCAAATCCAAAGTCAGCGTTCCGGCCCAGGGCATGGGTGCCATTCCCGCCCAGCTTGCGGCCAAATTTCCAGACGGCGCCGTACGTCTCAACGCCCACGTGGATTCCTTGCTCAGCAACACTCTGGCTCTCGGCGAAAACGAAAAAATCACACCACGTGCGGTCGTGGTCGCCGCCGACGGTCCCTCGGCGGCCAAACTGCTCGGCGAAATTCCGCTGCCGGGCTCCCGCAGCGTCAGTTGTTTTTACTACGCCACGGATACTCCGCCGACCACCGAACCGATTCTGCTGCTGGCCGGCTCCCGCGGCGGCACTGTTAACAATCTTTGCGTCCTGAACGCGGTCGCGCCCGCCTACGCTCCGGCCGGGCAATATCTGATTTCCGTTTCTGTTCTCGGCGACTTCCCGCTCACGGATGACCAGCTGGGCGGCTTCATCATCGCCGACCTCAAAGGCTGGTTTGGCCCGGTCGTCCGTTCCTGGCGGTTTCTCCGCAGCTACCGTATTCCCCACGCGCAGCCCGCCCAGCCCCCGGGCGTGCTCGACCCTCCCGAGCGCCCGGTGCGCATCCGGCCCGGCGTCTACGTCTGCGGAGATTACCGGGACAACGCATCCATCAATGGCGCAATGGTTTCAGGACGCCGAGCCGCCGACGCGTTGATCGACGATTTGTCCAAATAAAGCAGAACGGAAAGAACCGTACGGATGCGTATGGGTTCCAAAATGAACCCTTCCGCGGATTTCCTGCCGATGCCCTACTAATGAAGTGCCGGTAGCCTGTACATACGCCTGCGTATGTTTCCCGTCACATTAGACTCTGTTTTTCTCGCAAACCCATTCTTGCTTTCACTCGATTTGGTGTACATTCTATTGGTGCGAGCGCTGCGGCAAGTATTAATTGTCCGCCCCGAAAGGTTCCGGCATGAATCCCACCAAACCTGCAACCGACCTTAGCATTGAGTCTGCGTCCAAGACGACGCGCGACACCCTATCGATCACCGATAATCGCACCGGCCAGCAGATTGAAATTCCGATCAAGCACGATACGATTCGCGCCATTGATCTGCGTCCCATAAAAGTGAAGCCTGACGATTTCGGTTTGATGGGTTACGACCCGGCCTTCACCAACACCGCATCATGTCAAAGCAAAATCACTTACATCGACGGCGACAAAGGGATTCTTCGCTACCGCGGTTATTCCATCGAGGAACTGGCCGAAAAAAGTACTTACATCGAAACCGCTTATCTGTTGCTCCACGGCGAGCTGCCCACCAAATCCCAATTAGCCGATTGGTCCTATCACGTCACCCACCACACCTTCATCCACGAAAGCATCAAGAAATTTATCGACGGCTTTCATTACGACGCCCACCCCATGGGCATGATGATTTCCACCGTTGCCGCGCTTTCCGCGTTCTATCCCGACTCCAAGGATATTTTTAATCCGGAATCGCGCCGCAAGCAGACCTATCGTTTGATCGGCAAAATGCCCACGCTGGCCGCGTTCGCTTATCGCCATAGCCTGGGCATGCCGTTCGTCTATCCCGACAACGATCTCAGCTACTGCGGCAATTTCTTAAACATGCTGTTCCGCACCACCGAAGCGAAATATCGCCCGAACCCGACCCTCGAACGCGCGCTCGATATTCTTTTCATTCTCCACGCCGACCACGAGCAAAACTGTTCTTCCACTGCCATGCGTTTGGTGGGCAGTTCCCACGTCGATCCCTACTGCGCCACCGCCGCGGCCACCGCCGCTCTCTACGGTCCGCTGCATGGCGGCGCCAACGAAGCTGTGCTGCGCATGTTGGTTGAAATCGGATCCATCCAGAATGTCCCGGCCTACATCAAGAGCGTCAAAGCCGGAGAAAAGCTGCTGATGGGCTTCGGCCATCGCGTCTACAAGAATTACGACCCGCGCGCGCGCATCGTTAAGAACATCGCCTACGAAGTTTTCGACGTGATGGGCCTTAACCCCCTGATCGAAATCGCCCTCGAGTGCGAACGCATCGCCCTCGAAGACGAATATTTCGTCAAGCGCAAGCTCTATCCCAACGTGGACTTCTACACCGGCCTCATCTACCAATCGATGGGTTTTCCGATGACCATGTTCCCCGTGCTGTTCGCCATTCCGCGCACTTCCGGATGGATCGCGCAGTGGGAAGAAATGCTGCTCGACCCCGAACAGAAAATCTCTCGTCCGCGTCAGGTATATCTGGGCAGCGATTTGCGCGGCTACATTCCACTCGATAACCGCAAGTAGCAATTCGGCCCATCATCGGCCCTCTCGTTGTGCCGCTAGTTTTTAGCGCGCGCGGAAAATCGCAACAGTGCGCTTTTGGTTTCCCTCGTGCCAGATGCGCTCACCTCGCACCTCGCCGGCGCACCAACCTTAATCTTTCTTAATTTTGGGGGCGTCGCCGCACGCTCTCGCCCCGGCGAAACCCGCCTTTCCACGGATGGCCTTCGCCTTGCTTTCCCTACATCCGCACCTCCGCCCGGTGCGTACAACTTAAAATTGATTGCATCTGAGGGGAATCTCTGGCAAAACTCTCTATCCCCCCTTTGGGGCAGGCCTCATGGACATCTCAACGCGCCAATCCGGAACCGCTACACTTGTGGACATCGTCGGCGACATCACCCTCTACAATTCGCCGCAAGTTCGCAAAGTCCTGCTCGATCTGCTCAAGGACAAAAAATCTCCGCGCGTCATCGTCAATCTCGAGAAGGTTCGCTACATTGACAGCGCCGGCGTGGCCTCGCTCGTCGAGGGCTTGAAAGTTTCGCGCGATATGAAAAGCACCTTCGCCATGTTCGGCCTCAGCCGCACCGCGCGCGAAGTGCTCGAACTGACCCGGCTCATCAAAGTTTTTGAAGTGTACGACAACGAAGCAGATGCGTTGCGCGGTGGCAGCACCAACGTCGCCCCAGCGAGGTAAAGTTCCGGGCAGGTTCAAGCGGGTAGCACGCAATGCCTCACCCGCCCGGATTCTCAGATGCCGTTCACCGAAACAATCGGCGCCGCCACGATTGATGGGCTGGCTTACATCGGGGGACTCGCACGCCTCACCGGCGGTGCGGCCCGCGCTGTTTTCGTTGCGCCCTTTCAAGGTAAGAAATTTCACTTCGGTCGCGCCGTCCATCAAGCCATGTCCGTCGGCGTCGGCGCTCTTCCCATCACCTCTCTAATTTCCTTTTTCGTCGGCGCCATTTTGGCGGTCAACGCTGCTTACGAGTTGCGTAAATTCGGCGCCCTGCATATGGTCGCTAACGCCGTCGCCGTTTCCATGACCCGCGAACTCGGCCCGCTGATGACCGCCATCGTGGTCATCGGACGTTCCGGCTCCGCCTTCGCCGCCGAAATCGGCACCATGAAGGTCAACGAGGAAATCGACGCCATGGAAACCATGGCGCTCGAACCCGTCCAATTCCTCGTCGCCCCCAAGTTCCTCGCCATGCTCTTGATGGTCCCCTGCCTCACCGCCTGGGCCGATTTTATGGGCATTCTCGGCGGCGGCATGTTCGGCGTTATCACCGCCGGCTTTACCTGGGGAACCTACATCTCCGCCAGCCTCGACGCGCTCGTGATCCGCGATATCATGACCGGCCTGATCAAGGCCATGATGTTCGGCCTGGTCATTACCGCGGTCGGCTGCCAGGAAGGGTTCTCCACCGGCTTAGGTTCGGAACAAGTCGGCCGTTCCACCACCGAAGCCGTCGTAAAATCGATCTTCATGGTGGTCATGGTCGATCTGATTTTCACCACGCTTTTTTATATAACCGCCGCTCACTAAAAAATGTCATCGCCTCCCAAGCCCAATCTCACCCCCACCAAGCCATCCGGCAACGCCGCGATTTCCGTCCGCAACTTGCGCGTGAAATACGGCGAGCGCGAAATCCTGCACGGCATCAATTTTGAGGTTCCCGAGGGCGAGACCATGGTCATCCTCGGCGGCTCCGGTTCCGGCAAAAGCACCCTGCTGCGCACCCTCGTCGGCCTCGAAAAACCCAGTTCCGGCGAAATTTGGATTCAAGGCAAGGACTTTGCCTCCATTCCCGATGCCGAGCGCGACGAACTTCGCAAGAAAATGGGCATGTCGTTTCAGGGCGGCGCTTTGTTCGGCTCGATGACCGTGGGCGAAAATGTCGCGCTGCCTTTGCAGGAGCATACCCAGCTCGACGAGTCCACCATCGAAATCATGGTGCGCCTCAAGCTCGATCAGGTCGGCCTATCCGGGTTTGAGAACTATATGCCCGCGCAGTTGAGCGGCGGAATGAAGAAACGCGCCGCCATCGCTCGGGCCTTGGCCATGGACCCCGCCACGCTGTTTTTCGACGAGCCTTCCGCCGGTCTCGACCCCATCATCGCCGCCGGCATCGACGAGCTCATCCTTAAACTGAAAAAGGCTTTTCGCATGACCATAGTCGTGGTCACCCACGAGCTGGCCAGCGCCTTCTTGATCGCCGATCGCATGATCGTGCTCGACAAGGGCGTCATCGTGGCCGACGACACCGCGCAGAATTTGCAGAAAAGCACCCAGCCCCGTGTTCGCCAGTTTCTCGATCGCGTCCCCGAGCCGGAACTGACTGGCGAAATTGACTATCTGCAAATGCTCACGGGAGACACTCCACCGCAGCGTCAATAAGCCCGGTGGTTTGGTGCTCTCCTGCGCGCCGCTCATTTTCGTGCAGGTCTGGTTAAGCCGAAGGGTCGTGCTATACTCCCCCGAACTTGAGGGGACGACCGCGCGGGTCACCGCGCGGATTCAACGAGGATACGGATGGATTCGAAGAAGGAACAGGCACTGGTCGGTGTTTTTGTTCTGATCGTCGCAGCCTTGTTGATTGTCACCGTCTTTATCAAATCCGGGACGCTCGATAAGGACAATACCCCCTACCATACCTATTTTAAGAATGCCGGCGGTTTGGAACCCGGCGCCGAAGTTCGCTATCTGAACGGTCCGCCGATCGGCCGGGTCGGCAAAGTCAGTTTCGATCCCCAGGATCCGGGTCGCATGAAAGTCGACTTCAGTGCGAAACCGGACATACCCGTAAAAACCGACAGCGTCGTCGCCATCACCAGCACCAGCCCGCTCGGCGAAAATTTCCTCGAAATTCTCGCCGGTACTTCCCAGGCTCCGCGCGCCCCGCGTGATGCCACTCTTCGCGCCAAAGAACCCACCAGCTTTTCGGACATTGCCGACAAGATTAACGAGCTGACCCCGGCCGCCAACGAACTCATCCACAACCTCAACGACCGCGTCACCGAAGTGAAAGTCACTCTGGCCCGCGTCAACGATCTGCTTAACGACCAGAATCGCCAAAACGTCTCGGCCAGTCTGTCTCACCTCCGCGGCATGCTGCAGGAAGATCGTCCGCTGGTTCATTCCACCCTGGTTCATGTCAATGACGTGTCCGCGAAATTGCCCCAGCTCGTCGATAATTTCCAGAAGACCGCCGCCCAGGCCGACGAAACCCTCAAGAAGCTCGACGGCATGCTCTCCGAAAATCGCGCCGATATTCGCCAGTCGATTATCGATTTGCGCCAGGCACTGGCCAAAGCCAACGACATGGTCGGCACGCTGAACAATCTGGTCGATAGCAACGCCGAAAATCTCGAAGAAATTATCGACAACTTGCGTTCCACCACCGAGAATTTGAATTCGTTTACCGAAACCATCAAGACCCGGCCTTACACTTTAATTCGTGACTCCTCGCCCAAGGAGCACAAACCCGGGTCGGCGCTGCCCAGGTAGTCGCGGGAAGAGTTTCGTTGTATCGCGCGGAATTTTGCGAGAAGGAGCGAAGAGTGTCCAGGCGTCGCGTTCAGTTGATTGTGATTCTTTCCGTCGTCGCAAGTTTCGTCGCCGCCTGCGGCGCGCCCCGCCCCATTAAGTACTACGTCATCGACGTTGCCCCCACCCCCGCCGCCGTCGCCACGCCGCTGCCCAACAGCCTGCTGGTCGGCCGCTTTACCGCCTCGCATCTTTACCGCGATGATCGCCTGGTCTACGGTTCCGGCCAGGTGCAGCTTGGCACCTACGAATACGATCGTTGGGCCGAAGCTCCGGCCGATATGGTTCAGGACGCGCTCATTCGCATCCTGCGCAACAGCGGGCAATATGCCGCAGTTTCTCGAGTCGCGGCCAGCGTCCGTGGCAATTACATCATTCGTGGCCATCTGCTCCAGATGTATGGTGTAGACCAGCCCGCTCTCGTCGCCCGCTTCTCGCTGCACCTCGAACTGTACGATCCGACGGCCCGCAGTATCCCCTGGAGCCAGACCTACACTCACGATGAACCGGTCGCCGACAAGACCGTTCCGTCCATCGTTCTCGCTATGGACAAGAACATTAATGCGGGCTTGCAAGAACTCAGCGCAAGTCTCAGCCAGTATTTCGCCAGCCATCCGCCCCAGGCTTCGGCTGGACAATAACCGGCGTTTCCTCGCTCCGCAAGATGGGACGCGACCCTTGCAGCATTTGATTAGAAATTTCTTTTTCCAGCTCGTTCATCCTCCGCACACCTAGGCACCTCAGCAGTGTCCCTCTTCGGCACGACCTAGAAGCATTCGCTTTTTTTTCCGATGAGTTTCCTAACGGCGTCGGCTGTGCCGGAGACTGCGCGTACTTGTTCTCTTGCTTTCGCAGGGTTTCCGGGAATCGATTGCGTGCGCCACGCTTTCCGGAGAATCATGGATCTCTTAAGGCAGATATTCGGTCCCGGCGATTTCATGCCCCATGGCTACTGTTACCTGTGGAATCCGGGCTTGGTCTGGCTCAACGTCATCTCGGACTCGTTGATTGCGCTCTCCTATTTTTCCATTCCGTTTGCGCTCCTCTGGTTTGTCCGTAAGCGGCGCGATCTTCCCTTCGGTTTCGTTTTTGTTCTTTTTGGCACTTTCATCGTGGCTTGTGGCGGCACCCACGTGCTGGAAGTTTGGAACCTGTGGCATTCGCAATATTGGCTGGCGGGTGTCTTGAAAGCCTTCACGGCCATTGCCTCGGTCTCCACTGCCATCGTCGTGGCGCGCCTCCTTCCCCGGCTCTCGATGTGCCCAGCCCTTCGGACTGGAAGGCCGCGAATACGGCCCTCGAAAATGAAATTCAGGAGCGCCGCGAAATGGAAGTCAGTCTCCGCTCCGCGACCGCGATTTTTCGCGAGCAATCTGAATTGCTCGAGCTGATTCACGATGCCATTTTTGTTAGCGATCTTCAGAACAAGATTGTCTTCTGGAACCACTCGGCTGAACGCCTGTACGGCTGGAAGAAGGATGAAGCTCGCGGACGCGTCACTCACGACCTCCTACAGACCAAGTTTCCCTATGAGCTGGAACTGATTGAAGCTGCGATTCTCGCCAAGGGCCATTGGGAAGGTGAACTTCAGCACCAAACCTGCGACGGCCGAACGGTCACCGTCTCAAGTCGCTGGGCCCTGCGCCGTGGAGAAAACGGCGAGCCCATCGGCGTTCTGGAAAGCAATCGCGACGTCACCAAGCTCAAGAACGAGGAAAAGCGATTCCAGAATCTCCTCGAAGCGGCTCCCGATGCCATCGTCATCGTCAACGGTGCGGGAATCATTCAAATCATCAACGCCCAGACCGAAAAGATGTTTGGTTACCTCCGTGGCGAATTGCTAGGTATGCCCGTCGAGATCCTGGTGCCGCACAGCGTGCACGCCCGGCATGCCAGCCATCGCGAGGCCTATTCCCACGCCCCGCAACCCCGCTCGATGGGCGCCGGTCTCAGTTTGCACGGGCTCCGCAAGGACGGCACCGAATTTCCGGTGGAGATCAGCTTGAGCCCCATCGACACCGCCGAGGGCACTCTAATCTCCAGCGCCATTCGCGATGTGACCGAGCGCAAGCAGTTCGAGTCGCAGTTGAAGGAAACCGAACAACGCTTTCGCATCCTGGTCGAGGGCATTAAGGACTATGCCATCATCGCCCTTGATCCTCAGGGCGTGATTTCCAGCTGGAACGCCGGCGCCAAACGGATTAAGGGCTACGCCGCCGATGAAATCATCGGCAAGCATATCTCCTGCTTTTATCCCCCCGCCGATGTCGCGAACCATACCCCCGCCGCCCTGCTCGACCGCGCCACGCAAGAAGGAGTCGCGGAGCAGGAAGGGTGGCGCGTGCGCAAGGACGGCTCTCAGTTTTGGGCCGACGTGATCATCACCGCCCTCCGCGATGAAGCCGGCAAGCTCCTCGGCTTTGCCAAAATTACGCGCGACGTCACCGAGCGCCGCAATCTCGAACGGGAATTGCGTAACGCCAATGAATTTTTGGAGCACCGCGTTTCCGAGCGCACCTCCGAACTGGCCGCGGTTAATACCCAGCTTCGCAGCCGGCAGAGTGAAATTTCCGCTCTCAACGCCTCGCTCGAAGCCCGCGTCGCCGAACGCACCGCCGAACTGGTCCGCACCAATTCCGAACTCGAAGCCTTCAGCTATTCCGTTTCCCACGACCTTCGCACTCCTCTCCGCCACGTCGATGGCTTTGCCCGAATCTTGAAAGAAGAATACGTGGCCGAATTGCCCGCCGAGGGCCATCGCTTCCTCGATCGCATCCTCTCCTCCACCACTCACATGGGGCACTTGATCGACGACCTGCTGAATCTTGCTCGTATCGGACGAAAAGAGATCAAACGCGCCGATACCCAGATGACTCACCTCGTCAAGCAGGCGCTCTCCGACCTGCGTCCCGAAGAAGACCGCACCATCGAATGGCGCGTCGACCTCTTGCCCACATTGAACTGTGACCCTGGCTTAATTAAATTAGTTTTCATTAACCTGCTCGCCAACGCTTCCAAATTCACCCGCACCCGCCCTTCCGCCGTCATCGAAGTGGGTTCCTGCCTCACCGACGGCATCTTTACCCTCTTTGTCCGCGATAACGGCGTGGGCTTCGACCCCAAGTATGCCGATAAGCTATTTGGCGTCTTCCAGCGCCTTCATCGCCAGGAAGACTTCGAGGGCACCGGCATCGGTTTGGCGACCGTTCAACGCATCATTCATCGCCATGGCGGCCGAATCTGGGCCGAGTCCTCTCCCGGTCACGGCGCTACTTTCTTTTTTACTTTGGGCTCGCAGCCGCACGCAGCTGAGTCGCACGAAACAGTGGAGATCCAACATGGCTGAGCCGTTCGAGATAGAAATTTTGCTTGTGGAAGATAATATGGCTGACGCCGAGCTCGCGCTCCACGCCTTCAAGAAGAACAAAATTGCCAATCACGTTCTACACCTGCAAGACGGTGCCGAAGCCTTGGACTTCTTGTTTTCACGCGGTGCCTACCACGGTCAGGCCAGCCACCCTCCGCGGATTGTGCTCCTCGATCTGAAACTTCCCAAAATCGACGGCCTGGAA
>Ga0302225_10002594_pt1 | contig 10664 bp, 9 predicted proteins | sample II_Palsa_E3_2_FD_193515 | JGI IMG/M metagenome (GOLD analysis project Ga0302225, IMG submission 193515) | Peat permafrost microbial communities from Stordalen Mire near Abisko, Sweden - II_Palsa_E3_2 | ecosystem: Environmental > Terrestrial > Soil > Palsa > Peat permafrost | place: Sweden...
GCCGGAGATCGAGCAGGTCCTGCAGGGGTACGCGGACACCGGTTCCCGCACCCTGGTGCTGTCCGCCGACAGCGGCCTGGCCGGGTACGACACCCGGCCAGTGCTGGACGAGGACGGCTGGACGACACTGCTGACCAACCTGGACCGGCTCGGCGCGCTCGCCGCCCAGCACGGCGTGCTGGCGGTGCTGCACCCGCACGTCGGGACCATGGTCGAGAACAGACACGAGGTGCAGCGGGTGCTGGATGGCTCGTCGGTCGCGCTCTGCCTGGACACCGGGCACCTGCTGATCGGCGGGACCGATCCGGCCGAGCTGACCCGGCAGGTGCCCGGCCGGATCGCGCACACCCACCTCAAGGACGTCAACGGCTCCATCGCGGCGAAGGTCCGGTCCGGGCGGATCACTTACACCGAAGGTGTACGGGAGGGGATGTACCGGCCGCTCGGCGCGGGTGACGTGGACGTCGAGGCCATCGTGTCGGTGCTCGGGCGGCGCGGCTACGACGGCTGGTACGTGCTGGAGCAGGACACGATCCTGACTGAGGAGCCTGCCGGGGAAGGGCCGGTCGCCGACGTGCGGACGAGCGCCGAGTACGTCCGTTCAGTGCTGAAAAAGCCAGCTGGGCATCAGTAGCCTTCCCCTGGCCAGAACCGTCAAAGCCCTGACCAGAACCGTCAAAGGTCAGGTGCGGTAGGGATCACGCCAGTGCCGGACGGGCTGCGCCGGTCCGAGGCAATCCCGGTCAGACCTCGATGGCGAGCAGGTCGCCCAGGTGGCGGTCGATCTGCGGCAGGTAGGCCGGGTTGACGCCGAACAGGCCCAGGTGCCCGAGCACGTCCTCGACCACCCGAAGTTCGCTGTTCTTGATCAGCTGCTGCTCTGGCTGGCAGTCCCGGATGGGGAACAGCAGGTCCTCGTCGATCGGCAGGACGAACGTCTTGGCGGTGATCCGGCCGAGGGCGGCGGCCAGGTCGCCGCCGGTGTGCCGGGCCACGTCGCCGCGCTGCCATTTCCAGGACTGCGTGAGCAGGTCGTTCGGATCCAGCACGGTGAAGTACGGCTCCAGGAAACCGTCGATGAACTCCTCCCTGGTCTGGAACTCCAGGGCGCGCCATACTTCCTGCTTCCAGAACTCGGTGGAGAAGCCGACCACGCCCCAGATGTGCGCCTGGCGCTTCAGGCCCGCTTCGACGTCGGTGTTCGAGGCGTACTCCCCGCCGTTCCAGCCCGGGTCGGACCAGGTCGCCTCCCGCATGGTCTCGGCCAGCAGGAAGTTATGCGGGGTATTCTGCGCGGTGCCCGCGATCGGGGCGGCGCGCAGCACCTGGTCGGGGAACCGTACCGCCCACTCATACGCCTGCTGGGCGCCCATCGACCCGCCGACCACGAGCGCGAGCCGCTCGATGCCGAAGTGCTGGCGCAGCAGCCGTTCCTGGGCCATCACGTCATCGCCGATCCGCACCCGGGGGAACTTCGACATGGCCAGCCCGGCGTTGGCGCCGTCCGCGTTGTGCGGGGAGGTGGACAGGCCGCTGCCGATCTGGTTGACCGCGATGATGAAATACCGCTCCGGGTTCAGCGCATGCTCCGGGCCGACGTACACGTCCCGCCAGATCTGGTGAGTACCCGAGTACCAGGTCGTTATGAGAATCGCGTTGTCTCTGGCCTCATTCGGCTCGCCCCACGTGGTCACGGCCAGCTGGCAGTCCGGGATCGAGCCGCCGTCCTCCAGGTCGAGCCGGCCGACGCTGATCAGCTCGTAGTCGCCTTGAAACTCATGCGAGTAGAACGGGTTGTCGATCATGCCAGGGCGTCTTCCTTGTCCGTGCTGCCGGTGAACTCGAATCCTTCGAAACCGGCCGCGGCGATCTCGTCGCACTTCTGGCGGTACGGTCCGACCAGGCCCAGGTAGGGCATGAAGACGCGCGGCTTGCCGGGGATGTTCGCGCCCATGTACCAGGTGTCGGCCGTGGGGAACAGCGAGGCCTGCGCCACCTCCTGGTTGTGCGCGACCCACGCGTCCTCCGCCCGGGACGTGGGCTCGATGGCTTGCGCGCCGCGGTCGCGCACTGCGCCGATGATCCGGGCGATGAACTCGACGTGCTGCTCGATCGACACCGGCATGTTCGACAGCACCGACGGGCTCTGCGGGCCCGTGATCGTGAACAGGTTCGGGTATCCAGCGCTCATCAGCCCCAGGTAGGTGTGCGGGCCGTCGGCCCACTTGTCCCGCAGCAGCCGCCCGTCCCGGCCCCGGATGTCGATCTTGTTGAGCGGTCCGGTCATCGCGTCGAAGCCGGTCGCATAGACGATGGCGTCGAATTCGTACTCCGTGCCGTCCGTCAGCCGCAGCCCGGCCGGGGTGATCTCCGCGATCGGGTTGGTCTTCACGTCGACCAGGTGAACGCGCGGCAGGTTGAACGTCTCGAAGTAGCCGGAGTCCAGCGGGACGCGCTTGCAGCCGAAGGCGTAGCCCTTCGGGGTCAGCAACTCGGCGGTCTCCGGGTCGTGCACCTTCTCCCGGATCCGTTCGTTCAGGAACTTACGGACCTTGGCGTTAGCCTCGTCGGAGAAGAAGATGTCGAGGTAGCTGCCCAGCCAGATCCCGAACCCGCCCTGGTTCCAGCGCTCCGCGAGCTCGCGCTCAATCTCCTCGTCGGAGGATTCCAGCGCGCCCTTGTCCAGCAGGTACAGCTCGAAGCCGAAGTTGGAGGACCGGACCCGCGCCCAGATGCCGGCGTAGTCCCCCTGGCGGGTCCGCTTCACCTCCGGGTCCACCGGGCCGTTGCGGGCCGGGAGGATGTAGTTCGGCGTCCGCTGGAACACCGTCAGATCCGCCGCCTGTTGGGCGATCAGCGGGATGGCCTGCACGGCACTCGCGCCGGTGCCGATGACGGCGACCCGCCGGCCGGCGAAGTCCACGCCTTCGTGCGGCCACAGGCCGGTGTGGTAGGAATCGCCGGCGAACGTGTCCGCGCCGGGGAACTTCGGGACATTGGACACCGACAGGGCCCCGACCGCGGTGATGACGAACTGCGCCGTGAACTGGCGGCCGGTGTCGGTGGTCACCGTCCATCGGCTGGCCGCCTCGTCGAACGTGGCCGCGGTGACCCGGGTGCTGAACTCGATGTCGCGGTACAGGCCGAACCGCTGTGCGACGTGCTCCAGGTAGGCGAGGATCTCGTGCTGCTCGGGGTAACGCTCGCTCCACTCCCATTCCTGCCACATGTCCCGGTCGAAGGAGTAGCAGTAGATGTAGCTGTCGGAGTCGCTGCGCGCGCCGGGATAGCGATTCCAGTACCAGGTGCCGCCGACGCCGCCGGCGGCCTCGATCACCCGCGCGGTCATCCCCATCTGATCGCGCAGCCGGTGCAGCATGTACAGGCCCGAGAACCCGGCGCCGATGATGATCGCGTCGACGTGGTCGGGCAAGCCGGCGGATTCAGCGGACGCACCGGATTCAGCGGACGCCGTGGGCGCATGAGAATTGGCAGCTGCGGTGGGTGCGTCCGGCATCGTCTTTCCTTCCGTCGACGACAGGGCTGCCGGTAGTGTGCGCCGCTGGCGGCCGGGAGTACTTGGACGGGGTTGCGCGGGCGTTGGACAAACGTGCGGGCTTGCCGTCTGCGGCGCCCGGCGGCAGGGCTAATCCTGGCGCCCTGGCACCTTTGTGACCTGCGCCATACCGTTTATCATCGAGCTACTCCTGTCGCCGCGTGCGCGCCGGCGGTGCTCGGGGGCGGACGCCCGGCGCGGAGGCAACGATGCCGACAAGCCCGATCGGTCCCGATGAACTTCCCACCTGGGTGCCGGGGCAGCTGACGGTCCGGAGCCCGGATCAGGGCTGGCCCGGTGTCTCGGTCCGCGGCTACCGCTACGCCGGCTCCGACGTGGCGGTGCCGCCCATGCGGGACTACATTGTCGTCGCCTACCGGCAAGGGACCACGGCCATGCGCCGCCGGGTCGACGGCGAGTGGGTCAGCGAGACCTTAAGGCCTGGTGACGTCTCGCTGCTGACCCGGGCGGCCGAATCGCACTGGGTCTGGCCCGAGGACATCGAGGTCGTGCACGTCTATCTGAGCCAGGACGGGCTGGCCGCCACCTGCCGTCAGATGTACGAGCGCGACGTCGAGGACGTCGAACTGCTCGACGAGGTCAAGGCCGACGACCCGGCGATCCACGCGGCCGCCATGGCGATCGCGGCGGAGGCCACGCAAGGCGGCGCGGGCAGCCGGCTGCTGGTTGACTCACTGTCGTGCCAGCTCGCCGTGCACATCCTGCGCCGGCATGCGCACGTGCTGTTCCGCGAGCCCGACGACAGCGACGGGCTCACGTTCCGGCAGGAACGCACCGTGCGGGATTACGTCGAGGCCCACCTGGGCGAGAACATCTCGCTGGACGACCTGGCTGCCTCAGTGGCCCTGAGCCGGTTCCACTTCGCCCGCATGTTCCGCCAGTCGGTCGGGGCCAGCCCGCACGAGTTCGTGCTGCAGCAGCGGCTGGAGCGGGCCCGGCTGATGCTGAGCCGCACCAGAGCTCCCCTGCCGGATGTCGCGGCCAGCTGCGGTTTCGCCGACCAGAGCCACATGAACCGGGTGTTCAGGAAGCGCGTCGGGCAGACTCCCGGCCAGTTCCGCGCCTCCGGCGCGGGTTAATCGAGTTTGCGGGTCAATCGAACCGGCGGGTCAATCGAACCGGCGGGCGCTGGGGTAACGCTGGCCGCCGTCTACGACGATGTTGGCCCCGGTGACCCACGAGGCCCGCTCCGACAGCAGGAAGGTCACCACGTCGGCGACCTGCGACAGGCGTCCCAGGCGGCCGAAGGGGAGCTGGGTGGCCTGGAAGGCAGCGAAATCATCGGGGTTTTCGCGGGCGAAAATTTGCCAGGAACCGCCCGGGAACATGATGGAGCCAGGGCTGACGGCATTGACGCGGATGCCTGAGGGCGCCAGTTCCTGGGCGGCGGTGGCAGCGAGCTGAATTTCGGCGGTTCCGGACGGCAATTGACCGTATCCAATGGCCGCGACCCGGCGCGGGTCGGGTGAAGCCGATCCACCGGGACGCAGCACCCGCCGGACTTCGGCCAGGGCCTGGCCGACGTCGGAGATCGTGCACAGCGTCCAGGTCGTGAGGACGTGGTCGACGCTTTCGTCCGGCAGCGAAGCGTTGCCCCAGCTGAGCCTCAGCTCAGCTCGGCACCCGGCTGCTGCGGCTGATCCCGGCTTCCGGTGAATATCTCCGTGAGGAAACTGCTGGCGGCGGCGAATGAGCGGGTGTCGGCCAGCGGGTCGTAGGCGACCCCGGGAATTGCCCCCGGGATAGCATGAGAGTGGGTGAAGCCGTGCAGCGCGCCGCCGTACATGATCAGCTGCCAGTCCGCGCCGGCCCCGTTCATCTCCTCGGCGAACGCCGTGACATCGCTGAGCGGCACGTGCGGGTCCAGAGCGCCATGGCAGATGAGCAGCCTGGCGCGGATCGTGCCGGGTTCCGCTCGCCTGCTGGTGGCGAGGCTCCCGTGGATGCTGACCCCACCTGCGATGGGTTCACCCGATCGGGCGAGCGTGAGGACGGCCAGCCCGCCGAAGCAGAAGCCGATAGCCGCGAAGCGCCCGTCTGTGCCCGGGCAACGCGCAAGGGCAGCCAGGCCCGCCTGCGCCCGGCGGATCATGAGCGGCGGGTCATCCCGCAGCGTGGTGAGGCAGCGGATGACACGATCCCTATTGCCTGCTATGCCATCCCCGAACATGTCACAGGCGAGGACGATATATCCAAGTGCCGCGTAACGGCTGGCCTGCTCGCGGGCGTGCTCATCCAGCCCAGCGCCTCCGTGGATGAGCACGATGCCCGGCCGGACGCCGGGCAGCGTTTCGTCCCGGCACAGCACGCCGGTCAGCGGGGTGTCCAGGTCGCGGTACGGCCAGTCCTGGGCCGTGACATGCAAGCTGGAGCTATCTGGGGTCACTCGCCAGACATTACCAGCGCTTAAGCAAATCTTTCCCTCACAATACGACAGAATATTTAATTCAGGAAGCATATTAGAATATCGATCCGATCCCATTCTTGCCCGGTATGCGCGCTGTCTTATGGGGCAGCGCGGCTCAGCGCTTTTGCTGCGCCAGAGCAAATGGCGGTTCGCGGCCGGTGCCGGCTGGTGCTGCTGATAGAAACCGGCTCATGGAACGGCATGGCCCCCGCTGGGACGTGACGTGATGGCGGGCGGGTGGCCGCGAAATTCTGCGGACTGGATCTGGTCCACACCCGACCTGGATACTGCACAGGACGCCGATGGGGTCTTAGCTGGCAGTCGGGCTGAGTTATGCACATGCGAACGTCTCAGCGGAGCCAGTTATCCACACTCATGCCGAGCTTATGCACTGGCAATCCACATGCTTATCGCTGTAGCGTGCGTTCGCAGCCGCCATCGTAAGGGAAAGGCTTGAGCCAGTGCGGCGCGCTTTAGCCGGAGGAACAGGATCGCCGAGGCGTTCGATGCTGGCGTAAGGCAATGAAAATGCCAGTGAGGAGCCAACGGATATCGCAGTTTATCTGTTCAGCCTCGCCGGGATGACCGGCGTCGAACTGCAAGACGAAATCGAGAGGCCGGCCTGGCGCCTTGAGTTATGCCAGACTCGCTGCGATAGTTGCTACAGGGTGCGAACGTACGTTCGGTAAATGGGAGTAGCGTGGCGGTAACGGAGCGACAGCGGCAGCTACTGGCCCTGTGTGCCATCCGCGTCGACGGCACCAGCGTCGACTGGAGCCTGGTAGCCCGGCAGGCACAGTTCGAGGAGGGCCTGGACGCGCTCTGGTCGGGGCACATCTTCGAGACGTCCGTCGCCGCGAAGCGTTCCGTTCAGGTGCTGCGCCGCGGCATCAGGGAGCCAGCACCGCTCGCCGAGCGGGTTGAGGCCGAGACCGAAGCGGCGGCCCAGGCTGGCGCGCGGCTCGTCACCGTGCTGGACGAGGACTACCCGGCAAACCTGCGGCTGATCCCCAACCTCCCGCCGTTCCTGTTCTACCGGGGCGACCTGGCCGCGGACGACACATGGTCGGTGGCCGTGGTCGGAGCCCGGAAAGCTTCTGAATCGGGCATCGAGCAGGCGGCGCGGCTGTCGCAGCTGCTGGTCGGGCATGACGTCACGGTTATCTCCGGGCTGGCCCGGGGCATCGACACCGCCGCCCACCAGGCCGCCCTGGACAGCGGAGGACGGACCATCGCTGTCCTCGGCACCGGCATCACGCGGTGCTATCCGCCCGAGAACCAGGGTCTTGCCGAGCGGATCATCCAGGCCGGTGCCCTGGTGTCGCAGTTCTGGCCGACGCGAGCGCCCGGCCGGGATACGTTTCCGCGCCGGAATGTCGTTACATCCGGCCTCAGCCAGGGCACCGTTGTCATTGAGGCGAGCCAAACTTCTGGAGCCAAAATGCAAGCGCGGCTGGCGCTGGAGCACGACAAGAAGGTCTTCCTGGTCGCGTCCCTGGTCGCTGACCAGCCGTGGGCCCGCGATTACGTCGACCGCCGGGACGCGATCGCGGTCGACGACGTTCACGAGGTGCTCAAGCACCTGGCTGCCCCGGACCGGATCCGGCAGAAGGCCCGCCAGCAGCAGCAGCTCTCCCTGACGCTGCTGTGACGCCATGCCGCCGTCTGCCTTACTGCCCGCGGGACCGCCGCCTGGTTTCCCGAAGTGCGCGCGGTGCCCGTACTACCGGACGGGTCCCGCGCGCATCTGCGTGGTTTGTGCCCGGCGGACGTTCGAGCGCATAGCGCCGGACGCGTGCCCGACCTGCAGCCAGCAGCTGGACGACGACGGCAGCTGCCCTAACTGGCTGTGCCAGGATCCCCGGCGCCGGATCAGCCGCATCCACGCGATCGCGTACCAGTCAGGCGCCCTCCAGCAGGTGATCAACAACTACAAGTACGGCGACGCCCGGTCCTGGTCAGTGATCTTCGGCCGGCTCGTGCTGGGCTGGCTCGAACTGAACGCGCTCCGCGACCCGCCGGACCTGATCGTGGTCAATCCGACGTACACCGGTCCCGGGGGCCGGGCGTTCGCGCACGCCGAGATCGTTCTTCAGCGGGCGGAGAAAGAGGACGTCAGCCGCCGCTGGCCGTTCGACCTGCGTAATCCTCGCGCCATCGTGAAAACGCGGGCCACCGCTCAGTCGGCGAATGCCACCGCCAAGGCCAAGCGCGCCGCCGCGGACGAGCTGCGGTCGGCTCTGGCCATCCCTGATCCGGCCCGGACCGCGGGGCGCCGCGTTCTGGTCTACGACGACGTCTGCACGACGGCCAGCCAGCTCAACGCGGTGGCTGACTGTCTCCTGGCCGAAGGCGGCGCGGCGAGGGTTGAGGCGCTGGTGCTCGCCCGCGCGCCCTGGCGGCGACGCACCTGACGATCACCAGCACCACTATTCTCACGAGGCGGCCGGGAGCCAGGTGCGGCAGCAAGACTGGCAGGCCGTCCGGTCACAGCAGTAGAAACCGTCCGGTCACAGCAGTAGAAAACTGCATCGCAAGCGAGGCCTGTTGCGGTGGGGTGCGCCCGGACGCAATTGGTATGGTGCGCGTATGACGCAGCTCACAGCAGCGCCCAGCTTGGTCCGGCGCGCGTTCTTCGAGGAGCTCGACTCCGGACAGCGATCCGCCCTGCTCAGCTGGCTGGCCTTCACCGGCACCTTCGGCGGGCTGCGCGCGCTCACCTACAGCATCCGGGCTGGCAAAGGCCCCTTCCGCAACATCAGTGTCGGCGGCGAGCACGTGCATCACTACATGTGGGGAATCGCCCTGCTGTCCGGCGTCGGCGCGGTCGCCGTCCGCGGCGAGGAGCGGCAACGCCGTCACCCGGCCATCGCCATCAGCTACGGCGCCGGCAACGCGCTCATCGTCGATGAGTTCGCTCTACTGCTCGACCTGAGGGACGTCTACTGGGCCAAGCAGGGCCGGATCTCCATCGACATCGGTGTCGGGGCCATCGCCCTGAGCGGGTCCTACTTCGCGGCGCTGCCGCTACTGCGCAGGCTGCGGCGGGACCGGCAGCAGAAGGCGGCGGGGCACGGACCGGCAAGCAATGCCGAGACGACGCCCGCGGCCACGGCCGGCTGACCTCAGAATCACCGGCCTCAGTGCGGGGCCAACAGTGTGACCAACTGGCAACCCCAGCAAATCGTCCTCCTCGATGTACGGAATGACACCATCGAACCGCTAACGACTGATCAAGTTTCCTTTCGTGCCCGCAGTAAGCTACCAGCACGTAAGCGGGAAATTGCTCTCAGCGTTGGACGGCTTGCCATCGAGTTTCATGACTGGATGAGCAGGCGGTATCACCTTCCATTTTCGGACCTGCCATCACTCAATAAGCCTGATCCTGAAACCGCTGCAACTATAGTCCGCGCGAGGTGGAGTCTAGGTTCCGCACCGATAGGTAATACGGTGCATCTTCTAGAGTCTCATGGTGTCCGAGTCTTCTCTCTCGCTCCGGAGTATTCCGAAGTAGACCTTGATCACAGACGGTCCAAGCAATCGGGTTTAACAGGCGACATGGATTTAACGTCCGAATCGGACATTGCCGGGGATGATCTTCCTGTAGTGGAAAGCTCTCGCGACACGCGAGACGACAGGAGAAGACGTGGCCCCGGCACGCAAGCCGCTGACCATGGAAGACAGGGAAGACATTTCCCGCGGACTGGCGAAAGGACTGGAAAATAAGGACATAGCCGCCTCGATCGGGCGGGACGAATCGGTCGTGTCCCGGGAAATAGCACGGCACGGCGGGCGCGAAGCGTATCGTGCATGGAAGGCCGGCGCGGCCGCACGAGAATCGCGGAGCCGTCCGAAGGAACGTAAAATAGACAATGACCGGGAACTGTGCGAAAGGGTCACGGGCGGCCTGAGGAAAGGCTGGTCACCGGAGCAGATAGCGGGCAGGCTGCGCTTCGCGCGTAACCGGGGAGAAACGGATATGTCCGTATCGCACGAGGCAATCTATACCTGGATCTACGCCCAGCCGAAAGGCGAGCTGGCCCGTGCCGGGATTGTCCTGCGCACCGGCCGTGAGCAGCGGAAACCCCGCGGGCGCAAGAAGAGCACAGGCGCGAAGATCGTCGGGATGCGGTCCATCGGCGAGCGGCCGGCCGAGGCGGCGGGCCGCCAGGTGCCCGGCCACTGGGAAGGCGACCTGGTCATCGGCAAGGCGGGCAAATCGGCCATGGGCACCCTGGTCGAGCGGGTCAGCCGGTTCCTGTGCCCCGTCGCGCTCCCGGACGGGCACGACGCGGACTCGGTCAAAGACGCCCTCTTCGATGCCGTGAAAGACCTGCCGGCGCACCTGCGCAAGTCGCTGACCTGGGACCAGGGCACCGAGATGGCCCGGCACGCCGCCCTCACCGTCGCGGCGGACCTTCCCATCTATTTCGCCCATGCCCATTCCCCGTGGGAGCGCGGTACCAATGAGAACACCAACGGCCTGATCCGGGAATACTTCCCGAAAGGGACAGAGATAACGGGCGACATGGATTATCTCTGGTCCGTCGCTGATTCCCTTAATGACCGGCCCCGTGCTATACTCGGATTCAGGAAACCAAGCGAAGTGTTCACGGAGCTAATGCTTCAGGAAGCCGTGATTCCACCGGCCTGAATTGCTTCGATCGCTTGAGACCGCCC
>Ga0302225_10002595_pt1 | contig 10664 bp, 7 predicted proteins | sample II_Palsa_E3_2_FD_193515 | JGI IMG/M metagenome (GOLD analysis project Ga0302225, IMG submission 193515) | Peat permafrost microbial communities from Stordalen Mire near Abisko, Sweden - II_Palsa_E3_2 | ecosystem: Environmental > Terrestrial > Soil > Palsa > Peat permafrost | place: Sweden...
GCACCGCAGATCCCGCCGTGCGGGCCGGCTGGGCGACCTTCAAAAACCAGCTGCACGTCCACCACACCGCCGAGGACACCTCGCTATGGCCGCCGCTGCGGCAGAAGGTCACCCGGCCGGACGAGACCGCCGTGCTGGATGCGATGGAAGCCGAGCACGCCCGCATCGACCCGCTGCTCTCCCAGGTCGACGCCTCCCTCGCCGCCTCCGGCCCCGTCGGCGCGCTGGCCCAGACGCTCGCCGCCCACATGAAACACGAGGAAGACCAGGCACTTCCCCTCGTCGAGGCGCACCTGGGGCCCGACGGCTGGGCCGCGTTCCGGAAGGCGACCGGGAAGATCCAGGGCCTGCGGGGAGGCGCCGAGTTCTTCCCCTGGATGCTCGACGGCGCCTCAGCCGACACCAGCAAGAAAGTGCTCGGCATGCTGCCGCCACCCGCCCGGCTCCTCTACTGGGCAGTCTGGCGCCCTCGCTATGCCCGCACCCCGCGTTGGGACACCACCACAACCCGAACCACTGCAGTAAGTCCACCACGATGAAACTCACCATCTTCGGCGCCACCGGCGCCACCGGAACAAGCCTCGTCCAGCAGGCGCTAACGGCCGGCCATGACGTCACAGCAGTCGTCCGCGACCCCGCCCGCCTGGCCATCCCCGCCCGCCACCGGCTTCGGACCGTCACCGCCGACGTCCTGGACGCTGCCGCGATCAGCCCGGCCGTGGACGGCGAAGACGCCGTAATCTCCGCGGTGGGCCCGGGTACCGGCGCCAGCACGCTTCGCCAGGACGGCACCCACAGCATCATCCAGGCCATGCAGAAAACCGGCACCCGCCGGCTCCTGATAGTCAGCGGCTCCATCGTCGCCGACGAAGGCGACAGCCCCTTCACGCGCTACCTGCTCAAGCCCCTGGCACGGCGTACGTTCCTGCGCCACGTCTGTGCCGACATGCGCCGCGCCGAGGACGAGATCCACGCCAGCAACCTGGACTGGACGATCATGCGCCCGCCCTCCCTGACAGACAAAGCCGCCAGGGGCACCTACCGCACCGCGACCGACCGTAACCTGCCGCACGGATTCAGCATCTCCCGCGCCGACCTCGCCGCCTGCATGCTCACCCTGCCCGACAACCCGGCCAGCGTGCACCGGCACGTCGCCATCGCCAACTGACACCAGCGAGCGTCACCGCTGGCGGCTCGATTGTTACCGGCACCCTAGCGGGACCTCGTAGCCGGACAGCGTCGCGCGGGCGAGTGCCTGGATGAACGCGGGCTTGGACGCAGCGCTGGTGAAGAGGGCTCGCTGGCGGGCGGCTCCGGTCCCCCGCTGGTCGAGCCGGTGCAGCAGCCTGGTGACCGTCTCGGTGTCGCCGTGGTCGCTGAGCGCGGGATAGACATGATCAAGGAGCCGGGAGCGGAGCGTCGGCGCATCGACGGCCTGCCCGGTGAACGGGTCGACTCCTGCCCCGTCGAGCCCCTGCCGCGCCGCAGCGGCCAGCGCCGCGGCCACCTGCTCGGCCGGCGCCGCTGCCACCGGCGTCCCGCGCCGGGCCTCGGCCAGGGCCGTGGCGACCAGGGCGCGGATCAGCCCCGCCGCGAGGACCGCGGTGCCGGCGTCGAGGCAGACGTCGGCCACCCGGACCTCGACGGTCGGGTAGCGCGGGGAAAGCCGGGCCAGGAAGTAGACATTCCGCTCGTCCAGCGCCGCGCCGCGCCCGATGAGGCGGCGGACTGCCGTGTCGTAGGCGGCCGCGTCCGGCCACGCCGCGGGCGGCACCGCGGTCGGCCAGCGTGTCTGGATCCTGTACCGCCAGCTGGCCCATCCGGTATCGCGCCCGTCGGCGATCGGGGAGTTGGCGGTGACGGCGAGCAGCGGCGCAAGCCAGGGCCGCAGCCGCGCCAGGACCTGGACGCCCAGGTCCCGGGAGGGGACCCCGACGTGCACGTGGCAGGCGCAGGTGCCGGCATCGGCCACCACGGGACCGTACAGGCGTGCCAGCTCCTGGTAACGGGGCTGGCACGTCAAGGCGGCCAGCCCGGGCGTGCGGTACGGCGCGACTCCTGACGCCACCAGGCGGCAGCCCAGATGCGCCGCGGCGGCCGCGGCGAGCCGCCGCAGCCTGACCAGCTCGCGGCCGAGGTCGTCCAGGCCCGAGCACACCCTGGTTCCGGTCTCCACCTGGAACCGCATCAGCTCCTGCTGCACGCCCGGCTCCTCGTCGAGCATCCGCACCAGATCGGGGCCGGCCAGCACCGCGGCGCCGGTGGACGGGTCCAGGAGCACGAACTCCTCCTCTACCCCCAGCGTGATCGCACCGGCCGCGCGCGCTGCCCTCGACGGGCCACTGGGCACCTTCGCGCCCCGTCCTGCACCGCCCGATCCGGGCATTACCACGACCACCTGCTGATCCGGGAGCGGACGTAGCGGTAGCCATGGGCCCAGCGCGCTGGCCAGGCCCGCGACTGCGTAGGCTGTGGAGATCGGCGGCCACAGCAGTGCGGCCAGCGTGATGGAGGCTGCCGCCTGCACGGCCATCGCCTCGGCGCCGGCAAGCGTGACGACGTTCCCGGCTGCCTTCCAGGCTGCGTCCAGCGGCTGCTCGGTCGAGATCGGTAGGGTCCGGGCCATTGTCTCGTCACCTTCTGTCGTTGAGGACACGCCGCGAGTCCCTCCGCGTTGCCACGGCGCCCCGGGGCTTCTCACTAACAGCGAAATGATCATACGGAGCGTAACGGGGGCATCGGCACAGACACGCGGACATATGCGGAGGTGGCCGCAGAGACGCGGAGCCCCTGTAGAAGAGGTGTCGCTGAAGATCACCCGCTACCGGGATAGGCTCCGCCTGGTCTCCTATCGTGTCATGCTCGATATCCCGAGTGAAACTGGTCTTTGTTCGTTTCCCGCCTGCTGGCTGAGCACCGCCGCCAGATCGGCACGCGGACGGGACCCCCTGCTACCGGCAGGCGCTGTTCGGGCTGGCATGGTTCCGGGACAAGGGCGATATCTCGCGGCTGGGCGCCAGCTTCGGGCTGCCGCACTCCACCGCCTAGTCCCCGCTTCCTGAGCGCTGTTGCCACCGGGCAACCATGGCGGTCGAGTCTGTTCAAAAAAAGGATCGAATCCACCGCAACGCGCCGGAGGTAGATAGGAGGTTTTATCGAGTAGAGATGCGAGCTCATCGGGCGATCCGGAGCGACACGCTAGGCGAAGTCCAGCGACATGATGACCGTTACGACGACATGTGAAACGACAAGATGGCTGTCAAACGACATGATGGCTGTCACGTGTCACGTCTCAGCGAACCTGCCTGGCAGGAAGCTCCGTGACCTGCGGAGATAGCAATTTCGGTGCGTTACTATTATCTTTCCCTCCCATTATCCGCCATGGGTTTCCTGTCGCCCCGAAGTGGCAAAGAACAGAGCATTGCTGGAGCCGGGGGGCAGCAGAGTGCGAACATGGATTGCAGTCGAAAAACGGGGCAGGACGGCCGTGGGCGGCGGAGCGCGGGCGCCCGGTCTCGATGGTGTCCGGGCGCTGGCCGTGTTTGCGGTTATCGCCTTTCATGAGCAATTCGCGGCGTTTCACGGCGGGTTTCTCGGGGTTGATGTCTTTTTTGTCCTGAGCGGCTACCTGATCACTGATCTGCTCGCCGCCCACTGGGCCCGGCACGGGCGGCTGGACCTGCGCGGGTTCTGGATCCGGCGCGCGCGGCGGCTCCTGCCCGCCCTGGCCGTGGTGCTGGTCACCGTGACAGCGGCGGTCGCCGTGATCGAACCGGGACAGCTCGGGGCGCTGCGGCCGGCGCTACTTGCGGCGGTCAGCTATTCGAGTAACTGGTGGCAGGCGCTGCAGCATCAGTCGTATTTCGCCGGGTTCGGCCCGCCGCCGCCGTTGCGTCATCTGTGGTCGCTCGCCATCGAGGAGCAGTTCTACCTGGTGTGGCCGCTGATCCTGATCGTGACGCTGCGGACCTGCCAGCGCCGCCGGCTCCGGGCGGCCGTCGCGCTGGCGGGGGCGGCCCTGTCCGCGGTGGCCATGGCCGCCATCTACGTGCCGGGCGGGGATCCCTCGCGGGTCTACTACGGCACGGACACCCACGCGTCGGCGCTGTTCATCGGGGCGGCGCTCGCCTTCGCCTGGCCACTGCGGCAGCTACGGGCCGCGCCACGCCAGCAAGTCCGGCGCGCCGACGCGGCGGGCCTGACCGGGATCGCCGTGCTCGCCTGGGCGATGAGCCGCTACTCCGGCGGGGACGGTGCCCTGTACCCGGCGGGGCTGCTCATCACAGCGCTCGGGGCGGGCGGCCTGGTCGTGGCAGCCGCTAGCCCCGGTGTGATCGCCGGGTTGCTCAGCTGGGCGCCGCTGCGCTGGGCCGGCGTGCGGTCATACGGCATCTACCTATGGCACTGGCCGGTCATCGCGATCGCAGCCGCGATCACCGGGCCGCGACCCGGGGCCCCCTGGCTTGGGGCCGCCGAGGCCGCCACCGCGATCACCCTGGCCGCTGCCTCCTGGAAATGGATAGAACAGCCAATCCTGCGCAACGGCCTCCGGGCCACCGTCCACGCCAGGTACCGCGCGGCGACCGAATCGTCGGCCGCCCAAGGCCGGGGACTCGCCCGTGCCTTTTTCGCCGCCGCCCTGGCCGCAGCGCTCATGGTCGCCGGCGCCGCCGGGTACGGGGTGGGGGTGCTGCGCGCGCCCACGTCGCCGGGCCTGGAGCAGCAGATCACCCAGGGAGCGATGATCAGCGCAGACTCCCGGACGCACAAGGTCACCCCGGCGGCGGCAGCCCGCGTTTCTGCAGAGACGCTACCGCCCACCCCGGCCAGCACGTCGGGCGGCGGCGCTCACGCATACCAGGCGAAGATTCCCGGTTCGAAGGTCACCGCCATCGGAGACTCGGTCATGCTCGCGGCCGCCCCGCAACTGCAGGCTGCCCTCAAAGGGATCTACATAGATGCGGCGGTCAGCCGGCAGATGAGCGCCGGCCTCGCCGTCGTGCAAGGGCTCGCCGACGCCGGCCTGCTCCGATCTGTGGTCGTCTTGGATCTTGGCACCAACGGGACCGTCACCACGCGCCAGATCCGCCAGCTGCTCGCCACCATAGGACCGCACCACACGCTGGTGCTCGTCAACACGTTCGTTCCGCGGCCGTGGCAGAACGAGGACAACCGGGTGCTCGCCGCCGCCGCCCGGAAGCATGACAATGTCGTGCTGGCCAACTGGTTCGCGACTATCGAGCATCGCACCGGCCTGCTCTGGGACGACGATGTGCATCCCCGCCCGCGAGGAGCGACGCTGTATGCGCGCATGGTGGCAACGGCGGTGCAGGCTACCCGCAGCCCCCGCCCCACCGCTTCACCGTGGTCGGCCACCTGCCACACCCCCTGAAGGCGGCAGCAGCCAGGCCCGTGCGGAATCTGCACACGCGGACCCAGGCAGGCAGCTACCAGGCGAGGCCATCACGCAGGGCGTATATCCCGAAGGCGGACGGGCGGCTTCGGTCGCTCGGCATTGCCGCGCTGGAAGACAAGATCGCCCAGCGTGCCGTCGTGGAGGTGCTCAACGCCGTCTATGAGACGGACTTCCTGGGTTTCTCCCACGGGTTCCGGCCGCGGCGCAGCCCGCGCTGGCGGCCGGTATCGAGCGCAAGAGGGTGAACTAGGTTTTCGACCCGGACATCCGCGACTTCTTCACCTTCCCGAGCAGGCCAGACGGCTGGCGAGCGTGGTGCGCGGGCACTGCGCCGACTACGCCGTGCCCGGCAACAGCGAGGCAAGCAGGGCATTCCGCACCCAGGCGGCCCGGCACTGGTACCGGGCGCTGGGGGAGCCCACAGATTCCACGGGCCGCCCGGTGCCCAGGAGGCGATTGGTTGCCGAATGTTCAGTTATTGTCACGTTGGGTGACGTTCGATCCTGCTTTCCCCGCCATCTGGACCCGATTTCCCCGTCATTTCTCCTCTGGGTACCAGAATGCACGCGGCGTAGGCTTTTGTTAACAGAGAGTGCAATGAGGCTTTTCTGCACTGGGGGAAGGCAAGACAATGAAACTCAACAAGGTAACCGCAATCCCGGCACCCGCACTCACAGCCGGTCTCAGCCTCGTAAGAGCGGCCTTCCGACATGTCTTACGACATGATGGCTGGCATACGACATGTTCGATGGCACGGGACAAGTTCGGACTCGCGCCCCTATCCCAGCCCCCTGATCAAACGCCGATAATGTGCATTATGTAAAGTTAATCCGGCTGTTCCGGAAGTCGTCCCCAAACGAACGTTCTGCTGGCGCTGTTCGCCGGAAACACCACCGCAGGGCCGCCAGGTTGGATGCCGCCCGGGCCTGTCCGCCGCCGCGAGCGGCGCCGCTGGGTGATCATCGCCGCTGTACGTGCCGAGAGACGCGCCACAGGAACCCTGCCATATAGCGCCGAAGATCATTTGCCATTCACCGGCGAAGGTTACAGCCCGGTCTAGCATCGCGTGCACGAACACGGGGCGCGTTTGGTGACCGCGAACGGCCCAGCCGCGGACAGTTTCAGGGCCATTTCGTCGAGATCCACGCTGCGATGACCGGATGGCGCTGTCGGCCGGCCTGGAAGAGGAAGCCCAGGTCCGGCTGGTCCGGTGCTCATTGGGTCGGTCCGGGCGGGCCAGAGGCAATTGAACGTTTGCCGCCGTGGTGTGTATCAGCGGGCCGCCGCGACGCCTCCGGCATGGTTAGTGGTCACGCAGCTCAGCGTGCACCCGGGAACTACCGGATCCGTTCTCCGACAGATATGAGGGAGTAAGCGATGGCCGATCGTCATCCCCCAGTCCAGGACTGGGCCAGCGATTTCGACCACACCGACCCCGCGTGGAGCGCCGACCCGTACCCGATCTGGGATGACCTGCGCCAGCGCTGCCCGGTTGCGCACACCGAACGCTACGGCGGGGCCTGGCTGCCGGTCACCTATGACCTGATCCGCGAGGTCGCCTACGACACCGAGCACTTCACCTCCCGCACGGTGGTGGTCAGCGACCGGCGCCCCGGCCCGGATGCCCTGCCCGCCCCCATCGGCATTTCGCCGCCGATCACCTCGGACCCGCCCTTCCACAAGCTGGCACGGCGGATGCTGCTGCCCGCCTTCGGCCGCAGATCGGTTGCCGCCCTCGAGCCGTTCACACGGCAACTGTGCCGTGCACTGCTCGACCAGACCACGGGCAACGTGGCTTTCGACGCGGCCGCCGAGTACGCCCAGCACATCCCGGTCCGGGTCATCGTCAGGTTCCTCGGCTTCCCGGAGTCCGACGCCGGCATTTTCCGCCGCTTCATCCACCAGGTGATGGAGGAGGTCAACACGACCGCCGAGGAACGCCAGACGATGATGGCGGAGCTGGACGACTACATAGACGCCCAGATCGATGACCACATCGCCAGCCCCAGGGACGACCTCACCTCGTTTCTCCTCAGTGCGGAGATCGACGGCGCCGGGCTGTCCCGCGAGCACGTCCGGGGCACGATGATCTTGCTGATGATCGCCGGCATCGACACCACCTGGTCGGCGATCGGCGCGTCGCTGTGGCACCTGGCCCGGTACCCCGGCGACCGGCACCGCCTTGCCACCGAGCCAGCGCTGATGGACACCGGCGTCGAGGAACTGCTCCGCGCTTATGCGCCAGTCACGATGGCGCGCCTGGTGGCCAAAGACCACGACTTCCACGGCCACCAGCTCCAAGAGGGTGACTGGCTGCTGCTCCCATTCCCCGCCGCCAACCGGGACCGGAGCGTGTTCGAGGATCCCGGCCGCGTTAACCTCGGCCGGGCCGACTTCCGGCACGCCGCCTTCGGGATGGGCATCCACCGCTGCCTCGGCGCCCACCTGGCGACGATGGAACTGCGGGTCGCCCTGGAAGAATGGCTGGCCCGCTACCCGGACTTCGAGCTGGCCGACCCGGCTGCCGTCACCTGGTCCAGCGGCCAGGTTCGCGGTCCCCGCAGCCTCCCCGTCAAGGTCCAGTTATAAGCACTTCACGGCCGCTCCGCTCGCCGGGTGGCGGCCGGGCAGTCCGCTCGGCGAAACGAGGTCAACTGGCCCTCCCCCGGGATGCGTCTGCGATCTTACTGGGCGTCATCCCGGTACAGCTGGGCCCGGCTGCGCAGCCTGAGACATGAACAGAACGGCCCAGAATGGCCACATAGCTTGAGACACATATGTCCTCTGCCAACAGAAACCGGACGGCACGGCAGCCGCAGATTGACAATAAAGATTCCTCTTCACAGGTCGGAAGCACGGATCGAGCAATCTTCGTTATCAGAGGACAACATAGACAATCGTGAGTCTCACTTAACCTGCCCGCCCAGGTCAGGCCCTCAGTCGACTGGCCAACTCAACTGAGACAGGGCAGTAGCGCTAGACATAGGGCAGTCTGCGGTCATCGGCCGCGGGCGGCGATGATCTCCGGCTGCCTGCGGGTCCAGTAATCCACGATCTGCTGGCGGGAAACGGGAAGCGCATCGTCTGGGTCGACATCGTCGAAGTATCCGAGGCCCAGCACGATGTGGTTAAGCGCCTGATCGGGGAACTCGGGCTGGAAACGCTCAAGGAACAGCGCCAGCCCCTCGTTGACCGTGCGGTTGGTGCGCTGCTCGATTGTCATCAGGTCGAAGTAGTCGCGCAGCTCGCCCCGATCGCCGACGACCTTGAGCTTCATCGCCATGAGGTCGCTGATCTGCGCGACCTGAAGTCCGGCGAACTGCTGGGCTGGCTCGAGCAGCCGCTGCGGGCGCACCTCGTCCGCGTGCAGGAACTGCACCCTGGTGGCTGAGAACACGCCGTTCAGCGTGCCGGGGGCGCGCTCGGTGACCGCGAACGGCCCGGCCGCGGACAGTTTCAGGGCTATCTCGTCGAGGTCCACGCTGCGATGATGGAAGAAGAAATCCAGGTCCCGGCTGGTCCGGTGCTCAAGGTGAACAGCTATGGCCGTGCCCCCGCCGAGGTATGCGTCAGGCGGGACGAGTGGCGCGATCGCCCGCCAGGTCGCGGCTGTGTCTGGCGGCAAGAAGGCCCGGAGCGGCTCAGCCGGCGGCATGCGTGTGCCTGGCCAGGTTACGAGCTAGCGCCCGGTGGGCGGGATCGAGGCCCCGGGTGGTGGCTGCGTGCTCCCAGGCGCTGGCCGGAAGGCTGGCCGCTCCCCAGGCGAGGCCGTCCGGGTCGTCAGCCTGGATCAGCCGTCTGGCAATGTAGGGTGCCGATGTCGCGACGTCCAGCTGGGCAGGAGCGGTATTCCAGAACAGGTGCCGCAGATGCGGGGGCACCCTTTTGACGCGGTGACTGCCGGTGTGGACGGGCAGCCGTACCTTCGCCACAGCGGGGGCGAGAGCCGCCCACTCGGCCGTTCCGAACCGTACTTGGTAGACGGTCGTCTGGCTGGCTCGCCCCTTGGCGAGCATCATGGGCGACTGGGTGATGGTTCCCTTCGCCGAAAGCAGTGCCAGCGCACGCCCCGCAGCAGTCGGACTGACTCCCGCCCGCCGCGCGGTCTCGCGCACCGAAGCAAGCCCGCGCGGTGACCGTGACAGAGCCGCCAGCACCTGGGTCTCGGTTCGTGACAGGCCGGGTACCGGCGGAGTCACACCCAGCTCGCGAGCTAGTTCGCCGACCTCGCCCTTGGTCAGGTGGAAGACACCTGCGGAATCGCGTCCACCCGCCAATTCCAGGCGGTCCACGGCACGCCTTACCCGTGGCGGCGAGGTCCCGAGCAACCGGGCGGCTGCCGCGAGGCTATAGGTGTCCATATCGTTATGGTACCGGCCGGCACCCCGTCTCTACCGGGTGGCTGTGGAGTAGACCGTTCTGCGGTCAGACCGCGAGGAGACGCTGCCTGTCCCCCCGGTAAGGAACGGGCGCACCGGGACTACGAGCCCTGCTGGCAGACCTTGCGATTAAGGCCCAGGATGGGCACCTTCCGGTTGGTCAGCGCGGCGGCGGCGTGGTTGTCGCTGAGCCTGACGATCAGGGACGCGCTCCCGCCGGGGCCGTCGCCGGCCTCCCAGGCAATGCCATCGGCCAGGTTGAGGCGCCAGCCGAGGCCGATGTGTCCGGCCTGCGGCCGGAGCGCCTCGCTGGCGAGGCCGGCGGGCAGCAGGGATGACCACCCGGTGCCGAACCTGACCAGGTCGGCGGCGGTCGTCCACAGGCCGGCCGCGAGCAGGATTGCGGTGAGGTCGTCGAGATCGGGCACGAAGGTGCCGTCGGGCTCCAGCTCGTAGCCGGTGACCGCGTCCGGGTCCTCGTGCGGCCAGCCGGCCGGGAACGACGAGCCGGTCATGCCGAGCGGGCCGAGCACCAGCCGGGCGACGGCCGCGGCGTAGTCCGAGCCGGTGACATCGGCGATCAGCTGCCAGAGGGCCGCGTAGTCGCCGGGGGCTTTGCCCCTGACGGTGCCGCGGGGGCCGCTGCACGGCAGCACCGGGCCGAGTGATATCAGGCTGGGGACGGGAACGGTGCTGGCGTACAGGTTGGCGGGGGCGGGGGCGGGAGCGTTCACTCCGCCGGTGTGGCTGAGCAGTTCCCGGACGGTGACGGAGTCATCGGCGAGCCGTACGGTGCGCAGGTGATCGTTGGCCGGATCGTCGATCCCCACCCGCTCGTCGGCGATGAGCCGCAGCACGGCGGTCGCGGT
>Ga0302225_10002596_pt1 | contig 10663 bp, 10 predicted proteins | sample II_Palsa_E3_2_FD_193515 | JGI IMG/M metagenome (GOLD analysis project Ga0302225, IMG submission 193515) | Peat permafrost microbial communities from Stordalen Mire near Abisko, Sweden - II_Palsa_E3_2 | ecosystem: Environmental > Terrestrial > Soil > Palsa > Peat permafrost | place: Sweden...
CGCGGCGAAGATCGGCGATCTCTACGGCGCGAATGCACCCATTGTCGCGTTACCGGGCGAGACCTGCAGGACCATTTCAAATCGTCTGGCGGTCCATGCGCTCGAACGACTGCCGGTGGTGGCGGATGTGCAGTCGCAGCGCCTGGTGGGGATTGTCAGTCGCAGCGATCTGGTCAAGCTTTCCTCGGCAAATTCCGACGAGGAAGAGCTCCGGGAGATTTTCCAACGGCCGATCCATGCCCTGAAACTTGGCCTCCGCCCGATGCTCAAAAGGAAATAGCGCCTGGGAATCCGTCAAGTTCGTGCCGCACGCCCGGTCGAGGCGCGAATGACCAACTCCGACAGAGGTACTTTGTAGGCGCCGCGCTTGGGCTTGGTTCCGGTGATGCGATCCAGCGCGACTGCCACGGCGATTGATGCAATCGCCGCGGTGGGGAAACTCACGGTAGTCAGCGCGGGGCGAAACTGATGCGCGAGGTGGATATTGGTGAGTCCGATAACCGAGAGGTCCAGCGGCACCCGCATGCCGAGATCCTCTGCCGCGTGGATCGCGCCGATCGCCATCAAGTCGTTGGTGGCAAACAAGGCGGTGAGTTGAGGGTGCTCGCTCAACAAGACGCGCGCTGCGGCATAACCGCCTTCTATCGAGTCGACGGCAGGGGCGACGGTCACCGAATCGCCGCTGATTCCCTGCAATGCCAGTTCATCGAGAAAACCCTGTAGCCTAACCGATTGCGGTCCGCCCGAGCCTTGGCCCATGACGGCACCGATGCGACGGTGGCCGAGTTGCACCAGATGGCCGGCGGCTAACGCACCTGCGTGGCCGTAGTCGACGGTGACGCAAGGCAGCGCTTGCGACGATTGGGCGCCTTCCCACATGCACAGCACCAGAGGCGAGCCGCGTTTGGCGATTTCGGCGAGTTCGGTTTTGCTGACATCGGTATTCATCACGATCACCCCGGCGGCCAGCGTGCCGGCGATTTGATCGAGGTAGGCGCGGGCAATCGCCGGATTATCATCGGTGTTGCACACCAGCAGGAAATGACCGTGCCGCCGCGCCGCGCATTCGGCTTCGCGCACGAACTCGGGATAAAACGGGTTGGCGATATTCGATAACATCAGCGCGAGGGTCGAGGTGCGTCCCTCGGCCAGCGCGCGTGCCGTGAGATTGGGGCGGTAGCCGAGTTGGCGAATGGCGCTCATCACTTTATCGACGGTCGCCGGTTTTACTTTCTGCGGATTGCGCAGCACATTGGATACCGTGGCGGCCGTGACTTGCGCGTGCTGGGCAACTTCCGCGAGGGTCACCATGATGGGCCAATCAAACCGAGGGTAAACGACAGCAGAGGGTTAGTTCTGCATTGCTTGGGCGGGGTTTTATCCATATATTGAGACAGTCTCCTAAAGGTTGCGTGCCGCCAGTCGCCGAGTTAAGTTTCAAAAACGAAAGCAGGAGAGCGCTATAGTAAATTAAGCAGCGATTTTTTCAAGAGAAAATTTAAGCGCTTAAATTCCGTTCTTGCTGTTTAGCTGTTGCCCCTTGGAGTGTTATGACCGCCATTTCTCTAAGAAATATTTCGAAGTCGTACGGCGACCATTTGCCGGTCCTGCGCGCGGTCAATCTTGATATCGATCAGCACGAGTTCTGCGTCTTCCTCGGGCCGTCCGGTTGCGGCAAGTCGACCTTGTTGCGCTTGCTGGCAGGTCTCGAGGACCTGAGCGCGGGGGAATTGCATATCGGCGGTCAACGCATGAATCACGTGCAGCCGGCGGCGCGCGGCGTGGCGATGGTGTTTCAGAGTTACGCCTTGTTTCCACATATGTCGGTATTCGAAAATATCGCCTTTGGCTTGCGCATCGCGAAGGTCGCCGATGCTGAGATCCGGCGCCGCGTCGCCGCTGCGGCCTGTGTGCTGCAGATCGAAGCGCTTCTGGAACGTCGGCCCCGGGCCTTGTCCGGCGGCCAGCGGCAGCGGGTTGCGATAGGTCGTGCGATGGTGCGCGAGCCCAAGGTATTCCTGTTCGATGAGCCGCTATCCAATCTCGATGCCACGCTGCGCAGCCAGACGCGCATCGAGATCGGCCGTTTGCACCAGCGCTTTGCCCAAGCCAGTTCGGTGTATGTGACGCACGACCAAGTGGAGGCGATGACGTTGGCGGACAAGATCGTCTTGCTGCGCGCCGGGGAGGATATGACGCGGCAGGGCAGCATTGCGCAGATCGGCACACCGCTCGATCTTTACCACCGGCCGAAAAATATCTTCTGCGCCGGCTTCATCGGTTCGCCGCGCATGAATTTTCTGCCTGCGCGGGTTCTTGCGGCAAGCGTATCGGGGCTCGAAATACAGTTACTCAATAGCGGTGAAATCCTGGTGTTGCCAGGATCTCGTCCGATGCCGGAAGGCGCCGCCGTGACCCTCGGCATCCGACCGGAACATCTCACCATGAACGCATCGCACGCGGAAGGGCCGCGCCTGAGCTTGACCCGCGATGTGGTGTATGCGGAACAGTTGGGCGAAATGACTTATGTGCATCTTGAATCACCCGGCGCGAACCCCTTGCTGGCGAAAGAACCGGGCAGCAGTTCGGTGCGGGCCGGCGAGCGGCATAAGTTCTTTTTCTCGACGGCGTCGTGTCACGTGTTCGATGAAACAGGCGATGCGGTGACGAGTATTGGAAATAGGAGTTGAAACCGTCGTAACCGGGCGGCCGGCAAGCCGTCAATAAAAAAATAGACCAGGAGACAATAATGAAATTCGGAGTAAGAAAATTTTTACTTGCAGGCATCGCCTGCGCTGCTTTGACGGCATGGACCTACGTCGATGCCGCGACCCTGAGGGTGATTGTCTCGGCGCGCGGCAGCCAGCGTGACGTGTGGCAAAGCGCCTTCGACCAGTTCAAGAAAGCCAATCCCGACGTCGATCTAAAAATCACCTATGTCGGCGAGGAGGCCTACAAGGTGCAGATGTCGGGCTGGCTGGTCAACGATCCGCCGGATGTGCTGAGTTGGCATAACGGCGAACGGATGGCATATTTCGCGCGACGCGGCCTGCTGGAAGATCTCAGCGCGGATTGGCAAAAGGATGGCTGGAATCAGACCTATGCGGCAGTCAAACCACCGTCGACCTACGCCGGAAAACAATATGCGGCGCCGCTGGGTTACGACTCGTATGGTTTCTTTTATCGCAAGGATCTGTTTGAGAAAGCAGGTATTTCCGGCGAACCGGCTAGCTGGGAACAATTCCTGGACGACTGCAAAAAACTGAAAGCGGCGGGTATCGCGCCGATCGCCGTAGCCGCCAAGGATGCATGGACGCTGGCAGCCTGGTTCGACTATTTCGATTTGCGCATCAACGGTTACGCCTTTCACGAACAATTGATGGCGGGGGATATCGCTTATACGGACCCACGGGTGCGCAAGGTCTACGCAGCATGGAAGGGATTGATCGACAATAAATATTTTGTCGACAACGCATTGTCGTACGACCTTGACTCGGTGAGCCCGCTACTGGTCAACGGTCAGGCCGCCATGATGCTGATGGGGACCTTCTTTTCCGCCGGACTGCCTGCGGCGACCAAGGCGCAGATGGGTTATTTCCGCTTTCCGGTAATCGACCAGGCAGTGCCGCTGGCTGAGGATGGTCCGGTGAATATCCTGATGGTTCCGGCCAAGGCGAGCAACAAAAAAGATGCCCGCCGTTTGCTGGCTTTTATCGAGCAAGCTCCGCTCAATGGCGAACTGGCCAAAGGTTGGGGGCAACTGCCGTCGAACAATCAGGCACCGGAACCGCAAGATCCGATCTCGAAGATTGGCTTCCAAATACTGTCGAGTACGCCCGGCGGCGTGGCTCAGTTTTATGACCGGGACATGACCAAGGAAATGGCCGACGAGGGAATGAAGGGGATGCAGCAATTTTATAGCGACCCCGGCCAACTCGAGCAGATTCTGGCGCGGCTCGAACAAGCTCGTCAGCGTATCTACAAGAAATAAGGCGGCATCTCCGGATCGCGGCAGTTGGTCTTCATGCCAATTGCCGCGACCTCGACCTTCCTTGATTGGAGCCGGATTCCTATTATGTCCACCACTCTGTTCGGCAAAATAAGGCAACGCGGACACGCGCGCAGCAAGGCGCCGGCACCGCTGAGCCGGCGGCGCAATCGGGCGGCGTTATTGTTTCTGCTACCGGGCGCGCTGCTGTTTTCAGCCTACGTTATCTATCCGATTATCAGCAGCATCGTGCTCAGTTTTTATCAGTGGGACGGGATGACACCCAGGGTATTTGTGGGCTTGGATAACTACCGCGAGCTATTGCAATCCGACACCTTCTATACCGCGCTGAAGAACAACCTTATCTGGCTGCTGCTGTTTCTGGCGGCGCCGCCGGCCGGTCTGGCTCTGGCTTTATATCTGAATCAGAGCATGCGCGGCATGCGCCTGGTGAAATCGCTGTTCTTCGCCCCGTTCGTTTTGCCCGGCGTGGTGGTGGGGCTGGTTTTTGGATGGTTTTACGATCCGACTTACGGTTTGCTGAAATTGATTGTCGGGCACGGTATCCCGGTGCTGGGCGATCCGCGTTATGTGACCTATGGAATTATTGTTGCCGCACTCTGGCCGCAGATTCCTTTTTGCATGATTTTGTATCTCACCGGTCTCACCGCCATCAATAGCGAAATTATCGAAGCAGGCCGGATGGAGGGCGCCCGAGGGTTTCAATTGCTGTGGCACGTCATTCTGCCCCAACTGCGACCCGCGACTTTTATGGCGGTGGTCCTCACGGTCATCGGCGCGCTACGCAGTTTCGACTTGATTTCGGTGATGAGCGGAGGCGGTCCTTTCGACAGTTCGACGGTTCTCGCTTATTTCATGTATGACCAGGCGATCAAATATTACCGGGAAGGTTATTCCGCTGCCATCGCGGTGGTGTTGTTCCTGATCATGTTGATCTTTATTACGTGGCAGTTGCGCCGTCTGTTTCGCAACGAATCCTGAGGAGCCGCCATGTATCCGCTACCGATTTCCCGTTGGCACCCCACCAGCCGCCTGTTGTATCGCCTTTCCTTGCCCTGTGCCTTGTTGTTGTGGTTGATGCCCTTGATTGCGGTGCTGCTCACCTCGATTCGGTCCAGCGACGAGTTATCCGCGGGCAATTATTGGGGTTGGCCCAGGCACTTTAATTTGATTGAAAATTACCGCACCGCGTTGACCCAGACGCCGATGCTGCATTACTTCTGGAATACTTGCCTGATCACGGTGCCGTCGGTCGCCGTATCGATTTTTCTGGCATCGATGGCGGGGCATGCACTGGCCAATTACCGTTTTCGCGGCAATCTGCTGGTGCTGGCGATTTTTGTCGCGGGCAATTTTGTGCCGATCCAGATACTGATGATTCCGGTACGCGACTTGACCTTGCGCCTGGGTTTGTACAACACGGTGTGGGGATTGGTGTTATTCCATATCGCATTTCAGACCGGTTTTTGCACTCTTTTCCTGCGTAATTTTATTCGTGAATTACCGTATGAATTGATTGAGGCTGCGCGCATCGAAGGTGCCAGCGAATGGGCGATCTACGCTCGGGTGGTGCTGCCGCTGGTACGCCCGGCGCTGGCGGCGCTCGGCATTCTGGTGTTTACCTTCGTCTGGAACGATTATTTCTGGGCTTTATGCCTGACACAGGGTGACGATGCGGCGCCCATCACGGTGGGGGTTGCCGCGCTGAGAGGGCAATGGACCACTTCATGGAATCTGGTGTCCGCCGGGTCGGTGCTGGCGGCACTGCCTTCTGTCGCGATGTTCTTTGCGATGCAGAAACATTTTGTCGCCGGACTGACCTTCGGCGCCACCAAAGGATAAGCACGGATCCGCAACAATCCCTGGCGGCGAGCGCACGTCGGTAACGCCGCGCCCGCGTGTCTCAGTATCGCGTAGACGGGATATAAGCCGCTGTCCCGCTGCGCTCACGATATCGACCTGTCATTTACTGTGAGAGCACCATGCATTTAGGCGTTTGTTACTACCCCGAACAATGGCCGCAAGATCAATGGGCCGGCGATGCGCGTCGCATGGTCGAACTCGGCATCAGCCGGGTTCGCATTGCCGAATTTGCCTGGGGCAGGATGGAGCCGGAACCCGGCCGTTATACATGGGCCTGGCTCGACAGCGCCATCGACGTACTGGCGCAAGCCGGACTCAAGGTGATACTCGGCACACCTACGGCGACGCCGCCCAAATGGTTGGTCGATCTGCACCCCGAGATTCTGCCTGTGGCCCAGAACGGCACGAGGCTGAATTTCGGTTCGCGGCGCCATTACGATATTTCAAGTCCGGTCTATCGCGAATATTGTGCGCAGATCGTGACTGCCATGGTGCGCCGTTACGGTACTCATCCGGCTGTGATTGCCTGGCAGACCGACAACGAGCTGGGTTGTCACGACACCGTGCCAAGCTATACCGGCGCGGCACGCGAGCGATTTCAGGATTGGCTGGCGGTGCGTTATGGCGAGGTCGCCGGTTTGAATGCGGCGTGGGGCAACGTGTTCTGGAGCATGGAGTATCGCAGTTTCAACGAAATCGGCTTGCCCAACCTTACTCCCACTGACGCCAATCCGAGTCACTGGCTCGATTTCCGCCGCTTCATGTCGAGCGAAGTCGCTAGCTTCCATGCGCTGCAAGGCGCGCTGATACGTGAAGGGTCGCCGGGGCGTGACCTGCTGCACAATTTCATGGGTTTTTTCACCAGCTTCGATCACTACGAATTGGCCCAAACCGGCCTGGATGTGGCGGCCTGGGACAGCTATCCCTTGCCGCGCACGGAAGTGCTGTGGTTCGACGAAACCGACAAGCATCGCTGGGCACGCAGCGGGCATCCCGACATTCCGGCCTTCAACCACGACCTGTATCGCGGCGTCGGTCGTGGGCGCATGTGGGTGATGGAACAGCAAGTGGGGCCGGTCAATTGGGCGCCGCATAATCCGGTACCCAAAGCGGGCATGGCGCGGCTCTGGACTTGGGAGGCATTTGCGCACGGCGCGGAACTGGTGTCCTATTTCCGCTGGCGGCAAGCGCCGTTCGCGCAGGAACAAATGCATTCCGGCATCAACGCGCCGGACGACCGGCTGACCGCGGGAGGCTATGAAATAGGCCGGGTTGCCGCCGAGTTGGCTGATTTCGATCGGACTGCGGTGGGCTGGACCGGGCCTGCGCAGGTGGCGGTGTTATTCGACTATCCCGCCGACTGGATGGTGCAGATCCAGCGTCACGGCGCCGATTTCGACTATCAAAAAATCGTCTTCGAATGGTATAGCTGCCTGCGGGCAATGGGTCTGGATGTCGATATCCTGCCGGTAAGCGCCGACCTGACGGGCTATCGGCTGGTGCTGGCGCCGACCCTGCCGGTGGTGCCCGAAAGCCTGGTGGCGCAAATCAAGGCGGGTGACGCGCATTGGTTGTTCGGGCCGCGTACCGGTTCGAAGACGCCGGATTTTGCGATTCCCGCGACGCTGCCGCCGGGTCCGCTGCAGTCGGTGCTGGCACTGCGGGTTGCGCAAAGCGAGTCATTGCGCCCCTCACTGCGGCCACGGGTGACGCTTGATGGCGTCGAGGGGCAGGGCCTGTGCTGGCGCGACCACGTCGAGGCGGGTGAGGGCGTCGAAGTCGAGGCACGTTTTGACGATGGCGTGCCGGCGCTGGTGCGCTCGGGCCGGGTGCGTCTGGCGACCGCATGTTTCGATCCAGTGCTGCTGCGTGCAGTTATCGCGCGCAGCGTACGCGAGGCCGGGATCGATGTTGTGTCGCTGCCGGACGGTGTGCGTTTGCGCCGGCTGGGGCGGGTCTGTTTCGCTTTCAATTATGGCGACGAGGTTTGGCATGCCGCCGTGCCCGACGGGACGCGTTTCTTGTTGGGTGGCGCGGAATTGGGGGCGGCGGAGGTTGCGGCCTGGGTCGAGACGGCTTAGCGCTTATCCGGGGCGGGTCGCGGACCCGCTCGAGCGTCGTGCGCGTTATCGTATGGCACGACGGAACGGTCATCCGGTGTTACGCTATTTCAAAGACCTTCAGACACAACCCCCATCCTTCATGAACTCACGATTTACCCGGCTCGCGCGTATTCCATCCTTTTTGCCGTTGGCGAGCGCCACCCTGATGCTGGGTGTGGCGATGTCGTTCACCGCGCCTTATCTGTCGCTGTTCGGCATCGAGCGCATCGCGATGACGCCGCTTAAATTGGGCTTGTTTATGACCCTGATCGCCGCCAGCGGGGTTGCGGCCAGCACCTGGGCGGGCAAGTGGTCCGACCGGCATGGCCGGCGCCGGCCGTTGCTGGTGGCGGCGCTGATCGCCTCGGCGCTCGGCTTGTGTGCCTATGCCGGGTGCGCGACTACACGCTGCTGCTGCTGATCGGTGTGGCGTTTCTCGGTGCCGGCGGCTCGGCAATCTCGTTGATTTTTTCTTTCGGTCGAGCGGCCATTCCGGCGCGGGATGAGGCCGAGCGAACTTTTATCACCGCAACGCTGCGCACCTTGTTGTCGGTAGCGTGGGTATTCGGCCCGCCAGTAGGCGCCCTGGTACTCGCGGCGACCGGCTTCTCGGGCCTGTTCTTGTTCGCCGCGACCAGTTTCACGGCATGTGCGGTCATCGTGGCCCGAATCAAGGAACCGGCTGAGCGTGGCCGACAGGGCACGGCGCCGCTTGCGGGCGACGCGGTCTCGCTGATGGAAATGGCGGCGTTATCCGAATTGTCCATGCCGATCGCGGTGACGCAGCCTCCGGCGCGCGCCACCGTACCGCTGCGGATGATTTGGCGGCCGGTGCTGGCTTTAACCCTGATCGGCTTGGCCGCCAACGCGACCATCATCGTGCTGCCGCTATATATGGTGCTTGGGCTGGGCGGTACGCGCATTGAAGTATCGATCATGCTGGGGCTGGGCGCATTTCTCGAGATCCCCATGATGCTGGTGCTCGGCGCGCGGGGCTCGATGCTGAACAAGCAGCGCTGGCTGGCCGCGGCCGCGGCGGTGCATCTGCTGTATTTTGTCGCGGTGGCGGCCGCCGGCCACGTCTGGACCCTGATTCCGATGCAGGCCTTGAGTGCGTTTGTGGTTGCGGTCACGTCGTGCCTGGGGATGACTTATATCCAGGATCTGCAGCCGGATTCACCGGGCGCGTCCACGGCACTGTTCTTTAATGCTGCGCGAGTCGGCTCGATATTGTCGGGGGTGCTTTCCGGCGTGCTGGTGGGTAGCATCGGCTATAAAGGCACCTTCCTGGCCTGTGCGTGCTTGGCTGGGGTCGCGTTTTGGCTGTTTTCGAAGCCGCTGGCCGGTGGTGGGCACGGATTGCAGCTTGAACGTTAGACCGGCCAGCGGCATGAATAATGACGGAGCGGGCCGGATGATCAAATATTGCGCGGCCCTTGAGCCAGAAGCCGCGATGCAGGGTCAGGGTGCTGCGCGCGGCTTCCATTGCTGACTTATCTTCCGGCTGCAACGGCAGCCTGATTACGCAGAGGCTGGCTCAGCTTAGCGCCGCCACGGATCCGGGTGGTGGACCTGCCAATCATGACGCGACCAGTAACGATGGCCGTCCCAGTAGTTGTCGCCATGCCAGCCGATGGAGATCGAAACTCGGCTGACGGGCGCGGGAGCCACATAAACGGGCGCAGGGGCAACATAGACCGGAGCCGGGGCGTAATACGCCGGCGCGGGAGCGTAATAGACGGGTGGCGGAGCCACATAGACCGGTGCCGGCGCGTAGGCATGGCCGACCCCGATGTTGATGCCGACGTTGACGTGCGATGCAAGCGCCCACTGAGATGCCGATAATGCAATTACGCCGACCATCAGCGGTAAAACCAGATTTTTCTTCATCAAACAATCTCGTTAGCTTTTATAAAATGAAGCGTTGTCCTATCGCAGCCGGATCGAGCATGTCTTGCTGCGCCGGCTGATAAAAACCCGCCTCGTTGGACATGCTTGACGCCCGGACTTATTTGGCGGCGCGGGCCTTGATTTGCTGCCACTTGGCTTTCAGGGTGGTACTGACCAGGGTTTTTTGCGTGAGATCCAGCGAGTTGTACCATTTCAGCCAGACTGTTTGAGTTTGGCCATGCACTTGGCGCAATTGGTCGCCGACATGTTCCCGTATCGTATCGAGCGCCTGCAAATCCAGTACGGGTGCTTGCATCAGCGTTTGAAATTGCTGTTGATATTGGGTAAAGATGGCGCGCTCTTGCTGACCCGCGGAATCCATTGCGGCTTGCGTGGCTTGCCACTGTTGTTCCTGGTCGGTAGTCAACTTCAACTGCGCATGGATTTTGTCGAGGTTGTGCAACATGCCGTCGTTATGCTGCTCCTGCGCGGCGGGGGTAGCATTGTTAGGCGCGCCGGGCGCGGCATAGGCAGTCGAGCCGCAGGCCAAAAACATGACGGTGCATAAGGCGATGGTTTTTTTAAAGTGGCGCATGAAGTTCCTCAGAGAGTGGATTGCTCGGAGGGATGATCATGCGAGGCGCACTTTTAAAGTGGCTAGCTCAGATAAATAAGACCATTCCCGATCATCAGGTTCCAGGTACAGCGCCGTGAAATTCTGCCCTGGTTGAGCTGGGGGATGCGCCTGACGTTCCCGTAGCGCGAGGATTGAGCGATTTAACGGGATCAGGGATCAGGG
>Ga0302225_10002603_pt1 | contig 10647 bp, 11 predicted proteins | sample II_Palsa_E3_2_FD_193515 | JGI IMG/M metagenome (GOLD analysis project Ga0302225, IMG submission 193515) | Peat permafrost microbial communities from Stordalen Mire near Abisko, Sweden - II_Palsa_E3_2 | ecosystem: Environmental > Terrestrial > Soil > Palsa > Peat permafrost | place: Sweden...
AGGCGGAGCGCATCCCGTTCTGTTCCGCCAGCGACCACAGCGGCACGCCGCTGTACCAGCTTCCATCCTGAACCGCGGCCGAATCAGAGTAGGCATAGCGCTGCTGCCGCGCGGGATCGTAGAAAATGTTCGCGACGATGCCGTGATGTTCCGGGTAGAGGCCGGTGATCAGCGTCAAGTGGTTTGGAAACGTGACGGAAGGATACGAAGGAATCATGCCGTCCGGAGCGCTGGCGCCGCGCGCGGCCATGGCTGCGATGTTCGGCGCGGAATATTTCTTCACGTAGTCGTAGCGGAAGCCGTCGAGAGAAACCAGGACAACGTAAGGCTTCGCGCGCTGAGAAGGCGCGTTGGGGCCGTTCGCCACCTCGATGACCGGGCCGCGTGCAGCAACCGGCGCGGGCGTTTGCGCGAAAGCATGCCCACCGCTGAGCACGAGCAGCGCAACAAAGAACGCGCCGCGTGACCAGATGCGCGAGCAGTGTGCCTTCCGCATGGCTACTCCCTTCCGCACGAACTCAGGTTCTCAAGTTTTCTGACGCGCACGCAAACTCGCCGAGATTCGTTCAGCGCTGTTCGCCGATTCGTCTATATAACATAATTGCGCGCAAACTCCTGATAAGCCGGAGAAGACCGCAATTCCTGCGGACTCTGCGCGATGAGCGCCGAACCACTTTGCGAGAATGATGATTGATCTCTTAGCATCTTCGCAGTACTTTCTGTCCGTCGAGGAATTCGCAAAACCGAGGTGCGCGCTTGCCACTCTCTGCGGCTGATGCCATCGATCCCGCGTTTCGCCACACCAAGGAGCAGCTCCTGCGACCGTTCCGCTTCGGCCAATGGGCGCGCTTGGCTCTGGTGGGAGCTCTCGCGGGAGAAATGGGTTCCAGCGGAAACTGCAATTTCAATTATCCGGTGAATAATCAGCACCGGCCATCGCAGCAAGCCTTCCTGGCCGGAAGCTGGCCTGCGTATGCGACGAATCACCCGGCGCTATTTGCGGGAATGGTGGCGGCTCTGATTGTGATCGGGCTTGTGCTGGCCGTGCTTTTCACTTACATCGGCAGCATGATGCGATTCGTTTTGTTCGACAGCATCATCGCCAAGGAATGCCACATCCGCCAGGGATGGGCGCGGCGCAAGGGACCGGGGCTTCGACTTTTTTGGTGGCAGATTGTTTTCGGGCTGGCAGGTTTGGCGGCTCTGCTGATTGTTATCGGCATTCCCGTGGCGTGCGCGTGGGCCGGCGGCTGGTTCGCCCATCCTCGCGATCACGTACCGGGACTTGTGTTGGGCGGAATCATATTGCTGATAGTGTTTCTGAGCCTCGTCGTCTTCCTGGGCGTGATCCGTGTAATGACCAAAGACTTCGTCGTCCCGCAAATGGCTCTCGAAGATATCAGCGCCATAGAAGGCTGGCGGAGATTGTGGTTGCGGCTCAAAGCGGACAAAGGCGGCTACGCCGGTTACATCGGGATGAAAATCGTGCTGGCCATCGGAGCCGCGATTCTCGTGTTAATTGTGGATTTAATCGCGATGCTCGTGCTACTGATCCCCTTCGGCGGATTTGGAATTGCTGCCGTGCTCGGCGGGAAAGCCGCGGGATGGACTTGGAACTTCTACACCATTGCGCTGGCGGTGGTTTTGGGGTGCATCGCCCTGGCGATTCTTGTCTTCATACTGGCGTTGATCTCCGTGCCGGTCATCGTGTTTTTCCCGGCGTATTCTATTTATTTCTTCGCTCAGCGATATCCACCGTTGGCGTCGCTCCTTTGGCCTCAATCCCCTGCTCCGGCCGCGACCGGATGAGGCTCCAAACAAAAATAGGTTGCGGGCTTGAACTGGCTCGCAACCTATCATGAAAACTTGGAGAAGACTTCGCGTCAAAAAGCGCGCTACTGCGAATTACGCTTTCTTGGCGGTTTTGCGGCGGCCGCGGCGGCGCGTGGGAGGCTGCGCGGGTGCTTCGCCGATGAGTTCGGCGGACCACATCGAAGTGACGAATTTCTTTACGCCGTGATCGTCAAAATCAATCGTCGTGCGATCGGTATTCGACTCCGTAACCGTGCCCATGCCGTACTGCTGGTGACGTATCGACTGCCCCTCCGATAGAATGTTCACCGCACCCCTCCTTGGAAAATTACGAAAATGTATGCTTCCACCCGCTCAAAAAAGGCCCAACTGCCAAGCCGCTATGGATTGCGCGCAAAAGGGACAAAGCTTAGCTCCGCCCCTCGAGTGACCCTAGAATTTGAATACGACAACTAGACGGGATTAGAGCCCGACGACGTTCTCGGCCTGCAAGCCCTTGGGGCCTTGCTTGACTTCGAACTCGACTGCCTGACCCTCGTTGAGGCTCTTGTAACCCTCGGACTGGATCGCCGAGAAGTGCACGAAGACGTCCTCACCGGACGAGCGCTGGATGAAACCATAGCCCTTTGCTGCGTTAAACCACTTCACTGTACCTTGCTCTTTGGCCACTTGGTGATACTCCTAAAGTACTGATAGGGGGCATGTTAGCCACCACGTTGGCAACCTCGAGGACGAACCCTGAAGCAACAAACGCACCGTCATATTAGCACACCGCGCCAATCCCGCGCAACCTCTTCGAACGCCGGGTGGCGTCCTAATTTCGACGGAAGATTTGGGCGAACGTCAGGGCACGCTTTCAAGCGTGCCGTTTACAAGCGCGGAAAGACGGCTTTAGCCGCTGCGGCCTCAGGGGTTAAAACCCCCTCGGTCCAATCACGATATGGCACGTCTGAAGCCGCGCCCTGACGGTTCGTGAACTTGGGACACCACCAAACGCAGAGCAGCGGGTCAGTTCCGGTTTGTCTCGATTTACAAACTGACCCACTACCCGCGACACGGTCCAACAACGCACGGTGTGCTGACGGTCACGGATGCCGAAGTGTTGCCCGTTGCTCCGGTGCACGTCAGCGTGTAAATGGTGGATGTTCCAACCGGCACGGGCGAGACGACTGCTGAACCACTCGTGGGTTCGGGGCCGGACCAATCGCTCGCGCTCGGGTTCGCCGACGCGGCGCAGGATGTTGCATTCGTGCTGGACCAAGTGAGCGTCACGGGCTGTGGCGGCTCTATGGGAGGACGGGCGCGGGATGACGCTGAGATCATGACCGTGACCTGCGATGGGTTCGCCGCGATGTTGAGGGTGTAATTCGCGCTGACGTGCGCTGCGGGCGATGCCGAATCCGTCACGGTTACAACCACATTGTAGGCTCCCGCTGTTGTCGGCTGGCCCCCGATGAAACCTACAGCGGACAAATCGAGACCCGGTGGTAAAGAGGATCCCGTCGCAGCAGCCCAGGTCCAAGTGTAACCTGGCACGCCGCCGGAAGCCGTCAAATGGAAGCCGCCAATAAACAGACACGCCGTCGCGCGGCAGATTTTCCTCGAACCGGAATAATCTGATCCAGCGGTCCCGTTCGGCGGCGCGCCAGAGGTTATCGTAAGGGGAGACGGCGCGGAGACCGTGATCGCGCTCGAAGCGCCGGTGATCGAAGGCGTCGCGGCGTCGGTAGCGGTAATAGTTTCGGCCCCGGCGGTGTTCAATGTGGCCGAGAAATTCCCCACTCCGTTCGTTAGCGTCGAATTGGCCGGAAGCACAGCTTGGGGCCTTGCACTCGCTTAGTTTGAAAACAGGAAAAGATATGGTTCTCCCCGGCTCGCTGGGAATCGCCAGCGGGGCCCTCACTCCCGACGGCCGATACTATGCCGGCACATCCGGGGCAACGCAAAGTTTGGTCTTGTATGACATGGTCTCCGGCGCGAGCAGGCAATTGGCCGAATTCGCGGACTACCCGAGCTGGTCCGCCGATGGCAAATACGTTTACTACTCGACCCTGACTCCGGATATTGCCCGCGAAAAAACCGGAGTCTACCGCGTGAAAATCGCTGACGGCAGCGTGGAACTCGTGGTCCCGGCGCCAAATTTTCCTCTGGCCGGGAGTTGGGGAATCTGGAACGGGTTGACCCCGGATGGATCGATCATGCTGGTTCGCGAGTTGGGAACCAGCGACATCTACGCTCTAGACGCCAATCTTCCCTGAATGCGGTTACCGCACAAATGGAGTCCTGGCAAAAGACATTTCCGTAATCCGACTTCGCAGCCACTTCCCCGCAACCGCCTACTACTTATGCTCGTCCACATCGCAGCCTTTTTCGATGGCCGCTGCGTCCGGCATGTCAAACTGCATCACGACCTGCGACCCGCTCTTATCATCCGCGGTTATTTCAACCGTGTGCGCGCGAAGCATTTTCTCCAGCGAGCCTTTAGGAAAGGACGCGGAAGTTTTGTCCGCTGACGGCGTCCAGTCTTCTTTCTCCTCTTTGGCGTCGTTCAAGCGGTACAGCACCGAGACTTTAGGGAAATAAGAGGTTCCATGGATCTCTTCCGGCTCAACCCAATCAATTTTTAGCGGGTCGCCGACAACCAGAGTCCCACGTGCAAACTTGGGTTTGTGAGACCGGTTATAAGTGCCGCAATCCACGACCAAAGAAGGAAGATTGGAAGAGTCGCCGGGCGGCGTTTTGAGAAATTTACCAGCCAAGCTAAACCGCGTGTACGCGCCACGCACAGGATCCGTCCTTTGAGTTTGCTGCCATCCTTGCGCCGGCGGGGACTGTAGCGGCCCTACCGCTGAGAACGCAAAAGAAACGCAAGCCAGCCGCGCGAGCAAAAAAACTGGAGCTAGTTTCATCGTTTCGCCTCTCGATAGCCTATCTCGTGCAGCATAAACCTTTGCCAATAGGAGACTACTACACTAACTCCCGTATATTTAGCTCCCAAAACTTGGAGCACCATTTCCGCGTGAACTTGGTCACCTACGGCCCCATTCGCGGTGAGAACCGGCTTCCCCGTCCGTCACAGCCGCGGCCAGTCCGCGATGCCAGGGGACATATGTATAATGTGCGCTTCACTATCAGCGGGAGGCGCCATGAAAACGATCGCGGGCCGAATTATTCTGGTAGCCGTTGCTGTTGCGCTCGTCCTTGCGTGGTATGCGCAACGCGGCCAAAGTGTCGTTGCGGCTCAGCAGCGCACGCCGCTAACGGCCACGCGAATGTTTACGGGCGCCGACGGGCTGTCGCACGTCGAACAGGTGGATGTGAAATTCTCTCCCGTGGCGGGAGCGCCGGCAACCGCGGAACAGTCGGAGCCGGTGAAGGCCAGCAAGTCGTACATCGTGCGCATGGCTCCCGGTTTCTTTGAAGATTGGCACAACGCGGACGCGCGCCGCTACGTGGCCGTTATTTCCGGCCGGGCAGAAATCGAAGTCGCAGGCGGGCAAAAGTTTTCGGCGGAGCCCGGACGAATCTATATCGCCGAAGACTTGACCGGGAAAGGCCATACCTTCCGCGTGGTGGGCAAGGACGACTTTGTAGCGCTGTTCGTCGACTTCGCCCAGTAGAAAATTCCGGCGAATTTCGCGATTTGCATTTCGAGGAGGAACCGTGGTGAAAGCGTGGGCGTGCGTGGCGGGATTGTTGCTGCTGGCGGCGATGCCGATGGCGGCGCAGGCTCCGGGAATTTCCGAAGTGTACGCGCGAATTAGCGCGGAAGAAACGAACAACTCAAAGATCATGTGGATCATTCACGAGATCGCGGACGTGCATGGCCCTCGCGTCACCGGCACGCCGAATTTGAAAGCGGCGGATGACTGGGCGGTGAAGACGATGGCCTCGTGGGGACTCGCAAACACGCACCTGGAGCCGTGGACTTTTCAGCCGCCAAGCGCGTCCATGCCCGTAGCGGGCTGGGAAAATATTGAATTGCTCGCGGACGCAGTCGCGCCGTTCCACGGGCAGTTGATGGTCGAGCCGCTGGCCTGGACTCCCAGCACAAAAGGAGTTGTCACCGCGCAAGTGGTGCGGCTCGATCCTCCGGGACTCGCGCCTCCGACCGGCCCGGGTTTCAACTTCTTTGGAGCCGGAACGCCACCGCCTCCGGAACCTAAATGGGCAGCGCCTCCGATGCCGCCGGCAGCCAAGCCTGAGGAGCCGAAGCAGCCCACACAAGCGGAGCTCGACGCGTATTTGAATTCCGTGAAAGACAAAGTGCGCGGAGCGATTGTGTTCGTCGGCAAGCACCGCGAAGTGGCGGAAGACATGCATCCCGCGCCGATGCGGCGCCCGGAAGATGAATGGAAAACGCGATTCGATCCCAAGAATCCGCGCCCGAATTTTCCGGAACAGCCCAAGCTGCCGGAAGGCCAACTGACGCGCGCGGAAGTTTCACGGCAGGTGGACCAGTTCTTGGTGGACAACGGCGCGCTGGTGCGCGTGAACGACGCGGGCCGCGCGCACGGCGTGATCGTCGCGCAGCAGAACAACACCTACGATTCCACCAGAGCGATCCCCACGCTGGTGATGCGCAATGAAGACTACGGGCGCATTTCGCGAATCATGGATGACGGCACGGCGGTCACGCTGCGCATCAACATTCAGAACAAGGAGTATCCCGAAGGCACCAGGGCTTACGACGCGATTGGAGAAATTCCGGGCAGCGACAAGAAGGACGAAATCGTAATGCTCGGCGGCCATTACGATTCGTGGCACGACGCCACTGGCGCGACGGACAACGGCATTGGCGCGTCCATGATGCTGGAAGCTATGCGAATCCTGGCGACGCTGCACGTGAAGCCTCGGCGCACGATTCGCGTTGCGCTGTGGAGCGGAGAAGAGGAGGGGCTGCTTGGGTCGCTGGCCTACGTGCAGCAGCATTTTGGAAGTTTTGAAAATCAAAAGCCGGAGTACGCCAAGCTGGATGCGTACTTCAACATTGATTCCGGCACGGGCAAGCCGCGCGGCGCGAGCGTATTCGGGCCGGCGGGCGCAGCCGCGATGGTGGACGACGCGATGAAGCCGTTCGCCGACTGGGGATACATGGGAACGTTGCCGTCGGAAAGCCGGCGCGTGGCCGCGACGGACAGCGCCTCGTTCAACAATGCGGGATTGCCCGGAATCGGATTGGCGCAAGATCCGTTTGACTACGGATCCTTCACGCACCACACCAACCTCGACACCTACGAGCGCATTTACGAAGAAGACGTGCGAGAAGGCGCGGTGGAAATCGCGTCGGCGGTGTACGCGCTGGCCATGGCCGACGAAATGTTGCCGCGTTTCAAGGACGCGGACATGCCCAAGCCGATGCCGGAACCGGGGCCCGGCGCGCAGGCGACAAAACCGCACCACGTCCCCGCGAACTAAACCGCAAAGCTGCTGTGGCTCAGCTGGGAAATTTCGGCGAACGCAGACTGTCGAGCGGCGTTGCCGGAAACTATACGCCGCTTCTTATTGCGGGTTCGGATGTGAACCGGTCGCATTGGAGACTACCGGCACGTGATGGTGGCTCAGCAGCGTGTGCGGCCCGCCGTAAATAAATTCCAGCGCCAGATTCATGCCGGCCTGCGCCAGCAGGTTGTAGTTCCCTGTTCGAAAACCGTCCTTGGCGCCGTAACGGCTCGGAAACCAGAGCAAAGCGGCGGCCTCCCCGCCGGCGTAGGGAGCTACGATCGCCGGAATGGAGAAAACGCGATGCCCGTCATCGCCTTTGCGCGCGGTGACCGTTGAAATCAATGCATGCTTCAGCCGCGGAAGAAAACCGGTGCATTCACAGCGGTAAAAAATCGTGTCTTCGCGGAATGCCTCGGCCAGAGAATAACGCGTGGTCTGCGTGATGAGGTTGATTCCAAAGTCGCTTCCAAATCGAGCGCCGTACGCATCCCAGCCCTGTCCCCAATCCGGCGGGATGCCCGCGGTGTGGGACTTCGTGGCGGTCTCGCCCTGCGCAATTCCGGCAGTGAACGCGGAGCCCAGGAACGAGTACGGCCCGAAAGTATCGAACTCGTAAGTCTTCAGCTTTTCACGTTCCGTCGGGCGATGGTACGCCAGACCCGGCTCCACATACGCCGCGCTTGAAGAATACGCGGGAGTGGCTGGCTGCGGCGCAAGCGCCGGGGTTTGCGATTGCGCTACGGTCTGGCTCTGGCTCGGCGCGCCCGAATCGCTCGGCGACTGTGCCTTTGCCAACGGCTGGGACGCTGCTGCCAGCGTCATTGCTACAATCAAAAACACGGCTCGGCACATCTTCATCTCGTTGGGCTCCCTCAGCTCGGATCAACGGCGGGCGTGTGAAGTAGCGATGATTATAGGCAGCGGGCAAAAGCAATTCTGTTCAATATGGAGCACTTTTTACTTTTGCCGCAGTGGAGTTCCAAGGCGAAGAAAGGAGTGTCGCGGATGATTCAATTCAGCAGGCCTTTGATACGGCCGCCGATTACTTCCTGGATAGTCTTTTCCGGCAGCAAGCGATTCAGCATGCCGAGATCCGCGTCCACGATCAGCTCGTGGTCGGTCACTTCGACCGTCCCTTTTATTGGCGTGCTCAACAAGCCCATCTTCGCGCTAAGTTGGAAGCTGAGCGTGGATCCCTGCCAGCTTTTCTGCTTTACAACCAGCCGCACCGGAAGTCCGGCGACCCCTTTGAACATTTCGTTGAATTCGCGGTCAACGGATTCGACCGCCGCCGCTTTGGAGCGGTTATGTGCAATTTTCATCCGCATGTTTCGCCTCGCGCGTGACGCTGCAAATCGCTCCCCTATTCTAAGAGTCCGCGACGCCCGCATCAATGCCTGTTGCGCGGCCCAGCGTGGCACTGTCCGCAAGTGCAGGCCGCGTTCTGTTCTGCCGGGCAGTTTCGCTGGCCAGAGACGAGTTCCGCAGCTTTCGTAAGCCTCTACTTATTAATGGCGTAGCGCTGTGTTAACCGACTCTGGGAGTACTTTTTCACATTGAGATTCCCCCTTTTTCCTCATCCCTATAATTGTCGAACGCGGGACGAGGCGTCCTGAAAGTGCCAATCGGCTCGAAACCTTCTCCTGATTCCGGTGTTAGATACAGTAAGGGTCGGGCGCGATGAAATTTCCAGCCACTCTTAAAAATAGCTTTAGCGCTCAACCGAGTTGATAAAAAGTAGTTCAAAGGGAGGATTTGGCAATGCATAAGTCAACGTTCATTCGAGTACTTCTTCTTGCTGTTTGCATGGCGACCGGGCTTGCGTTCACGGCCTCCACGGCATCGGCGCAAATCGCGGTTGGCATCTCCGTCCGCGTCGCACCACCGGAAATTCCCGTTTACGTTCAACCTCCCTGCCCCACCGAAGGGTATATGTGGACGCCGGGATATTGGTCTTATGCCAATGACGACTATTACTGGGTGCCCGGAGTATGGGTGGCCCCGCCGAGCGTTGGCCTGCTGTGGACTCCCGGATACTGGGGCTTCGCCGGCGGCTTTTATGGATTTCATGCCGGCTACTGGGGCCCGCACATCGGATTCTACGGCGGCGTGAATTACGGATTCGGTTATGGCGGCGTGGGATTCGTCGGCGGCGAATGGCGCGGGGGACACTTCGCGTATAACACCGCCGTGGTGAACGTAAACACCGCGGTGATTCACAACACCTACGTCAACAGAACAGTCGTCAACACCAGCGTGGGCAGCCGCGCCAGCTTCAACGGCGCCGGTGGAGTCACCGCCACGGCATCAGCGTCGGAGCGCGCGGCCGCGAGTGAGCCGCACGTTCAACCGACGTCCGAACAGATGACCCACGAACACTCCGCCAGCATGGACAAATCCAATTTCGCTTCGGCGAATCATGGGCGGCCCGCAAATCCGGCGATGAGCAGAGTGGGAGAACGCGCGGACAATCAGCAACGCCGGATCGGCAATGGCGTCGAAAGCGGCAAAATGAATGCCGGCGAAACCGCCCATGTCGAAAAGCAGGAAGAGCACATCAATAAGCAGGTCAAGTCTGACCGCGAAGCCAACGGCGGCAAGTTGACTCCCGGGGAAAAGAAACAAGTAAACAAGGAACAGAACAAGACCAGCAAGGAGATTCACAAGGACAAGTCAGGCAGGAACTAGCACCGCCGTTAATTCGCACCTGAATTAGCGAGCGGGAACAAATCGAAGCCGGGCGGCGAATTTGCCGCCCGGTTTTTTTTGGTTCCTTCCGCAGTACTGCCGGACCGGCCACCGCCGAAATGCAGAACTAGACCTTAGCGTCGACTATTCTCCAATCAGGAGTTACAAGCCGCTGATTCTGTCAGGGTTGAATTAACACAAAAACAATCAACTGATCCCATATCCACAGGAACGCTTCGAGGGCTTCCAGACGCCGTGCCGCTTCTCGTATACGACAGTCTCGGTATGCCCGCAGAGTTCGCCGCAATGGAAAGAATAGTGGAGAGCTGCGCGCCTATGACTGGCGTCGAAAATGACTTCCGAGATAGTCAAAAGTCCACTCCGGAAACCGGATTCAACTGCACTTTGAACCGATAAGCCGTTCCTCATACCATCTCCTGGATCTCGAACCTTGTGGAGCTTAGGGTCAACGATATGGACATGATTTTGACGGGCGAAGTCTTCAGTGAGGTGATGGATTAGGTTTGCCGGAGGAACCTGCGGAAAGCCGCCCATACAACCGTTGTAATCCCCATCATCCGGTTGCAGAATCTCTGTAAATTCGGAGACATAAATCGGCTCTCGGCGAGTGCTTGCGCGATAATAGTCGGCAAAAAAAGCGCGATAAACCGCGCTCTGCTCCAACGTAAGGTGCGCAGAAAT
>Ga0302225_10002605_pt1 | contig 10642 bp, 18 predicted proteins | sample II_Palsa_E3_2_FD_193515 | JGI IMG/M metagenome (GOLD analysis project Ga0302225, IMG submission 193515) | Peat permafrost microbial communities from Stordalen Mire near Abisko, Sweden - II_Palsa_E3_2 | ecosystem: Environmental > Terrestrial > Soil > Palsa > Peat permafrost | place: Sweden...
TTTCTTTCTTTCTTCTTCCTTTCTTTCTTCACTGGTGCAGTCGACTAAGATTTGGCGAGGTTACTAACCGACGCTCTCGTAGTTCTTTGTCCGCCCGCACGAAATGAACTTTTTCTCGTCGCTCTCAGAAGGTTTGTCCCAGTGATATCGGTCCCCCTTATGGTGTGTGTGTGTGCGCGCGCGCGTTGTAGGGCCAGACTGGCTGGGCGGTGCGGCGACGGCGGTGACGGTTGGGATCATCGGCGGACCACCTGGTCAGCCCGAGGACGGCTCGGCGATTGTTGAGTCGTACTTGTCAGCTATGCGCCAGAGTCGTGCTGAGGGGCGCGAGGACTGGCAGCGCAAGGTGGCCGAGTCACACCGTCACCAGTTGGACTCGTCTACGGTGCAGCACGTCCGCAATGGTACGTCAAACGTGCACCTGACCGTGAAGGTGTTGACGCGAAGAAACTCGGCAGTGTTTGCAAGCGCGCAAGACACGATCTGCTCGCTGCCATTCGAGCCAACGTTGGGGCTTATGCATGTTGCCGAGCACGTCGAGCGGACTTTGCCCAACATTGTGGAGATACAGGTTTGGTGGTGTGCTCGTGTGTGTTTCCTCATTCTCACGTTGACTTTCCCTTCCATATACAGAGAGCACAGAATGCCTTTCTGGACCAGATCGAGAACGCGACCAAGGACATTGAGGATGCACATGCTGAACTCACGCGGTGGATGGATCTCCAGAGCCCCTCGAGAATATTTGAAGACCTAAGGCGCGCCATCAAATCCAAAAACGAAATCAATCGCCGTGCGGTGCTCGCAGCCCAGCAGCAGCAACAATTATATCAAACGAGAGCGACCGTGCCTTCGTCGTCGTTCTCGATTGCCACCACGACTCCCGCTACATCGTCTTCCTTTGACGGAGATGTGCGCGAGCAGTTGCAGACCCCGTCGACACCACACGACATCGTGAGGGATGCACAGTCGTTCGTCGAGGCCCCCACGGAAACCCCTCCCCCTACTCGCACCTCTCGGGCCATCTCCGAAACATTAACCTCATAATCATAACGGAGCGGAAACGGATTTTAACGCTGAGTGCAAAATTGATGAGAATTTTACAATTCAGGTTCAATTTACAAAACAAGGTTTATGAAAGGAGTGATTGGACGGAAAGAGAGTGCGTATTCAGAATGTTGTGAAAAGCACAAGAGAGGAGAGAATACAGTGGTTGAAAAGAAAGAAGGAACGAAATATAAAAAAAAGGTATAAACGAAGGAAAGAAGAAAACATGCGGTTGAATGTGCATGAATAGAGATGTAAATTCTCATCAATTGTGCACACGGATTTTATTTTGGGGGAAAAAATAATTTTCATTAGGGTCGGAACTCGGAAGTGCAAATTTTTCTCGGTTCACAGCGAACAATGTTGGGACTTCAGTTCACAGCAGTCGAGGACATTCCAAAGGTAAGCAGCCAGGCACAGGACGTGCCAGCGGTGTGTACTGACCAATTGTTTCGTCCTACCTCGTCTTCTTTTTTTTTTTTTTTTTTTTTTGTACCATGTGGGGTTTTCATTACCACGCTGGGCCATGCGGTCAACGTGGCACTGCTGCGGTAGATTGTCGACGAGGCTCGCAACGAGTTTGCCACGTTCAAGACACTGCCACTTGCCTTCCGCAAGCAGCAGCTGACGCAGCTTGCAAAGCTCCTTGCCGAGAACGAGGTACGGATTTGGTTTATTTTTATTCGTACCAAATCCACGCACGACGTACACTTTACAGAAAGAGATCACAAAGGCTCTGTTTGACGACCTGCGCAAGAACCCCATTGAGAGCGCCCTGACCGAGATCGTGGGCGTGCGCAACAGCATTGCCGAGAGCCTGGACAACCTCGAGGCCTGGGCGGCCCCTGAGAAGCCTTCAGTTGACCTGGTCCACTCGCTGGACGGTGTCCGCATCGTCAAGCAGCCCCTTGGCACGGTTCTGATTATTGGTATGCATTGTTGGTTGCGGTAGAATAAAAAAACAACGTGAGTGAGCTAATAATCTGAACGGCTGTCAATCAAGGTGCCTGGAACTATGTATGCTGGTTCAAGCCATCATAACTTTGACTCTAAACGATTAAAACGATGCAGCCCTTCAATCTTCTACTCTGCCCGCTAATTGGCGCGATCGCCGCCGGATGCGCTGCAGTTCTGAAGCCCTCGGAGGTTCGTAGCAATGATCTCTCTTAGGACCTAACGATAATAAAAACTTGAAAAAAAATTTTTTTTTCTTATTTTATTTCAAAGGTCGCACCCGCCACAGCAAACGTCATCTCCAAGTACATTCCAAAGTATCTTGATAACAAGCTCTACAAGGTCATCAATGGCGCTGTTGCCGAGACGACCAAGCTGCTCGAGGAGAAGTTTGACCATATCCTCTACACCGGCAACGGTACTGTTGGCCGGATTGTTATGGCGGCCGCAGCCAAGCATCTCTGTCCAGTCACCCTTGAGCTGGGTGGAAAAAGGTATGTACCGAGTGTGTGTACTTGTGTGTTTTCCTGCCAACCTGTTTTTCCGTCGTGTAGCCCGGCGATCATCGACGACACGTGTGATTTCGCAACAGTGGCCCGCCGACTGGTTTGGGGCAAGTTTCTCAACTGTGGTCAAACCTGCATCGCTCCAGACTATGCCATTGCTATTGGCAATGTCCAGGTACCTTCCCCTTTTTTTTTTATTACAGCGAGATCAGCATCAATAACCGGTGTTATAGGACAAGCTGGTCGAGCAAATCAAGGTCGTGGTAAAAGAGTTTTACGGTGAAAACCCCAAGACGTCGGACAGCTATGGCCGCATCATCAATTCCAACCACTTCAACCGTCTCAAAGCCCTACTTCCGTCTGGCACGGTCGTTGTTGGCGGCGATATTGACGAGGTATTTATTTTCTTTTGTTGTTGTTGTTTCTGACAGCCGTCCTATATAAAAGGCCGACAAGTTTATTGCTCCGACTGTTCTTGTGGACGTGTCTCTGACTTCGCCCGTGATGAAGAGTGAAATCTTTGGACCCATCCTCCCCATCATCAAGATGGCCAACCTGGACGACGCCATCAAGTACATCAACCAAAAGTATGATATTTACTTTATTTTTTTTTCCTTTTTCTTATTCTCAAATTTCTAATTTTTTGCACAGCGACAAGCCTCTGGCCCTGTATGCGTTCTCCAACGACAAAAAGGTGATCAATCGTATCTCGATGGAGACTACGTCTGGCGGATTCATAGCCAACGACTGTTTGATGCACTTTTCCGTTGCTCAGCTGCCCTTTGGTGGTGTCGGGGCCTCTGGCATGGGCTCGTATCACGGCAAAAAGTCCTTTGACACTTTCTCGCACGCCAAGTCGAGCATGTTCAAGGATCAGAACCTCGAGTTTGCCAACACCATCCGTTACCCGCCCTACACCGAAAGCAAGCAAAAGATGGTCAAGTCCATGGTTGGCAAGACTGTCAACATGAGCGAGCCTGGGAAGCCGCAAAAGTACGTGCTGCTGAAGAAGAAAAACCAAAAATTAAACGTATTTTATTATCAGGACGTCATCGGCCTGGTTCTGGTAATGCCCAATCGCCCACCTAACCATTTTACCTCATATGTTCAAAATGCAATGTGTTCTCGTCACCCCGTAAAGCAAAATATCAAAAAACAGCCATCAGCGCAAACGATGTGTATAAAAGAGAGATTGGGTAGGCGATCAGCGCTCGCTGGTTGTTCATCGAAAGCACGTTCACAAACATCGTTGACGACGAGTACGTGCACCATGCAACAATCAATAGTCCCAGGAAAAGGCCGAGCCAGCCACTATTACCATCCGTTATTATCTTTATTTTATTTTATTTTTACTCGTTCTGAAGACGTACTTGAGTTCGACAAACACACTCACAAACGCGAGGATGTTCATTGGCAGGAGGCAGTAGCCGAGGATTGAAGCCGTCCGAGTGCCATTGATGCCACCGTCCGACATCAGATTGAGGATCGTGTAGACACCGACGCAGCCCAGCAATGCGAGGCCGTAGATGTAGCCAAAGTGGACCTTTCCAGCCTTCAATTTTCCACCACATCTTTTAATCGATAAACAACAGTAACAAAAATTCTTGCATACGAGAAGCAGCGAGCCACCAAAGATGAGACAAAACAGCAGAGGTCCCGCAAGATCGTCGTCGTCCAGCGTGTCATGGTCGAGCGCTTTCCCTGCCGGGTTCAGCACAGCCATCGCCTTTTTTTGAATGTGCTCAAAGTTCACGCCAAGCTCCTCGAGCAGCGGGGGCTCATTTTCAAACCCAGGAGCGCCCGTGATGCCAAATGCGGTCGCAAAGCCTTGCGGTGGCGGCGAGTTGTATCGCCGGAAACCTGTGCCACGCACACGGAAGCACGGTTACTACCACTAAAAGAAAAAAAAAAAAAAGCACCGTCACTGTCTGCTCCGCCGATACCACCTTGCCCAAACTGCTGCTGTTGCTGTTGCTGCTGCTGCTGATAAGGGTCTTGCTGTCCGTAGGACGACGAGTAGAATTGCAGGTCTGCTCGAAGGAAAGGGTCAGAGTTGACGCCGAAACAACGCACGTCTACCAGAGGAGGCCATTATTGAAAGTGCAGCACCCATTTGAATCACCGGCCAGGATGCTGTACCACCTTGTGTCTTCAACCAAGCTCGCGTGTGGTACGGACAGATGGTTTGTGTGATGTTGACAGAATAAGGTCGCTAGTCTTGGTCGGCCTGCCAGCAAGAGGGAAGTCCTACATCGGCCAAAAGGTGTCCCGCTATCTGCAATGGCTTGGTGTGGTCACCAAGGTTTGTGTTTTTGTTCTCTCCAGCCATGTTGACCTCCCCTCCAGATATTCAACGTTGGTGAGTACCGCAGGAGCAATTTTGGCGCCCAGCACACGCACGAATGGTACGCGCCCACAAACGAGAGCACGAGGGCTCAGCGAACGCAGGCCGCAATGATTGCCCTTGAGGACATGCTGCGGTGATTTCTTCCACGCACTAGCCTTGGAAGCTCATTTTCCTCCTTGACAGGTGGCTGACAGAGGATGGCGGCCAAGTGGCCATCTACGATGCGACCAACAGCACCAAGGAGCGACGATCGTTCATCCTAAGCGAGTGCAAGCAAGCAGGCATCGAGGTCATCTTTGTCGAGTCCATTTGCGAGGATCCAAGCGTGATCATGCAAAACATCCGTGAGGTCAAGCTGTCCTCGCCCGACTATGTCAAGATGGACCCTGACGCGGTCGTGGACGACTTTGTCAAGCGCATCGAACACTACCGCTCAGCGTACCAGACCCTGGACGAGTCGGAGGGTTCGTACGTCAAGCTGGTCAACGTCGGCAACCAGTACATCATCAACCAGATCATGGGATTTCTCCAGAGCCGCATTGTCTACTACCTCATGAACCTGCACATCCAACAGCGGTCGATTTACCTCACGAGGGTATAAAAAATAGCGTGCGTTTTTATTGTTTACTTTAAACAAAACAGCATGGGGAGAGCCAAATGAATTTGTGCCAACGGATTGGCGGGGACTCGGACCTGTCGCCGCGCGGAGAGCTGTACGCAAAGCAACTGCCCGGATTCTTTGCAAAGCATGTCGGCGATCGCCCTGCGTTTACCGTACATAATCTATCAGTAGTGCTGTACATAACGCGTATCGTAGGTTTGGACGAGTACACTCAAGCGTACGATTCAAACGGGGGCGTACTTGCAGTACCGCAAGTTGCAGTGGAAGTCACTGGACGAGATTGATGCCGGTGTGTGTGACGGGCTGACCTACGAGGAAATCGAAAAGCAGTTTCCCGAGGACTTTTCTGCTCGTGACGACGACAAACTCAACTATCGGTACCGCGGCGGTGAATCGTACCGAGATCTCGTGACAAGACTTGAGCCCGTCATCATGGAGCTCGAGCGCCAGAGCGATGTCCTTGTGATCGGTCACCAGGTACGTTTTGTTTTGAATGCCTCGCTCGGCTGTATTACTGAAAGTATTAATTTTGCAGGCCGTCCTGCGCGCAATATACGCCTACTACCTCAATCTTCCACTGGAGGAGCTGCCATACATCAACGTGCCTCTGCACACAGTGATCAAAATGACGCCCAAAGCCTACGGTACTGTTATGGAAGAGTTCCCCCTCAATATCGAGGCTGTGGACACCTATCGCGACGGTCGCAAGATGAAAGCACGCGGCGGCGCTGACGGCACACCAGAGGGCTCCCCGCGAGCCTCGGTCAAGCCAATCAATAAATGAAGGAAAAAAAAAGTGTTTTTTTTTTGGTTGTTGTTGTTGTTGTTGTTTGTACAAATTGCAATTGGAAAAGATATCAACTTTTACCGTCGCCCATGCGATCATTATACTCTTCCATGTAAAAGCACTTGCGAAAATCGTTTTGGCGCACGTCGACCTCGCCTTCTTCACACTGTACGCAACACTTAGTTTGACTTTATGTATCAAGCGACGCATACTGGATCGTCTCCATAGTAGGTCTGGTAGCAGACAGGAGAGATGCATCGTTTCCAGCAGTTGATCGACTCCTCGGAGGCATCCAGTTCTGGCGAGTAGCTACACGTCGACCGGCATTTCTCGTCTTGAAGCCGATATGCCCTCTCGTATATCTGCGAACGATCGTCAAATCGTCAATTTCTGGTTGTGTAGCAAAACATACTGCCTTTGCTGCCTTGGATGAAAACGATGGCTTGGAGGCATCGGCGCTGGCGGCCAGCATCATCAGAAATAGTAGCAGTAGCAGGCAGCTGAACCCGGGTTTAGCCGCCTTCGTCAGTGCCATTTTACCAAAATGTCGGCCCCAGTGCACCCCGATGAACAGCTCGGCGAGGTGTGCCGGCACTTCTTCCTGTTCTCTTTCTCTGATTCCACTGCACAATCCTCAGATATTCGACCAGTACGATGCCGATGAGGTCGGCTATCTGGACCGAGTCATGTTTGAGCAGTTTATTTTTGGTACGCGGCGGCAAACTGTCCCCTCTCATTTTTTTTTTTGTGGCAGAGCTCGGCCGCGCCGACTTGCTGCCCGAGCAGCTCGAGAGGTGCTTTGTCGTCGTTGATCGTGATGACGATGGTCGCGTTACAAAGGAAGACTTTATCAAATACGTGCCGCATCTCTACGACGTACGCGCCAAAACAACAAGTCTCCAATTCTGAAACAATTGCTGTTGTAGGTGGACTTCAACCCGCCACCGCGGCGGCGCAAAAAGTCAACGACCGACCTTGTTCGCATCAACATGGGGCCGGGTTTGCTGCGCGTGGGTTCATCGGTCTCGTCCACATCGTCGTCCTCGTCGTCGTCAACGCCACTCGTGTCCGACGTCACGACCACGATGCCGCTCAAGTCGGCCGCAAAGGCCATCATTACGAGCGACCCTGCCACTTTCTTCACCAAACTCAAGAAACTTGGCAAGGGCTCGTTTGGTACCGTGTTTAAAGCCATCGACGTGAGGTCGCAAGAGGTAGCAAGCAGGCGCGTGATTTGTTATACTGAAAATGCTCGCGCACAGGTGATCGCTCTCAAAGTGGTGGAGATTGAAGGAGACGACGAGGTCATGGAGGACGTGCAAAGGTATAAAAAGAAGAAGAAGAAGAAAAAAAAAGGCAGCACTTGCCAAAGTAAGATTTATTTACCGTCAGGGAAGTGACGGTGATGGCCGATTGCCATTCACCGTTTGTCGTCCGCTATTTTGGCTCCTATTTGCGCGGCACAGAACTGTGGATATCGATGGAGTACGTCAGTGGCGGATCCGTGCTTGATCTGCTCAAGTTCCAGTCTGTCAGCGAGGCCCACGCAAGGTGAAAACTTTTTTCAGCACTGAAATCTATTTTTAGAACTTACCGTTCGGAGCAGAATAATTATTCGCGCTGTCCTGAATGGGTTGACGTATCTCCACAGCGAGAACAAGCTCCATCGAGACATCAAGGCCGCCAACATCCTCATTACCGATGCTGGTCAGGTCAAGCTTGCTGATTTTGGGGTTGCAGCCTCGCTCTACAGCACAGAGAACAACAACGTAAACTGGACAATAGTTTTTTATTTTGTCTTTCTTCTCACAGTGGTGGATGGTTGTAGAATACATTTGCGGGGACTCCGTTGTGGATGGCGCCCGAAGTCATCCAACAACGACCGCAAACTTATGCTGTGAGCAGGATTATATTTTTTTTTTCTTTTTCCTCTTGGACTTTTTATTCAACAAAATGTACAGGTCGACATCTGGTCACTTGGCATTACAGCAATCGAGATCGTCAAAGGCTCCCCTCCCAAGAGCGACCTACATCCCATGCAGGTGCTATTTTCGATCCCCGAAGACCCTGCTCCGCGCCTCGAGGGCGGTTTTTCGGATGATTTCAAGGTAGTGTGTATTTTTTATTTTTTGTGCCTTTTACGATTCTGCCTTCCCATAGGGCTTTATTGCTGCTTGCCTGAACAAGGATCCAAATCGCCGCCCGCCCGCAGCTGTCATGTTGACGCACCCGTTTATGGAGGTAGAGGATGAAGCATCCTTGCGGTTGCTGCTTCGACGCCATCAACAGTTGGAAAACACGCAGTGGCGGCTCAGCCGAATGTCCATGGCAATCGACAATGAAATGAACGAAATTCGCGCGTCGCGGTCCCTGGCAAGCATGTTTTGGGACTTTAGCCCTGACGTCGCCAACGACGGTTTGGAAAATGTATTTGTTTTTTTTCTCCTAAAAACGAAACACAATCCTGCAGAGCCTGACCTCGTTGACATGGAGGAGGAGGCCAAGGAAAAGTTCCAGCCTGGCATGATTGACCCATCGAGTGAGCTGGGCATTGTCCTCAGTCGCTTGCATCTGCTGCATCTGGCCTCCATCTTTAAGGACAATGACGTCGACTTGGATGCGTTCCTCCTACTCGAGGACCAAGATCTCAGGGACATGGGCGTGAAACTCGGCAACCGCAAAAAACTGCTCCACATGATCCCGATCCTGCGTCGGGAGCTCGGCTTTACAGGTTTGATGGTTGAAGACAGTGTCGGCATCGACGGCGATGCAACCCCAACGCCGTCCACTCCAACGAAAGACTCGACGAGGGAGGGCTTCCCGGCCGAAACAAGCAGCGAGGGAGAACAGGTGCAAGCGGAAGAGAAGGAGCCTCCACATCTCACTCCTGCTCGAGTCATCACCCTCCCTCTGCCTCCCGTGGAAAATGCACATGCGTGGACGGTTGCTCAAGTGGGCCGATGGCTTCATGAGCATGGGTAGGCGTGCATACAGTCAGACTGCTGAGCTCAATACAAAAACAAAAACAAAAACAAAAAAAATTAGGTTCGATGCCTACATTGAGTCGTTTCTGGACAACCAGATTGATGGCGAGGCCTTGGAGAACCTCGAACTGGAATCACTCAAGGAGCTTGGTCTTCGTCTTGTCGGTGAACGTGTTAAATTTTTGGCCGCCGTCAAAAAGCTCTTCAAGCCACCAGGCCCAACAGCGCCGCCGCCACAGATCAGCGTGTCAGCTGTGCCTAGAGAAGACGGCTACAACTCGGACGCAGGAGACTCGATCGGAGGAGGGCAGCGTATGTTTGCTTCAGTGTCTTCTTTCGAAAAAAAAAATTTTTTTTTTTTTTTTGATTCTTTCTTTAGAAGACGAGGCGCACCTTTCTGTCGCGACGGGGGCGGCGGGAGGTGGAGGCAAATCGTCAACACTGAAAAAGATCCGCGAGTCGTTCAGAAAGTCGGTTGATCCTGGGAAGCAGGCCGAGCTGCAGCGAGCGCTTACTATCCTCCAGACAAACAGGCAAACATCCTCGCCGACCAACTCGACCAAGAAAAAGTCCAGATTTGGCTCTTTCAGAGACAGCAGCAGCAACAATAACAATGCCGTCGTTGTCAGCCACGTTCGCCAATCCAGCAACACCAGCATCTCGAGTAATACCAGCGCCGGAAGTCCAATCATCGGTGACAATACCAGTGGTATGACCAAGTCAACCTCGTCCACCAACATCAGATCACAACTTCAAGGACCTCAGGTATCTATGTCGTTTTTTCCCTTCTTCTTCTCTGTGCTAAAAGCATGACATGCAGTTGTCAGCACCAAATATTACCGTGGATGATATCAAGAATCCTGCATTTGCAGGGTGGCTCATGAAACAAGGGTCCTCCACCCCAAAGTCCTGGAAGCGACGATGGGTCGTCATCAATGGCCCTGTCCTTTACTATTTCAAAAGGTGAGGCGTCCTTCGCTAATTCGTCATCCTAAACGAAGTATTATAACTACAGCGAAAAAGGATCCAAGGCCAAGGGTACAATCATGCTGCCTTCCTATACCTTATGGCTTGCTGGTGAAGTGCGCAAGAGATTTGCATTCAAACTGCAGCACGTTTCCGCTCGCACCTATTACTTTCACGCAGAAACCTATGACCAGATGAAGACGTGGATGAACTTTATCGACGCAGCTGTACGTTCTTGCGAGCCTACCCAAATCTCTGAGCTGCCTGCCGTCAGTTTCGGCAACACTGAAACAATTTAATACAAATTTTTTTTTTTTTGTGTGTGTGTTTTTGAAAACGCAGTGGAGCAAGTAACAAATTTGGACCCAAGTACAACAAAGTTTTCTCTAAATGGGGTCTACTGGCAGCGAGATACCAAACGAACGCATAATG
>Ga0302225_10002607_pt1 | contig 10641 bp, 15 predicted proteins | sample II_Palsa_E3_2_FD_193515 | JGI IMG/M metagenome (GOLD analysis project Ga0302225, IMG submission 193515) | Peat permafrost microbial communities from Stordalen Mire near Abisko, Sweden - II_Palsa_E3_2 | ecosystem: Environmental > Terrestrial > Soil > Palsa > Peat permafrost | place: Sweden...
TTAATTCGTCTTACGGATGCAGATTTGTTCCTGTCAACCTCGCTCAACGATCCCTTGGTTCCTTTCTGGCATTCCCTGAAATATTTAGCCAAAGTACGCCGTGCCAACTCGCCGGTCGCAGCGATGCTCAATATCGAGGACATTGGAGGGCACTACGGCGATGGGTCGCCAGCAGCGCGGTTCCAACAGAGGTCATTAGAGTACGCCTTTTGTCTGTCGTCCATGGGCAAATAGTGTCGTACTTTATTGGCCCGGAAACAAACAAACAAAGCTAGAGAAAGTGATACGTAGAGAAAACAGAGAGACACAGACGGGAGGCTAAAGGAACTTGGCCAGCAAAACGATAAATACGACAACGATAATGATGCAGATGATGACGCACAGCAGCTGAGTCAACCTGTCCTTCTTGGTGGCTTCGGACACGCGCACAAGGGCCTTGGTGGCACGGTTGATCAAGCCATGCGAGTGCTGTACATTCTCGTCCAGCTCCTCCAGCATATCGGACTGCAGGTCCAGCTCGTCGCCGATCGAGCCCGCCAGGCGCTTTTGCCGCGAGAGCACGTCCGAGAGGGCATCCAGATGCCGATCTTGTAGGTCCATGTTGCGGCGTTGCACGTCTAGCAGCTGCTCGTTGGTGTCCTCGGTGTCGTCATCGTCAACCTTTGCTGCCGCATTGCTGCTTCCGGCACCATTGAACGTCACGACAGTATCTGAAAACCGCACACTGCGCTGTTCTGTCCTTCGAGGGTTCTTGTTGGCGGCCAGCGTCTCCAGCCTGTCCCGGAAGCTGTTGTTGTGGTGGTGTCAACAACAATAAATACGTACTGGTGCGCACGTACCTGATGAGGTCAATCACGGCCGTCTCGCGTCGTCGCAGCTCGTCCGACTGCAAGCTCCTGTTTGTCTCCGCCTTGGACAGCTCCTGCTCGAGGACAGTGACGTCGCTGTGCAGTTTCTAATGCAGTCACGAGGGTTAGTCGGGGTACGTGGCGGTGTGGGTACGTACGCCCAGGTTGGCCTCAATCACAGACGCAAACTCCTTGTCGTCGTGGCCCGTTCGTCGCGCCCGGTCGCATTTCCTGGGTGGTTGCGTTGCCTTAAACTACTACTGCAGGCAACACAAAAACGGTGTACCGAATGGTCTTGAGTGTGTCGTCGCAGAGGGCGTTGAGGCGCTTGACCTCTGCAGTCCACTGGTCCTCAAGCATTTCTCGCTCGCTCGTTCGTTTGTTTTTTCAAAGTTCCGTACTCTACAAGGACGCCTTGGTACTACCGCTACTTGGAGAGTACTTGTCGCAGGGCAGAGACGGCCCATCGAGGACTAGCCTGACGTATACTTGGCCATCCAAGGTGACCTTGGTCTCGTGGACTCTCTGCATCACGCCTTTGGATTTGTACACTTCCTCGCTGGGCCTCTGCTGATGTGCTTGGGGCGGCTGGGGCAGCGATGGTGTCGGCTTCCGAGGCGATGGCCGTAGATCCATGTGCTTGTAGACCCCCTCGCCAGTCTGTAGAGAGATCGTGAAATGGTGCCAGGGACAAACAATGCACGCTTGCGAGGTCTCCCCTCTTGCTGCCCCTCTCGGTCCAACGGGAAGGTCCTCGATCTCGACGATCTCGCCAAGGTCCAGCGGACCGCCTGGTGAATCGGATTAGCACACTGTCTACTATCGGCGTAATAATAATAATAATAAATAATACCAGAATGGTAGCAGGACCCGTCGAGCGCGTGGTAGTTCCCTTTGAACTGCACAACAACGATCCTGCGTTCATTGACCTATCGTTGGCGAGATTTAGTGGCGTTGTCTGTGCAAACCTCGAGCGCGTTTACTGTCACTGCTAGGACGGGCTCTTTCTGCAAAGCTTCAGTTGTAGCCACAAACGTCCACTGCGAGTTCATTTTTGCATGTGCCAGTAAAATAAAGAAACTAAGCTTCTCATTCACGATGACTGCCGAGCTGATTGCCCTTTCAAACGACAAGATGATACGTATAAAGACAACAGAATTATTCACGACAGGATCTGCTTTAGAGGCTCGTCAAGGTATTTAGTCAGTGTGTTTAGCTATTCAAAAAAAAGAGAGAGTGTGGCTTTAGTTTTAAAATAGAAATCCAAAACAAAAGTACCTTGGCCTTTAGCATGCCAAACTCGAGCGTGCTGGAGGCATGGAGGCAGACGAGCAATCTTGCAACCTTTGCCACCGCTACTTTCCCGTTCTGTTGATTTGAGTATTATTAGTATTGTTCTCAGGTGGTGGTGTGTGTGTGTGTGTGCGCGCGCGCGACCATACCTCGTTTTGTATGAGAATGTGCTCAATATCGCTGTCAAACACGGCCTTGCCGCTCTTCTCGTACGTGAGCCAGATGTTGGACGCAATAGCCGCAAACACCTTGGCCTCCTTCTCCGTCTGTCCCGAGAACGCCAACAACGAGCCATCACTGTTGAGCAGCCTGCACACGAAAACACACACACACACACACAATGAGAGATAGCACCGGCGCCCTGCACGTACATTGCTAGCTGGACACCGTTGCCGTCATGGTCCAGCACCTGCTCGAGGACCTTGGGGATGACTTTGGGCTTGATCATGGTTTTTCTACCGCGCAATAGGTTCCTCTCTACCGCGTCAACGGGTGCATTAGAAGAGTCGCGAGGAGGCAGAAGAAGAAGAGGGAGGTCAGAGAGGAGGTGCACTGCACACAACACCAAAAAAAGAGGCACGGCCACAACTGATTTCGCAAGTGCACGACCCTCGAAAATATGTCAGGACAACGAGCCGCGGAGAAGCTAGCTGACGGCGACTATTACGAGGCCAACCAGTTGTACCGGACTGTGTTCCACCGCCTGCTGAAGAAGGGCGAGACGGAGGAGGCCCTGCGAGTCGCGCACGAGGCCACCGTGGCGCTGCTCAAGCACAAGCAAGCTCCCAGCGCAACCGACATGGCGCTTTTGCTGATCGACGCGTTCAAGTCGCAGGCGCTTGCTGTGGACGACAAGACACGCGGTAACCTCTCTCTCTCTCTCTCTCTCTCCCCTAGAAACTCAAGCAAAACGGTCTACAATACAATATACAGGGATCATTGTCGATATCTTCAAAAACTATGAGCCACAGGACGTGCAACGCGACCGATTTCTGGAGGCAGCCCTAAAGTAAGTGCTCTTGTTCAGTCGGTGACCTCAAGTCGCACCCACTTTAGATGGGCAAGCAAGACCACCGGGAGCCGACACGGCGATGCCCAGTTGCGCGGCATGATCGGCCAGGTCTTGGCGGAGCAGGACGACTTCCCTGGCGCGAACGAACATTTGCAGCTCGGGACACCAGAGAGCGCCGAGACCCTCGCCAAACTCATGTTTGACCACGGGGTGCCCCAAGAACGAGAGGAGCTGTTGCTGCGTTCGGTTCTTGCGTAAGACGGCGTCTTTCTGTCTAAACTATTTTGAATCCATCGATCCAATTAACAAAATACAGCTTTCTAAACATGCAAAATCTCGCAAGTGCCAACGCGTACTACAGTGCCTTCACCAACCTCACGTACAATCAGGATCCCACCCTTCGTGTCGCTCAGTCAAGCGTGCCCACGAGCAGTGCGGCCGACTCGGCGGTCACGTAGGAGAGAATTTAAATACTCTTTGTTCTTCTTAAACGTCTTCTAACAAATGCAGATCTCGAACGGTGGTCACATCCAAGCTCCCGCTGTACAACTTTGCCTTGTTTCTGTTGCTTCTTGCAGAACGAAAGGCCTCGGCACAGCACTTTGCGAACCTGAGACGCCATTATCAGCCTGCGATCAAGAAGGACCCTGCGTTTGGACAGATGCTCGATCGAGTCGGTGAGATCTACTTTGGAACCCGCCCCGCGCAGCCTCAACAGCCCAACATGCTGGGCAACATCGGCAACCTCATGCGCATGATGGGTGGCCCTGCTCAGTAGTTGTAACAAATGAAAAATCACGCTTTTTTTTCCTCTTTTTTTTTTTTTTTTTTTTTTGGGAAAATGCTTAAAACAGAAGACTAGCCGCTAGATCCGGGTTTCCGCCTGCCGCCTGGAGGGCCCCGATGGCCTGCGCGCGCGTTGCACCCAAGTCCATTAGAGTCTTGATCATAGCCTCTGGGAAGGCAGACGGCTGGGCAGGGGTAGCTGACGCCACGCCGGCTGGCGCACGAGCAGGGACGGCAGCAGCCTGGGGGAGCTGGAGTTGTGGCAATTGGAATTGAGGCGGCAGTTGCAGTTGGGGCAGCTGTAAAGACGGTTGCTGCTGAGATTGCGCCTGTGCTGGGGCTGTCGAACGCACCGCCGGAGGAGCCGTAGTCGGGTGCTCGGCATCCACGGGCCGTTTCTGGGGAGACGCTGCAGACGACGACAAGGATGCTGTTTTGGACTGTTCCTCGGGCACCAGCTTATCTTTTGCCGGGAGTTCTGACTCACCAAGGAACGGGGTGGCAACCGTGCCGATTCGTAGCACGTTGGCCTGGAAGTCGAGGATGCACTGGTGGCGCTTGAGCATGTCTAGGCCGAGCAAAAGGTCGATCGACTGCCCCTCAATGATCGTAAAGGACACGGGCAGGAACATTGACTCGATCTTGAGTTGGGCCATGTGCACACGACCGAGGATCTTGGCGGAACCCACACCCGTGGCCGTGCCCGTCCAGCGTTTGTCGATAAAGTTTGACAGACTGCGCAAGAACACAAGTCAGTGCATATACAAAAAGCAACGACAACAGAGGATACCCGCACTTTTCGGCAAAGGCCGGGTTCATGATCGTCATCTGGGCACCCGAGTCCACAAATGCCTTGACCTTTTGGCCATTGACCTCGCAATTGATGTACAGCATGAAGACCTGGCCGAAAACCTCGGGTGCAAACTCCATTGCGTTGGACAGCTGCCGGTTCACGTTCTCTGTCCTGATCTCCTCCTCGAGGCGCCGCTGGGTCTCCATGTCAAACTCGTCCTCGATCGTCGTCGCCACTGGCGCGCCCGCCATCTGCTGCTGCAGGAGGCCGATCACTTGCTGAGCGAGGGCAGGGTTGCTCTGTTTGCCGCATGCATTTAACGTCTTCGTTGTTGTGTGTCTGTTACCTGTTGAAGCTCCTCAAGCATGCCAGGATTTTGCGTTAGCTGGCGTAGCAAGTCGGGCGTGAGTCTGAGGAGGGGGGGGTGAGGGACATGCTTAGCGAATCAGTCACTGGCTGACGTAGTACCCTGTCCCAAGGGCCTGCGGGAACCCGAGGCTGCGCTGCAGCTGTTGACGAGCTTGCGGTTGTCCAGCAGCAGTAGCAGCAGCGCCTGCCTTGCGGCGCAGAAGCACAACGTCATACTCCTGGACCCCGACGCTCTGGAGGCTTGCTGCGTCATTGGCCATTTCCTGGCCGCTGAAGAAGAGCGACTGCTGAGCAGCGGGCAAACGCGTCTTTATTTGTTATTGTTGTAAAGGCGTCAGTACAGGAAAGCTAAAACGCGCAGTATACCTCGGCCTCGATGGCTGCTTTGAACGTGCTCACGTCGGCGTCCTTTGCGAGCTCGATCGTGACGACCTCACCCATGTCGGTTGTGACGCTTACTTTCATGTTTATTTTGATGACGTGTAAGTGTTGCCTCTATGTCTACGAAGCGAGTTGCGTTTGTGCACCCCGACCTCGGCATCGGTACGGCAGGCCAACTAGTTGGTCTCCAACACATGACTTGTCATCAGGTGGCGCGGAGCGGTTGGTCGTGGACGCTGCGATCGCGCTGCAAGCCCACGGCCACAGTGTCAGCATGTTTACATCGCATCACGACCCAGCGCACTGTTTCGCGGAGACGCGGGATGGTACGTATTCGACCAACTGAAAAACAGCCGCATCGAATGGATTGATCGTGCGCACTAGGGTCGCTCAAGGTGAACGTGCTCGGCAACTGGCTGCCAAGGACTATTCTGGGTGGATTGTACCTTCTGTGCGCCATCGTGCGAAACATCTACCTGTCGATCGTTCTCGTCCTGTTTTATCCCAAGTTTGACGTGCTATTTGTGGATCAGCTCTCTGTCTCTGTCCCGATACTTCGACTCAGTGGCTCCAAGGTTTTTTGTTGGGGTTGGTTCTATTCCGTTAATTTACGTATTCGCTAGGTCCTCTTTTATTGTCACTTTCCTGACAAGCTACTGGCCAAGCAGGGCGGCTGGATCAAGAGCCTGTACCGTCTGCCACTCGACTGGGTCGAGGAGGCAACCACTGGTGCTAGCGACCTCATCCTTGTCAACAGCAAGTTCACAGGCTCTGTCTTCAAGAAAGGTACTCGAACAGACTTGCCGTATTGCCTGATGACTTTCGGAAACAGCTTTCCCATCGATCCAGGTGCAACCGCAGGTGCTTTATCCTAGCATTAACTTTACCGCATACGATCGCAAGCTGCCTCTCCCCCCAAACGACTCTCTCAGTGCTCACTTCAACGCAAAGTAAGTTTTTTTTCTTTTTTCTTTTTCTGATTGCTTTAACATTTGCTTTTCGTCAGGGATATCACGGTCATCCTGTCCATCAATCGTTTCGAGCGAAAGAAAAACATTGGGTTGGCCATCCAAGCATTTGCAAAACTTACCCCGCTCGCCACGACCAAAAAGAAGAGTCAGCAACTCATCATTGCTGGTACGCACTCCTTACTCCCACCCACCATGAAATCCATGCTGTGTAACAGGTGGATATGACCACCGTGTCCCCGAAAACGTCGAGCACCTCAAGGAGTTGCAAGACCTGGCACAATCCCTCGATCTCTCCATCGAGACCCTGATGCCCGGGTCTGCTGCGACAGAAGCATCCATCACAGCAAACGTCCTTTTTGTCCCGTCGTTCTCAGAGGTACAGCGTTCATTCCTGCTTTCCAAAGCCAGTGTCCTTGTGTACACACCCGCAAACGAGCACTTTGGTATCGTTCCCGTCGAGGCAATGTACTCGCGCATTCCTGTCGTCGCCGTCAATAGCGGTGGACCCACCGAGAGCATCCTGCACGAGTCTACTGGGCTCCTCGTCCCAGCCGATCCCGAGTCGTTTGCCACAGCGATCGGACGCATTCTCAACGGAGACCTCAACGCAAAAGTAAGGAAAAATTTTCTTTCCCGGAAAACATCAAAAATAAAATTTTCTTTTGTTTACTTATTTAGACTATGGGCTCTAAAGGACACGAGCGTGTGGTTCAGCTATACTCGCTCGACAAGTTTGGGAAGGAACTCGATAGAATAATTGTCAACTTGTAAAAAAAGGCGATCGAGTTCAAAAAAAAAAAAAATGACAGCGACGGTTACAGACTTGGACGCTCTCCGCGTCCGCTTCCTGCTTGCTGCGACCCGGTACGGTTGGCTTGCACCGGTCCCTGCAACTCCCGGGCAAGCCAGTGCCAATGCCATAGACCTGACGGTAGACTCCTCGCCAGGTGCGTTTGAGACCACGTTTGTGCGGTTTGTAAGACGTTTTTGTGATAGACATGCCGACGACGGCAAGACGCCGTCGGGTCAACAAGCTGCTGGACTCTGACTCGGAGGGCGAGGCGTACGTGGCACAACAACACTCGTTGACAAGTAGCTCGTTGCGCCGAAGGATTATTGCCAGCAGCAGCGAGTCGGACGACGACGACGACGACGACGACGACGACGACGACAAGTTCGACAATGACGACAACGACAGCTTTGTCGAGGAGGACAGCGACAGCGACGGTCTGGAGGAGCTCTTCAGGCGTGCAACACCAAACACTGGCACCAATGAGATGCGCGGCCTCATCAACACGATTTCAAGCGACGAAGAAGAGGCAGATGACGAGAACGAACCGCCGACAACCCCTCCTCGCCGTCGCAGCAAGTGGCTCGTGGATGAAGCAGCTGACGACGACCAAGACGAGGACGAGCAAGAGGACACTCCTGTCAAGGAAGTGCTGGCGAAAACGTTGGAAAGTGCCGACGGCAGGACCTTTAAGGCCGATCGAGAGCAGCTTGGACGACGCCTGTTTTCCGAGTACAACGAAAAGGTGTTTGGCAACCAGTTGCCCTCGGGTATGGAGATCAAGTGGTCGGTCAGCCTGAACAAGACGGCCGGCTTGACGCGATGCCGTACCGAGCATGTGCACTCGGAAACCAAGTTTATCTGTTCCATCGAGTTGTCCACCAAAGTGGTCGACAGCCATGGTCCGTACCTTTTTAATTGCATCGATATTTTAATTTCAGACAAAACAGCACGCCTGCGACAAACGCTTGCTCATGAAATGTGTCATGCTGCTGTTTGGGTAATCGATAAACTCAAGAAAGCGCCTCCGCACGGATCAGAGTTTAAAAACTGGTACAAAGAAAAAAAATTTTTTATTTTATTTAGTATTGTCTTCTTTTACAACAATAGGGCTTACAAAGTCCACAAAGTCTACCCAGATGTCATTGTCAGTCGCTGCCACTCGTACGAAATCAAGTACAAATTTATGTACTCGTGCACCAAGTGTGGTCAACAATACGGCCGTCACTCCAAATCGATCAATGTACATCGAGATAAAATTTTTTCATTTGATTACAATCCTTTCCTCATCTGTATAGGTCGAGACTGCGCGTTGCAGCAAGTGCTTTGGAGCTCTTGCACTAGAAGCCAAATGTAATGCGGATGGAACCCCGCGCAAGGCCGCAGAGCCTAACGGATTCGCGCTTTTCGTCCGTGACAACATGGCCCGTGTTCGCAGGGATAACTCGGGTTTGGCCAACGGTGAGCTTATGAGTGTGCTCGCCGCAGAATACAAGAAGGATCGATCGATCTCAATCGCTCTCTTCGAGAGGCAATAATTGATCTAGCTTGTTATGCAACAATGTCTGTACAGTCTCATCAATTGCTTTTTTTTTTATTTTTATTTTTTTTCAGCAACGATAGCCCCGAGACCGCACACACGAGGCTGTTGCTGCAAAATGTCCAACGGAGTCCGCACCCTATTTTTATTAGTTTTTTTTAAAATAAAATGCTTGAGTGCACACGTACGAGAGTGTTGGAAGAGGAATCGTGTTGGCCAGATTGAGGAAGGCAAACGGTGGGACTTCCACAATGGAAACACCAGACGGAAGGTTGGCATCGAGGGCGACGTGGATTTTGCGTGAAACCACACGAGGGAGGTTGTCCATGGTGGGTTGGGCAGGCGCGGTGGACGATGAGCTCTCTGCTTCGATCTTGATCACGATACCCTTGAGACCCAGTGGCACAAGGTAGGCGCCGGTGGAGACCACTCGATCGCCCAGCATGAACGTCTGCTTGTCGAGACGAGAGGCAGCCTCGTGGCTCTGCAGGATAAAGTGTGGGTAAATACCCTCGTAAGTCTCGTGGACCGGACGCATCCGGCTCAGCTTGTCGTGCGCGCGCGTTTGGTAGGTCCGAATGCTCAGGATGTCGGCGAGGGTGAACTCCTCTGAAAGGATAGGGACATGACGGAGCTCGTGTGTCTTGTGCTAAAATAAAATAAAAAACAGTTCTTAGGGCAAAACAAAATTGAATGTCGCCGCACCTTTTTCAGGAATAGAATGACAGCTGAAAGTTCGCCAGGCGAGGAAAACAACTCGGTCTGAGTAAAAACGCCATTCTATGGGAGAAGAAAAAATGAAGAGCCTTTTTTATTTAAAAAAAAAAAATTTTTTTTTCAAATACGTTGTTGTTCTGACGGTCGCCAAGAGCCCGGATGAGGCCAGGGAATTGACCCACGTAAGCCACAATCAGGTCCACCGCGGTTCTCGAAAACATCCAGCCAACCTGAGCTAGGAACACAGTATAACCAAGCACCTGCTCGTTCAAAAAACTATTTGCTCCGAATCAAAATAATGTTTGTCGTTTTTACCTTGAAGCCCTTTTTCGAGTGCTTGAGCGCGAGACCAATGTTGGTCTTGTTGCCTTGGGGTTGAGCGATCAGGACGGTGCTCGTGATCTTTTTATGATTGCCAGTTTGTTTTGAACTCACAGTTTATCATTTTCAAGTGCATTACCACAGAAAGGACTTGACGATTGATGTTGAGGGTTCGCGCAAGATTGTTGAGGGTGATGTAGTCGCCGCGCTGGTAGTGCTTGTAGACTTCGTTCTGCGAAAACGTCCACGTCTGGTCCATGATGGTTGTCGCGTTGAGGACGACCGAAAGCGTCTGAGTTACAGGGTTGACCGACTGGATTGTGCCAATGCAGCCAAAGTAGCTCTGCATACGACCCCCAGATTGGTAGATCGCGGGGTCCACGTACAGGCACTGTGAACGCGAGATGTAGCGTTCAGGGAACGGCAGTGCGAGCGACGGAACAAAGCGAACATCCTCAATCGCGACGCGATCGACGACCAATTGCGCAGGACAGTAGACAGCATCTTCCTTTGTTGCGTATTTCTATTTTTTTTTTGTTTTTTTTTTGCTTTATTGTTTAAAAACAGACTCGTCATTTGCGCATGCCTTGACTGTAGAACCATCGGCTCGAGTCTGCAGACCAAGCAGGGGAAGACATTGCAGCAGCACCGTTGTCTGATCCAAGAGAATGCCCTTGCGGAAAATGAGCGAGTCTTTTTTTTTTTTTTTTTTTTTTGGGTAATTTATTGTCAAGTTAAATTTTATTCCAACAGCCGTACCTGATATCATGGTCACTTGTTTCTTGAACTCGGCCGCACGAGCAGGCGTATGGACGTTGGC
>Ga0302225_10002609_pt1 | contig 10634 bp, 1 predicted proteins | sample II_Palsa_E3_2_FD_193515 | JGI IMG/M metagenome (GOLD analysis project Ga0302225, IMG submission 193515) | Peat permafrost microbial communities from Stordalen Mire near Abisko, Sweden - II_Palsa_E3_2 | ecosystem: Environmental > Terrestrial > Soil > Palsa > Peat permafrost | place: Sweden...
GAAAGATGGAGTCGCCGAAGACAAAGCCATGCTAAGCGCGCTAGGCCGGCTTTGGGCCGCCGGCGTTCAGCCCGATTGGCGCAAGTTTCATGCTGGCTCACAGCGCAGACGCGTACTTCTGCCCACGTATCCATTTGATCGCAAGCGTTTCTGGGTTGAGCCCGCGCCGTCTTCCTCTGTTTCAGTAATTCCGACTTCATATCTGCAACCACCTTTTTCGCAAATTGTCTCTGCAACCACAGAGATGATTACTTCCGCAACACCCGTTGAGGACCTCACCATGGCCACTCCTACCTCTGTCGAAGCCGATGACGCAGCGATGCTGAACGATCTGAAGGCGCTCATCACCGACCTGTCCGGCACCGATCTGGCAGACGTCGAAGCCGATGCCTCCTTCCTTGAGCTGGGCTTCGATTCGCTCTTCCTCACCCAGCTCACGCAAGGGATTCAGAGCAAGTATCGCGTCAAGCTGACCTTCCGCCAGATCATGGAGAGCTATCCAACCCTCGACTCGCTGGCGGGACATCTCAAAGACACCGTCGCGCCGAATCTGCAGCCTGCCCAATTAGCCGCATCTCTAGCTCCGGCGCCAACGGCTCAGGTTCCCGCTCCGGTTGTCTTAGCTCAGACCGCTCCTCAGCCCCCGCTCGCGCCAGCCGTCGTAGCCTTTTCCGGCTCCTACGAATCGCTCTTCGCAAGCCAGATGCAGGCGCTCACCGGCCTCATTCAGCAGCAACTCGAAATCCTGCGCGGCCAACAGACTGGCGTCGTGGCAGCACTTCCAGCGCTGGCTCCAGTCGCAATCTCAGCTACAACGCCGGCAGCCCAGTCAGTGCCCCAGGCGAAGGCTGTAGTTCCGGCCACTGCAACTGAAGCCAAGCTTGCCAAAGCTGCATTCGTGCCCTTCAAACCATTGCAGCGCGGCGAGTTGGGCGGTCTGAATCCCATTCAGGAGAACTACCTTCAGGAATTCATCCGCGCCTACACCAAGAAGACCGGCGGCTCCAAGAACTTCACCCAAGAACATCGTTCCGTCTTCGCCGATGGGCGCGTGGTTTCGGGCTTCAATGCGCAACTCAAGGAGCTCGTATATCCCATCGTTGTCGACCGCGCCAAGGGAGCCTATCTCTGGGACAAGGATGGCAATCGTTACATCGACATCCTCAACGGCTACGGTGCGATCCTGTACGGCCACTCGCCGGACTTCATTGTCGACGCGCTTCGGGATCAGCTCGAGCTCGGCTTCCCCATCGGCCCGCAGACAGCGCTGGTTGGCGAGTGCTCCGAGTTGATCAAAGAATTCACCGGCATGGATCGCGTGACCTTCTGCAACACGGGCTCCGAAGCTGTCATGGGCGCGATGCGTCTTGCCCGCACCGTCACCGGCCGCAACTTAGTTGTGCTTTTCTCCGGCGACTACCACGGCAGCTTCGATGAAGTACTGGTGAAGTCCGTCGGCAATCAGCGTTCGATGCCTGTCGCGCCTGGAATCCCGCGCGAAAGTGTTGCCAACATCCTCGTGCTCGACTACGGCACAACTGAGGCCCTTGAAATCATCCGCGAACGCGCCGATGAGATTGCCGCTGTCCTCGTAGAACCGGTCCAAAGCCGACATCCCGAGCTTCGCCCTGCAGAGTTCCTTCGTGAAGTTCGAGCTATCACGGAGAAGAGCGGCTCCGCACTGATCTTCGATGAAGTTGTCACCGGCTTCCGCACCCACATCGGCGGCATGCAAGCCGTCTTTGGCATCAAGGCCGATATGGCCACTTACGGAAAAGTCGTTGCAGGTGGCATGCCTATGGGCATACTCACGGGCATTCCCGCTTTCATGGACGCGCTGGATGGCGGCGCGTGGACATACGGTGACGACTCATTCCCTCAGGTTGGAGTCACCTTCTACGCCGGCACCTTCATGCGCCATCCGCTGGCAATGGCCACAGTCCGCGCCAGCCTGCTGCATCTGAAGGAGTCTGGCCCTAACCTTCAGACCGATCTCGCCGCCAAAACCTCCTCGCTGGTCAGCGACCTGAATGCCCTGTTCGACGAGTTCCATTACCCCTCCAAGGCTGAGACCTTCTCGTCGTGGTTCTACCTGGCAGTGCCTACCGACCCAAAACTCGCACGCATGTTGCACTTCCATCTGCGCGAACAGGGCATCCACATTCAGGAAGGCTTCCCGTGCTTCCTGACCACGGCGCACACCGAGGCAGACCTGCAAGAAGTTCGCAAGGCCTTCCGAACTGGCCTAGAGAAAATGCGCGCAGGCCAAGTGCTTCCTTCGCCCGCGGTATCCCAAGAGACTCCAGCCGAAATACAACTGCCTGAGCCGGTGGTTGTTGCCGAACCAGTTGCCCGCGACTTCCCGATCACCGAACAGCAGCGCGAGATCTTCCTCGGCACCCAGCTTGGCGATGAAGCTAACTGCGCCTTCAACGAGTCGACATCCCTGGTGCTGAAAGGCGTACTGATCACCCAGGCTCTCGTCAGCAGCCTTGAACAGCTGGTCGCTCGCCACGAAGCGTTGCGCTCCACCATCGACATCAATGGCGACCTCGTTCACGTCGCTGCTTCTGCAGAATGCGACCTCGAAATCGACGATCTAAGCGCATTAGCTCCTGCAGATAAGCAAGCTCGCCAGAGCGAAATACTTCGTTCGGAAGCTTCGACGCCATTCGACCTAATATCCGGTCCGCTCTTCCGTACGCGCCTCATTCGCATGGCTGAGCAGGATCATATATTGGTCCTAACCGCACACCATGTCATCTTCGATGGCTGGTCCACAAATGTGTTCTACAGTGAATTAAGCGAGCTCTACAATGCCTACGTAAAGGGCCAGAGAGCATCGCTGCCAACAGTGCTGACCTTCAGCGAATACGCGAATCGGCAGCACGGCCAGCTCAACTCTTCCGATCGCGCAACCACAGAAGCGTTTTGGCTCGATCAATTCAAGTCACTGCCTACAGCTCTCCAGTTGCCCACCGACCGTCCACGCCCCAATCTCCGGGAAAACAGCGGAGCTACGAAGCGCTTTGTCTTTAGGCCTGATGTGTTGAAGGCTGTCCGCAAAGCCGGCGCGAAACAAGGCAGCACTCTCTTTGCAACGCTGCTTTCCGGTTTCTCGCTGCTCGTCCATCGCCTTGCACAGCAAGACGACGTGGTCATCGGGATTCCCGTCGCGGGGCAGGCCCAGTTCGACAATGGCGATACGCTCGTTGGTCATGGTGTCAATTTCCTGCCTATCCGCAGCCATCTCGAGCCAGAACAAAGCTTCGCACAGTTTCTCAAGCAGACCCGCAAAACGCTACTCGATGCGCAGGATCATCAGAACTACACCTACGGTACGCTGCTACACAAACTCAAGATTCCGAGCGACCCGTCGCGCCTTCAACTCGTTGAGGTTCAGTTCAATGTGGAGCAGGTAGGGGCCGGCCTCAAGTTCGACGGCTTGACCGCAGATTTGAGCGCAAACCCTAAGACCCACGTCAACATGGACCTCTTCTTCAACTTTATCGATCGCGGCAACGAGCTTTGGCTGGATTGCGACTACAACACAGGTCTCTTCGATGCAGCCACCATTGATCGCTGGTTCGGTCATCTTAGCGCAATACTGCAGGCCTTCATTGCCGACGCGGAGCAGTCCGCAGCGCAGGTCTCGCTTCTCACCAAGGATCAAACCCGGGAAATCCTCGTCACCTGGAACGCGACCGACGCAATTTACCCACGCGACCTTCTCATAGAGCGCGTCTTCGAACAGCAGGTTGAACTGACTCCCAACGCAGTGGCCGTGGTTGGAGAAACAGGTTCGTTGACGTATTCCGAACTGAACGAAAAGGCAAATCAGCTCGCCCGATTCCTATGCAAGTCGGGAGTTGCCCCTGGTGATCGCGTCGCCGTCTCGCTCAACAGGTCGCTTGAGGTCATTGTCAGTCTGCTTGCCATCCTCAAGGCTGGTGCTGCATACGTGCCGGTCGATCCCAGTTATCCAAGCGTACGTTTGTCTTTCCTGATTCAGGATTCGCAAGCTAAAGTCCTGCTGACGCAGCGCTCCATTGCCTCTGGACTGCCTCAGCTGGCTACAAACATTATCTTGCTCGATCACGACTGGCCTGTGGTCGCGCTCGAAGCTGCGGGCAACTTGGACACAGAAGCCAACGTAGACCAGTCTCCAGACCAGTTGGCCTATGTGATGTACACCTCCGGCTCAACCGGAAATCCGAAGGGCGTGCTGGTTCCTCATCGGGCAGTCCTCAGATTGGTCAAGAACAACTATTTCGCCAGCTTTACATCCGATGAGGTCTTTCTGCAGCTCGCGCCGATCTCCTTCGATGCAGCAACCTTTGAGATTTGGGGCGCCTTGTTGAATGGCGGAAAGCTGGTGCTCGGACCAACCGACCGTGTAACTCCAGAAGAGATCGGGCGGCTGATCAAAGCACATAAGGTTACAACCGCGTGGCTCACGGCAGCACTTTTCCATCTCGTCGTCACTGAGCATCTGGAGATAATTCGCCCGCTGCGTCAATTGCTCGCAGGAGGCGATGTCCTATCGCTCGCGCACACACGGCGCGTCTGCGAGGAACTTCCACATCTTAAGCTGATCAACGGCTATGGGCCAACGGAGAACACGACCTTCACCTGCTGCCATCCCATCACCCTCGAGAGCCTCGCTTTCGGTACAGTACCGATCGGCAAGCCAATCGCAAACACCCGTGTGTACATCCTCGATGCAGACAAGCAGCCGGTGCCGCCGGGAGTTACCGGAGATCTTTACGCAGCTGGCGAGGGCGTAGCTTTGGGCTACTTGAACTCTCCTGAACTGACCGCCGAGAAATTCGTTGAATATACATTCGAAACCGGCCGCAAAGAGCGCCTCTACCGAACTGGCGACCTGGCCCGCTGGCGCTCGCACAAAGCCGACGGAACCGTTGAATTCCTCGGGCGCAGCGACACGCAAGTCAAAATACGCGGCTACCGGATCGAGCTTAGTGAAATCGAAAATGCGCTGGAACGCTCGCCTCTGGTGCGCGCCGCGGTAGTCGCCGTCCGCACCGACTGGGTATCCGAATTCGACGCTCCCGGAGATAAGCGACTTGCAGCGTATGTAATTCCCTCGGCTCCCTATGACCTCGCTGCACAAGCCCCAGAGTTGGTCCCACAGTTACGCAAGCACCTTCAGGATCAGCTACCTGACTACATGCAGCCAGCGGCCATTATGCTCCTGGAAAGCTTCCCCAGGACCGTTAACGGAAAAGTCGATCGCCGCGCTCTTCCAGCTCCTGTCCCGGAGCAATTGATGCGCGCACGTTCCATCGTCTATCCCCGGACGCCCGACCAGGAAATATTGGCCTCCATCTGGTCCAAGGTGCTCGGCGTAAAAGAAGTTAGCATTGACGACACAATTTTCGAACTAGGTGGCGATTCGCTGTTAATCTTTAGGATAATTACCCTAGCGAATCAGGCAGGGCTCAAATTAACTGCCCGGCACGTTTTTCAGCACAGAACAGTGGCGGCAATCTGCGAACAACTTGAGTCGGATTCCAACAATCAAGTAGCGCAAAACAAGGTGGGCACAATCAAGGCAATTCCCCGCTCACTGCACCGCCGACCTCAAACGACTTTGAAGTAGTACTTTGCGATACTTCGCCTTTTCCTTGGAGATCAATGAGACCAGCGTCTGCGTGTGAATCAACGCGTTTGCCGGTAGAAGAAATGGGCCAGTCAAAGTCTGACGTTTCAGTCTTTGCACAACTGTCGCAAGAGGTAGAAGCGCCGGAACAAGGTGTCTTTGTCTTCCCAGCCAGTCTGGAACAAATTCGCTACTGGACACTCGACCAGTTGGACGGTTCCTCTACCGCGTCCAACATGGCGATTGCTGCGCGTTTAGAAGGCGAGATCGACGACGCAATTGTCGAACAATCGATCCACGCCATCGTCGAGAGGCATGAAGCGCTGCGGACGACCTTCAAGATGGTCGAAGGGCAACTCAGCCAGATCATCTCGGAAGAAATCCGCTACAGTTTTTCGGTCACCGATCTCCGCGCTCTCCCGGAACCGGATCGAGCCCAAGCCGCTGAAGCCGCTGTCGAAGAACACAGCCACGCCCGCGCCGATCTTGCCACGGGACCGGCATTTTTCGTCCGGCTGATTCACTTATCCGATCAGTTGCACTTCCTGGCATTGACCATGCATCACATCGTTTGTGATGGCTGGTCGAACGGTATCCTGATTCGCGATTTCACCGAGTTCTATAAAGCCTTCTCTCAGAATCTCGAGCCTGAGTTGCCGGAACTTCCGTTCCAGTTCGCCGACTTCACCGTCTGGCAGCAGGAATGGCTGGAGAGCGAAGCGGCTCAGTCCGCACTGGCCTTCTGGCGCATACACATACGGCGTGAACTCCCCGCCGTAGATTTGCCGACCGATCATCCGCGCCTTCCTCAGAAGAGCTTCCCAGGGCATATAGAATCCACGCTGCTGCCCACAGCTTTGACGAATCGTCTCAAGGCTTATTGCCGCACCAACAGCACGACAATGCATCAGGTGCTGCTAGCTGCGTTTGAGGCGCTCATCTCGCGCTATGCCAACCAAGATGAATTCCTGCTCGGCTCGACCATCGCGAACCGCACCCAACCAGGGATGGAAAATGTCGTTGGACGGTTTGCCAATCCTCAGGTGATTCTAGCTGAAGTAAAAGGAGATCCGACTTACGCGCAGTTGCTCAACCGCGTCCGCGAATGGAGCACAGAATCCTATGCACACCAGGACTTACCTTTCTCGCGCTTGATGGAAGAGTTTCAGTTAGACCAGGCAGGTGCCACTTCGCAGTTCCTGCAAGTCTACTTCGTCTATCAGAAGGCTTTCATGCGGCCCCAGGAAGCTCCGGGACTCAAAGTCGTTCCCCGGCCGTCTGTCTCCGGTGGAGTGAACTTCGACCTGCTGGTAAGCATCGTCGAGCGCGCCGAGGGCCCACGCCTGCAAATGGAATACAACACCGTCCTTTTCAGGAAAGAGCGCATCCTCGGCCTTATTCAGCTCTATATTCGCGTTCTCGAAGCGGTAATGGAAAACGACGCGCTGTCAGTTTCTCAATTGCCTTTGTTTTCAAGGCAATCCAAAGATGCGCAAAGCGGAGCCGACAATCCGGCTAAGGTTGAACGTGCAGTCCAAGACGAGTCGGTAACCACTTCTCTCGCGCAATGGTTGAATCATCAGTCAGACACTTTGGAAGACGGAGCCGCAATTCTCCATGACACTCAAAGCGTCAGTTGGAAGCTGCTCCGCGAGCGAAGCCAAGTCATGAGCAACAACCTTCATGCCCTCGGAGTGACCTCGGGGCAGGTCGTTGCGTTGCGGCTCGAATCGACTCCGAACGACGCCGCGGCGGCGTGGGCAGTCCTCAGTCTGGGAGCAATCGCATTACCGATTCCCGCCTCGGCCTCCGCAGAAGAGTGGACTCGAGTACTGAACTTTCAGCAACCGGCTTTGGCCTTAGCTTCCGCCAGTTTTGCGGCAACTGTCCGAGGAGTGATTCCTTACGGCAATCTTCTTGTTACATCTACAGCTAATTTTCAGCCCACACCCGTCGACGCTTCTGCTACAGCGTGGCTGGGACTCCAAACGGATCGGGATGGCGAATGGATCGCTGCTCCTGCAACTCACGGCGCGACTCTCCAGCAGCTGTGGGGTGCGGCCGCATCATTGGACGTGCGTTCCCGAGATACTGTTCTGGTAGCTCCGGTCGACTCGGCTACCGATGCTTGGATCAACCTATTATTGCCCTTCGTCGCTGGCGCAACACTGCTCTACCCAGCGATGGACGAAGCTGGCAAGCTGGGGCTCTTGCGCACACTTACAGAAAAGCACGACATCTCGTTCGCATTTATCTCTGTATCGGGATTGTTGTCCTTAATCAATCAGCGCTGGAAGGGAGATCGCCGGCTCAATGTCGTCGTGACTGGAAGTCTCCTCACCCCCGCGCAAGCGCAACGGATCTCCGCAACACCATTACGGCTCTGGTCAATCCTGTCTTCTCCATTAGCCGGAGGGCCCATGGCGGTAGCGCGGATTGCCACTGACTCGCAACTGCAATTTGTCTCTTTGTCTGGGCTCCGGCTTACAGTGGCCGACGATAACAGTCAACCTGCGCCCGCAGGCGTAGCTGGGGAGCTGATCATCAGCAGCACCTCACATTCGGTACGCACTGGATACTTGGCCCGGACCTCACCCGATGAAATTCGAAGTACAGGTTTAGAAATCCTGGATTCTGTCAATCGTCTGGTCCGACTGCATGGCTATCGTTTGCGCCTGGGAGAGCTTGAAGACCTCCTTTGGCAAGATCTGAGGATCGCTGACGTAACTGCTGTGCTCATCCTGATCGGTGGAGTCGCAACTCTGGTTGTCTATTTTCAGACATTCGATGCAAATGAAGAGTCAGCTCGCGCTGTCCGCACTCATTTCCACTCGGCTGCGCCGGGCCATCTGGCCACTGCGGAATTGATCGCTGTCGATTCAATCGTGCGCCAAGTAGACGGCTCACCCGACCTAACGCTGCTCCCAGTGCCAGGATCGCTACCGTCGGCGGTGACCTCGACCGACGAATACATTCCTCCTCGCGATGAGTTGGAATCGAGCTTGGTTGCTATCTGGGAAGAAGTGCTGGGTATCAGACCCATAGGCATTCGCACGCCGTTCTTCAAACTGGGCGGATACTCGCTCATGATCGTGCGCTTGTTTGCACGCATCAATAAGGCACTTGGAATTTCGCTGCCGATCACGACGATCTTCAACGCGCCCACAGTTGAGCAGTTGGCCGATATCGTTCGCGGACGCGCCTACTACTCCTCGCTGGTGCCGGTGCAAACGAGTGGCGCGCGGCCTCCCTTCTTCATGATTCACTCTTATCTGCTGTATCAGGGAATTCCTGCGGTCCTTGGACCCGACTACCCCTTCTACGGCCTGCGTGAACTAGATTCAGATGTTGAAAATATGAGTGTTGAGCAGCGCGCCGCCGCTTACCTCGATGCGATGCGGTCTGTTCAGCCGAAGGGTCCTTACTTTATTGGCGGGTGGTGTGCCGCAGGCCCCTTAGCAGTAGAGACTGCCCGGCAGATCGTCGCATCAGGAGAAAAAGTTGGCTTCCTCGTGCTCTTTGACTCTTGGCGCCCAGGCTACGCGGCTGAGCTTGCTAAGGAGCAAGCCGGAACGCCGGAGATGCGCCTCAGTGCCCGCATTCATCGCAAATTCCGCTTTCACCGGAGTCAATGGACTCCACTTTCCCCAGCACAGAGGGTACGCTATGTTGTGGGCGTCATTGGCAACAAACTTTCGTCAGTTCGCGACCGCATTTACCTCAAGAACTGGGCGATTGCGGAGTGGTTTTGCCGCAAGTTTGGCCTCCAGCTGCCTCACTTCATGCACAACGTAAGCCTGACTACTCTCAACTCTCTCAAACAGTATAGGGGTGTCGAGCCATATCCAGGCTCCCTGGTTCTCATTCGAGCGAAGCAAGCACCCTACATCCCGGGCGCACGCGAACACTGTGGATGGGATGCGATCGTTAAGGGGGGAGTTAAGGTGCTTTGGGCGCCAGGTGACCATGAGTCCATGTTCTTGAACCCTCATCTGCAAACGGTAGGCGAACTGCTACGCGAGAGTCTGGCCGAGGCCTACGCGGAGTTGCCCTGAATCTTTGAAGGGGTTATTTGGAAAGCATCTTTAGCCGAGTCTCAAAATGACCCTACCGACATCGGTCGAAGATGACTAGGCGTGCACTTTAAGTGCAGAATTTGTATCCTTTGGGGAGTTGCCGTTCGACAACACCCATATTCAATATGGAGAGATGCCCGTGCACCAGAACAAGGCCACTCGCGCAAACAACTTCGACTCTCTGCGCTTGATCTTCGCCGTTCTGGTGATCTTCTCTCATAGCTTTCCGTTGACCAGAGGCTCAAACGAGACCGAACCGCTCTCAGTCCTCACCCATGGACAGATCACATTTGGCAATATCAGCGTCTGGGCTTTCTTCGTCATCAGTGGGTTTCTGATTACCAAGAGCTGGCAACGCTCACCTAAGATTGGCAAGTATCTCAAGCGGCGCGTTGGACGCATTTATCCCGGATTCGCGGTAGCCGCTATGATGACCGCACTTTTCGTAGTGCCGATAGCCGCTGACCCCGAAACCTACTTTCCGGTTACTTTAAGAAGCTTCCTATTCAGCACGCTGCGCCTGCAGGTCTTCGAATTCCCACGAGTATTCGTTCATAACCCAGGGGCTCTGGCATTGAACGGCTCACTGTGGTCAGTACCATACGAGTTCTGGTGCTATCTGGGCGTCATGACCCTGGGCCTTTTCGGCTTGCTTAGACGCCGGTGGGTAGTTGCCGGCCTTTTCCTCGCAGTAATTGCACTGCACCTATACATGGATATTTCGGGCTGGACGCCGGCCGGCGCCATGCTCGGCCAAATCTTCGGTTATCCCCCGTTTTGGGCGACAGTTCTGCCCTATTATCTAGCCGGCACACTTTTCCATATCTATGGCGGCTACCATCTGCTGCACATTCGATGGCTAGCTGCGGCCGGAGCCATCTTGGTCGTCTCCAATTTCATCCCGCATGGGTTGATCCTCACTATGCCTATCTGTG
>Ga0302225_10002620_pt1 | contig 10616 bp, 9 predicted proteins | sample II_Palsa_E3_2_FD_193515 | JGI IMG/M metagenome (GOLD analysis project Ga0302225, IMG submission 193515) | Peat permafrost microbial communities from Stordalen Mire near Abisko, Sweden - II_Palsa_E3_2 | ecosystem: Environmental > Terrestrial > Soil > Palsa > Peat permafrost | place: Sweden...
TCTCTGACCGCAGAGCGACAGATTCGGCGACGTCACGTTGAGGCGCAAACATTGACGGCATCGCGCCAAACCCGAAAGATTCGGCTGCGCCTTAATCCTCGCGAGTTTTTAAGACTCTCCTTAGAATCAACCTAAAGCAGCCGCAACCGAGTGCCCGCATCAGGGTATTGAGGTCACGAAGTCATTTTACGGGACAGCTCGCGGCCACCCACTTGCCCGTGTACGAAGCAACGCCGTGCATTGTTTGACCATTAACGGTGACAGTGACCGTCATTGAGCCTGTGCCGTTTTCAGAATCCAAGAGATGGATTTGACCGTGCACGTTCCCCGTCGACTCAGCGTCATTGCCGAAGCTGCATCCAGAACCCTGCAATTCCATGTCGGTCGATGTTGAATTGATTACCGTCCAGGTACAGTTGTCCCCGGAGCCCTTCGCCCAAGGATTACTGTTCAAATCCGTCGTAGCGACACACGAGTTATAGCTTGTGGTCGGGGGAGCCGATTTCATCATGGCTGCCAATTGCGGTGGAAGATCGGTCCATTTGATCGTTTTGGTCATACGCCAAAGGCCAGTCTTTGCGCTGAGCGCCTGCATTTGTGCAGTGGCGGCCAACACAATGGAGGCAGCCAAACCAATTGAGATGATTATGAGACTCTTTCGCATTCTGCTCTCCCCATTCGAATTAACGGCCCACCCGCGATTCTCGCAAATATCATGAAATCCTTGGCGCGTACAACAAGATTTTAATGGCAGCGTTGAATTCGCAGCGGTGCCACCGTTATTGGGTTTCTGGCAGCGCAAGTTATTGACATACCGAACGTATTCCTGTGCACTGCAGCAAGCATCTGGTGATCGCCCCCGTGCGGCATTTACCCTCACGTGGCGTCGAAGTTGCACAACCGCGATGCCAGCGTATCCTTTTGTCGCCTTAAGGCCCATCGGTCTTTTACCTTGCCAAGAACAAAAAGGAGAAATCATGAACAAGAAATTTATCGTTGCGTGGGTGGTGCTCTTCGTCGCATGGTTTGTGGGTAGTTTTGTGGTACACGGGCTGCTATTGCATAGCGATTACATGCAGGTGACAAATCTTTTCCGGCAGGAGGACGAAGCGCACAAGTATTTTCCGCTGATGATACTCGCGCAAGTAATTCTCGCCGGCGCGTTCGTCTGGGTTTACGCCCGCGGCGTAGAACCGAAGCCATGGTTGGCACAAGGTGTGCGCTTTGGTATTGCGATCGCATTGCTGACGATTGTTCCCACCTACATGATGTACTTTGTTGTGCAGCCGATGCCGGGGAATGTAGTCATCAAACAGATCGTGTTTGACGGCGTACTAACGATTATTCTCGGAGCAATCGTTGCGTGGCTGTATCGAGATTCCGCAAAACCGCTTCGATCGGCTTAATGAGCGATCACCGATATAACCTGCTCTATCAGAAGTGTGCAGGGTGGCGAATCTTCATACCGACCAGCCGAAGAGGTGGAAACGGTGATGCGGAGCCCTCCAAATAGGTCACGAGGTATCATGTGCCCTGTGCGAGGTAGCTCAAGAGCGATCCGACGATATCGCGTGCGTCGTCCTCCGCCCCGAGGATGAACGTGGATTTCCGGCGTCGTAGCACCGGCAAGCCGATCGCATACATTCCCGGAGCGCCGACCACGGCGCCACCCTCGTGGCGCAATTCACCCTTGCGACTGACGACCGAAACGTTTAGCCAGCGGTAGTCGGGACGAAAGCCGGTGGCCCAGACAATCGAGCGGATTTCGCCACGGCGAAGATTGAGCGAGAGCCGAGGTGACGGGGGAATCCGCGTCGCCTCGAAGCGCTCCGGCGGATCCGCTTCGACTTGAGCCATAGCGCTCGCCCAGTGATCAAATGTATCGAGCAGCCGTCCCATCTTAAGATCGGCAAGCGCGAACTGATTAGCGAGTCCGCCGGAAAAAAGAGCGCAACCGTCGCGTATAGCGGCCAGCCGTCCGACGACCTCAACCCCGGCTTCCCTCAAAACATTAAGATCAAGAGTTGCCCGCTCAGGCGTGCCGACGAGCTGCGGCGATGGCAGCCCACGAGCGCGCTCAAGATCGTCGATCTCGTCGTAGCGCTCATTCCAAACGCCCGAGTTTTCCATCCACCACAGCACATCACGGCCGCGATAGGTCCTCGGCAGCCGCACATGCTCACCGACGCAGAGTGTTACCGGTCTTCCGGACCTGAGGATCTCGTGAGCGAGCTGCACCCCCGTAGCCGATGCGCCAACGATGAGCACCCCACCGGGTGGCAAGCGGTCGGGATTGTGATACTCGAAGGGTGTGAGGCATTCAATGCTCTTCGGGACTGCGGAGCTCACCCCTGGCACGCGCGCAATATTCGCACCACCGCTTGCAATCACGACGGTGCGGCACCGGATCTCGCCGCTGTCCGTCATGACCTGATATCCGGCGTCGATACGTGTGACCGAGGTGACGGTCGTGTGTGTGCGCACCGGTGCTGACGTCGCCGCGGCAAATGCCGAGATGTGTTCCACAACCTCCGGCATCGTCAAGAAGCCGTCTGGATCGGAGCCGCAATACGGGTAGCCGGGCAGCCGGCTCTGCCAATTTGGCGTCAATAGCCGCAGCGAATCCCAACGTTCGTGCCGCCACGAGTTAGCCACCTCGCCGCGCTCGAGCACGACGTGATCGATGGAGTGCTCGGCAAGAAACCGGCTGATCGCGAGTCCGGCGTGTCCTGCACCGATGACGACCGTCGTGATGCGTTCGATGGCGCGCCCCGTCGCGAGCGGACAGTACCGGTTAGACGACCTCGACGGTGACGTTCGTCGGATTGGTCACGATGTCGTACACGGCCGACCGCTTTTGTGATTGCGCGACGAGCGCTTCGATGTCCTTCTTGGACGCGTCAGCGTCGATGTGAAAGGTGACCTTGATATCGTCGTAGCCATTGCGCACGTCGCTGTCGATGCCGAGGATGCCGTATAGATTCATCTTGCCCTCGAGCTTCGCCTCCACCGAGCGCAATTGTATGCCGCGGTTTTGTGCCACAGTCGCCACCCCCGCCGTCAGGCAACTCGCAAGGCCCACGAGGACGAGCTCAACCGGGGTCGCCCCCTTATCCTCGGACGCGAATATCTCCGGATGGTCGGTCTCGAACGAGAACTCACTCTTGTGCGACTGTTCGCCACCGAGCCCATGGAACCCTTGTACGGTTGATTTGGCGTGGGTACCGCTGTTCCACTTGCACGACGCGCGCCACGTGAAGTTGGCGGCTTCGGGTGCGCTTCTCAGCGCTTCCCGCGCCGCCAGGAGCCCGTCAATGTTGACACCGTTCTGAGCCATGTTCTTGCCTCCTCTTTGAAGTACAGAGCTGTTTGGGAAGCTTTGAAGGGTAGTACGCGATTATACGTGCGTTGCCGGGTGACGCAAGCGGACGCCAAGGTGCGGTTACTTATCGGTTACGGGGTTGCGCCCAGATGCATTGGAGACGAACTCGCAAAAGCCTATGATCGCGCATTCGATTACCGCGCCACTGGGGGGCTGCCGCTGTGGAAGCGCCACGTCATTTTGGCTTCGAGACCCGCCAGGTCCATGCAGGTCAGCGACCGGATCCCAATACCGGTGCGCGTGCCGTACCCATTTTTCAGACCACGAGCTACGTCTTCGAGGATCCGGAAGCCGCAGCCGCGTACTTTAATCTCCAGGAATATGGGAATACTTACTCAAGGATCGTTAATCCGACAGTCGCCGTCTTCGAAGAGCGCATCGCCAGTCTGGAGGGTGGCTGCGGCGCGGTAGCGTTCGCGAGCGGCCTAGCCGCACAGGCTGCCGCGCTCTTCACGCTGCTGGTGCCGGGCGACCATGTGGTCTCGTCGGCCGCGCTCTACGGCGGCACAGTCAACCAATTCAAGCACGTACTGCGTAAGACAAGCGTGGAGCTGACCTGGGTCGATCCCGATGACCTCGCCGCGTGGCGGGCCGCGATCCGCGACAATACCAAGGCTTTTTTCGCGGAGACCGTGGGCAACCCGGGCGGCAATGTGCTCGACATCGAGGCGGTTGCCGCCATCGCGCACGAGCACGGGCTTCCCCTCTTGGTCGACAACACCTTTGCTACGCCGTATCTGTGCCGTCCGATCGAGTGGGGTGCCGACTTGGCGCTGCACTCGGCGACCAAATACATTGGGGGCCACGGTACGAGCATTGGCGGCGTAGTCGTGGATTCCGGACAGTTCAACTGGTCGAACGGGCGCTTCCCGGTGATCGCCGAGCCGTCGCCGGCTTATCACGGCTTGCAGTTCCACGAAACCTTCGGCACCTATGGCTACTTGATGAAGCTACGTGCTGAGACTCTGCGCGATCTTGGCGCCTGCATGAGCCCGTTCAACGCGTTCCTGTTCTTACAGGGACTTGAGACGCTGTCGTTGCGCATGGTACGTCACGTCGATAACGCCGTGACGATCGCCCGCTACCTCGAATCGCACGAGCTCGCCTCCAACATCACGTATCCCGGCCTGCCCAAGAGCCCATATCGTGCGCTGGTTCAAAAATACCTGCCGCGCGGCGCGGGCGCGGTTTTCTCGTTTGATATTCGGGGCGGCAGAGAAGCGGGGCAGGAATTTATTCGAGGCCTCACCTTGTGGTCACACCTAGCGAACGTCGGTGACGCGAAGAGCCTCGTCATCCACCCGGCAAGCACGACGCATCGGCAGCTTGACGATCAGGAGCTTGCAGCGGCGGGAGTGCGGCCAGGGACGATTCGGCTCTCCGTCGGCATCGAGAATGCAGACGATCTGATTTGGGATCTTGAGCAGGGGTTTGCACGTGCGCGCGCATCGGGACCGACGAGGAGCGGACAATGAATGCGTTTGACCTTACGCGCTATCAGAATCCCTTGACGATCCAGGCGGCGCTGCTCGGTGCGAAGACCATCGCAATCGTCGGTCTGTCGGGCAACAACCTGCGCGCGAGTAATTTCGTCGGATTCTACCTGCAGCGGCACGGATACCGTGTTATTCCCGTGAATCCGCGCGAGCCCGAGATCCTCGGTGAGCGCAGCTTCGCCAGTTTGCGGGACGTGCCCGTTTCTGTGGACATCGTCAATGTCTTTCGAGCCCCGGCGGCGCTGCCCGCGATCGCGAAGGAGGCCGTTGCGATCGGCGCCCGCTACCTCTGGTGTCAATTCACGGTAATCAACGAAGAGGGCGCGCGCATCGCGGAGGAGGGCGGCCTTTCGGTGATCATGGATCGCTGTATAAAGGTCGAGCATGCCCGCTACGCCGGACGCATGCACTGGCTCGGTTTCAACACTCAGCGGATCACCTCAGTGCGCGGCACTCTTCAGTAGCTCCATTGCCTGCGTCAGAGGACTTGCTCTCGCGATGTGCTTTTGACAGGAATCATTCTTGAGCCTATGTTCGTTGCACGCATTAAAAAATAAGAGGGGTCTCGATGTATGCACGGTATATAGCGCAGGTTATCGGCATACCCTTCGCTGTCGCACTGATGTCTTGTTCTGCATCCGGCAGTGCGCAAGAGTCGCTAAGCGTCATCGACGGACCGAGCGGCGGGAAGGTCGTTTACGGCTCCGTAAATGAAAGTTCGCCGCAGAAGGCGATGGCCGCAGTCCTGCACTATGTGCATTCACAATTCGGCGAGGCACCCGCAGTCGGGAAGGTGTTCGAATCCCGCGATGGCCAGAACTTTGGCACTTTCTTTACCGTCACTGCGAAGAAGCAAGGGAATACAAAATTCGCTGGCCTTGTAATCGTCTCGGTCGCCGCCGGAGTAAAACCGGCTGCCGCTGTTCTTTACGATGAGTCGACACGCTTTGCCCGTACGGAGCCCCTCCTCTGGCGTGCGCTGACTGATGCATGGAGAAGTGCTGCGGTAGCAACTCCGTCGACTGGTGCGCCAATGCCAGGGTCGGTTCCTGACCTTACTCCCACTCGCTTCCCCGACGGGAGCGGCTCTGTGAACCTGCCGGCTGGCTGGCGAGTAACATTTTCTTCTCACGGCGCGGCTGTGATTGCGGGCCCCCACGGAGAAAGCATATTACTCAGCAATTCTGTCGGACCGATATATGATCCGACGGATCCACGCGTTCAGGCGCGCCTGCGCTATGCGAATCCGAATAATCGCCCGATACTCTGCCCCAACAGCGATGCCCTTCACACCTATTTATGTGTCTTGCAACGCAACAGTTCGAGACCCGCGTTTCAGCTCATCAAATCTCAACCCATCCCGGCGCTGCGTCGAGCGGTGCAAGCGGTCCTCATTGACGCAACTCTCGATCTGCACGATGGCAGAGGACTGCTGTCCTGTGAACTCGGCCTCAGCATCACCGCGATCAGCCCGCTAGGCGACCGCACATTAGGCCTCAACGGTACGTGTGCTCCACAGTCATCCGCTGCGCAAGAGCAACCCACCATGAAGGCAATCTACGACAGCTACAGCATTAACGGCCAGGTCGTTGCTCAACAGTTCGCTCGTGACGAAGGTCGCAGCCGGGCCGCCGGAAATGCCGCCCGAATCCAAGCCAACAACGCTCACGCGGCGGAAGACGCAAGGAGCGCTTCCTTCCAAGCTCATATGGACAACATAGACCGCTTCAGTAAGAGCTTTCAGAACTATCAGTTGGATCAGACGGAACTGCAGGATAACGAACAGAATGCTCGCGGCGCAGTTCCCAATTCGCTGGCCGATGCCTTGGTCAAATCCAATCCAAACCGCTTCCAAACTGTGCCCACCAGCGATTTTCTAAAGGGCGCCGACTTCTAGGGCTCGCCTACAAGATTGGAACGCCAGTACCGGTTGCAGGAGCTGTGCAGTGACTCCGGAAATCCGCGCTTTCGAGTACGCGCTCGGTCTTTTCGCCGTCCTAATCGGTCTGGCTATTGCCGATATCGCCATGAGTTTTCATCGGCTCGTGCGCAACGCGTCGAAAGTAAAGTGGGATCCGCTCGCTCTTCTCGCCGCCATATACGCTTTGTGTCTTGCGGTCTGTATGTGGTTCGATTTGTGGGGTGTCCGACACTTCGCCGCAACGCGGAACTTCCTTTTCTATTTATCGTTAATCGGCGAATTCTTCGTTCTTTACTTGATCGCAGCGTCAAGCTTGCCAGACGAGATTGGGGATTCGAGTGACCTGCGGCAGTACTACGCAGCCAATCGTCGTTACTTCTGGTTTCTGGTTGCACTATTCGAACTCGCCTATGTTGGGCAGGGCTTCTATTTCATGCGCGGCGAGCCGCCGTTGCCGACTTGGTTCACTGTGCTGTCACTGGGCATAATGATTGCGCCACTTGCGCTCGCGCTCGCTCTAATGGCAATTAAATCGCGGGCAATGAACTACGTCGGCTTAGGGCTGTTATTTGTCATTATGCTTATCCACTACGGCGGCGGTTCAATAAACTGAACCCCGTCCAAAAAACCTCCAAGAGCAGGCAACGGATGAGGCCCGACCTATCGACGGCGCGAATCGTGGCCGCCATCTGCGCCGCCTACATGTCACAAGCGTGGAGCCAGCAGCGTGCAGAGGACAATGTTGTCACTGCGGCGGAGGATGCGTTCGGCACGTCGATCGGCCTGCAAAGCGTCGGATTGTATTCGCAGAACGATGCGCGCGGATTTGATCCGCAGCAGGCCGGCAATCTGCGGATCGAAGGCCTGTATTTTGATCAAGAGACCTACGCCACAAGTTCCTGCATGGTGCGCGAAACCGCCATGCGCATCGGAATAGCGGCTCAGGCTTATTCATTTCCGTCGCCGACGGGTATTGCCGATTTCTCCCTGCGCGCGCCAGGTGACAATTGGGCCTCCAGCGGACTTGCCAGCCGGGGACCCTATAACGCGATGTCGATCCAGTTGGAACAACAGATTCCCATCCAGCCCAAGACTCTAAGCGCCGATTTCTGCTTCGCGCACTACCAAAACTTCCTCGTTGACCTTATGCGGCATGACGACACAGCGGTCTACGGATCCACTTTTCGCTGGCGGCCAACCGACAAGATCGAGGTAATCCCATTCTGGTCGTACATGGTTGGCGGTGGCCGACAAGAGCTGCCGGGCGTCTTTACCGATGGGACCGATCCCCTGCCACTTTTTCGGCAGCGTGATCTCGCGAGCCAAACCTGGACGAACCAAGGATGGCGAATGACGACGCTTGGAACAGTCGTTAAAAGCGAACTGGACAGCCACTGGCAGGTGACTGGAGGATTATTTCATTCGCAGGAGAATGACCCCTGGAATTTTGAACCTTATCTGCAGTTGAATCCGGACGGCACGGCCGATTCGCACGTCGACGTTACACCACCGCAACTCGCGAATTCGACTTCCGGTGAGGTGCGTTTGACTGGGTCATCGGTCCACGACGCCTGGCGCCAACAACTGCAGTTCGCGATCCGGGGGCGTGCGGTCGACCGCAGTTACGGGGGTGACGACGACATCGACTTCGGCAGCATCGCGTTGCAGGATCAGGCGCAGTTCGCGCAGCCCCCGATCGTGCTCACGCCGCGCAGCGAGGACCGCGTGAGGCAACTGGACTTCGGCGTGACCTACGATGCGCACTGGCAGGATGTGGGGTCGGCCGCGCTCGGGATCCTAAAGGATGACTACCGCCGTTCAACGGAGGTGCCTTTATCCACCCCCGAGAGTTTTCATACCACGCCTTGGCTGCTCAATACGCGAGTCGCGCTTGAAGCGGGACGTAGCCTGATCTTCTATGGCAGCTATACCCAGGGCCTGGAAGACTCGGCGTTGGCGCCACTGACAGCCATCAACCGCGGTGAGCCACCGGCCGCCGGCCGCACCTGGCAAGTAGACGGAGGTGTCCGCTATGCGCCGGATGATAAATTGCGCTTGATCTTCGGCGCTTTCGACATTCACAAACCATACCTCAATGTCGATTCGGAGAACGTATATCGGCCACTCGGGCGATTGCAGAACGAGGGGCTCGAGAGCTCGCTGTCTTACAGCAACGCTGGGCTTACTGTGCTTGCGGGCGGAGTATGGATAAGGCCGCGTGTCGATCTCACCGTCCCGGAACCAGGGGTCATCGGCCCGGAACCCCTTGGTCCCGTGCCGTTAACCCTCACCGCAAATCTCGACTACGCGCCGCCGCAGTGGGGGCCTTGGGCAGCGTCCTTGCTGTGGAATCGCCTGTCATCGCGATACGCAACCAGCGATGATCGACAGCAACTGCCGCCACTTTCGACATGGGGCGCTGGGGTTCGATACCAGTGGAAAGTGCGAGCAGGCTCGTGGACCTTGCGCTTCGACGCGCTCAATCTGACCAACGCGCAAGGCCTGCATATTTCCGCGCTCGACTTCGTCGTTCCAGAACAAGGGCGCCGCTTTGCGTTGACGCTCGCAACTGACCTGTAGTTCGACCGACATAGCTCGTCACAGGCGTTATGTATCGATGGACCGAGTGCCTCGGCAAGGACCGGGTTGGCAACCGGGTCCTTGGCACAGGATAGATTGAATCTCTGAGGAGATTGCTGGTGCGGAGTAAACGTTGAAATTACGTTTGCGGTAAAGTCCGCGCGTAAGTGCGGCAATGCTCCAAGTAGGCAAGTTCATGGTTCGCCATGAGATCAACAACGCTGGACCACAGCCACGAGGGCGCATCCAAGCGCTTGGACCGATCGCGACTGAGGGTCGCCCGCCATTGTTTTCGCGCGGTTGTCGTCATCTGACGTGAGTGAGCTGCTCCGACCACGCCGGCGAGGTACTCGGCCGCGCGTACTGCCTCATCGCGGGTCAACTGATCAATTTCGAGTTTGAGATCCTGCGGCAAGAGTTCACGAATGAACACGGACTTACCCAGGAAGCGCGACGCCATCATGCGTTCACCGAGATACGGCGCAAGTTGACGCGCGCCCTCAACTACTCTTTCCGCATTGTCGCGCGGCATCTGCGCTCGGCGAGAACGGGGCGCCGCTGCCGGTGCAGCTTCCTTGATATCAATGAGACAAAAATCTTCGAGTTTTCTCGCTTTTCCGATCCCGAGCAGCACTGCGAAGCGCAGGCGACCGAGAGAACTGCATCCCTTCATCCAGTAGGCAGCGTCCAGTACTTCAACACGCGCGCCGTCTTTACGTGACTTGAGCGACGTCACGAGGCGACGTACTTTCTCGGTCTTGAACAGCTTTTTGATCTCCTTCTTTTCGGCTCTCTTGAGAGTCCAGAAGTGATCACTTAGCGGGATAGTCGGCTTGACATCTTCGAGTCGCTCGCGCGCGAGATGTTTCCAGGTGCGAGCCATGGCTTTTCGCATGATGATGCGCACAGCTTCTGGTTTCTCAATCCGAGCTGGGATTGTGGCCGAACGCCCTGTAAGTGCCTGTCGGTAACCCTCGATCATGTGCTCCATCATGTGAGCCGTGGTGACTCCCGGCAGGTCACTGCCGCGGGCTGCTGTCGCAAGTGAGAGGGCAAGGCGAATCAAATCATGCGCGGGATTTCCGATTACGGTTTGATCCAGATCCCGAATCTGGATGTCGATTTCGCCGTCAGCATTCGCAACCGGCCCCAAATTTCCAACGTGGCAGTCACCGCAGATCCACACCGGCGGTCCGTCAGGAATGTCTTTCCGTCCGCGATCACGAAGCCACGCGTA
>Ga0302225_10002632_pt1 | contig 10581 bp, 9 predicted proteins | sample II_Palsa_E3_2_FD_193515 | JGI IMG/M metagenome (GOLD analysis project Ga0302225, IMG submission 193515) | Peat permafrost microbial communities from Stordalen Mire near Abisko, Sweden - II_Palsa_E3_2 | ecosystem: Environmental > Terrestrial > Soil > Palsa > Peat permafrost | place: Sweden...
GCGCGGCGAAAATCTCCGAGCTGCAAAAAATCGTGCGGCGAGTGCCCGTTGGCGATCACGTTTTTCAATTCGCTTTGGAAATCATCCGCATGACCCGCCCCAACGAACCGGGAGCCAGCGATTTTGTGCGGCACTGGCTAAGCTGGGGAGCCGGACCGCGCGCCGGACAATTTTTGATTCTCGCCGGCAAGGCCCGAGCCCTGATGCGCGGCCGTTTGTATGTCACCATCGAGGACATCGAAACCGTCGCCCCCGCCGTGCTGCGACATCGGCTCGTGCCCAATTTCAACGCGGAAGCCGAAGGCATCAGCGTCGAGCAGATCATCGACAAAATTCTTACGCTCATCCCCCGCGGCAAAGGCGAACGGCTGCTTTAGAAGGAGAGTGTTTAGGCACGAATTACACTAAGAAAGAAAAGCTATCTCGCGCAGAGGCGCAGAGAACGCAGAGAATGAATTCTATATAATTATTTTTTTCTTCGCGTCTCTGCGCCTCTGCGTGAGCCTCTTTTTTTTGGAGAATCTCATGCAAATACAGAATCACGTCATCGCCGTTTGCAGTTGGTCGCTGCAGATTCAGGAAATGTCTAAGCTGACCGCGGCGGTGAAATCACTCGGCCTGTCGCACATGCAACTGGGCCTGCTCGAACTGGTCATGCTTGATGACAAACCGCGGCACGCGGAAATGGCTCATTTGAAATCAAGCGGCCTGTCGCTTACCGGCACCATGATGAGTTTCCCCGGTGAAGATTATTCGACGATCCAAGCCATCCATCGCACCGGCGGATATCTGGCGGATGACACCTGGCCGCTGCGAAAAAAACTCACCGAATCCGGCGCGCATATTTCCGCTGCATTAGGCGCCAATATTTTCGCCACCCACATTGGCTTCGTTCCCGCTCGCAGTACACATGGCTATGAAGTCATGCGTCGCCGCATCGAGGAAATCGCCGAGATTTGCCATCGCCACAGCCAAACGCTGCTGCTGGAAACCGGGCAGGAAAAAGCTGCGGATCTTGAGCATTTCCTGAAAAGCCTGTCCGCCCCGAATGTCGCGGTGAATTTCGATCCCGCCAACATGATTCTTTACGGAGCCGGCGATCCGATCGACGCCATTCACACGCTAGGGCCTTACATTCGTCACGTCCATGTGAAAGATGCGACGGCGTCGGACAAGCCGGGTGAGGAATGGGGGGCGGAGGTACCGTTCGGCTCGGGCGAGGTCGGGCCGGAAGATTTCATGGAAGCTCTGCATGAAGTCAGCTACCACGGTCCGCTGGCTATCGAACGGGAAGCCGGAACCGCTCGGCTCGACGATGTACGCATCGCCATCCAAGCCCTGCGAACGGCCGGCCAGCCGCAATAATTCATTCGGCATCCGGCACGCCGTGACGCCGCAGAATTTCCTTGACCACATCACTGCCATCGTAAATTCTTGCCGGCAATTTGCAGCCGCGCGCGATCAGATATTCGACAATCCCCGGATATTCTCCCGCAACCGCTTCTTGCGGCGTTCGCATTCCCGGTCCTCCTTCAAAATCGAAGCAGTTTGCCGAGCCATGAATCGCGGTGCCGAGCGCATTGCCGCCGTAGCTGTTGAGCCAATGGATATCCGCCCCGCGTTCCACAAGCCGGCGCACCGCGGCAAACCGTCCTCGCCATGCCGCCCAGTGGAGTGGTGGCGTTTGGTCCGGCGAGGAAGCCGCGTTGATGTCCGCCCCGCCATCCAGAAGCCGATCGATCACCGCCGTGTCATTTCGAGCCGCAGCAAGACAAAGTGTGATCGGATCGCCCTGCCGGGCATCGGCATCGGTGATATTCGGATCTTCCGCTCCATGCAAACGCAGAATCTCTATCACTTCCACATCGCCGTTACGCACCACCGACCGCAGAATGCTGATGCCGTGTTCGTCGACGGCGTTCACATCGCCGCCGGCGTCGATGAGCATCCGGATAATTTGCGCCGACCGCCCCAAATAAACCGCTTTGTGTAGCTGCGTGCGCGCGCCGCCCCAATTGAGCCGAAAATTCGGATCGGCGCCAGCGGCTAGAAACAATCGCACATGTTCCGGATAGTCAAAATCTGTCGCCCGTGCGAGGCAATACTTCACCTGTTGTATCGGCGAGTTGCCGCGCTGCAGCACGAGCCGCAGGCAAGCCGGATCGGGAAACTCCGTCGTATGATAGAGCACTTCAAAATCCTGCTCGTCGACGCGAGCTCCGGCGTCGAGCAGCATAGTCGCCAGTTCGACGTCGTTGGCGATTCCGCTAGCCGCATAAAAGCCGGATTGCATCCATCGCTCTCCATTCGACTCCATCCAATAGAACGCATTTGGATCGCCTCCCTGATCGAGCAACCTCCGCACGGTCTGCACGATTCCGTCACGACGTTTCGGATCGGTTCGTATAAATCGGCTGAAACATGCGTACAAAATCGGCTCCTGGCCGAGTGGTCCCCCTTTTTGGTTGGCAAGTGATGGATCGTGCCCAAGAAATCGCTCGACAGCCCCAACCTCTCCGCAGGCGCAGGCGGTGTACAGATCGAATGATGCGAGCTCCGGCTCCGTTTCCAATAGCAACCGTGCTTTTCGCACGTCATTTGAACAAGCGGCTTTCACCAACTCGGCGGCGCGCTGCGCGCGATCTAACTGGCGCATCTCCACAAACTGTTTCCACTGCGGCCAGCTGGCAAAGCCATACTCCCGAGCCACGACCAACTGAGCGTCAGAAAATTTCAGCGCTGCCGGGTCATCGACAGCATCGGCGCGCGGATGCAAAGCACGAAACAGTCGAAATACATCGGCGTCGCCACTCCTGGCCGCACGAAGCAGAGATTTGGCGCGTTTGCGATCGTGCTCAAGACTCGGATGACCGGGAATCGGACGGATGGGCGAATAAGGCGTCGACATGACGACCTCCTTCATCTATTGCCCGGTGGTCCGCATCGTCGGGCTGAAGGGGTCGAAAAGACCGCCAACATTTGGGTTTAACAGGTGGGACAATCCCTTCACGCGGACCGTTGGCCGCCTGATCGGCTAGGTAAATAGTAAACGTCCGGCCACAGATCAGCAAGAGAAATCGGCCCAATTTCCGGCAAGCTGCTTGCAGCTTCGTCGCTCGTTCCTATCCTTCGTGCGCCAATGAGCCTCACCGTAGACAATGCGACGCAGTACATCATGCCCGTGGCGGTGCATAACGCCCTGATCACCGCCGCATATCGCCAGCGCGGCTTCACGGCTGACGAATCTGACGCCGCCGCCCGCACCGCTGCCTCCGCTTCACGGCATGGCATCAAAACGCACAACGGAATCAAGGCACTGCATCTCGACGATCATTTCGGCTCTAAGGCGGGCGGATGCGTCCCCGCCGCGGAAATCGAAAAACTTCCTAGCACTTTCAAAGTCGTCGCCAAATGGAACGCCAACCGCAAGCTGGGCCAGGCGGTCGCCCTGGCGGCGATGGATGAAGCGATGCGGCTGGCCGACGAATTCGGCATCGGCGCCGTCGCCGTGGACAACGCATTTCATTATCTATGGGGCGGCGGCTACGTGATCGACGCCGCCAACAAGGGTTACATCGCCTACACCAATTGCACCGCAGCCCTGGCCGAAGTCGTCCCGTTCCGCGGCAAATTTCCCACGCTCGGCACCAATCCGCATTCCTGGGGTTTCCCCACTACCGCCGCCATCGGTTTCCCCATCTGCATCGACTGGGCCACCAGTGTCGTCGCCACCGGCCGTGTCCAACAATTTTTGCGCGAAGGCAAAATGCTCCCCCCCGGCTGCGGCGTCGACAAAAACGGCAATCCCACCACCGACCCCGCCCAAGTCGCCGCCCTGCTCCCCTTCGGCCAGCACAAAGGTTACGGACTGGCCCTGATCGACGAACTCATGGCCGCCTTCATCGGCGGTTCGCTTCCCACGTTGCGCAACCGCTGGGGCAAAGCTCCATCGAACGAAAAACAAACCTGCAACTTTTATTTTCAGTGCATCCGCCCCGACGCCATTGAATGCGAATTTACCGCCGGCCGCACGCAAACCCAAAATGTCCAAGCGGTGATCGCCGACATCCTCGGCCACGGCAACGAGCAATGTTTATTGCCGGGCCAACCCGAAGCACAAGCCGCCGCGCTGAGTGATCAGATGGGTGGATTGCTTTTCACCGCCGCGGAGTTGGATGCGTTGGAGCAGATTGCGAAGGGAGCGGGGATAGCATTCGATCGGAGTGCTTTCGCGTCCGCCAACCCAAATATATGATCTTACGCAAATTGCGTGAACAATTACGCAATTTGCGTAATCAGTCGTTGGCCAGTTCCTTACTTCGCCGTCTCCCCGCGATCCCCCAATAAACTCCTGCGATCACGCCGCCAATTGCATATGCCAGCATATCGCACGGGTCACCCGCCGTGATGAAGGTCTTGGGAAATCTTGGAATCACCAGTTGAAAGACGATAGAGAACGCAGCCCAATTTTGAAAAATCTCCCAAGCGCGCGGGAAGCCATAGTGTTTCCGTAATCCGATAAGATGCTCGAAATATAGAATCATCGGAACGAACAACGGCAGGCAGAGCACGTCGTTCAGATATCCATGCGTGAACCATCCGCCGACATGGTGCGGCTTGAGAATAAACCGATTGATGGGATAGATAATCAGCGAAATGATGCAAACGGGATCGGCCAAATATTTGAACCGGGGCCGCGCATCAAGCATTTTAATGTCCGCTCACTCTGGCGAGTTGGAAACACGAAATGATGAACGCCGCAATCAGACTGATGATTGATGTCGAGATGACATACCGAATGATTCTCCACCTATCGGGAAACGGGCGGGCAAGATAAGTGCGGGCATCGGCAGGATCAAAAGCCCGACCGCATCTGGGGCAACGATGCGATTCGTCAGCCGCCTCGAGGTCTAAGTAACATTTTCGGCAATACATCTGCTACTTTCAGTTAGGCTGTGTCGATGGTGGCAGTACGGGGGCGATTGCCACCGGCGGCAGCGGAATACGTCCCGGCGCAAATGGGCCGGCGACTTCCCAATGCTCGTTACCGGGCGTGAAATCATAGGCGATGGCCTGCAAATCACTGTAATAACCGACCAACTCGAAAAATTCGCCGTTTTTGAAGTAACACCATTTCTGTGGAAGCGCAGCCAGGTATTTTGGCTGTAGATCATAGATCGTCTGCGGCAGATTTGCCGTGTCACGTTGATACTGCTTGGCGGCGATGACGACCGGGATACACTGCTGCGCTTCGCCGACGAAGTCAGCGGAAGTCGGGCGCGTCAGTCGATGAAATGTGAAGTAGGTCAGCCCGAAATAGAAATTGATCGGAGCGAGCAGCACGAACAGGCCGATGCGAAACCAGATTCGACGATGACGGTATCGTCGCTCTTGTGGAGTTTCCAGGAATGTCGCTCGCTTCGGAAGCTTGTGATAGTAGTTGAAAGATTTAAGCGGCGGTTCCTCGGCCATTGCCGAAATTGTACCTGCATTGGGATCAACCCGGTAACTTATTCCCCGTATGGCCGGCGTGAAGCCTTGAGATATAAATCTTCATTGTGGCTGCTCCGTTTTGCTCCCTCTCCCGGTACTCCGGGGGAGGGATGGGGTGGGGGTTCAGCGCGGCTGGCTGTCACCTCGAGTTATCACATCTGCGCCGAACCCCCACCCGCGCTGCGCTTGCCCTCCCCCGGAGTACCGCGAGAGGGGAAATAAAAACATTCCCGCCACAAATGGGCGTCACACACGCTGGCATCGAACGTTGCCGGCATGGCGTTGTGAACCAAACATTCCGCCTGTACGCTAAACCATATGGCTCGGCGAAAACGCGGCGGATTTATTTTCTTGTTTGGCACGCGCAATCTCATCGGCAAGGATTCCACGCCGCCGATCGAGGCGACTTGCCCGAATTGCCGGCAGCAGGCCACCATGGTCGGCAAAACGGCTCGCCAATGGTTCACGCTCTTTTTTATTCCCGTGTTTCCGGTCGGCGGCAAACAGCGGTTCACGCAGTGCAGCAACTGCAAGGCGCAGTTTCGCTTGCCGGTGGAGCAGATGTCGCGGCGGCTGAATAGCAATCAGCAAGGGGATCATCAGCGGGCGATCACGCTCTACAACAGCTTGCGTGCCTCGCCGGCCAATTCGATCACGCTCAATGAACTCATGCAGATGTATGGGCAGATGAGTGAATACGATCAGGCCATTTCCGCAGCGCGGGATTTTCCGCAGGCGCTGCAAAACAGCGAGCAGTGCATGTGTACCCTTGGCCGGATTCTTCTGGCGGCGGGTCGCAATGACGAGGCGATCGGCTGGTTTGATGCGGCGCTACAGCGAAACGCGCAATTCGGCGAGGCGTTTTTTCACAAGGCATTGGCGTGCCTCGGTTGCCAGCCGCCGAAAACTGAGGAGGCCATCGCCGCTGCTCGGGCGGCACGGAATAATGGTTTTCCCAATGCCGAGCAGTTGCTGCAGCAAATCGAGGCCAAGGCGCGTGAGTCGGCGTGAAAGGGATCGATGGACCTGGAGAGAATTCCTCGCTGGCAGTGGGCATTGATCGGTTTGGCCGTCGGCTTAGCCCTGGCCGGCACGCGGTCTTTTTACACGCCGGAATATTTCGGCAAAAGTCTGGATGATAATTTTAATGTATATGCGCCCGGCACGGCCAGGCAGCCAGTGCCGGTGCTGCTGGCTCCGGGGGCGTGGTTTATGCCGCGGAATTGGTATTACCTGTCGGACCTGGTGGTACATGTGCCGACCAAGCAGGGCAATGAATCATCGCCGGTGTATTGGGTAACCGGCGTGCTGCACCAGGTGAAGCCGACTACCGATCCCAAAACCGGCGGGTTTGTAAAAGACGGCGATGGCTGGAAATACGAGGACATCATCACGCAGGAATTTTTTCACCGTGGAAAAACGCCTTATCGAGTGGGTAAGGAATCTTATCCGAATGTCATGACGTATCTCGATTCCCTGGCGGGCAAAGACGATACCAAGCGGTATCGATACGCCTGGTGGGAAAAACCGGCGGTGATTTGGACGCTGTATCCGGCGGTGGCGGTGATTGCCATCGGGGGAATCTGGCCGACGATTGTGGGATTGCTCGTTGGGGCGGGATTGGGACGAAAACGGGAAACGGCGGTGCCGAGTGCTGTACCAACTACTGTCCCGCCGATGCAAACGCCAGAACCAATTGCTCCGCCGATCAGTGAGCCCGTTCCGTCAGATAAGGAATTTGGTTCGCAGCGGGATCAGTTCTATCCGACAGAGATTCACTCCGACCCGCCGAAGGAATGATGCTACCGAACTGATGAAACCCGCGTCGGAGCCGTGGTCGGTGCGGCGTCGGCGGGAATCGACTGGCCGGCGTCGGTTATTACGGCCACTCCTTCGGCCACGCGCTCGCCGGGGTTGGAGACGATCTGTTCATCACCGTTTAGGCCACTGACGATTTCCACTTCGCTGCCGAAATCTTCGCCGAGCACCACTTTCTGAAAGTGAACCTTGCCGTCTTTGACAATGGCCAGTTGCGTACCCTGTGCGTTGTTGACCAGCGCCGGCGCCGGCACCAGCAGCGGCGGCTTGTCACGCTTCACTTCAAAAGTCACCTGCACATACATTCCCGGCAGCAAGGCCCACACCCGATCGGCATCACGGGAATTGATGATCTTCACTTCCGTCAGCAGCGAGCGGTTGGTGGGATCGAGATAATTGGTGGTGCCGAGCACTTTGCCAGTGAAGGTGCGACCCGGCCGCTCGCGCGCGGTGACCGTCACATCCATCCCCATCTTGATCTGCAGCGAATTGGATTGCGGCACATTGATAAACGCCCGCAGCACGTCGTTCTCGGCGATCTTGAACATCGGTTTGACATCGACAGTCGTCGGATCGGCCAGAATCAACGCTCCCACGTCGAAGCTGCGGCCGGTCACCACGCCGGCGAACGGAGCGGTGATTTTTTCAAAGTTCACCAATTGCCGCAGCCGTTGGACATTGGCCTCGGCGGCGGTCACGTTGGCCTTGGCGGATTCCACGTCCGCTTCGGCTGCTTCAAACGCCGACTTCTTTTCGTCCAAATCTTCCTGGGCGATGCTGCCCGAACTGCGCAGCGGGATGTAGCGGTCGTATGTCGCCTTGGCCAGATCACGATCGGTGATTGCCTTATGTACGGCGGCGTTAGTTTGATTCACGGCGGCGATCGCCTGATTGAGCTGCTGATCCACCTCCGGCGTGTCGATCTCGGCCATCAACTGGTTGGCGGCGACATCGTCGCTGATGTCGACGTAAAACTTTTTGAGATACCCGGTCGTGCGGGCAAACAGGGAAACTTCCTGCCACGGCCGCAGCGTGCCGGGCAATATGACGTTCATCACTTCGGTTCCGCGCTTGGGTGTAATGACGTTCACCGCCACCGGCGCTTCAGCGGCCAGGGCGGCGTCGGCATCCAGTTCGCGCGTCTGCCTTTGACGTGGCAGCAAACCAATTGTCAGCAACACGGCTAGGATCGCCACAGCCCCAATGCCGGCCAGCAGCACCCATACCACCTTCGGTTTGGGCACGTTCAAATCAATCTGATCCTCATGGGCGTTGGCGTGAGCGCCGTTGCCGTTCCCGTTCGTACCCTGTCCCGGCTCTGAAGCCGAGACGGATCGTTGTGAATCTGTTTTTTCCATGTCAGCTCCGTATCGCAATCAACTCAACCAACCGCCGCCGGTTCGGGCATAGCCATTTCATCCGGGTCGCGCAGCTCCGGCTCAACATGCCGCTGCGGATTTTTCCGGCGCATCACGCTGTACACCACCGGCACGAAAAACAACGTGGCGAAAGTGGCCGCGCTCAGTCCGCCGATCACCGCGCGGCCCAGCGGCGCGTTTTGCTCGCCGCCTTCACCGAGACCCAGCGACATCGGGAGCATGCCGAGAATCATCGCCAGCGCGGTCATGATCACCGGCCGCAAGCGAGTCAGGCCTGCCGCCATCGCCGCATCGTGCGCGCTCAGGCCTTCTTTTCGTTTGTCATTGGCGAAGGTGATCATCAAAATTGAATTCGCCGTCGCCACGCCGATGCACATGATCGAGCCCATCAAAGACGGCACGCTGATGGTGGTCCGAGTCGTGTAAAGCATCCACAAAATCCCGCCTATCGCCGCCGGCAGCGCCATCAAAATAATCAGCGGATCGAGCCACGATTGGAAATTGATCGCCATCAGCATGTACACCAGCACGACCGCGCCACCTACGCCCACAAGAGGCCCGAAAATGAGCTGCGCATGCTTTCCACCTGGCCGTGCACAGCGATCACTGATCCTCCCTTCAACTTGCCTTGCTCGTCAGCCACCACTTTGTCGATGCTCTTGGCGACCGAGCCCAGGTCCGAATCCTGCACGTTGGCCTCGACGTCATACGTGGACAGAATCCCGCGATGGGTGATGTTCGAGGCGCTGCGGCCGCGGTCGACACTCTTCTCCAATAGATTGTTCAGAAGCTGCGGCTCGGCAGCGCCGGTGTTGGCCACCGGCATGTTGGCCAGAGCATTGATGTTGTTCACCTTGTACTGCGGCGTCATCACCGCCACGCTGTAGGTGACGCCCTGCACCGGATCGAGCCAATAATTAGGGGCGATCTGGCCACTGGAAGACAGCGACACCAGCAGCGCGTTGGCGACGCTGGCCTGTGTCATTCCAAGCTGATCCGCAAGACCACGATCGACATTCACTCGAATGTCCGGAGCGTACGGAACCTGCTGTAAATGGGCGTCGGCGATTCCGGGAATGGCTGTGATTTTCTTGCGCAAATCTTCCGCCACCAGCAGATTTTGCGCCGCCATCGGTTTGGGACCGAGAATCTGCACGTCAATTGGAGCGGGAATGCCGAAGTTCAGCACCTGCGTGGCAATATCGCTGGGGGCGAAATAGAACATGCACCCCGGGAATTTGCCCGGCAGCAGTTTCCGCAGCTTGCGCATGTAATCCGCGGTCGGACGATGGCCCTCGTTCAGCGAAATCAGAATCTCGCCGTCGGATGGCCCGATTTGCGACCCATCGCTCAAGGAAAAATTGATGCCGCTGTTGGGAATGCCGATGTTGTCGAGCATCGTCGAAATTTCCCGCGGCGGAATCTGCGTGCGCAGAAAATCCTCGACTCGGGCGAAATATTTTTCAGTCTCTTCCAATCGAGTGCCCGCCGGCGCGCGAACGTGCATGCGGAGCTGGCCGGCGTCCACCTGCGGGAAAAAATCCTCGCCGATGTGCGGGAACAGAGCGAATGAACCGCCCACAAATAACACGGTGATGCACAGCGTGGCGAATTTGTGATCCAGCGCCAGGGCCAGGAACCCACCATAAAACCGGCGGAAGCGCTCGAAGGCACGGTTGAACGCTTCATGCGTACGCCAGATCAAATTGTTTCGTGTGACCTGATGCAAGATCATCAGACCCAAAATTGTTAGCCCAGCGATCGCGCCCCATATCTCCATCGCCTTACTCGGATCGCCGCGGAAATCCTGCGGCAAATTCTTCAACCAACTTGGAACGTATGACCAGATGGCCTGATTCGCATGAGCCGGCAATATGCGCACAACTAAAGC
>Ga0302225_10002639_pt1 | contig 10563 bp, 9 predicted proteins | sample II_Palsa_E3_2_FD_193515 | JGI IMG/M metagenome (GOLD analysis project Ga0302225, IMG submission 193515) | Peat permafrost microbial communities from Stordalen Mire near Abisko, Sweden - II_Palsa_E3_2 | ecosystem: Environmental > Terrestrial > Soil > Palsa > Peat permafrost | place: Sweden...
TCTGTCCGTTATGCTGCCTTTCGCCCTGCGCAACCCCGCGGCGTCTTCCATCCCCGTCGGCCTAGAGCTGTACTCCGTCCGCGAAGGTCTGAAGAAGGATCTCGATGGCACCCTTCGCGCCGTCGCCCAGATGGGCTACCAGTGTGTCGAGTTCTACGCTCCGTATTTCGACTGGACCGATGCGCAAACCAAGCAGGTCCGCAAACTTCTGGACGACCTGGGCATGCGGTGTTACTCCACCCACAACAGCGCCAAATTCCTGAGCCCGGAGAACATCAACCACGCCCGCGACAAAAACATGACGCTCGGAAGCCGGTACATTGTGGTCGCGTCGGTCCAGCCGGAACCCGCGCCGGACGGTTGGGGCGCTGTCGCCGACCTGCTGAACTCAGCTGCCGAAGCCCTCGAACCGTCGGGCCTCAAGGCCGGCTATCACAATCACACCGCCGAGTTCACTGCGACCAATGGCGCCCGTCCCATCGAAGTCATCGCGAAAAACACCAAGCCCTCGGTCATGCTGCAGCTCGATGTCGGCACCTGCCTTGAAGCCGGCTCCGATCCCGTCGCGTGGATCAAAGCCAACCCCGGCCGCATCCGCTCGCTGCACTGCAAGGATTGGTCGCCCGATTCCGGTAAGGGATACCAAGTCCTTTTCGGCGAAGGCCAAGCAGACTGGAAAAAGATTTTCGCGGCCGCCGAATCTGTCGGCGGTGTGGAATTTTATTTGGTCGAGCAGGAAGGCAGCCGCTTTCCTGAGCTAGACACGGCCCGCAAATGCCTGGAAGCCTTCCACGCCACCCACTCTTAGATTCTGTTCGACGCAGCGATCACTTGGCGCTTGGCGTTATGGGAAATTCGCGCTGGTCGTGAATTGGTCGGTGAAGTTGCTATGACCCTTTTGTCCTCGCAGGAAAAACCGGTGCCAAGTAGGTGCACCGAACCGGGAATTTGGTCCGAATTGGAGTGTTGCTCGGCCCGTGATTTTCCGGCTGCTGCGCTTCCATCGTCAGGCACGTACACAGTCCGCTAGGGAAGTAAGGGACTGCGGATGGCGCTGAGCTATCGGCAGTTACCGCCAACCCGAGTGGAGGACTGTCTTTTCGTGGGTCTCAGAAGAACCCAGCAAGCGGCAGTATTAGCGCCGGCGCGTTTGAGCCGGCGGATCAAACGTGGGTCAAATTGTTGTTCCGCGATGGAACCGCTTTCCCAAATGGTTGCGGCTTGAGGGCCGGGTCAGTAGGATCCGCTGAGAACAACAGGTTTGTTGCTGCGAAGTTTGGCATCGCTAGTGCACATAACTCCACATCGGTAAAGCAGAGCAATGCACGGGTACGGCTAAAACTTTTCCGCGTGCCCGAAAACGGGCGAACCCTAGGGTCTGAGAGTGAACGAGAAGAAGAATTTGCGGAAGCTCGGTGTTGCGGGTCGGTGCCCCGAGCCGTGCCAACGCGAGACGAGTCCCACCACCAGCAGTTCTTCGACAATCCACGATTAGCCCGCCAAAATCCCCGGAGCGTCGCGTGAAGTCATTTGGAGTTGCGCGGCGCTCTTTCCTCCCGAACCGGCGCGGGTGGCTAGCGGAAAAAATTGGCGGGCCGTCGAGATGGAAAGGCCATTGCGGCGACGCGCCCAGTCGACTTCTCACCAGGACCCAATAGAATTTTCACTGGAGGTCGGAATAACTTCGACGCCGCAACCGAACTAGTTGCGCAGCAGCAGGTCGGTCGCGAAGTTTTCAACCGGGCCGTAAAAATAGCGGAAGGCCAGCAATCCAAACAGCAAGCCCAAGCGGGCGTAGCTGCTTCCGCGAAGCCAGTCTAGGTATCGCTGCGCGGTATTTTCACCCATGAATAGCATGATGCCGGCGCTGCCGTCGAGTGGGGGAAAGGGCAGCAGGTTGAAAGTGCCCAGCAGCAGGTTCAGCGAGAAAAACACAAACAGCGTGACCGTCGCAAAATCCGGGCGGTGGGTGAATGGATCGCTGCCCAGCCATCCCTGCGCATGTCCAACGCGCAAGCCAATGGCGGCGATCAACATAATAGTGAAATTTGCGGCGGGCCCCGCGAGCGCCATCATCGCGGCTCTGCGCGGATGCCGACGTTCCCACGCGGGGTCGAAGGGGGCGCTGGCCCAACCGATCATTCCGCGGGTAAACAGAAACGTCAGCACCGGAATGATAATCATGCCCCAAGGCTCGCGGCGCAAGTGCGGAATGGGATTGAGGGTAATTTGTCCTGCCGCAGTGGTGTCGCCGCCCCACTTCGCTACCAAGGCATGTGAAGCTTCATGGCAGGTAGTGGAAAATAGAAATGCGACATACGAGATGAATCCGTACACCAGGAGTTCGGGTGAAAGGTCGGACATGGACGTTACGAGCCTAGGGGTTCCGCAACCGCTTTGCAAGGCGTGCCGCTGGCCGCTATGCGAAATCGATCCATGATGTCTTTAGGATTTCAGCAATGTCGCCAGCTCGCACGAATAGTCTAAGAAGTCAAAGCCATAGCCTTGAAAGGCGTAAGGGGCCACCGCCCCAGGCTGGCCCTTGCGGGAAGGTGTGGCCGAAGGCCGAGGTGACTGGGTGCAGAAAGTCGAAGCCCGTTTTAACGGTTCAGCTTTTACAACCTACGAGCCGCTCGATTCGCTCGGCGGCTTCGCGGGCTCCCCCAAATTGGCGCATGGATTCGGCAACCCGGCGAGCCGACCTGCGATAGCTCCGCTTCTTCAACACACGGTGCCCTAGTGCCATAACCGGATGGGCATTGCTCTCGCGCTTGGTTATGGTAGGGATGACGGAACAGAATCGCGCACTCGCCAGGCCCATACGGAGGACCAGGCGGGATCAATCGTCTTCGCGATGACCCGGGAGGCGTACGGGTGCGGCCACCTATAAGGAGGGCTGGGGACGGTGATGGTGCGCCATCCCATTGGATGGGGTTCAGATGATTGACGGAGCGGAATTTCGCAATCGCATCGGGGTGGTGATGGCGCCATCGAGCATAGCTTTTTCCGCGGCGCTCAGCGGGCGTGACCAGCCCTTGGGCAATTCACCGAGCTGCAGCGGACCAATGGCGATGCGCACCAAACGCAACACTTCGATCTTCAGGGCGGCCAGCATGCGGCGGATTTGTCGATTCTTGCCCTCGTCCAGCACCACGGCGATCCATGAGTTGCGCCTGCCGTGGCGCAACAAGCGAACGCTCCGGGCATGCAACAGCTCGCCATCTTCCCAAATCCCTTTCTCGAGCGTTGCTATGGTGGCGTAGCTGGCGATCGCCGCGATCTGTACGTGATAGGTTTTTTCCAAATGCGTTGCCGGAGCGCTAATGCGCGCCCCCCATTCCGAATCGTTGGTTAGCAACAGGAGCCCTTCGCTGGCTTGGTCAAGCCGGCCGATAGGCGCGAGCCAAAGAGCGCCTTCCGGCGCTGTGCCGCGCAAGCAGTCGTACACCGTCGGACGGCCGCGTTCATCCGCGGCGGTGGTGACCACGCCGCGTGGCTTGTTCAACATCAGGTAGTGCTTAGCAGCCGCGACAATGGTGCTGCCGTCCACCGCGATGAGGTCGTGTGGCACGCGGACGAGCGCTTCGACATTGCGGCAGCGCGATCCGTTCAGGGTCACGCGCCCTTGGATGACCAGTTGTACGGCGCGAGATCGCGAGCAAAAGCCCATCTTGGACATAGCTCTGGCGAGTCCCACGGATTTGTCACCTGGCAGCGTCGAATGGCCGCGTGCCCGCGATGGTACAGCTTTGCCGAATTTCTTGCTCATACGTAAAGCAGTATATAAATCTTTGGCACTAGGCCAAAACCGCTTCGGTGAGAAAACAATGTTGCGGAACCTGCGCATAAGATTGCGTATAAAAACGCCAGAAGTTCCGCGGTGGGGCGATACACATGCGCCGAAGAGAATTTAAGCGGCCCTACAGATCGAGGAGAGTATAAAGTGGAATTCGATTCTCAGAGTTTAGGTGTGTACGGAGTCATCAGAAGAAGAAGGAGCGACGCGTCCCAGCCCTACCGCTTCGTTTTTGCGAAGCGTACCACGTTGCCCCTTCCCCAACTTTGCGAAGCTTGTTAGCCCGCAGCGCAATAGTGGCAAACCAGCTTAGTTCTCTCCATACACCGAATCCTGTAACCCACATTAGAAGGTGCCGTAGTTTACTTTACGCAACCCAGCGGTGCGGCAGCGTGGTGCGATTGGCTCGTCTAGGAGAGAACGCAAAGATGGCAAGCTACTCTTCGGGCAAAGCCGCAGGTGAACCTTCCAGGGTACTTCGAAGCTCAGGGCCAGCACAGCAAGTTGATGCGCGCAGTTTTGTGAAGCGGGAAATTACATGGGGATGGGTTTGTCGGCATCGCGCTTTACTTTCCAGCAGGCGCCATAGCCATCGTGCCCGAAGATGGAGTGCACGCAGGTGACCGTAGTGGCGGGTTGCTGCGAGTCGAATTCGTACTCGGTCTTGCCATCTTTCAGAGGAATGGCCAGCAGGGGTTGCACGTTGACGGTGCCAAATGCATTTCCGGACTGGGGTCGCGCCATGCGGTAACGCAAGTACGCGTAATCGCCGCCGTAGAACAGCCCGATCAGAAGAGCGATGACGATCGCAGCACGCTGCAATAGAACCGATGCTTTCACGTCCAACCCACGCCTTGTAGATCAACGATTGATGCTTGTGCGGGCCGACCGGGCAGCGGAAACGGTGGCTCACGAAGTCCTACAACTTCACGGCTACCATAGCGGCGAATCAGAGTTTCAGGTGTGGCCTCGAACTTTACAGCAATATTTAACCGCGCAGACTTGGGCGCGAAGCTTAGACGTTGTGGATGATGCGCTAGCACTGACACGGTTATTGACGCGAGGCGCGCTGCGCCATGCTGGCGGTGCGCCATAAGATCGCGTCGGCTTCCTGCATGGCGACATCGCGGCGTTGTTGCAGATCGCTGACAGTGGTAACCACGGGCTGATCTGGGGTAACCCCGGAGCCTTCCAGCTTGCGACCGCTGGGAGAAAACCAGAGCACTTCACTCATTTCCAATACTCCGCCGCCTTTCATTACTCGGGGCTTGGCAATGCCCAAGACGCACCCGCAAGTGGGACTGCCAACAATGGTGGCGCGCCGCGATTCCTGCATGCCCGCAGCGAAGACTTCGGCGGAACTCGCAGAGCGAGGCCCAACCAAAATTACTACGGGGCCGGAAAAAATCTGATCGCCAGCTTTTCCGACATACAGGTCCAGCGGAAGCTTGAAGATGCCGGCAAACTCCGACAGCGGCTTGCCCGTGCGAGTTGCGTCTTTGGCGAACAACGTTTTCTTGTCGAAAAAGTATCCGGCGATGGGTAGCAGCACGGACAAGTCCCCTCCACCGTTTCTGCGCAGGTCTATGACCATGCCCGGAGCGGCGCTGAACTTTGCCAAGGCCTCGCGGAATTCCTTGGTGGTGGACTGATCGAAGCTGTCGAAGCGAATATATCCGTTGCCGGATGGCAATCGCTCGGAGAAAACCTTCGACGCTACGGAGTACACTTGGCGAGCTAACGCGAGATTCCATTTCGTGCCATTGGCGGTTTGCAAAGTTACTTGGAGAGTGCTTCCCGGCGGCCCGGCCAGCAATCTAGCGAAAGCCACCATTTGCGTGGCGCGGTCGGACGAAGAGGCCGGCCGGTCCCTTTCCAATTCGGCGAGGCGATCACTCACGGGTTGCCCATCAACGGAAATCAAGATCATGCCCGGCTGGATACCGGCGTCCGCAGCACTAGAGTGGGCTCGCACGGTGTTCACGACCACCTGGCCATCGACCCGGTCGACGCTGAATCCGGCACCCACACCTTGTTGCCTCTTCACGACTTTCCACTGCTCGGGCGAGCTGAAGCGGGTGTGGGCGTCGTGAAGCTCGGAGGTCATGCGGCTGAGCACCGCGTAGAATTCCTGGTCGCTTTTGGCGGCGACCGCCTCGGGAAGATATTGGCGCTGGACAGCGCCCCAGTCCACGCCGTTCAACGCCGGGTCGTAATAATGTTCCTGAATCTCTTTTCCGACCTTATCGAAGATTTCGGTTCGGGTCTTGGCGGAGAGACGCGTGGAAGGTTGCTGTGAAGTTATGTCCGGGTGCCAACGGGAAGCTGCGGTGAAACGGGGAGTCGCGGCCAGGGTTGAGACTGCGAGCGCTATGAGCAGAGGGCTACGAAGTACGCAGACCCTCGATCGTCCAGTCGGTCGCTTTTCCACCATAGCGCGAGCTCCGGGAACCACCCGAGTATAAGCACAGCAGGGAATTTGCGCACCCTGGTTTTCGAAGCTGGAGGGCTGAGGTGCTTCAGGTCCTTCGAGGCTTCTTCGAAGTTCTGGGCAATGCAGGATAAAAACTCGACGCCACAAAGACGGTTTAGACAGATCGGCTCAGGGGATGGCAGGATCGGGAGGTTCGTTGGCGAAGAGTTTGGCTAGCTCGGCATGCTCCATCACTACGGCGGGATCCCGCTGGATGGCGTCGAAGTAACGTTTCTGGAAGCGATCGCCGGATTCCGAGGGCAGGAACATTTTGCGGGCTAACTGCATGGCGCTGCGGGTGTCCTGATCGGTGACGGGAATTTCGCCGGCCAGGGTTTCGTCGACGCGCACCACGAACTCCGAGAGATTATGCAGCCAGGCGAATTGTTCGTGGTCGACGACCAGGCGGAAAAGCTCTCCAGTGGAGACGTGGCCGTTGATGCGTTCATAGTCGCGGCGCTCCATGTCCAAAAGGGTCTTATGCAATTGCAAGAGGGTGGTGCGTAATTCCACGAGCTTCTGGCGAGCCGGATTGTGCGGCCCGCCGGTATCAGCGGAGTAAGGATCGAGTCTGTTCATAAGGGAATAGCGGTGCCAGCCACCATTGTCCGACAGGACGCGGCGGATTTCCACTGGCTCCGGATGAAGCTCGCGAGTTACGGATGATAACGCCGCTCACCTACCGGTAACGCGATGGGCAGGCGATTCTGGGGCGGCGGCAACGGACAGGTGGAATACGGTGTATACGCGCACGGAGGATTCTCCAGGCGATTGAAATCCAGGACTAGTTCTCCCGGTTGATCCAAGCCGTGATCGGCGAACCCGGTGTACAGAAATCGGCACGCGCCATAGGTGGTGGTGCTGCTGGTGGTATCGCGAAGAATGAAGAAGAGCTTGGCCACCGCGGGATCCTCCAGGACCGGTTCCAGTTGGTATGTTTTGCCGTGAAATATGAATTCGGCCACCCCCGGAACCGGTTCTTGATAGCTGCTGCCAACCAACCGGGCCAGGATTACCGTTTTCTGCGGACGGTAGGGAATCCAACGCGCAGTAATCCGGTAAGACTCGTCGAGCGGGTACCAGTCGAGCGGGTGAAAATGAGTGAGCGCATCGGAATTGGCGTCCTTGATTCGAAGCGCGTAGCGGTCGCCACGGTTTACGACGTAAAAATTCAGGGAAGCGATGGTGATGCGCGGATTGTGCTTGTCGCCGTCTGGATCGGTGTGGAGTTGCTGGGCGTGAGCAGGCTGGCCGTCGATGAGCAAGTCGCCGGGGAAGCCGCCGGGCGGAGGGTTTAGGGTGACGCTCGCGCCTTCCAGATGCAGAACGCCGACATGATCGGGGCCGCCTGGCGGGAGATGAATCTTATTGTCAGGCGCGGAACCAACGGAGGTGTCCCCGGGATCGAGCCATTCAAGCGCGGTGAGGGAGAGCCATCCGTCGGGCTTTCGCAATTCGGCGGAGTGCTGGATGCGCCACGCATCAGTTTCTTTCTGCCACGGCGTTTCCTGGGCACGGAGATAGGGAGCGAGAACGGCCACGGGCACGAGTGTCAAGGCAGCGCGAAGCGCACCAAAGTGCCGGGAAATCATTGGCAGAGTATACGCTGGCAGGGGCGCGGCAAGCATTCAGAGCCGAGTGATCGAGGGGGCTCGGTAGAAGGGACGACTTCGAGGGTTTCGACGACGTTAGAGACAGAGGAGGGCGGCGTTGAGGTCGGTGAGATTGGCGGCGAAGCGATAGTAGCCAGCGTGCCATTCATCGCTGCTCTCTCCGACGCCGACTCCCACGACGGCGAAATCCTGCAAGTCGTCGGGGGCGTCGGAAAACGATGGAAAATGCTCGCCGAGAAAAGTTGCAGATTCAGGGCGCACCAAGCGACCACAGTCTTCCATCGACAGCACGGCGCGTAACATTCCTTGGTTTTGCGCGTGGGGCTGGCAGAAGTAAAGGTTTGGCATGACCTGTACAGCATCGTTGAACGGGGGGAGGAGTTCTATGGTACGAGGGTCCTGTTTTAGGGGTAAATAAGTTTTCAGATGAGGTGGTTGCTATCGCAACCAGAGTGTATCACCTGGGTACGTTAGGTATCGTCCAACAATTACTCGGACATGCTCAAGCAGGGTCGAATGCTCCGGCCTTTATCATCTCCTCACTAATCCGACGAGCCTCGCGCAGGGTGGCTTCGGGCGTGATGTTACCGGATTTCGGCGGTTCCCTCAGCAAGCGTTGTAATTCTTCGTCGAAGAGTTGGTGAATGAAGTCGGCGGTGTGCCGGACCGGCATATTCTGGTCGTCAACGACATCGACGGTGGCGGAGTGTTTGATGCGTTGCGCGATCATCAAGCGGTAGATGCGATCGGTGGCTAAATCTTCCATGTAGCCATCCACAAGACTCGCGCCGCGTCCATTGAGAACTCCGTTGCGATAGCGAATCACGGTACGGACGGCTGCGCGGGTGCCGGTGACGGTGCGACGCCCGACTCCATGCGGCACGGGCCGCAGATCGGGGTGAGTGTCGGGATTTCTCGGCCGTGCGCTCAACTGATTGGGGGCCGGGAACTGGCGCACCGCAATCTCATTCTGATCGGGATGACCGGTCCACGCGCCATCCATCAGGGAAGCGGCTTCGTTCTTTTTATCTTCCGCGAGTACAGAGAGGGCACGTTCATTCAACGCGGGGTCTTCGCGGCTGGGATATAGCGCGGTCATTCCGCCGATGGCCAGCATGCCGTGGGCGTGGCAGATTTCTGGCATCAGCTCGCGCAAATTCTGGAAGAACGGCACGTTGTGAGGGATGGTATTGCGATCCGGCAAAACCCATTCGGGATTTTCGTAATTGAAGTGAATCAGGCTGGCCATGTAATCCCAGCGGCCCAAGTTTAAGCCTAGAATGTGCTCGCGCAGATTCCAGGCGAATTCTTCCATCTGGTAGGCCAGAGGATGAGATTCGACAAGCGCCATGCACTTGACACTGTTAGCCGGAAGTTTTTTTGCGTCGGCGATCATTTGGAACAGGTCGCGCCACCAGAGGGCCTCTTCGCTGGATTCCGACTTGGGGATGTAAAAGCACAGCGGATGTTGGAGTGCCGGCACATCAAGCTGGTAGGCGATGTGAGCGACGTCGAACAGGGAGGCGGGCAGAAGTTCGCCGGAAGCCAAGACGCCGGCTTGATGCAGATGAAGGCCGCGAGGTCTGGTCAGGATAACGGTGCTGCTGGACTGAACAGTTACGGTGCGCTGGCGCTTCTTGTCGTCGTAGCTAAGCCGGCCGTTGAGCGCTTCCAGAACGTTGTGGATGCCTTGCGACAAGTGCTCCCAGGTGTTGGCGTTGGAGTCTTCCAGATCGAGCATCACGCCGGGAGCGCCGGAGTTCAGCATCTTGACGACTAGCTCGGCATCGTCGGCAGGACCGGTCATCTGATTGCGCTGGTCAGCGCACCAATTCGGCAACTCGATACGCCAGTGCTCCTGGGCGGGTGAAGGCGGCAGGTAGTCTGGAAGCTGGCCGGCGTGGGCGTTTGCCAGGGCCTGGTGACGCTTGGCGATTAGCGTTTGTTGCCGAGGCGTCAGAGCTTCGTGGAGTGGCACGAGAAACTCCATGAAGCCAACGGGAAGATCGCGAGCGGGGTCGAAGTTCGGCGGCGTGGTGTTTACGGGCGCGAGCCGGTTGAAAAAGGCATCGGAAAGCACTGGTTCTTTCTTGGGGGAGGGCGTGGTCACGGGTCGCTCCGAGTGGCTAGATGGAAAACGTTGCGCGAGCGAGGCCGTTGGGCCTCGGAATCGAGATCAAAAGAAGATGTCAAGGTGCAGCGGCAGAACCCTGCGGCTCGCCCCTACACTACCGGGAAACTTCCTTCGAATCGTTACCTACGACCACTAAATTATTTTTCACCGAGAAGACATTGGGCACGCCGTTGGCGCGTAATCCAGCGACGTTTTTATCGGTTTCATTGTCAGCGACGCCTTCCAGCGTTACATTGCCATTTTTCACGATGATGTGAATCGATGGCACCGCTGATTGGGCGTAGCGGAACAGACTCGGATCACTATAGATAGCCCGATACAAGGCCCGCCGCAATTGGTCGTCCATGGTAGATAGCGGCAGAACTTCAATCTCGTTTACAACGCTGGTCACCCCGTCGATGCGCTTCACGACGTTTTCGGCATCGGACTTCAGGGTTGGCCGCACCACTTGTCCCATCAGCGTTACCTTGCCCCCGTCAACTTTGAACGAGAGGTTGTCGAACACGGAGTAGTACGGCAATAGCACCAGCTGGTGGCGAACCTCTCT
>Ga0302225_10002649_pt1 | contig 10541 bp, 8 predicted proteins | sample II_Palsa_E3_2_FD_193515 | JGI IMG/M metagenome (GOLD analysis project Ga0302225, IMG submission 193515) | Peat permafrost microbial communities from Stordalen Mire near Abisko, Sweden - II_Palsa_E3_2 | ecosystem: Environmental > Terrestrial > Soil > Palsa > Peat permafrost | place: Sweden...
TTGCCGCACGCCGTTGCGGTTCGTGTCCGTGGTGCTGAGCGACGGGTTGGCCAGGAACTGCCGCAGCCATTCCGGATTCACGCGCGCGCCTTCGGTGGTCAGAGCGGGCGGCAGGTTCGCGTGGTTTTCGCCCTGATAATACGGGAGCGTCTGCAGCACGGACTGCTGCCCCACATCAATCTGGTGGCAGCCCATGCAGTTATATTTCGTGACCACCCACCAGCCTTCCTGAATGTAGCGCCGCCGGTCGGCAGGCTTGTACATGTATTCAGGCGGCAGCGTGGGATCGGTGCTGCCGAGCAGCATGCTGACGAGCGCTTGCACGTCGCCCTCGCCATACAGATTCGGCTTGGGCATGCGCAGCGCGTCCATGGGATTCGCGTGGTATTTCCCGGTGTCGTACAGGCCGGGGTTCTGCAATTTGTGCTCGAAAAAACCTTTGGCGTCAAACCAGGGCGTCTGACGGCCCTCGCGCATGTAGGGTTCAGTGGTAAAGCTGCCGTCAGCTTGAAACTTGGGTTGCTCGCCGCGCTTGGCGTCTTCGGTCCAAAGGGCAAAGTCCAGGCGCTCGATGGGCTTGCTGCCTTCGTTGGTTAGCTCCGTGCCGATGCGGCCTTCGTCTTCGAGCCCGCTGATTTCGTGGCAGCCAGCGCAGCCATAGTGCCGCGCGAGATCCTTTCCGGTCGCCGCGAGTTTGGGGTCATCCATGAAGTCCGCGGAAGCATACGAAGCATCCGCATGCTTTTGCGTCATCAGGTAACTTGCGATGTCGCGCGCGTCCTCGATCGAGAGACGCAGGCTGGGCATGACCGTGGGCTGCTGGATAACGAGTTCGTGGCCATCATTGGGGCAGCGCGAATGGTCGAGATCGAAGACGTAGGGCAGATCGTGTTTCGCGTAATCCTCGGGCCCCAAATCGCGCTTCTCGTAGGGGCAGTAAGGCCGCGTACGCTGGCGCGGATCGTGCACCCAGCGCACGACGTAATCGTAATTTTCCTTTTCGCCCACGCGGCTCAGGTTCGCGGCGAACGTTCCGCCAACAACGTTCGAGCCCTCTCCCATGGAATGGCAGGCCAGGCATCCGCGCTCTTCGAAAAGTTCCTTCCCGTGCGCCGCGTTTCCGGGCTGCTGATGCTCGAGCGCCGGGCTGGTAATCCCGTTCTGCCAAATAAATGCCGCGAGCGCCTGAGTTTCGTCCTGCGAAAGCCGGAACTGCGGCATCTTCGTGGTCGGCCTGAATTCAGTAGTGTGGCCAATCCAGTAAGGAATCCATTCCTTGCGCAGTTTTTGCCGCGCTTCCTTCAGGTCCGGACCGACTTTCTTGATTTCCTGCAGTAGGTTGTGGCTGCGCTGCTCAAGCGATTGCGTCTCCGCATCCATGCGGCTGATTTCGACCGTAAGGTTCGTCGCTTGCGCGTTCAATTTCTGGGCCGTGGCGTTGTCCGGCGCGTTGTCGGCCTGTTTCTGCAGCCGCGGGATCAGCAGCTCGTCGTCCGATTTCGTTTTGGCCAGCTGCAAAATCTGCTGCCGGGTGTTTACAAGCTGCTCGTCCTGATTGTCGAAGCCCTGGAACCGATGGCAGCCGATGCAGCCGCGCTGGCGGTAGAGCAGCTTGCCCTGATTGAGCGTCGCCGCGTGCTCGGTGACCATATCGCTCGCGTGGCACTGCTGGCAGCCCGCCTGATAATTTTCCGGGTAATAGAGCGGCCACAGCCAGTGCGGGTAGCGTCCATGGCCGCGATCTTCGGAATCAATCGCGCGTCCGTTGCCGCCATGGCATGGCGAACATCCGAATTTTTCGAGCGGATGCCATTGAATCAGGTCGAGGTCGGGATGGCTGGTGAATGGCGCGTCCTTGCTATTCGCCAATCCCAGTTCGGCCTTCGTCAGCGTCACTTGCGGCGGAACGTAATTCGGGTCGGTGCCCACGTGGCAGGATTCGCAGCGATCCACCAGTCCCGCGCCGCCCAGATTATTGATGGACGCGCCGGAAGGATTCACATTGACTTGAATGATGCGCTCGTCGAAATTCTCCATGGCGCGGCGTAAGCCCTCGAGCGAGGCCGAACTCAATCCCGGCAGATGATCGGAGACGTATTTTGTGAGCGCCGTCTGCGCGTCCTTCGCCGGCTTGTCAATTTCGCCGCGCTTGGCCACGAGCGCAGCCCTTTGGGCGATGATGCTGGTAAAGGTGTCGTTCAGTTCATCCGCGGTGAATGCTTTGTTTTTCTGGATTTGGCCGTTTCCGGAGGGCCAATCCACTTCCCAGGTGGACTTGCGGCCATCGGTTAGTTCCTTGAGCCTCTTGGCCTTCTCGTCCTTGTCCGAAGCCGGAACGATTTCGTACTGATACACCAGGTGGCCGATTTTGCCGCGCTCGTCCTTGAACGCATCGGCCATGGAGGCGCGCTGCTCGTCGAGCAAATCGATTTGCTTGGCGATTTCCTCGTCCTGTGACCGGGCGGTTTGCTGCGCGTTGGCCAGCGCGCCGGAAAGGCGCTTGTATTCGGGTGACGAATAAACGGCGTCTTCGTCCTTCTTCTGCTGCTTGATGTCCTTCGAGAGGTATTCCGAGTAGGCTTTGGCGAATCGCGACTGATACCTGCGCCAGGGTTGCAGGCCGTAATACTCAACCCAAAAAGACCACGCCACGGTGACGAGAAGAAGTACCGAGGAGATCAAAAGCGGGAACGTAAACGACCGGCTCTTGATCGGATCATCGGGTCCCACTGGTGTCGGACGTTCAGGCACCCAGCTTCTCCTTCCCGATTGTGTTCGTCAAATGCTGAACCATGGCGTCACCCATACGTATTTGATGGTGAAAACCAGCCGCAACACTATTTTGATGGGCAGCGAAATCATGAAAATCAAAAACGTGTACATGGTGACCAGTTGCAGCAGGCTCATGCGCTTGTAAATCTTGCGGCTGAATTCCGTGCGCATGCACACCCAGTGAACCAGGAACGCCATGCCGATAAAAAACAGGGCCAGCGGGAATATTCCGAAAATGACTCGCGCCCAGATGGCCGCCTGATCCTTGGACACGTGCAAAATCGCGGCGAGCCACGCCCCGTTGATCCCGAAAACCTGGTCCAGGTTTCGGTTCACCGCGTAATCCACTCGTTCAGCGTCCCAGGTTTGGCCCGGCCAGAACCACATCCATCCAGGCCCGCGTATGAACGTCCCGATCACGATCATGAGCACCCACAGGCCGATGAAGCCCGCGAGAAACGTCCAGATCGAAAACTTTCGCTGCTTGTAGGTGTAGTAGCCGTTGCCCAGAGGGTTCGCGTCAATGTACGGGATCACCATGAGCCCGACGATAATCAGCGTGGGCATCACCACGCCCGCAATCCAGGGATCGAAATAGACCAGCATTTCCTGCAAGCCCAGGAAATACCACGGCGCTTTCGCCGGATTCATGGTCACGTTCGGATTCGAAGGTTCTTCGAGCGGCGCGTTCAGCGTGAGCGACCACACCATCAGCAGCACGGTGACCAGGATCGCCACCAAAAATTCCATGCGCATCAGAAACGGCCAGGTATGGACTTCCTTCTCCCACGAAGGATCCCATTCCTGCGTCTTGCGGTATTTTGTCTTGGCCGCTTGCGCGTCGCCTTCGAGGATGGCGATGAGCTTATCGTTCTCAATTCCCTGCTTCAGCGCGTACCATACATAGAACGGCGCCAGAAAAAGCAGCGCGACGATCGGCACGTTGTCGGGTGCCGAAGCAATCTCCCAAATTTGGCGCCAGTCAAAACCCATCGAGCATCAAATCCTTCGAAAATTTAGTCCCCGAATGTCGTCCGCGCGCACTTACGCTAACCCATCCCGCTAGGCCGCAGCACCACCGGCCGCGGACTTCTCTCTTCCTTGATCTCCGATTCCAGCATCACCGGCGCGGGGCCTGATATGCCTCCATCTTTTCGCACTCTCCAGAAATGGACGCCCATGAATATGGCGGCAATCAACGGAATGGCGATGCAGTGCCAAATGTACGCGCGCAGCAACGCATTCGCGTCCACAATCGATCCGCCGAGCAAGGCGAAGCGCACGTCGTTGTACGGCGTCATGCCCATCTGCGCGCCGAACGGCCCCTCGTTTCCTAAGAGCGGAGTCGCGCGCGCCATGTTCGTTCCCACCGTGACAGCCCAGAATCCCAACTGATCGTCCGGCAGCAGGTATCCGGTGAAGCTCAGCAACATGGTCAGCACCATCAGCAGCACGCCCACGCACCAGTTGAATTCGCGTGGCCGCTTGTACGAGCCGGTCATGAACACGCGGAACATGTGCAGCCACACCGCGATGATCATCAAGTGGGCGGCCCAGCGGTGCATGTTGCGCAGCAACTTGCCGAACGGCACATCATTTTCCAGATACAGAATGTCGCGGAAGGCCTGCACTTTCGTCGGATGGTAATAGAACATCAGCAGCACGCCGGTGAAGGTAAGCACCACGAACAAATAAAAAGTGATGCCGCCCATGCCCCAGGTGAAATTGTATTTGGTGGCGTCGCGGTTCACCTTGGCGGGATGCAAATGAAAAAAGACGTTGGAGAGAACGCTGAGCGCACGATTGCGCGGCTCTTCGTCGTGCTTCACCCGGAAAATCGAACGATAGAGCTGCGTTTTTTCCGGTTCCTTCAGCTCGACCGCTTGCTGCTTGGCTTTCTCCGTGATCGTTTCGCGGAGCGCGGCCGCGGAGTCCTTGGCTTTTTCCAGGACGCCGGTCTTCTCTTTGCCGCTGCCGTTCTCTTCGGGCATCAGTCTGACCCCTCGAATTCACTTCCGTCGGCGGTATTCCCCAAGCCCTCGCCGCACGCCTAAACGTTCAAAAACGCTCCCGGATCGTTGAAGTGGTTCACGCCCGCGCGCGGATCATCCACAAACAGCCGGCTTGTATCCACGGTGATCTTCCCCGTGGGGTCCAGCTGCACAAAGGATCGATCCATGGGCCTCGGCGCGGGCCCTTCGAAATTAACCCCTTCGCTGTCGTAACCGCTCCCGTGGCACGGGCACTTGAATTTGTTTTCGGCCGGCTTCCATTCCGGCGTGCAGCCCAGGTGCGTGCAGCGGGCGAAGATAACGAACAGGCGGTCCGGCTCGCGCACCACCCACACGCGATTGGTCATCAGGAAGCGCTGGTCGATTCCCAGGGCGAAATCGGAGGGAAAACCGATATCGAAAACGGTATTGGGTTCGTACAGCGCGCGAGGAAAGAAAAAGCGCAGGAACATCAGGAAGTTAACGCCCAGGTAGCCCCAAATACAGGCCCAAACCAGCCGCCGACGGCGGATATTCACCGCATTGGCCGCCTCTTTGGCGTCCGGCGCGGGGGATGCACTCGCGGCCGGCGCCTTGGATTGCGCGCTGGTCGTTTCGCCCGACTTCCCTTCGGACATATCTGGCATAGGCCCGTTAAATTGCAGCGTTCACATCTAAAAATAAAATAATGGCGCTATGAATCCGAAGCAAGAAAGAACATTGGTTTATATGACGCGGGGATGTCCCTGTCAAGACCTTACCGAAAGTGTTTCGCAAAAATTTCGCAAGGTCGAATCGTGAAAACCGCGAATTGGATGCCGCCAAGCAGCTCACGACGCCAGCGAGGCCACGCCGCTGCGCTGCCCCACGGACCTCAATACCAGGTCGGCCAGCGCGCGAATCAGCAACGGCGAATCATTCAGCGCGGGCATCACATGAAATTCGCTGATGCCCAGCGCTTCCGCCTCCTCGCGCGCTTCGATATTGATCTCGTGCAGCGTTTCGATGTGCTCGGTAAGAAACGATATCGGAATCACCAGCACTCGCTTGATCCCGCCGTGCGCCAGCTTCTCAATGGTCGTCGTGAGCGACGGTTGCAGCCACTTTTGCGGCCCTACCTTGCTCTGGAAACACAGCACATGCGGGTTGGGCCAGGCGCCCAGCTCGCGCACCAGTTGCACCGTCTCTTGTATGTGCTTGGGATACGGATCGCCCTTCTCCACCAGCGACACCGGTAGCCCATGCGCGCTGAAAACGAGTTGCACTTCGTCGGGCCTCGGAAGCGTCTGCAGCACTTCGTTCACGCGCTCGACGATCCCGGCCACGTAATCCGGGTGATCGTAGAAGTGATCGACCACGTGCACGGGAACCTGCGCTTTGTACAAGCGGTTCCATTCCTTCAGGCTGCTCCCGGTGGTGGCAAAGGAATAATGAGGGTACAGCGGAAGCAGAACGATTTCGTCAAACGGCCCACCCTCCAGCGCTGCGATGGCCTCTTCGGTGTCCGGATGCCAGTAGCGCATGGCCACAATGGCGCGCGCCGGTATGTGCGGACGCAGCGCGAGTTCGAGCGCCCGGGCCTGTTGCTCGGTCAACCGGCGTATGGGAGAACCTCCGCCAATTTCCGCGTAATGCTGGCGCACGACTTTCGACCGCCGCGTGGAAATCAGCTTGGCCAGCGCCTTGCGCGCGAGAAATGCTCCGGGGAAATTTATAATGTCGGGATCGCAGAATAACCTGTAGAGAAAGGGCTCCACAGCCGCCAGCGTGTCCGGCCCGCCCAGTTGAAACATCACCACCGCAATTTTCTTGGGTCCGTTCATCGTCGCAACCTCAACGTCTAAATTCTCGAATCCGTCGGCTCCCGCGCGACATCTGCCTTCACTCTTCGCGCAACTGCTGCTTCAGCCGCTCGATATCCTCGCGCAGCCGCGCAATTCGCCGCGCGATGGAAATCTCGTACACGAAAAATACGGCCCACACCACCATCCAGGCCGCAAACAAATTCTCGAAATTCTTCATCCGCGCTCCCTGGCGATCGCCGGCGCCTCTGCAATACGCGATTCCACTTCTATCTGCAACTCTTCGAATTCGTGCCGCAGCCGCTCGAGCCGGTAGCGATCCATCAGGACAACTATCATCACTCCAACCACCGCCAAGGTGCAAACGAGAAGCACCTTGCTCATGGTGGGGTCCAGGCCCGACCCGCTGCCGCCGAGAATCACCGGCTGCGGATGCTGCGTGCGCCACAGCCGGTTTGAAACATATACTAGCGGCACATCGAGAAACGCAAAGATTCCAAAAACGGCGGAGAGCGTCGATTTCTTTTCCGGGTCATCGATCAATCCGCGCAAGAGAAGATAACAGATGTAAAGCAGCCACAAGATGAACGTGGTGGTCAGCCGCGCGTCCCAGGTCCACCAAATTCCCCACACCGGCTTGGCCCACAGCGGCCCGGTAATCAGCCCGATGGTGCAACAAACCACACCGGTTTCCGCTCCGGCCACGCCCAGCCAGTCCCATTTCGCATTGCGCGTGGCCAGGTAAGCTACGTTCGCGACGAATACCACCGTAAACGCACAAAACATCGCAATCCAGCTCGGAACATGAAAATAGAATATGCGCTGGATGACGTGCATGGTCTTTTCATCCGGCGCGATGAATAGCGCCGCGTAACCGGCGAAGAAAATCAGCGCGGCCGCGGCGATTCGCGATGCGATGCGTCCGGTCATGGATTGAATCTCGTCATTCCTCGATTAAATAATCGCACAGAAGCCACGAAGCAGTCAGGAACACAATATCAAATCCGGCGAGCAGCGCGACCCACATGCGGTCGAGCGCGGGCTGCTCGGTGAACAGCGCCGCCGTGGCTTCCACCGCTCCGATCAGCAGCGGGGTCAGAATCGGCAGCAACAGAAGCGGCAGCAGCAACTCCCGCATGCGCGCGTGCGCGGAAATAGCCGAAAAAACCGTTCCCGTCACCGTCAGCCCGACCGTCCCGAGCGCCAGAACCAAAATCAAACGCCACACAATTCCCGCCATGGACACGTTGTAAAGCACGCCAAAAACCGGAACGAGCACGAGTTCGGCGAGTGACATGAAAATAAAATTCGCCAGCATTTTCCCCAGCAGGATTGCGAAACTCGATATCGGCGCCATGCGCAGCGCGTCGAGCGTGTCGTTCGTCTGCTCGCGCGCGAACGAAGGATTCAGCATCAGCGAACCCGCAAACAGGAAAGCGATCCACAGCAGCCCGGGGCCGTACCGCCGCGATTCCGCCGCGGTGGGATCGAAGGCGAAACTGAACATCATCACCACGACCAGGCCGAAAATTATCGTGGCGCTCAGCAATTCTCGCGTCCGAAATTCGAGCCGCAGTTCCTTGGCCAGCAGAATCGCAGCAGCGCGCGGCGTATTCACTCAAGCCTCCGCCCGCAGCGCGGCAAGCAGTGGGCGCGGGTCGCCGTCCGGGCCGCTGTCGTGCTCGATGCGCCCGCCGGCGATGGACACCGCGCGCGAGGCCAGCTCCAGCGATTCATTGCGCGCGTGCGTGCTCATGATTACCGTGCATCCCTCGTCGCGCAATCGCGCAAGTGTCGTTGCGAGCCAGGCGAGGCCCTGGCGATCGAGTCCGGCGGCAGGCTCGTCGAGCAGCAACAGTCGCGGCCCGTGCAACAGCGCGCGAGCGATAGCCAGCCTTTGCCGCATCCCGCGCGAAAAAGTCCGCACCAGGCTTCCGGCGCGTGTCCGAAGCCCGCACGAGTCCAGAGCGCCCGCGACTTTCGCCGGAATATCATCCAGCCCATAGAGCTGCGCAAACAGCGTGAGATTTTCCGCGGCGGTCAATTCGTCGTAGAGCAAAGTAGTGTGCCCCACCATGCCAATCATCGGTTTGGCACTTAGGCCGGTCGCGCGATCGCCGGAACCTTCCGTGGCACCCGTAAATTGCACTTTGCCGCGCGTGGGAGCGGCCAGCAGCGCCGCAATTCGCAGCAAAGTGGTCTTCCCCGCTCCGTTCGGTCCCAGAAGCGCCACGAACTCCCCGGAGCGGATCGCGAGCGACACGCCTCGCAGGGCGAGGAATGACCCGAAGCGTTTTTCAACGCCCTCAAACGTAATCCCGAAGGGCCGGACGCTGGAAGTCGGGGTCGTGCGGGATGCGGACAAGGCCTGTGCTCAGCCTCTGACCAAATCGCGGAGGACTTTCTCCATGCGCTGGCGTTCGCGCGCGTACTCTTCTTCGCCGATGGTTCCCGCCTGCCGGCGCAACTCCAGCCGGAAAAGGCCATCCTTCAGCTCGTCCAGACTTCCGCGGACTTCGCGGTTCACTTCGGCCACCGCTTCCGCCGCGCTCGGAGAAGCATTCGCAGCAGCGCGCACTGCACCGGCAGAAATCGGCGCCTCAACTCTAACCGCGGCCGCTGAGCCGTTCACCGGCGCCACCACTTGCGGCCGCCGCCAGAGATAGATTGCCCCCAGCGCGAAAATTGACGCGAATCCTCCCGCGACAATCCATTTCAAGCTGTCGAGCCGCGCCGGCATCGTGGTCGCCGCAGTCGTCGGGCTTTCCGCGCCGGAAGTCTCCAAACGCGAGTTCACCGAAGCATCCGCCGAATTATTGGCGCCCGCAGGCATGGCGCTTTGGCCCGTGCTCGAGCCTTGCTCCGCCTCAGGACTAGGCGCCGTCCCCGAAACATTGATAATGATGGGCGCGCCGCCTGCGACTGCATCGCGAGTGTAAATACTGAATCCCTGGTCCTGCCCGTTGGACAATATTCCGTCACCGGAAATCTGCACCGAGGGTGGCGCGGCGATAATCAATTTGTCGATCGCGTAGGGCGAAACGTTTTTCAGCGCGATGCGGTTCCCGGCGTAGGGCACCTTATATGAAACTCGCACGCCGCTCTCGCCGGGGCGAAATGGAAACGCGATGGCCATTTGGTTCTTGCCTTTGTCTATCGTCCCCTGCACCACCGGCATGCCGGAAGCGCCCCAGGCGGACGCTTGATTAAATTGCGCGTCATCGGGGATCGAAAAATTGAACGATCCGTCCTGGCGATAGAAGGCCACCGGCGGCTGGGTCTTATTCACAATCGCGTATTCTTCGCCCACCATCAGGTCCGCGCCGTTCGGTTGCACGATCACCGCATGGCTGGTCACCGTGAACGCGCTCGGCTTGTCGGTCGGTTCAAATACCTGGATCTGTGCGGTCGTCTTTCCCGGCGTGATGGGCTCGTGATAGTTGACGCCGCGATACACCACGCGCACGAGCATGGGTCCCGCGCCCAGTCCGGGATTATCGAAGTGAAATTGTCCCTCCGCGTCCGTCTTCGTGTTGGCCACCGGCTGCATGCCGCCCTGCAGTTGGATCAAAATCACTTCCACGCCCGCAGCCGGCTTGCCGGTCGTGCCGTTCGTCACCGTGCCGGCAAGAGTGCCGGCACGTGCGCGTGGCGCGCTGCTAGCGATAAAAAGAACGACTGGAAGCAACAGAGCCGCCGCACGTAACCCACGCAACTTCATGAATGGCGCACCTTTTCTTTCGAGGCTTGGCGAGTCGCGGGCGTCGGCGTTCCGCCGGTCAACTTGTCCATATCGGCGAGCACGCGAGCCGCTTCGACTTCGAGCGATTGCTTGGTTTCTTCGTAATCCGCTTCCGAGAATTTTCCCGCGCGATATTCGAAGCGCAGGTCGCGCAGGTTCTCGTAAATCGCATCGCGCCTCTCGAGCAACTGGTCCAGCTTGGTGCGATGGGGCGCGAGGTCCGAAGCGTCCGTC